>FWPU01001894.1_pt1 | contig 60526 bp, 56 predicted proteins | sample 2228361 | NCBI WGS metagenome assembly FWPU01 (sample SAMEA103939777, study PRJEB20133) | metagenome
GTATTTGTGCACTTTCATGGCCTTCCTCCCCATGTGGCTTCGGGTGTCAGGCCATAAGTATAGTCGGATAACTTGAGAAATCAAGTACTAGAGGAAATGGCATGGAGACACGGCACGCCAGCGAAGGCTCAAACGAGTGGTTGTTCCTCCAGGAACGACTGCAGGAGCTAGCTCACGATCTGAGGGAAGTGGAGCGTCAGATCGCGGAGGCGCAGGATATCGGTCGAGGCGCCGACTTGCCCGAGGCGCGACGAGCGTTGCTCACGCGCGAGCAGGAGGTCGTCGACGAGCTGCTGGACGAGACGGCGCGCGTCCGGCTGGAGCAGGCGATCGGGTCCCGCTTGCGCCGTCTCCAGGCTGCGCGCTTCGCCACACTTGCCAACGGCCGCAACCGTTATGGCCAGCGTTTCTGGGAACAAGAGACGGAGATCGCGATCTTGAACGATCTGCTGCAGCGCTGGCAGGCCTGGAACCGGGAGCCTTCGGAGATCTCTGACTGATTGTTGGATAATGGACGAATCAGGGGAGGCCAGGGCGGTTCAAGCTCTGGCCTCCCCTGTGATTTGGGGGGAGGCGCGTTCCTCTGTTCGTTGCCGGTCTCCTGACCGGCGACGATGACGCGAGCGGTGGGACGGGGGGCAACCGCCCGCGGGAAGTGGGGGAGGCCTGAGCGGTCGCCATGGCTGCTGGGGCCTCCCCCCTTGTTTCTGGGGGCCGGTTTTGCATTAAATCCATTTTTGTGTAAAATATCACTTGAAGTTTACTTAGTCGTGCGGACAAATCGCTGACCGACGGGATCGCGAGATCGCGGGAAGGAGACAGGACACATGAGGAAGTGGGGGCCTCCCTTGCTGCTTACGGCTGTGCTGACGATCGTCACCGTGGGATTTTTCCTGGCGGTGCGCCTGACCCCTGCGGCGGCCACTCAGCAGGCGGCGACCAATGACCGGTTGCTGACCCTTCTCCTCGTGGTCGCAGTCATCATCTTCGGGTTGGTTGTCGGCTTCTTCGTGTACAGCCTGATCGCCTTTCGACGTCGGCCGGGCGACCTCAGGGACGCCGGCGGTTCCAAGGGCAATAATCGGCTCGAGGCGCTCTGGACGCTGATCCCCCTGATCGTCATCTTCGCCATCGGCGTCTACAGCACGAATGTCCTGATCGTCAACTCCGCTCCACCCAGCGGCGAGCCAGAGCTGGAGGTCAAGGTGACGGGATTCCAGTGGGCGTGGACCTACGAGTATCCCCAGTTTGGGATCATCTCCGGCCAACTGGTGTTGCCGGTGGGGCGTCCGGTCCTCTTTCGGCTCTACGCGACCGATGTGATCCACTCCTTTTTCATCCCCGAATTTCGCGTCAAGATGGACGCGATCCCCGGCATCGAGAATACGGTCCGCGCGACCCCCACGGAGATCGGCGATTATCGAGTATTGTGCGCTGAGGTATGCGGGACTGGCCATGCTTACATGGCCTCGCCCGCGCGCGTCGTCGACGCCGCAACCTTTGAGGAGTGGGTGAAGACCCAGCCGGCGGCGCCCGCCGCGGGCGGGGAAGCCGCTGTGGAGGCCAAGACCGGCCCCGAGGCGGGGCAACAATACGCTCAGCAGTACGGCTGTATCGCCTGCCATTCGCTGGATGGCACTCAGCTCGTTGGCCCGACGTGGAAGGGATTGTATGGCAGCACGGTGACGTTCGAGGACGGGTCGACGACCATCGCCGACGAGGAGTACTTGAAGGAGGCGATCGTCAACCCAGCGGCGCGCATCGTCAAGGGGTACGTCAACGTGATGCCGGCCAATTACGGCGAGCAGCTCACTGAACAGCAGATCGCAGACATCATCGAGTACATCAAGACCATCCGATGACGATGGCGCACGGCACGAAGGAGGTTGCTTGATGTCAACTTCAACGAATCACGGGACGGTTTCTCCCCTTTCTTTGGGGCTGGTGCGCGGTTTGATCGCAGGCGTGCTGGGGGCGCTGGTCGGGATGGCGGCGACGATGGCGATCCGCCTCCTGATCGGGCAGCCGGCCTGGGCGGCGGCGCCCGTCACGGCGATCGGTTCGATCGTGGGCAGCCTCTCCTTTATGGCGGGTGTGGGCGCCTTCCGCGATTGGTGGCGTTGGGGACAGGGGGAGACGGCGGGGCCGCCCGCCCATGCTGATCCCCATGCGCCAGCGTGGACGCGCTATTTCGGCTTTGACCCCGGCCACAAAGTGATCGGCGTGCAGTACACCGTGATGAGCGTGATCCTTTTGTTGACGGCTGGCTCGCTTGCCTTGCTCATGCGCCTTGAGCTGTCCCAGCCGGGCTTGCAGATCCTGAGCGCCGACAACTACAACCACATCATGGGAGTCCACGGCATCGTTATGATCGCGGCTATCCTCCTGGGGGTGGGCGGGCTGGCCAACTACCTGGTGCCGTTGATGATCGGCGCGCAGGATATGGCTTTCCCGCGGCTCAACGCCTTCTCGTTCTGGATCAGCGTGCCGGGCGCGATCCTCGTCCTGCTGAGCATCCCCGCTGGCGGCTTCAACACCGGATGGACGGGGTACCCGCCGCTGGGGGTGCGCGACCCGCTGGGCGCTCAGTTCTTCTACCTGGGCGTGTTCCTGGTTGGCCTCTCCTCGATCTTCGGCTCCGTCAACCTGATCACGACCGTCCTGCGCCTGCGCGCGCCGGGGATGGGCCTCTTCCGCATGCCGATCTTCGTGTGGGGGGTGTTTGCGACCGCCCTGATCCAGTTGATCGCGACGCAGTTCATTGGCACCTCGTTCCTGATGGTCGTCCTCGAACGTCTCCTGGGGATGGGCTTCTTCGATCCGGCCAAAGGCGGGGATGTCGTCCTCTTCCAGCACATCTTCTGGTTCTACTCGCATCCGGCCGTCTACATTTTCGTTCTGCCCGGCCTGGGGGTGATCAGCGAGTTGCTGCCGGTGTTCGCGCGCAAACCCCTCTTCGGCTATCGCGCCATCGCCCTCTCCAGCATGGCCATCGCGATCATGGGCTTCCTGGTGTGGGCGCACCACATGTTCACAGTGGGGTTGGGGCCGCTGCCCAGCGTCCTCTTCATGTTCAGCACGATGCTGGTGGCGGTGCCGACCGGCGTCAAGTTCTTCAATTGGCTGGCCACGCTGTGGGGCGGCAAATTGAGCTTCGAGACGCCGATGCTCTTCGTGTTGGGGGCGTTCGTCATCTTCCTGCTTGGCGGCCTGACTGGCCCGTTCCTGGCGGTGGTGCCGCTCGATCTGCACCTGCACGACACCTACTACGTCGTGGCGCACTTCCATCACACCATGTTCGGCGGCTTCGTGTTCCCCTTCATCGCCGCCATTTACTACTGGTTCCCCAAGATCACCGGCCGCTGGTACGATGAGAAGCTGGGCAGGATCCATTTCTGGCTGATGACGGTCGGTTTCTTCACGGTCACGATCACGATGTTCCGCCTGGGATTCCTGGGCATGCGCCGGCGCATTGCCGACTACGACGCCGCCATGGGCTACGGCTCCTGGAATCTGGTGACGACGATCGGCGGCTTCATGATCGGCGTCGCCATGCTGATCTTCGTGATCAATCTGATCCGCAGCGCGCGCCAGGGCGCCTTCGCGCCGACCAACCCCTGGCATTCGCGATCGCTGGAATGGCAGATCCCGTCGCCGCCGCCGGAGGAGAACTTCCCTCAGCAGCCGGTGGTGGTGGGCGGCCCTTATGATTACGGTGTGGCGGGATCGGTGTATGTGATGATGAGCCCGGCGCCGGCGGGCAAGTGAGCGAACGGAGGAGACAAGGATGGCCGAGTTGACGAAGGCGGCGGAGAGCGCCGCAGGGCACGAACGAGTGTTGCGGCAACAACAGGGGGTAGCGCAGCGCCTGGGAGTGATCGTGATCCTCGTGCTGGCGGCGCTGACGGCGATCGAGTATGTGGTCGCGGTCGCCATGCCAGGGACGACCGTCCCTTACCTGGCCCTGATCGCCCTCGCGAAGGCGGCGTTGATCGCCTACTACTTCATGCACGTCTATCATCTGTGGCGTCGGGAGGGGGGACACCGATGAGCGCGGTCTCTGTCACACACGCGCACCCCAGTTCGCTGAGCCTCAATCGCCTGGGGCTGTGGCTGTTCATGATCTCGGAGAGCATGATCTTCCTGATCCTCCTCTTCTCCCGTTTCTATCTGTTCGGGGTGGGCCATCCGGAGGAGTTGAGCCAGCTTGTGGGGCTGGTTGTGACGGTGGTGCTGCTCCTGAGCAGCCTGACCGCTTATCAGGCGGAGGTGGCGGCGGCCCACGGCGACCGCACGGCCCTCTTGCGCAACCTGCTGCTGACGATCGTCCTGGGGACGGCGTTCCTGATCGGCGTGGTGGGCGTCGAGTGGCCGGAGGCGTTGCACGGCGGGATCACGCCGCAATCCGGGTTCGGCATCGCCTACTTCTCGATGACCGGCATGCACGCGTTTCATGTCCTCACCGGCGTGCTCTTGCTGATCGTCGTCTACCTGAACGCCCGTCGCGGCGCCTACTCGCCGGAGAGCCACTGGGGGGTGGAGGGAACCGTCAAGTACTGGCACTTCGTCGACCTGGTGTGGGTCTTCTTCTATCCGGCGCTCTACCTGGTGCGCTGACCTGACCCACTCGCCGATTCGCTGACTCGCTGATTCGCTGACTCGCTCATCCGTTCGGACTGGCTGGCATGAATCCGGTAGTAAGCGATCTGTTATGGCAATGGCAATGGCGGCCCGAGGTGATCCTCGTCCTGGTCGCGTTGGGCGGCGCCTACACCCTGGGCTGGCGGCGGTTGCGACGGCGCGGCCACGCCAGGCTCGCGCAGGGCTGGCGCCTGGCCGCCTATCTGAGCGGCCTCGCCATCATAGCCCTGGTGCTGCTCTCGCCGATCGACACCCTCGTCGCCTGGCTGTTCAGCGTCCACATGGTGCAGCACCTGTTGATGACGATGGTAGCGGCGCCGCTGCTCATGCTGGCCAATCCGTTCCCTTTCACCGTATGGGGCCTGCCCGCCGACCTGCGCCGGGCCGTGCAGTGGGCGCTGGCGCGCGAGGGGCTGGTCCGCCGCTTCCTGCGTTTCGTCGGGCCGCCGTGGGTCGCGCTGGCGCTGGCGACCCTCACGCTGTGGGTATGGCACGTGCCGGCCGCTTACGATGGGGCCTTGCGCAACGATCTGCTGCACGATCTGGAGCACCTCACCTTCTTCTGGACGGCGCTCCTCTTCTGGTGGGGAATCACGGGCGCGGCGCCGCATGTGCGGCCGCCGACCTCCTACGGCCTGCGGATCGTGTTCGTGCTCTTGGGGCTGGCCCAAAATGAGGCGTTGGGGGTGCTGATCACTCTGGCGCGTCAGCCGCTCTATCCGTTCTACACCGAAACGCCGCGGTTGTGGAGCCTTTCCGTGCTCGACGACCAGGCGTTGGCGGGCGCCATCATGTGGGTGCCCGCGGGCATGATGTACGTCGTCGCCGCGTTGGCCTTGATCTCGCGGCTGATCGACCAGGACGAGAAGCGCGCTGCCCGCGAAGACGAAGCCAATCTGCGCGCGTTGGGCGGCCTTCCCACCTAGCGAGGTCGTATGCTCACCGTCCATGACCTGTCGACCGTGAACGCGATCCTCAACGCGATCAGCGCCGTCTTGCTGACCGTTGGCTATCTCTTCATCCGACGCCGACGCTGGAAGATTCACCGCGCGTTCATGCTGGCGGCCTTCGTCTCTTCGACGCTGTTCCTGGTCTCATACCTGATCTATCACGCCAACGTCGGTTCGGTGCCCTATCAGGGGCAGGGCACCTGGCGCGTCGTCTATTTCGCCATCCTCATCTCGCACGTCGTGCTGGCGGCAGCCATCGTGCCGCTGGCGCTATTGACTTTGTGGCGCGCCGTGCGTGGGGAGTTCGCCCGCCACCGTGTCATCGCCCGTTGGGCGCTGCCGTTGTGGTTATACGTCTCGGTGACGGGCGTCACGGTGTATCTGATGCTCTACGGCCCGTCGGCGGCTGGCCGCTGAGCGCTTCCCAAAAGGGGGACATGCATGAATTCCTCGTTGACCAAAGCGGAGAAGGCAACCCTCCTCGTCGCAACGCAGCCGGCGACATGGGGCGATCTCGTCAAATCGTTGATGGTGCTCTTCAAGCTGCGCATCGTCTTCCTGTTATTGGTCGCGGCGGCGGGGGGAGCGTTTCTGGGGGCTGGCGGCTGGCCGGGACTCGGCCCGATGCTGCTGGTCCTGATCACCGGTGGGCTGGCAGCGGCAGGGGCGTCGGCGCTCAACGAATACCTCGAGCGCGACGCCGATCGGCGCATGTTGCGCACCCGCAAACGTCCGCTCATCAATGGCCAGATCACGCGTGCGGGTTGGGTCCCTTGTGTGGCGACGGCCATGGTGCTCGGCCCATCGCTGGCGGTGCTGCCAACCCATCCGGCGCTGGCCTTCTTCCTGACGGCGGGCGCGATCATCTACGTGGCGGTCTATACCCTGTGGCTCAAGCCGCGCACCGCGCTCAACATCGTCATCGGCGGGGCGGCAGGGAGTTGCGCTGTGCTCAGCGGCGGGGCGGCAGCCGGGGCCTGGAGCGCTCCGGGCGTGCTCATCCTGGCGGTCCTTCTCTTCTTCTGGACCCCGATCCACTTCTGGGCGCTGGCTTTGGTCTACAAGGACGATTACGCGCGCGCGGGGGTGCCGATGTTGCCTGTCGTGACGACGCCGCGCCGCGCCGCCTTCTGGGGCCTGGTCCATGGCGTGGTCGCAGGCGGGGCGGGGCTGTACCTCGCCGCGCTGCCGACGCTGGGATGGGCCTACCTGGCGCCCACGGCGGCGATCACAGCGCTGTTATGGACGCAGGGGGTGGGCCTGGTGCGTGAGCCGAGCGTGCGCCGGGCCTGGCGCCTCTTCCACACTTCCAATTTCTACCTGGCGGTCGTGTTGCTGGCGGCTTGTGTGGGGACAGTGATCGGCGTGTGATCTCAGAGAGGACCTTGATGCGCGCAACGACGACGGTATGGCTGATGGCATTGGCCCTGGCGGTCTCCTGGCTGGCGGGATGTGGGCAGCGCGCGCCGCAGTTGCGCGGCTCCGTGATCGAGCCGCCGCAACCCGCGGCCGACTTCGTCCTCGCCGATCAATATGGCCAGCCGTTCCGCCTCAGCGACCAGCGCGGCCGCATCGTCAACCTGTTCTTCGGGTACACGTACTGTCCCGACGTCTGCCCCACGACCCTCGCCATGTGGCGGCAGGTCGAGCTTAAGCTGGGCGCCGACGCCGAGAAGGTGCGCTTCGTCTTCATCAGCGTCGATCCTGAGCGCGACACGCCAGAGCGCCTGCAGGAGCACCTGGCCCTCTTCAGCCCGCGCCTGATCGGCCTCACCGGCGACCCCGCCCAATTAGAGCCGATCTACGCCGCATATCATGTCTTCCACGAGAAGGTCGCCGCGCCCGAGAGCGCCCTCGGCTACACCGTCAGCCACAGCAGCTCCGTCTACGTGATCGACCGCGACGGCCTCTGGCGCATGACCTATCGCTTCGACGCCGTCGCCGATGATGTCGTCCATGATCTGCGTGAGCTGCTGCGTTGACAGGTCTTCTCTTCTCGGCGCCGATTCGCTCCTTCGTCCTCTCGCCATAGGGAGGGAACCATGTTCGCCAAACGTATCCACACCCTTGTCCTGTCGATCTGGCTGCTCTGGCTCGCCGCCTGCACGCCCATCGTCTCTTTGACGCCTGTCGCGCCCGCCGCGCCTGTCCTGCGCGCCGAGGACGCCTGGTCGCGCCCGGCCATGGCGATGGCTGGCCATGAGGGCGGCGGCATGGGAGCCGTCTTCGTCACCCTCATCAACGACGGCGACGCGTCCGATCGGCTCCTGTCCGCCCAATGCGAGGTCGCTGACGTCGTCGAGCTGCACGAGACCCGCGTCGAGGACAACGTCGCCAGGATGCAGCCGGTCGCCGGCGGGATCGACGTGCCTGCGCGCGGGCGCGTGGCGCTTAAGCCGGGGGGCTATCACATCATGCTGATGGGGCTGCGGCGCCCTCTCATGGCTGGCGATCGCTTCCCGGTGGTGTTACAATTTGAGCGCAGCGGCGCGTTGACGGTCGAAGCGGTGGTGCGGGAGCCGTAGTTGCAGGCTTCTCTGTTGGGGAGAGACGATGTTCCGCTGGGTCCTGGCAATTTTGATTGTGGCTGTGGCGGCGGCCGGCTGTCAGCGCGGCGCGCAAGGCGCCGACGACTTCACGGCCAGCCTGCGCGTGGCGCCGGACCCGCCGCGGGTAGGCGCCGCCCAGGTCACGGTGTCTTTGCGTGACGCCGCCGGCCAGCCCGTGGCTGGCGCGCAGGTCGAGCTGGAGGGGACCATGAGCCATCCCGGCATGGCCCCCGTCATCGCTGCTGCGACGGAGGACGCGCCGGGGGTGTATCGCGCTGACCTCGAGTTCACGATGGCCGGCGACTGGATCCTCATCGTGCGCGCGACCCTGGCCGACGGGCGGACCTGGCAGCGCCAGATCGACCTGCCAGGGGTCAGGGGGAGCGCTCCATGACGGGCGCTTGCCCTGCGCTCTTTCGGACAGCGCGCGCCGGGAGCTAGAGGATGCTCGCCGCTTTTGTGCGCTGGCGCCATGCGCGCACAGCGCTGCAAGCGCCCCTCTTTGTCATCACCGTCCTCATGATCCTCGACGGCCTGATTGGGCCGCAACTTGCCCCCAAGAACCTGGCCACCGTGATCACCTGGGTCTACTCGCGTGGCCTGATCGCCCTGGCCCTCCTCGTTGCTGGCAACCTTTTCTGTCTGGCCTGCCCGTTCATGCTCGTGCGCCAGTTCGTGCGGCGTTTCCTCGCGCCGCGGCGCTCCTGGCCGCGATGGCTGCGCCACAAATGGCTGGCGTTGATGCTGTTCGTGGCGTTCCTCTACGTGTATGAGCTGGCGAATCTGTGGGCGACCCCCTGGTGGACGGCGTGGCTGCTTATCGGCTATTTCGCTGCAGCGGTGGCCGTCGATAGCGTCTACCGCGGCGCATCCTTCTGCAAGTACGTCTGCCCCCTCGGCCAGTTCAACTTCATCGCCTCGACCCTTTCGCCGTTGGAGATCAAGGTGCGCACGGCGGAGGTGTGTGCGGCCTGTCGCGGCAAGGAGTGCATCCGCGGCAGCGCGCACGGGGCGCGTGGCTGCGAGTTAGCCCTCTTTCAGGAGCGCAAGTTCGGCAACCTCGATTGCACGTTCTGCCTCGACTGCATCCACGCCTGCCCCTATGACAACGTGGGATTCCTGCCGCGCCTGCCCGCCAGCGAGCTGTGGAGCGACGTCTGGCGTTCGGGAGTGGGGCGTCTGACGCAGCGCGTCGACCTGGCGGCGCTCGTCGTCGCCTTCACGTTCGGCGCGTTGCTCAACGCTTTCGGCATGGTGACGCCAGTCTATGCGGTCGAGGCGTGGCTGGCGGCGCGCCTGGGCGTCGACGCCGAATGGGTGATCCTGGGAAGCATCTTCGTCCTGGGGATCGTCGTCGCGCCGGTGGTGCTGCTGGGGTTTGCCGCGACGCTCGCGCAGCGCGGGGCGAGGCTGACGACGCGCCTGCGGACGATCGCGACGCGCTACAGCTATGCCCTGGCGCCGCTCGGCCTGGGGGTCTGGCTGGGGCATGGCAGCTTCCACCTCTTCAGCGGCTTCTGGACGATCATCCCGGTCGTTCACAGCGCGCTGCGCGACCTTGGCGCCGTCTGGCTGGGGCGGCCGCGCTGGGAATGGGGGCCGTTGGTTCCCATTCCCTGGCTGTTCCCCCTCGAATTGGGGTTCCTGCTCCTGGGGTGGTTTGGCTCGCTGCTGGTCGCGCAGCGCCTGGCCGCCAGTGACGCTCCGCAGCGCTGGCCCTGGGCCTTCGCGCCGTGGGCGATCCTTCTCACGCTGTTGTTGGCCGTCGCCGTCTGGCTGCTCGCCCAGCCCATGGAGATGCGCGCGACGTTCCTGGGGGGGTGAGAAGCTCCATGATCGAGACGCCGTCCACCGAACGCAGGCGCTGGCGCATCATCGCGCGGCGAGCTTTGCCCTTCGTCCTGGCCGTCTTCGGATGGCTGGCGTGGGCCTGGCCGGCGCTGGCCCATGTCGGCCCGCCATATCCCATCCTGCTTGACGAGCCAGTTGGGCCTTATGTCGTCTCCTCGCTGGCCGACCCGGACGTTGGGATCGGCACGTTTGTCCTCGCGATCACGGACGCGCAAGGACAACCGGCGCCGCCTGATACGCGGGTCGTCCTGAGCGTGCGTCCGCTGGATGGCCACGCTGCGCCCGCGAGCCATATCGCCCAATGGCAACGCGTGCGCGACGGCGAACGCTTCATCGCGCGCGTGCCGTTTGACGCCGAGGGGGTGTGGCAGGTGCAGTTGAGCGTGGAAGGAACGGCAGGAAGGGGGGAGATCAGCGTCGACGTGCGGGTGACGCCAGCGGGCATCTCCTGGCTGAGCAGCCTGCTGTGTCTCGCCCCCTTCTTGCTCGTGGGGATCCTCTGGATAGTGGGCGCGCACCGCCAGCAACGGCGACCTCAACGTCGGACCACTTGATAGAAGCCGATCCGCTCACTCGCCGACTCGCTGATTCGCCTTCTCGCTGATTCGCTAATTCGCCGACTCGCTGATTCGCCTTCTCGCTGACTCGCTGACTCGCTGATTCGCCTTCTCGCCGACTCGCTGATTCGCTCACTCGCTGACTCGCTGACTCGCTGATTCGCTGATTCGTTCACTCGCTGATTCGCCTTCTCGCTGATTCCTTCCCTACGGCTGCGCAATGATGTGCCAGATCTCGCCGCGGCCGTGGTCGAGGACGTACAGCTCGCCCGCTGCGTCCTCGCCGAAGGAGCTGATCGCCAGCGGCTGCTGGAGCAATTGAGCGGTCTCCCAGGTCCCATCGGCGGCCTGGCGCGTGCCCCAGATGCGTCCGGAACAGAAGTCGCCGAAGAAGTAGACGCCTGTCAGTTGCGGGAATCTGGTCCCCCGATAGACGTATCCTCCGGTGATCGAGCATCCCTGGCTGTGATCATACTCGGCGATCGGCAGCGTCAGCCCCTGCGCGCCGCAGGCGGCGGGTGGCTTATAGCAATGGGCGCCTTCCATCACATTCCAGCCGTAATTCTCGCCGCCGCGGCTGTCGGCTGGCTGGAAGTTCACCTCTTCATATTGGTTCTGGCCCACATCGGCGATGTAGAGGTCGCCGGTGGCGCGGTCGAAGCTGAAGCGCCAGGGGTTGCGCAACCCACTCGCCCAGATCTCCGGCCGCGCTGTGTCCGCTGGTTGATCGACGAACGGGTTGTCCGCGGGAATGGTGTACGTCGCCACATCCGTCACCCGAATGCGCAGTAGCTTCCCCAACAATGCTTGCGGATTCTGTGCGTTGTCCCAGGGATCGCCCGCGCGGCCGCCATCGCCCATGCCGATATAGAGGGCGCCATCGGGGCCGAATTGGAGCTGTCCGCCGTTGTGGTTGGGCGCCGGCTGCGCGATCTGCAGGATCTTCTCCTCGCTGGCGGGATCGGCGCGGCGTGGGTTATCCGCCATACGACGGAAGCGAGCGATCACCGTGTCACCTCTGCGGTCCGTGTAATTGACATAAAATTGCAGGCTTTTCGCGTAGTCGGGCGGGAACGCCACGCTGAGCAGCCCGCGCTCGCTGGCGTCAGCGCCGACGCGATCGGTGATGTCGAGGAAAGGCTCCGGCTGTGTTTGCCCATCCACGATGAGTTGGATGCGTCCGGCCTGTTCGACTACGTATAGCTGCGTGGGATCGCCAGCGTGGGTCAGGTAGACTGGCTTGGCGAAGCCCGCGAACGCCGGTTCGAGCTGGATGTGAGGGGGGAAGGCGGCAAGGGCGGGCGCGATGGTCGGAGGAGGCGCCGTCGGCTCGGCCGCGGTCGGGGCTGCAGCTGTCGCTGTCAGCTGTGTGATTGCAGTCGGAGCAGTTGTTGGGGTGGGTGCAGCGGCCGGCGCCGGCGATGTCGGCGCGCAGGCGCTGACGAGCAGCAACGCCAGAACGACGGCGGTCGTGTACGTAAGAAGCGATCGCATCGGGTTCACTCCTGAGCATACCAGCAAAATAGGGATCCTCTCTCGTTCATCGTCATAGCGCTTTTTGGCACAAGAACGTCGTCTGGTCTGTAGGGAACGCCCCCGTAGCGACGGATCAGGGGAGTATCCCAGATTGGGGGCATGTCTTTGGGATCGGGCCTGCGGATGGTTGGGCTGTGCTGTCCACGAATCGCGCACACGAATACACGAAGCGAGCGCCCACATCGGCGCACTGACATCCTCTCGCAGTCATTCATGGATTCGTGGCGGGGATTCGTGGACGGCCCTCCCCTCCCTGTCCGTTGTCGCCCCCCAGTTGGGGCAGGCCCGTCCTTGTGCGCTCAGGTGGCAGCGTCAGTTGCCTGTGGCCGAAACGGGAGAAGGATAATCCTGTCCCACCACGATCTCGATGTCACGCGGGGAGCCGACCACAGTGCTGCTCAGATCCTGGACCTCGGCCTGCGGGAAGAGGACCTGCAACTGCGCGATCGTGTACGGTTTGCGGGTGAAGATGCGCAGCAGCGTGCGCGAGTGAGCGGCTGTAGGGGCGACGTCGACTTCGACCAGCGCGAAGCCCTGGTTGCGCAGGCGTTCGGCCACATCCGCGGCGATCTGGGGGTTTCCGTTGCCATCGAGCACGGCGATGCGCGCCGCTTCGGCGGCGATCTGGAGGTCGGCTGTTAGCGTTGCGTTGGCGAACGTCTGTGGTGTTGGCGTCGCTGCCTGTGCAGCAGCCTGGTCCATGCTCACGTCCTGAGCGCCGAAGAGATGGTCCATTAGCGGCCGGAGCTGATCGCGGTTGGGGATGAGCACGAAACCGATGTTGGGATCGTTGCGCTCTTCGCCCAATGAGCGATCGATGACGACCTGCTGGATGTTGTTGAGGTCAAGCTGGCGCGCCAGGTCGGCCAGCGAGGCGACTTTGCTGATCGGGATATCGGTCTCGACGCTGCCGGTGAACGTCTGCACCAGTTGCGGCAGGCGTAGGATCAGAGACGGGATCATGTCCGCGCGCATGACCTGTTCTTTGACTGCCAGGATCACCTGTTGCTGGCGTCGGGCGCGCCCGTAATCGTCATCGACGTGGCGCGTGCGCGCGAACTTGAGCGCCAGCTCGCCGTCCATATGGTGAAGGCCGGCGGGGATGAAGAGAGGGTCATAGCCGTAGTTATCGTCTGGATATAGGGGATCGTTGAGGTCGCGTGGCACGTAGATGTCGATCCCGCCGATCAGGTCGATGAACCGGCGAAAACCGTCGAAGTTGATTTTGACATAATAATGGATCGGGTAGCCGATCAGCTCGCTCACCGTCTGTTTGGTCAGAGCAGGGGCGCCGCCAGGGTACTTGCGCAGCTCGCCGATGACATAAGCGGTGTTGATTTTGCCGAAGACGTCATAGCCGGGGATGCGCACCCACAGATCGCGGGGGATCGAGAGCATGCCCACGTGGCCTGTGGCTGGGTCGATCGTGATCACCATGATCGTGTCGGTACGCGTGGGGCCTTGTTCGCTCGGGCGCTGGTCGACGCCCAGCAGCAAAATGTTGACGCGCTCTTTGCGCTCGGGGTCCCAGGGTGGGATCGTGGCCACTGGAGCGGGAGTGATCTCCGGAAGAGAGGCTTCCAGCACGTCTGTGATCGTCTCGCCGCTGGCGAGCGACTCCAGCGAGGGAGGCGGCGCTTCTGGCGTCCCGGCGACTGCGCCGCGGGCCCACGAGTAGAGGACGTAGCCAGAGTAAGCGAAGGCGACCAGGAAAGCAGCGAGCAGAAAGCCGAGCACCAGGCCCGGTCCCAGCGGCGCGCCGGCGGGCGTTGCAGTTGCTGGGGAGGCTTCCGGCTCGGCTTCCGGTCGCTGATCGTCATCGAAAGGAGGTTGGACTTGAGCGCTCATGGCTTACGATTATAGCACAGGCGTCGCTCAAGGGCGAAGCGAGACCACCTCCTCTGTGGCTATTCTCCGATCAAGCGCTCCAGCTCCTCGCGGCTGAGCACAAAGGCGTCCATATTGGGCTTGATCGCTCCCAGGCTGACCAGGCACTCTGTGAACAGCTCGCGCGTGCGCTGTTGTAGATCCTTCATCTCGAGGTCCGTCATCACCTGGATGATATGCTGCCCTTTGCGCACATGGGTGCGTTCGTCGGCGCGGATAAAGTCGCTGATGTGCGCCACGACTGCGTCGTCACGCGCGCGCGCTTCGTCGATTAGCTCATGGATGGTCTTGATCACTCCCGTCTCGCCGAACAGGTTGATCTCGGCCATGGCGTAGGCCGGTTCCATCGGCCCACGGCACGTGCTCGACGTCAGTCGGTTGGGCAGTTCGAAGGGGTCGTATCCCAGCGTCAGCATGGCGCGATGGCCGATCTCGGTATGTCGGCATTCGTCCCAGGTGATGCGGGCCAGATCGTATTCGGCCTGGAAGTCCTGGAAGCGGATGTCCCAGAGGAAGGTGCCGAACGCCTCGATGGCGTCGACCTCATCGCGCTGGGTGCGCACGAAGCGGAAGCGCTTGTCCTCGTACGATTCCGGCTCGTAGCGCGGCGTACCGTCGGCCACATTATAGTCGCCGGTATGCTGGAACGTCTCGAAGCGGCTATCGCGGCGAGGGATAGTTCCTCGCACGTAGGGCTGGCTGTCGATGCGCAATGTCGCTGGCCGCGGCGCGCGTTCGTCGGCGCCGGTCACCCCACCGATGCTGGCCAGCAGCCGCGCCAGGTGCCAGCGCCATGCCTCCAACCGCGCCTCGTCGATCCCACCCTCTATGTAGGCGGCGATCGCCTGCCTGGCCCAGGCCAGCATCGGCTCATAGTCGAGCAGGATCTGGCGCAGGGCGCGGATCGTCGGGGCGTCGGTTACCGGATCGGTGTCATCGATATGATGGCGGTATGCTGTCTCCAGCGCCTGGCCGGCGACGAGATGGACCCCCATCAACAGCTCGGGCGCGTCGGCGGCGGAGAGCATCTCCTCGATGAAAGTGTCGATTTCTCCATCGCGGAAGTTGTCGATGGCGTGGAGGCGCATCTCCTGCTCGTGCAGGCGTTCGCGCAGGCGGCGCGCTGCGTCGGCATGCCAGAAGATATGACGTCCGGTCTCGATTTTGACCTCGAACTCGGGGATGGAGAGGGTCCAGGAGCCGAGGCCCTGTGCCAGGCGGCGTTCAAAGTAGAAGAAACGCAGCAGGCGGCGCGCGTTTTCGGCAACGGTGAACTTGCCGCCCAGGCGGCGTTCATCGAGCGGGAAGTGGAAGGGGAACTGGCGGCGGCGTTCGGCAGCGGCAGCACGTTGCTCTGGGAAAGAGACGGCAGGGATCGGACTACTCAGGACGGGGATCTCGCGGGACATTAGCGAACCTCCTTTGGCAGGGCCGGGGTACAAATTAACATGAATATTATCATAATTATAATGTCCAACGGTGGGTCGTGTCAACTTGGTGAAACGAGGGTGTGGAAAAACATCTGTAACTATTCGACCAGTATGTACCCATCGCGTTTCTGTCTGAACATTAATGTCAGGGAACATAGAACGCAAATCGGGTATGTCTTCCCAATGTGTAGTTGCGTCTTTGCCGCTGAGTAGTCCAGCTTGACCAAAGAGAAAAGCGCCTGTGCAAATTGACGCTGTGATTGTTGATGTTGATGCCGTTCGAGCAATCCAATCAATGATGGTTTCGCGCTTTATTTCAGACGTAACTACACCGCCAGGGATGACAAGCACATCTACGTGAGGGTGCGATGTAATGTCGAAGTGTGGTTGTACTATTAATCCCCCGCGCGCCCTAATTGTGCGTATCGTATCAGCGATAGTAAAGACTTCAAAAGACTTCGGCGCGCCAGGCTCCAGACGTGACTTTACACGTGACGCCGTTGAAAATACCTCAAAAGGTCCAGCAAAATCAAGTACTTCAACATCGTCAAATAGATAGATGCCAACAGTAGTCGTCAAAGTAGTTTGCTCCTATGGATTAAAAGTTTTGGAAGCAACAGCCCAACGGCTGGGCGTCAACCGCTGGCGCGAGTGGAGGAAGATCGGTTCGCCCACCCAAACCTACGCGAGCAAGACTCGCCGGAATTGTCAGCGCGGAGCGCCAGGCGGCTGCACGTTATGTTGGGCGGCATTTTATTCCAAAGACTTCCTCATTCGGGAGCAGGAGGCGAAGTGGCAGGTCCCTGATTGTCAGTCACCGGCAGGTGAACGGTGAAGGTGCTACCCTGTTCGGGCGCGCTCTCCACGCTAACCCAACCGCTGTGAGCTTCCACAATCGAGCGCACTAGCGAAAGACCCAGGCCGGCGCCACCCTGACCGCGCGATCGTCCCTTATCCACCCGATAGAAGCGCCCGAAAATATGGGGGAGGTGTTCGGCGGGGATGCCGGAACCTGTGTCGGTCACTTGAATGACGACCGCGAGGCCCGCCTGCTTTGGTGGCGAACGACGAAAGATCAACGACCGACGATCCCGTTCATCGTGTCGAAGGCCCTCAGTCATCGCGCGCAACACGACCTCACCACCAGCCGGAGTGTACTTGATGGCATTGTCCAGCAGATTCCGCACCATCGTGTGCATGGAATCGGCGTTGGCCATCACGGTCGGCAGGTGAGGGGGGACATCTATCCACAGGCGCAGGCCGGCCATCTGAGCAAGGGGGTGCATCTCATCGGCCACTTCGTAAAGGAGCGGTGCCAGGTCCAGAGGAGATTGAGGAGGGAGCTCACCTTCGTCCAGGCGGGACAGGGTCAGGAGGTGATCCACCAGCCGTCGCAGGCGCTCTATCTCGCCCTCCATCTGGCTCAGGTAGTGTTGGGCCAACTCAGGGTACTCTTGGCTGTGGCGTTGGAGCATGTCAATCCGCAACTGCAAGCTGGTTAGGGGTGAGCGAAGCTCATGGGCCGCATTGGCCACGAAAGCCTGCTGGCGGGCCAGCATCTCCCGCACCCGCCCCGCCATGCGGTTGAAGGCCCGGCCCAGGCGCTCGATCTCGGCTGGGCCGGTGGGCTTGACTTGCTGGTCCAGCTCCCCGGCCGCCATGGCTTCAGTGACCACTGTCAGGTTGCGGATGGGGCCGGCCACCTGCCGCGCCAGCAAGAGGCTGACCAAGGCCGTGGCCACCAGCACCATGCCGCCCGCTCCCACCAGGCTCGCCCAGGTGTGCCGCATCTCGGTGTAGAGAGGAGCCATGGGCACAGAGAGCTGAACGATCCCTTTCAACTCTTTCGCCTCATCCTCCACCGCTATGATCGGCGCGGCGACGAAGAGCCGCTCCTCGTTACGCCACTCGTCCCAACGGATGTCGTGCTGCTCGTTGCCCGTCTGCGCGGCGACGATCTCCGGGTGATTGTGCTCGAAGTGGGCCGGCACGGCATCATCAGAGCTGATGAGCACATGGAAGCTGGGAGTTACTATTGTCACGCGTGCGCCCGTGTTCAGAGCGTAGGCGCGAGCACGATTGATCCCTGTGATGTACACTCCCACGTTTTGGGTATAGGAATGCACCAGGGCATTCAGGGAACGCTCTGTCTGGTTTTCCCCTTTTTTCCAGTGCTCCAGCGGTTCGCGCAGGGCATCGGCGATGATAAACGCCTGCAGCTCCAGGTCGTGTTCGACCTGCTCCACGATCGCCGTCTGAAGGCGCAGGCCAGTCCACAGGATCAGCCCCCCCAGCCCCAGCACCATCAGGACCACGTAGGTGAAGAGCAGGCGCCTCTCTAAACTACGGGGCATCAATCGGTGTAGCATTTGGGTCCACAAAGCGATAGCCGTAGCCACGGATAGTCTGAATGTATCGTGGCGATGAAGGGTTATCTTCCACCTTCTCTCGCAGCCAGCGAATGTGCACGTCCAACGTGCGAGGATCGCCGATCCAGTTTTTCCCCCACACCCGATCTAAGAGCTCTTGGCGTGGCACGGCCCCGTTGAGGTTCTCCATCAGAACGCAGAGCAAGTTGAACTCCCGCTGTCGCAGTTCGATCAGACGGCCTTCGCGCCAGACCTGATGAGCTGTGCGGTCCAGCACGATGCCGCCCGCCGTGATGCGCTCACTCGCCAGGGAAGCATGGCCTAGATCCAGCTCACGACGGCGGAACGTCGCCCGGACTCGCGCCAGCAATTCCCGGAAGCTGAAGGGTTTGACCACGTAATCGTCGGCGCCGATCTCCAGGCCCATGACCCGGTCCAGCTCCTGGCCCCGGGCAGTCAGCATGATGATAGGCACCGCTGACTCACGCCGCAACGCGCGGCACACCGTGAAGCCATCCATGCCCGGTAACATCACATCCAACAGGATCAAATCCGGCTGCTCGGCCCGGGCCATTTCCAGGCCGCGTTGGCCGTCATGCGCGTGCAGAACTCGGAACCCCTCATTCTCCAGACCAAACACCAGGGGTTCCGCGATGGTATCGTCGTCCTCCACCAAGAGAATTGTGGTCGGTTTATTACTCACGTTTGCCCTTGGAGTACCTCAACAGTCAGCAATGAGTATACTGCGAAGCCACCATAAGCGGAACCATGTCCAATCTACTCCTGGTTGAACGATTTTGCATTATACCCGCCGCACCTACCTCAGGACGAGGGGTAGGTACGCGGTGTTGTAGATGGCGATGACGGCCTCATAATCGGCGATGGTGGCGTAGCCGTTGGGGTTCGAGTTGGCGTATAGATTCGATTCAAAGGCCCACATGAGGCCCAGGAAGCCGTTGGCCCGCATCCGTTGGACGGACAACTGGAGTTTCGTCACATCGTCCTGGCCGCTGTTCTCGCCCCACACCGCCAGCCCACGCGTTCGGGCCAGATGCGCTATCCACCGAGCGGCGCTCCAGTCGCTGGGGTAGGGCGAGGTGTCGTCCACCAGGTTGGCCGGCGGCTCATCAATCCCCGTCAGGTACAGGGCGATATTCTGGGTCGTGCTCAGCCCGGCGACGTGGCGGTCGTAGGCGGTGGCGCTGTACAAGGCGCTGGTTCTCTCGCTCCAGCCGTCGCCCCGCAGGTCGTTGGTCAGGGCATCGGTGACCTGGTTGCGCATCAGCCCCTTGCCGGCGTAGAGAACGTCCAGTTGGCCGCTGTAGTGTTTGCGGATCTCAGCGATCTGCCAGCTCTGATACTCGGTGAGCTTCTGGACGTACCAGTCACAGAAAGCCAGGGGCACGGCGATGTCCCGGCTCTGGGAGTTCGTCTCCCCCTGGGGCTTCAGCCACAGGTCATCGAAGTAGAAAGTGCCGGGCCGGTGGCCGTCCAGTCCCACCTTGAGGTAGTAGGTGATGGCGGAGGTGGTCAGGGTGTCGGTCAGATAGGTCCAGGCAGTCGCGCTGCTCTCCAGCACGCCAAAGGGAGCCCCGGCTACGGGTTGCGTATTGGCATCGTATTGATTGAAAAAGACCCGCGTCCGACCTACGCCATCGGCCGACTTCAGCCATCCACCGAATTGGTAGGTGGTGTTGGGCGTCACGCGCACGTATTGGTGCACCCGGTGAGGAGTGTTGATGGTCAACTTGAGCGCCCGGCTGCCGCTGTGGAAGTCGGTGGTGCTGAGTTCGACCGTCACTTCGTCATCCGGCGACCAGGCGGGGACGGGGAAATAGGAGTGCGTCTCCTCGAAGCCAGGGTTGACGATGAGCTGGCCCCGACCCACGGAGCCCGGGTTGGCATCGAGCCCAGGCCGCCAGCCGACCACATCGCCGGGGATGCCGGACTCAGCCGGGTCTTGAGCATGGCTGTCAAAGGCCCAGTAGGAATTGGGATGGCCGTTCCAGCTTGGGGGCGGGTAGCGGAGTTCGCCTTGCACGCCTCCGCCGACCCGTACCGAGTCAAAGTCGGCCGGGTTGAAGTCGGTGAAGATGCGCTGGATGTAGCCGGCGATGAGGTTCCGCGCCTGGGGATTGAAGGGGGCGTTTATGACCCGAAAGCTGCCCTGCGTCACCGGATCGGGGTCATACCGTTCACCATACTGGTTGACGTAGTAAAAGTCGGGGTGCTGCTGAAAGACCCAGTCGGGCACGTACTGGTAGCCGGGCACAAGCTGGACATACCAGCCCTGAGCTTTGAGCTGGGCCAGGCTCTGCTGCATGAACTGGATGTAGGTCGTATCGTAAGTTCCTGGCGACGGCTCGTATAGTTTCCACTGTAGCTCGAAGGTGGTGGCGCGGACGCCTCGCGCCCACTCGTCGGCGTAGTGCTGACCCTGGTCATTGATGACCCCGAACAGGTAACGGGTATTGGGCGCCAATCCCATGGAAGCTGTGGAAGTTGCTGCCCAGGCCAGAGTCAGCACCAGGGCCAACATCAACGCTCTCTGAAAGTTCACAGGTAAGTTCACCGTATCATCTCCTGGTAGAGTTTCTCATATTGTCGGGCAACCTGCTGGATGTCAAAGCATTCGCGCACCAGTTCCTGTCCCCGCCGGCCCATGCGTTCCCGCTCACTAGCATCTTTTAGCAACGCCACCACAGCTTCGCTCAGCGCCTTTGCATCCCCAGGCGGCACTGCCAGCCCTACTTCTGATATCGCCATTTCTCTGTTCCTCTGCACCCCCGCTCCCCTGCTCTCCAGCAGTTCATTCATCGGCGGCAGGTCGCTGATGACGACCGGTTTACCCGCCGCCAGCGATTCCAGCAAGATGGTGGGGATGTCCACCTTGTCGCGCATGGTCTCCAGCGGCAGGAGAGTGAGGTCGCTGGCGCCGATGAGGGGCCGCATGTCTGCCACCGTGTTGTAGAAGCGGACCGCTTCCCCCAGGCCCAGGCGGGTCACCATCTGGCGGGCCGTTCGCTCCCGTTCCCGGTCGCCGGACGAACGCAGGCGACAGGCAAAGATGACCTGCACGCCAGGCACCTGAGCCGCGATGAGGGGCAGGGCTGCCAGCATCATATCCGCGCCGTAGCCCGGACTGTAGTGACTGGGAAACAAGAGCACTGGGCGATCGGCCAATCCTAGTTGAGCTTTCAGATGATCCTTCTGGTCCCGTAGGGTCGCCCAGCGCGCGACCTCAATGCCCGGCGGGATGTGCACCACATTGGTCAGCCCCAATCGTTGCAGAGCCTGTAGGCCATGTTCGGAGAGGACCACCAACCGATGGGCGAAGAAGAGGTGGCGGCCCAAGGGCCGGCCATCGGCGGTAGCGGGCACAGTGTGCATCGTGGGGCGTCGCCGAAACTCGGGCAGCAGTCGACACAGCCACGAGGAGAGGGCGTAAGGCCGATGGATTAAATGATAGATGTCGATTTCGGGTTTCCGATGTCCAAATTGGGAATCCGACATTCGGAGCAGCCGCCAGTAGACCCGCGCTTTCTCACCCAACGAAGGCCGGTTGGTGTGGTAGATAGGCTCCGGCTGCAGGTTCGCGTGAATGGGCGTTGGGCCGTCGCGAGTCGTCAGGATACGGAAGTGATGCTCGGACAACTCGCGAGTCAAGGCGTAGGCCAGGTTCTTGTCTCCCTGGTCCCAGGGGGGAACCAGAGGCACCGAGGTGATCAGGAAGATGTTCATGCTTTCTTAGCACGTATTACGTACCGCATATTGTGTGCTGCGTATTGCGTGCTGCACATAGCGTCATCGTACACCTTTAACGTCCGCCGGGCCGCCTCTTCCCAGGTGAAGGTCGTTGCCCGTTGCCGTCCCGCCTTCCCCAGGTGCTGGCGCAGGGTTTTGTCGCGCAGGAGCGCGCGCATGGCATCGGCCAGGGCATCTACGCTATAAGGGTCTACCAGCACACCGGCCTCGCCGACGACCTCGGGCAGCGACGAGGCGTTGGCCGCCAGCACCGGGGTGCCACAGGCCATAGCCTCCAGCGCCGGCAGGCCGAACCCTTCCACCAGGGACGGCAGGGTCACGAACGTAGCCAGGTTGTAGAGGCCGGCCAGGTCTTCTTCGGACACCCAATCCAGGAACCGGACCCGGCCGTTCAGCCCTCGCTGCGTGACTATCTGGCGGGCCTCGTCCGGGAAGCGCGGATCTGCCGGACCGACGAACACCAGGTCGTGGGCTGTCTCCGGGGCCAGGCGTGCGAAGGCTTCCACCAACCGGGCTAGGTTCTTGTGCGGCCGACGGACACCCACGCTCAGGATGAAGGGGCGCGATAGGTTATAGCGTTGACATAGCGACCACAGCCGAAGCTCGTCCGTGGGCGGACCGAAGCCGGCCTCCACCCCTTCGGGGATAACCGTGACCTTTTCCGGGGGAACCGGATAGAAGTGTACCAGGTCATCGGCCGTAGCCTGGGAAACGGCGATGATGTGCCGGGCGCGGCGGATGCCCAAGGCCATCAGCAGCCGGTAGTAAGACCGCATCCACGCCCGGGGCATATAGGCCGGGTAGCGCTCGAAGATGAGATCATGCACGGTGAGAACCACCGGACAGGGGGCCATGAGCGGCACCGAGAGATACGGCGAATGAAACACGTCCGCCCGGCTCCGGCGCAATATTTGCGGCCACAAGACTTGCTTGTGGGGCCAGTACAGTGGCCAGGGCCCCTCCCGTAGTTCCACGTTGGGCCGGCTGGCCAGCGCGTTCCAATCGAAGCGGCTGTCCCGTCCCTGCCCGCGGAAGACGATGAACGTGTGCATCGGAGCAACGTTCACCATTGCCTCTAGCAGACGGAAGGCGTAGCGGCCGATGCCGTGGTAGCGGTCGTTGATGTAGCGCGCGTCAAAGGCAATGCGTGTCATGTTTCTCCCTCCAGGTGGCCTTCTGAGCCCCTTTGAAGGGTTGCCAAAGAGTTCCAGGCCACAGGTTGCACGTCTGCTCGGGCAGGGCGCAGCAGCGTCATGGAGAGTCCGGCAAGCGCGGCGATCCACAGCCCCAACCCGATCAAAAAAGGAGCGACCGAACCCCGCCTGGCCGGCGGGTAGAACCGGGGTTGCCCTGCCGGCGGTGACTGTTCACGAGGGTAGTCCACCCGATACAGAAAGATGTCCCCATAGCTGTCGCCGCGGACGGCGAAAAGCTGCTCCCCTTCGGCCATGATCCAGCCTGCCAGTTCCGGCGTCATCCGGCCATAACGGCTCTGGGTATCCCTGGGGGCCAGGGCGAAGTAGCGGACACCGTCGGCGCGGGCCTCCTCCGGTGTAGCAGCGTCCGTGACGGGGCGATCAGGAAAGAAATACTCGAACTTGATAGCGTCACCGCTGGCGTTGAGGGGCTCATCAGCCGGCAAATGTTCCCGCACGTAAGTGGCCAGTTGCCGATAGCCGTTGTCCTGGCCGATGCCATAAGCCACCCACCAGCGGACGGCGTTATAGGGCAGAAGCAAAGCCAGGCCCAGCACAACGGTCGCTTTTCCGATCCCAGATGTTGCAGCCCACAAGCGATCAGTGGCATATCCCACGAAGAGGATCGCCGGAACCAGCAAGAGATAGAAGAACTGGTCGTTGCCTGTGCCGACGAGCGTAATAAACGCATAGAAGGGATAAAGCACCAAGCCCCAGACCGCCAGCAGCCGGCCGGCCTGGTCGTGGCGTTGAGTGAGCAGCAGCCACAGCACCGCTGCGCCCCCCAGCCCGAGCAGCAGATACGTGCTGCCGTAGTCGGCCAGCCGGCGCAGCACGAAGTCGGCCAGGGAGACACCAGGTCGGTTCCAGCCGGAGAGCTGCACCAATCCCAGCAGCCGGGCCAGGGAGACCGACTTGACGTGCACAAAGAGATCCCAGCGACCGGTGGTCAGCGCCCACAGGGGGAAGAGGCCATAGGTCAACCCGGCGACGAGGACGGGAAGAAAGCGGGACAATCGGGGGACTTGCAGGACATCAGGCCCCTTGTCTTCTGGTTCCCCTGTTCCCTTTTCTCCTTGTTCCCTTCCTTTCCAGACGCCAAGGAGCAGTACGGCCAGGGGGGCGGTGAAGGTGATCTCCTTCGTCAACAGGGCCAGCCCCAGCAGCAGGCCGACCGCCGTGGCCCGAGCGGGTCTAGGGCGCTCTCCGCCGGTCAGCAGCACGGCCATCCCGGCCAGCGTCAACAGCATGGCCAGGGTTTCCAGCATAGCCCTTCGGTTGATGCGTACCCCAAAGGGGTCCAGGATGAAGGGTCCAGCCAAGAGCAGCCCTAGCCATGAGCCACGCAGCCGCAGGCCAAGCAGGTACAACGTGGCGGCTGTCAAACCGGCGAAGAGGGCATTGAGGTAGCGAGCCTGATACACCCAGGCAAAGATATCGCCGGCGGCCTGGACCGCGCCGGCCGAGTCGGCCGTGAGCCACAGATAAGCCCCTTCCATCAGGAAGTAGAGCGGCGGGTGGACGAAGAGAGGATCGCCGTTGTCCCAGACCAACGTTCCCTCGTCGGCCACGCGGATGCCGGCGCGGGTGTAGAGAATCTCGTCGGTGAAGACGTCCGGAGCCTTATCGAGCCGCCAGGCTACGGCGCCGAACGCCAGCAAAGCGAGCACAATCACCAACCACCGGGCAATTGCGGATTTCGGATTCCGAATTTCGAATTTGATCTTCCCGACACCCTTCATTGGTACTGCTCTCTTTGCCTTACTCCCCCGCTGCCTTTTTCCCCTGCTCCTTGGCCCATGCCTGGGCATATCCCCAGGCCCCAGCGTAGGTGCTGAGGGCCTTGAGGGGACGGAATCCCAGCTCCCAGCGGGGATAGCCGTAGGAGTAAAGGATGAAGATATTGGGCACTATCCACAGCGCGGCTGCCAGCAGGAAGGCTGCCCGGTGCAGCGCCGTGGGGAGCCGTGGACCAATGCCTCGCTCCGGTCGCAGGCGAGCCTCCTGCCCATGGCCGACGCCATACCAGTAGTACTTGCGCAATAGGTCGCGCAGGTTCGCCGGGGCGGGATGCTGCACCCAGACGCCCGGCGCCATCAGGAGACGATATCCTGACCGTCGCACCCGATAAAAGAGATCGGTGTCCTCGCCCGTCACCAGGTGCTCGCAGAACCCACCGACCTCCTCGAAGACATCCCGCCGCATGGCACAGCAGGTGGTGGTGATCAGCGAGTGGCCGTAGCCGACCAGCGGTGGATTGGTCTCCAGGGGACTCTGCGGCACGGCGTTGACGGTGCGCGGTATCTCGGCTGCCACCCGGCGCTGGAACCAGGAGGCGTGCGGGGGCAGCACCCGCGCCGCGCCAGTCACCCCGATGGATGGGTCCTCCAGAAGTGGCCGCACCAACCGCTCCACCAGGTCGGGCTTGCCCGGCCGGGCGTCGTCATCCATGAAGAGCAGGATCTCTCCGCGCGTGGCCGCCACGCCCTGCTGCCGGGCCCGGCCCGCCGGTCGCACACCCCGGACCACTTTCATTTCGTCCGGTGGCCAGGTCTGGGCGGTCAAAACGAGCTGTAGTTCTTCCACGTCCCCGTTGAGGGTGGGGATGATCGCCGCAATGCGTGGATGTTTCATCTTCGTAGTAGCGTTCCGGCTATTAACAGATTGGCATAAGTCGTCAAGGCAGTATTTGGATAGCACTACAGTCAATCGTGGAGGCCGTTTGTCCCATCCCCCAGGCTCCTCTTCCCAAAGGGAAGGGGGAATTAGTTTAGTAATGATGGGGTTTTGCGGACGGCGAAGCCGCCCGTAAGACCTCGACCTGCTCTCCCCTCCCCCAGATTGGGAGGAGGGATTGGGGGGCGGGGGCGAAAGAAGAAATCACCGCACGTTCCGGGCTCGGCGCGGGACGCACGTGACGGTGCTGCCAGCGGAGATACCAGGTGCGCCACACGGCCTCCAGCTTCACTCCCATGGACATCTTGGAGCGGCCGATGCGCCGATCCTCGAAATAGATGGGCAGTTCGAGCACCCGAAAGCCCAGCTTTTCCGCCAGGTAGGCCATCTCGACCTGAAAAACGTAGCCGTTGCTGCGCACATCGTGAGCCAAAATGGCTTCCAGTGCCGGGCGTGACCAGCACTTGAAACCCGCCGTGGCGTCTCGCACGTTCAAACCCAGGATCAGTCGGGCATAGACGGCATTGGCCCACCTGCTTAGCAGATAGCGCCCCCAGCTCCAACGAGGATCAAGTTGGCCTCCTGCGACGTAGCGCGAGCCCACGATGACGTCGTAGCTTGCAGTGTGGCGCAGGAATTGCGGAATGCACGCTGGCGAATGGGAAAAGTCGGCATCCATCTGCACGACGAAATCAGCTCCCTGCCGCAAGGCGTAGCGAAAGCCATCACGATAAGCCGAGCCGAGGCCTTGCTTGCCGGGCCGATGGATCACGTGCAGGCGATGCGGATAGCGAAGACGCAAGGCCTCGGCGACCTGGCCTGTGCCGTCTGACGAATTGTCGTCAACGATGACGATATGCAGGTCTTCAACCGGCTGCGCAAACAGTTCGGCAACCAGCGCCGGCAGGTTGTCGGCTTCGTTGTAAGTCGGAATGACCACAAAGGTTCGAGGGGAATGCACCATCGTCAACCTCCGATTGAGAACATCAATGCAGGCCAGCCCGGCCAGCTCCAGCCTTGAGGCGGCGGTGCAAGGTCCTCCGTCCGGCAACAGAAGCCAAAAAGGCTCCTAAACCAGCAGAGGGGCGAAAGAGCGACGCGAAAGTCGGCAACAGCCCCAGCAGGGCCACCGAACCAGCGGCGAGCAGCGACAGAGCCGCACCGAGAATTCCCCAATCCGGCACCAGCCAGACCAGAATGCCGACCTGAACAATCACCGCCAGCCCGGCCGCCACCGCCGGCCGACGCCGATCGCCTGCGGCCTGGGAGACACCGTTTAGCAGGGTCACCAACGCCAGCAGCACTCCGCCGCCGGCAGCCACCCGCAGGGCCGACGCCGCCATCTGGTAGTGGGCGGGAAAGAAGAGGGCCAGAACGGCCCGGGGCGCCAGGACCAGCGCCAGCCCGGCCGGCAGAAGTAGGCCGGCCCAGGCTCTCACAGCCGTGCGGACATAGGCCCTCCCCGGCGTATGGGGGGCGAAAGACGGAAGTTGCCCGTTCTCCCGTATCGTCCCGGCCGCGTAGGAAAACAGAACCAGGGCCAGCGATTGGGCGATAAAGACCGGAGTGCGCGCCAGGATGACGGCCGCCTGATAGAGACCGGCCAGCTCGTCTCCCTGGCCGGCGGGAGCCAGGAGCTTGAGCCCCAGGACGTCCAGGTTCAGCATCAGGGCCGGCCCCAACACCCCGACGAAGAAGGGCGCGGTGGCAGTCACCACCCGGCGGTCCAGCCACCTCTGGCCCCGCCACAGCCGGGCCGGCCGGACGATCCACAAGCTGTGGAGCAGGGCGGCTGCCGCGCCAGCGGCGAAGCCGGCCATCACGCCGACCACGCCAGCCCCGATGGCGACCAAGGCCAGCCCGGCGCCGACCTTGACCGCCACCTCGCCGGCCAGATTCAGCGCCACTGGGCCGAAGCGGTACAGCCCCCGGGCCGCGCCGTTGACCACCGACCGGGCCGCCAACAGGATCGTGGTCAGCCCCACCAGCGGTACCACGGCTCGGTAGGCCGGCCCCAAAGGCAGCCAGCCCAGCGCGTAGGCGGCCCATAGCCCGCCGGCTAAAAGCAGCCCCAGGACCGTGTTGGCGGCCCAGGCGACCCGAAAACGCCGCCGCGTCTCGTCCGTAATCCCCAGGGCCGCTACGTCATAGGCTGCCGTCCAGGTGAAGCCCGAGCCGACTACCAACGCGGTCAGAAGCAGCAGGGATTGGGCTACCCCTACCTGGCCGAACTGTTCAGGGGGCAGAAGCCAGCCTAACGCCACGCTGAAGGCGTAGTTCAGGACAGCCATCCCGAAGAAGGCTGCGATCATCAAGGCTCCGTCCCGGGTGACCGAAGGGCGCACCATGGATCAATACTCCCGTCGGCAGCACCGCGCACAGTTGGGGAACAGGCCCTGTTGTCGCAGTTTGCGCCGAAAGTCGCGCATCTTCTCTCCATTCCATACTGCTTCAAAGCCGTCTCGCACGATGTTGCCCACCACAATCTCCGGCAGACCCCAGCAGCCGCTGATGTCCCCGTTGGGCAGGATCTGGATCTCGCGCCAGGGGGCTGTGCAGCGCTGGTGGGGGAAGGCGTAGTGCAAATCCCCATAGTAGCCGGCCAGGTGGTCCAGGATGCCGCCGGGGTGGAAGCGCACTGCCAGGCCGTCGGTCGGGTACTGGCGGATGGCCGCGATCTCCTCCTGCAACCGCGCCGGGTCTACGCCGGTGGCCAGGTTGTGCTCGTAGCCTTCTATAGAAGTGCTGTCCGGCTTAATGTCGAAGAGGGTGGATAGCATTTCGGCCTGGCGGCGAGCGGTCTCGCCGTCGGCGAACATCAACCCTTGGAATTCGATCTGATCCACCCCTATCTCCTGAGCGATGGGGAGCAGCTCCCGCAGGCGTGTGTAGTTCAGGCTGGAGATGACGCAGTTGATGGAGACGATAGGGCCTCGCCGGCCGGCCCGCCGCCGCGCCTCCAGCAGCGCTTGCACGTTCTTCAACGTGACCTGGAACCCCTTGGGATGGACGCGCACATCATTGTGCACCTCTGGCGGGCCGTCTAATGAGACGGTGACCCAATCAATTCCCGCGTCCACCAGCTCATCGGCGAAGCGGGCCAAGAAAAAGCCGTTGGTGTTGACGGCGCAGGTCAGCCCCCGGCTTTTGATATGGCGGATCAGCTCGACGGCGCCACGGTACAGGAAGGGTTCGCCGCCGACCAATTGGATGTGCGGCCGGAAGAAGGCCACCTGATCTACGACGTCCTTCCACTGCTCGAGGCTCAGTTCATTCGGGAAGGTGAAAGGCTGCAGCAGGTCCCGCTCAGAGCCTTGCTCGTACAGGAAGCACATCTTGCAGCGCAGATTGCAGCGGTAGGTCGTGATTAGGGTGACGAAATTGGGATAGAAGCTGCGGCCGTCCAGGAAACGGTAGTCAACATGGGTGGCAGCGCGCACCATGTTCTTCAGTTCCCGCCGCACATAATCCGGGCTGTGGATAGCCCGCTGGAACCGCACCCGCCAGCGGGCGATGGTGTGAGTCAGCTCAGCCTTCAAAGTCATTTCAGTCCTCATTCTCCTCTCCTTCCATCCCCTTTTTCCCTTCTTCCCTTTCCTCCTCGCTACCGAAATTTGCCCCTGGCGCGTGGTTGTGGCAGGCAGCGCAGGCTTTGACGTTGAACGTCGGCACTTCATCGTGTTCGTCCGTTATCTTCGCGCCGGCGTGACACTGGGTGCACCAGGGATTCGGCGCCTGCGCCACGATGGGATGCGAGTAATTCCCCGTCACGTGCGCGACAATATCCCGCACCCCCCGGCGCTGGGCATCCAGAATACCGGTCAGGCCTGGCCCTTTGTGGCATTGGATGCAATCAGGATGGTGCTCGGCCGCGCCGCTGGCCCGCCGGTTATCGTATGAGAGCTGCATCTCGTGGCAAAGGACGCAAAAGCCCGGCTGCTTCTCCAGCGCGTAGCCGCTGGCAACGGTTCCGGCGGCCAGCACCGGCACTGCCATAGCCCCGATCACCAGAATTGGGCCAGCCACTGTCGTTCACTTGAGCCTAAACACGCTTCAGCATTCCTCCTCTGCTCTTCTGCACCTCTACCCCCCTGCTCCTCTGCACCTCTACCCCCTTGCTTTTTCGCTCCTTTGCCTGGGATAGCACCCACTCGAAGAGACGTTCGTAGCCAAGGACGATTCGCTCCCAGGGATACAGCCGGGCTTTGGCCTGTGCCAGGCCCGCCAGGTGCACGCGCAGATCCCTGTCGTCTCGCAACCGGACCAGGACGTCGCGAAGGGCTCGAACGTCCCCCGGTGGGAAGGTAAAGCCCTCATGGCCGACCACGTCGGCCACGCCGGGCAGGTGGGAGGCCACCGGCACGCAGCCGGCAGCCATCCCTTCCAGCAGGACAATGCCGAAGGCCTCGGAGCGGGTCACCGAGGGCAGGGCGACGACATGGGCCTCTCTCAGGCGGCGGATCATCTCCTCGTCGGACAAGGAACCCCAGAAGGTCACATCGGGCAGGCGCAGCTCGGCGGCCAGCCGACGGCACGTGTCGGCACAGTGGCCGTTGCCGATGACCCATAACCGTGTATCCGCCAGCCCGGCACAGGCCTTCAACAACACTGGCAGGCCCTTGTACGGCCGGATCTGGCCCAGGAAGAGGACGGTGAAAGGTCCGTCTTTCTCAACGGGAGCGGCGAAGCGCTCGAAATCCACCCCCCAGGGGATGACGGAAAGTTTCTCCGGCGGCACGTGGCGGGCCAGGCGTTGTGCATAGCTTGGCGTGGTCACCACCACGTGGTCGGCCAGGCGGGCCAGTCGCTCCTGAAGAGCATTGTAGGGCGGGGCGAAGAGCAGGAAGGGAAAGTGGCGCAAGTCCACCGGTGCATGATGGGTGTAAACCAAGCGGGGGCGGGCCGATCCCAGGCCACGCAGCCCCCACAGCAGGAACACGTCGCTGAAGGTGGGCACCGGGCCGTGCAGGTGGATCAGATCGTAGGCGCGGAACCGTTCCTTGAGGCTATGGAGCTTGAAGGGCATAGAAGACAGCCGCACCTCTCCCCACTCGAGGCGCGGGATGTCCCGCAGGGAAAGGATATCCACTTGATTGCCGAGGCCACGCAGCCCCTGGCTCAGTTTGTCGGCTACCCGGGCCACGCCACTCCTCACAGGAGGCGCTTCAGAGATTATCATCAGGATTTTCATCGTCGGTTTCATACTGTTTCTCGTCTCTGCCAGCCTGCATAACGGCGATGGATTGGTGCGACTGTATTAAGGTGGTGGAATGGGTATCATTCATGCCACAATAAACGACTCGCTGGACGGAAAGTATTCGGCCATGCTTTTCGCAGCGCACCCCGTAAGGAGTGATTACAATAACGAATCTAGCGGAGTGAGGGGCTTTTGTGGTTAAAAGGGACTTAGGCCAACTTTAACGCCATGTTAAGGGATTACTCGACATAAAGATGCCACTGGCTCCTCGCGGACTCAGCGGCGTGGCTCACGGTTATTGACTTATCACATCTGGGCGACGGCGAGTTGGGCAAACACCGTGAAATTGGTGTAACCCAGATCGCAGATCAGCAAACTGCCCGCCGTGAGCGCCGCCAGCAACTGCGGCCAGCAGCGTTGAGCGTGAGCCTGGGGATCTTCTTCGTATCAGACCTGGCGCGGCAGGCGAAGGCCAGGTCGCGCAGCGCCGTCATGCGACCGGCCCAAGGCGCCGTGTCCGCCTCATGTGTATCACTCTGCCAACTCTGCGAGTGCCCGCAGGGCTGCCTGGTATACCTCGCGCAACGGCGCTCCCGTCCGCTGCGCCGCGCGCAAGCAGTCGTCGTGCTCCGGCGCCCCCTTCCAGCGCCCCGGCGCATATTCCGCTAACTTGACCTGGATCGGCCCAAACGGCGTCTCCACGGTTGCCATGCGCCGCGGCAGCGGCCAGCGTGCGACCTCCGTCTCGCGCACCCCCAGCGTCGTCGTCTCGGCGAAGAGGTGCGCCCGCAGCGCGGCGGCATCCTCTGGCCGCGCCAGCGCCGTCAGCAACGTCCCGGGCCGCCCTTTCTTCATCTGGATCGGCGTCAGCCATACATCGAGCGCGCCCGCCTGCAGCAGCCCCTCGGCCAGCGGGCCGAACCACTCCGGGTTCATGTTGTCGAGGTTGGTCTCGATCACGCGCAACCGCTCCGCCGCCGCTGGAAATGCGATCCCTTCGCTCTCGCCGATGATCAGCCGCAACAGGTTGGGCGCGCCCTCGAAAGACTTGTGGCCGGCGCCGTATGCGACTTTTTCCAGGCGCATCGCCGGACAAGGCCCCCACTCCGTCGCCAGCGTCGTCAGCAGCGCCGCGCCGGTGGGGGTCAGCGTCTCGCCCTCGATGTCGACGCCGCGCACGGGGAACCCCTCCAACAGCGCCAGGGTCCCCGGCGCCGGCATCGGCAGCGCCCCATGCGCTCCCCGCCCCAGCCCGTGGGTCAGGGGCAAGGGGCTGCAGACGACCCGCTCGACGCCAAGCATGCGCACGCCCGCGACGCTCGCCACAATGTCGACGATGGCGTCCAGGGCGCCTACCTCGTGAAAATGGACCTCGCTGACCGACGCGCCATGGGCGCGCGCCTCCGCCTCGCCCAGCCGTCGGAAGACCGCGCGCGCCCCTTCACGCACCTCCGGCTCCAGCTCGGCGGCGTCGAGGATCGCCTCGATATCGGCCAGGTGACGATGATGGTGCGACTCTGCCGTGCGCACGGTGACCTGGACGCCGCGCAGGCTGTGATGGCTGGCCGGGCGCGCCTCGATCGACACCGCCTCTGGTAAATGCAGGCGCTCGATCACCTCCTGCAGCGCCGCGACTGAGACGCCCGCGTCGATCAGCGCGCCCAGGATCATGTCGCCGCTGGCCCCCAAGAAGACGTCGAAGTAGGCGACGCGCATCGTCTATTTCCCTCCTGCCGTGATCCGATAGGCCAATACCCCGGCCCCAAACCCGTTGTCGATGTTGACGACCGCTACCCCAGGCGCGCACGAGTTGAGCATCGTCAGCAACGCCGCCAGGCCGCCGAAGCTCGCTCCGTAGCCGACGCTGGTGGGCACAGCGATCACCGGACAGGATACCAGTCCCCCCACGACGCTGGGCAGCGCCCCTTCCATGCCCGCGACGACCACGATCACGCGCGCCTGCAACAACAGCGCGCGCGCGGCCAGCAGGCGATGCAGCCCCGATACGCCCACATCGTGCAGGCGCTCGACTCGCGCGCCCAGAAACCAGGCCGTCAGCGCGGCCTCCTCCGCCACCGGCAGGTCCGACGTCCCCGCGCTCACGATCAGGGCCAGCTCGGCGTCGGCTGGTGGCTGGCGCAACGGCCCGCCGACCGTGATTGCCCGCGCCAGCTCGTGATAGTGGGCCTGAGGCAGCGCTGCCTGCGTCGCTGCGAACGCCTCGCGGCTGGCGCGCGTAGCCAGGGCCGCGCCGGCGCTGGCCACAATCCGCTGCATGATCGCTGCCACCTGTTCCGGCGTCTTGCCCGCCGCGAATACCACCTCGGGCATCCCCTGGCGCAGGGCGCGCGCATGATCGACGCGCGCGAACCCCAGATCGTCGGCTGGCCAGCCGGCCAGCCGGTCGCTGGCCTCCTCCAGGCTCAGGGTCCCCGCGCGCACCTGGGCCAGCAACTCGTATAGCGCAGAGCGATCTTGCGGCGTCGGCGTGCCCATACGCTTAACTCCCGTTTGCTCGTTGGCGGATCGCTTCGTTGAGGCTTCCTGACCGGAATCCCAACAGGTCGGCGGTGACGTAGGTGTACCCCAAGGCCTTCAGTTCGGCGTGGATTTGCGGCCCGAGTTCGATCAGCCGCGCCAGGTCGGCGCGCTCGACCTCGATGCGGGCCAGGTCGTTGTGATGTCGCACGCGCACCTGGCGGAACCCCAGGTCGCGCAGGTACTTCTCGGCGCGCTCGACCTGGCTTAGCGCCGCGCGCGTCACCGGCGTGCCGTAGGGCAGGCGTGAGCTGAGGCACGCCATCGCCGGCTTATCCCAATTGGGCAATCCCAGCTCGCGCGCCAGGGCGCGCACATGGGCCTTGGTGAAGCCCGCCTCGCGTAACGGAGAGCGCACACCGAACTCGCGCGCGGCCTGCTCGCCGGGCCGGTAGTCGCCCACATCGTCAGCGTTGGCGCCGTTCAGGATGAACGGATACCCCTCACGCTGCGCCAGCTCGATCAGCTCTGTGTACAGTTCCGTCTTGCAGAAATAGCAGCGATTGGTCGGATTGGCCGCATAGGCCGGATCGTCCAGCTCGTGCGTCTCCAGCAGAAGGTGGCGCGCGCCGATCCGCCGCGCCAGCTCGCAGGCTTCCTCGCGCTCCGCCTCGGCCAGGCTGGCGGAAACGGCGGTCACCGCCAGCGCGTTGTCGCCCAGGCGGTCGACGGCCACCTTGAGCACCAGCGTGCTGTCGATGCCAGCCGAGAAGGCCACGATCACGCGCCCCATGCGGTCGATGATCCGCTCCAGCTCTGCTCGCCGCGCATCCAGGTCCGGCGGGCGCACGATCTCGTTCCCCGTTTGCTCTTGTAACACGATGACGCTCTGCATTCCGTTCCTCCCTCAAGTTCCCTGGGCCAGTTTGTCCGTCAACCATGCCCCTATGATCTCATCCAACGTCGGCTGTCCGATCTCCTGCAATTCGTAGCGCACGCGCTGCACGGGCTGTTCGATGCGCGCGACGCGCCTCAGGTCGATGGGCGTGGCCACGATCACGAGGTCACACGGCACGCGCCGGATTGTCTCCTCCAGCTCCGCGATCTGCGCCGGGCTATACCCCATGGCTGGCAGCACCGGCCCCGTCGTGGGGTAGCGACGGTAGGTCTCGACCAGCGATCCGACCGCGTAGGGACGAGGATCGATGATCTCCGCTGCCCCGTGGCGTTGCGCGGCCACCCAGCCGGCGCCATATGCCATCTCGCCGTGCGTCAGCGTCGGCCCATCCTCGATCACGAGCACGCGCCGTCCCCGGATGGCCTGGGCGTCGTCGACGAGGATCGGCGACGCGGCCTCCACGATCGCGGCGCGCGGGTTGGTCGCGCGCACGTTCTTGCGCACGCGCGCCTGTCCTGCGGGATCGGCGGTGTCCACTTTGTTGATGACGACGACATCGGCCATGCGCAGGTTGGCTTCGCCGGGATGATAGCTTACCTCATGACCAGGCCGCAGCGGATCGACTACGACGATGTGAAGATCGGGCCGGAAGAAAGGCAAATCGTTGTTGCCGCCGTCCCAGACGATGATCTCGGCCTCGCGTTCCACCTCGGCAAGGATCCGCGCGTAGTCTACACCAGCGAAGACGACGATCCCGCGTTCCAGGAGCGGCTCGTACTCCTCGCGCTCCTCGATCGTGCAGCGATAACGATCCAGGTCGGCGATCGCGGCGAACCGCTGGCAGGCCTGCTGGGCCAGGTCCCCGTAAGGCATCGGATGGCGCACGGCGACGACGCGCCGCCCCCGCTGTTGCAGGATGGCGCAGACCCGCCGCGTCGTCTGCGATTTGCCGCTGCCGGTGCGCGTCGCGCCGATGGCGACGACGGGCCTGCGCGCGCGCAGCATCGTCGCACGCGGCCCCATCAGACGAAAGTCGGCGCCCGCGGCCAGCGCCCGCGAGGCGCAGTGCATGACGTGCTCGTGCGAGACGTCGCTGTAGGCGAAGATCACCTCATCGACGGCCAGCTCGCGGACCAGGCGCTCCATCTCCGCTTCCGCGTAGATGGGGATGCCCTGCGCGTAGCGAGAGCCTGCCAGCTCGGGCGGGTAGCGGCGCCCCTCGATGTTGGGGATCTGCGTCGCCGTGAACGCCACCACCTCGACTTGCGGATCGTCGCGCAGGGCGACGTTGAAATTGTGGAAGTCCCGCCCCGCGGCGCCCATGATCAAGATCCGTCGCCGGGGCCTCTGCTCAGCCATCATGGTCCCTTCGCTCCCTTTCGTCGTCGCGTGATCGTTCACCGTTATTCCGTAGCGCAGGACCTTGCGTCTGTCCGGACTCCCACCAAGGCTCGCGCGCGAACTTGTCGTCCAGATGGTGGACGGTTGCCGTCGTCGCTCGTCGTCGCTCGTCGTCTCACGGGACCAGGGCCAGCACGCGGGCCGGGCTGCCTGTCCCGCCGACGATCGGCAGGACGCCGATGAACAGCCAGGCGCCTGTGGGAGGCAGCTCGTCCAGGCGCGTCAGGTTCTCCAGATGCCAGCGTCGCTTCTGTAGCAACAGCCGATTGCTCGCCAGCGTCTGGTCGCGGCCAGAGTCGATCCCCGCGGTATCGCTGCCCAGCCCGCAGATGGCGCGCTCGTCCACCAGCCACGCCACGGCCTCCGGCGCGAACCCCGGATAGTGCATCGTCCCCCGCTCATCGTAGTTGAAGTAGGCCCTCGCATCTGGCCAGCGACGGTCCCAGCCGGTCAGCAATAAGATCGCGCTGCCCGCCGCGATGCGTCCGTGCTGTTGCTCCCACTCGATCACCGTGGCCGGCGACAATGTCCAGTCGGGGTCGTCGGCTGCCTGCGCGCGCACGTCGAGGACGACGGCGGGCGCCACCAACTCCTCCGCCTCAAGCTGTTCCACCGACAGACCATCCTCCTGCAAGTGGCGCGCGCAGCCCAGATGGGTCCCGCTGTGTTCCCCCAGAATGATCTGCCGCAGAGCATACCCTTGTTCCAGCGTCGTCGCCAGGGTCACAAAAGCCGGGCGTGGATCGCCCGGCCAGATCGGAATCTGTGGGGAGAGAGGATGGCTCAAATCAACGACGCGACGCCCCCAGGGCACAGCGCGCTTACCCCCGCTGCGGGGCGCTGATCGTCGTGGTCTCTTCGCTCGCGGAGAAATCCGGCCGCGGGCGATAGACGATGCGCGCGATCCCGATGCTCACGCCGTAGAGGAGGAGCAGCGGCGTCATGACCAACATCATATTGAAGGGGTCCGGCGTCGGCGTGATGATTGCAGCCAGGATGGCGACGACGACGATGGCATAGCGCCAGGCCTTGAGCAGCGCTTGCGGGCTGAGGAAGCCCAGCCGCGCCAGGAAGCCGATGGCGACAGGGGTCTCGAAAGCAACGCCGATGGCGAGGGTGAAGTTCGTCACGAAGCCGATGTAGTAGTCGATCGAGTAATTCGGCTCGATCAGATCGGCTAGAAACGCCTGGAGATAGCCCAGCGTGAACGGCAACATCACGAAGGCGCCGAAGCCGACCCCCAGCGCGAAGAGCAACGTGGCCGCCGGCACGACGTACATCAGCGCGCGCTTCTCCTCTTTCGTCAGCCCTGGCGCAATGAAAGCCATGATCTGGTAGAAGATCACCGGCATGGCCAGGACCGCCCCCAGGATCAGGGCGACCCGAAAGAAGACCAGGATGTTCTCGGCTGGCCGCAGCGATTGGACTTTCCCCGCCTGGCCCAGCGGCAGCAAGAGCAGCTCCAGGAAGCGCCGGGCGAAGAAGACGCCCACAAAGATGCCCACCACGAGGGCGATGCTGGCTTTGACCAGGCGATCCCGCAGCTCGAGCAGATGCTCGATGATCGTCATGCGGAGTTCGTTGTCGGCTTCGGACGTGCTCATCGTCTATTCTGCACCTGCGAGGGAGGATACGGCTGGGGCTTCGGCCGCGTCGGAGGCTGCGGCTTGCGTTGTCGTCGTCGCCTGCGGATCGGTCTTAGTGGTGGCCTTGGGGGCAGCGGCGAGCGACTCCGCCGCGCGCTCGTCCTCGGTCGCTGGCGCCGGGGCGGCTGACTCCGCGCGAGGCGCGGCAGCGCTTTCGTCGCTGGCTGCCGTCGGCGGCTCGGCGTCGGCAGCGTGGTCGTCCGGCGGCGTCGCGAGCGGCGCGGCGTCGGCAGCATGGTCGTCCGGCGGCGTCGCGAGCGGCGCGGCGTGGGCAGTCGCGCGATCGGCGCTGGCGCCGCCAGCGTCGTCGGCGCTCGCGCGGGCTTCCCCGGCTGTCCCCATCGTCCCCGCGCGATCGTCCTCCTGGTCGGCGGCTGGCGCAACGTCGCTGGCAGCGTCGCGCTCGGTTGGCGGCGTCTCAGAAGGCAGGCTGCTGCCCTCGGCGGCTGGCGCCTGCCCAGAATCGGCGGGGCTGGCCTCTGTGGCAGCCAGGACGTCGCCCTTGTCGTTGCTCTTGGCGTTATCGGAGGGCGCCTCAGCGCCTGTGGTTGCTGTGACGCCGGAGAGCGATCTGGCCGCCGACGCGGCGTCCGCCTGAGGCGGTTGAACGGGGGCGCGAGGCTGCGTTCCCTCTGGCTTCGTTGTCGCCGGCGTGGCCGCCGTCGGCGTAGTAGTGGGTGGCGTTGGCTTGGTTGCCGCGGGCGTGGTTGTGGAAGGCGTTGGCTTGGCCGCTGGCGTCGACGCCTTCGCGGTCGGCGCTGGCTTCTGATCGTCCGTAGGCGCTAACGAAAGCCCTTTCTGTAGCTCCTCGATCGGCCCCAGCTCTTGTTTGAACTCGGCCATCATGGCGTTCGACATTCGACGCAGCTCGCCAGCCGTGCGGCCGATCTGGCGCATGATCTCCGGCAGCCGTTCTGGCCCGATGAAAATGAGGGCCAGCAAGGCTACCACCAACAACTCCCAGGGTCCCACGCCGAGAATGTTCATGGTCTTTCACTTTCCGGAAGCTGCCGCCGCGTCAGCCCCCGTCGCCGCCTCTTCCTGGTGAGCTGGTAAGGTCAGGCAACGTGGATCTGCAGCAGCGGCGCCCAGGACGCCGTTGACGAAGCGGGGGCTGGAATCGCTCCCGAAAGTCTTGGCAAGCTCGACTGCCTCGTTGATCGCTACCTTCAGGGGAACATCTCCGCCTGCCGCGATCTCGAACAGCGCCATGCGCAACACGTTGCGGTCGATGACAGCCAACTGCTCGACGGGCCATTCGGGGGCGTGGCGAGCGATGCGCTCGTCGAGGATGGCGCGATGAGCAACCACCCCGTTGAGGAGGCGATAGGCAAAGGAATGCCCGACCGCTGGCACCGCCAGGTCCTCCAGCCGTCGCTGGAGCGCCTCCGTCGGGGCATGATTGGTCAAATCCCATTCGAAAAGTGCTTGAAGGACCGCGATGCGCGCCTTCCGTCGTACTTGCACTGGTCGCCTCGCAGCTACTGACCAGAAGCCTCGCCTGCGTTCGCAAACTCGATCCCGTCGATGTGGACGTCGACCTGGCGCACCTGCATGCCCACCATGTTATGGATCGCGCGCGTGATCTCGCGTTGCAGGGTCTCGCCCAGCTCGCGCATATTTGCGTTCGCGTCGGCGATCACGTACACCTCCACGCTGACGCCCGGCTCGGCGTTGGCGTCGCCCGCGTCGATATGCAGGCGCACCCCTTTGCTGGTGGTGCTCCAGTCGAGCATGCGCTCCACCGGCGGCGGAGTCGAGCTCATGCGCCGCACGCCTGGCTGGGCCAACGCGGTCAATCGCACGATGGTCGTCAGCACAGCCGGGGCGATGATCACTTTGCCCACTTTCTCATCCATCGCCCGCTTGCTCCGTCGGCCTCACATGGCCAGGCCGCCGTCGACGTGAAGCACATGGCCGGTGATGAAGGCCGCCTCATCCGACGCCAGGAACGCGACCGCCGCCGCGACCTCCTCCGGCTGGCCCAGGCGCTTGAGTGGGGTCTGCTCGAGGATCGCCTGCTTCAGCTCTTCGGGCAACACATCGGTCAGCGCCGTGGGGATATATCCCGGCGCCACACAGTTCACCGTGATCCCACGCGACCCCAGCTCGCGCGCCAGGCTCTTGGTGAAGCCGATGATGCCAGCCTTCGAGGCGGCGTAATTGGTTTGCCCCGCCTGTCCGACGATCCCCACCACCGACGTGATGTTGATGATCCGTCCGCTGCGTTGCCGAAGCATGGCGCGCGTCACGGCCTTACAGCAGTGGAAGACGCTCTTGAGGTTGGTGTTGAGCACCGCGTCCCAGTCGGCTTCCTTCATGGTCATCAGCAGGCCATCGCGCGTGACGCCCGCGTTGTTGACGAGGATATCGACGCGGTCCCATTGCGCCGTCGTCGTCTGGATCAGGCGTTGCGCTTCCTCGCTGCGGCTGACGTCAGCGGCCACGACGAGGGCTTCGCCGCCGGCCTGTCGGATCTCGTCCGCGACCGCTTCGGCTGCTTCGACGCTGGCGTGGCAGTTGAGGACGACCCGGGCGCCCTCGGCGGCCAGGCGACGGGCGATGGCCGCGCCGATGCCGCGCGAGCTGCCGGTAATGACGGCGACCTTTCCAGCCAGCCTCATCTCCCTCTCCTAAACCAGCCCTTCGAGCGCCTCGACCCCGGCGGGATCGCCGACGCTCAGGGTGCGCACGTTGGCGTCGATGCGGCGCACCAGGCCGGAGAGCACCGTCCCCGGCCCCACTTCGATGAAGGTATCGATGCCCTGGCGAATCATGTTCTGTATGGAGGCCGTCCAACGCACGGGGCCAGTGAGCTGGTGCACCAGCTCATCGCGCACCGCCTCGACAGCTGAGATCGGCGCGGCCGAGACATTAGCGATCAGTGCAGGGACGGCGGGCCGCATCTCGACGAGGCGCACGACGTGGCGCATCGCCTCGGCCGCCGGCGCCATCAACGGCGAATGGGACGCGATACTCACCGCCAGTCGAATGACGCGCCGCGCGCCCGCGATCTGCGCGGCCAGCGCCATCGCCCGCTCCAGGGCCGTCCGATCGCCCGAGATGACGATCTGCCCTGGCGAGTTGATGTTGGCGACCTGCACGACCCCGCCAGACTCCTGGCTGGCCTGCTGGCAGAGGTCGCCGACCTTCTCTTCGTCGAGGGTGAGGATGGCGGCCATCCCTCCGGGGCGTTCCTCGCCAGCTTGCTTCATCAGCCGGCCGCGCTCGCGCACCAGGCGGATCGCATCGGTGAACTCCAGCGCGCCCGCGCTGACCAGCGCGGTATATTCTCCCAGGCTATGTCCGGCGACGGCGGCTGGCTTCCCCAGGCGCGGGAAGGCTGCCTGAATCGTCCGCAGCGCGGCGACGCTCGCAGCCAGGATCGCCGGCTGCGCGTTGATGGTGTCGGTCAACTCTTCGGCTGGCCCCTCGAAGCAGAGGCGCGACAGATGAAAATGCAGCGCCTCATCCGCTTCCGCCATCACCTGACGCGCGACAGGAAACGCTTCGGCCAACGCCCTGGCCATGCCGACCACTTGCGACCCTTGCCCCGGGAAGATGAAGGCGAAACGCGACATCCATGCTCCTCGTCAGAATGTCCCTGGCAGACAAGAAATGAGGGGAATTGGGCCTGGCCCTCATCCCCTGCGACGGATCCTCTGCTCAGCGCCCATCACTCTTCTTTGCTGGCGATCACTTCGCGGCCCTTGTAATATCCGCATTTGGGACAGACCCTGTGCGGCAACCGCGGCTCATGGCACTGCGGGCACTCGACCATGTTGATGGGCGTCAGCGCGTCGTGCGCGCGTCGTCGATCGCGGCGACCGGAGGACAGTTTGCGTTTCGGATGCGGAGTCACTTCAGCTATCTCCCTTCGCAGATCATGGATTCTTCAATAAAGCGGACCATCGCAGATCGAGGTGATCTGGCTGACAGTCGCAAGGTCCTTCGTTCCAATTTTGCCCACACTGAGGGCACAGGCCCGCGCAGGTCTCACGACAGAGCGGGTGGACTGGCAATGCCAGCAACAAGTCCTGGCGCACGACCTCGGTCAGGTCGAGGATGTGATGGGCGTCGATCCAGAGCGCCTGATCCTCCTCTTCCATTGGCAACTGACGGCCGCTGATCACATCGACGGTCGGCTGGAACTCTTCCTCGATGGTGATCACCAGGGTGACTTCGATCGGCTCCAGGCAGCGGCTGCACGACATCTCGACGCGCGTCGCCATCGTTCCGGTGACCAGGATGCCGCGCGGGGTGCGCAACAGATCGACTTCCCCGTGCAGCAGATCGCAAGGTATGATCGCCGGATCGAGGCCGGTCACGTCCTCATCTACCAGGTAGTGACGGACGCCGCCCGTGCTCTCTTTCAGAAGCTGAGAGACGTTGTAACGCATCGCTTCCCCGCCATTTCACCGATGCTCGAACCCGCCAGCGCCAGGCCCATCAGCCGATTATAGGGCAGAGGGGGTAGGGTGTCAAAACCGAGCCAGTTTGCTATTGGCTTCCCTCGGCGCCGTGCTCTGTCCTCTCGCTTGCTGACGCCGACTCCTGAGAGGCGGTCAAAGCCTGGATGCCGTTGCGGACCTGGGTCAGGGCGCTTTCAAGTTGTCGCGTCAGCTCGCGCAAGACCGTGAGGGCGTACTCGTCCGCCTCGCGGCGCATCTGCTCGTTGCGTCGTCGCGCCTCGGCGATGATCGAGGCGGCGCGCTGTTGCGCGGCCACGATGATGTCTTGCCCCGACATCTGGCTCTGGCCGGGAGGCAGGTTCACCTGCTGCGCCTGCGCCTCGCTGATGATCTGGCGCGCCTGTTCTTCGGCCTGCGCCAGAATGTAGTCACGTTGTTGCAGGACGCGCTGCGCCTGTCGGATCTCGTCCGGGACCGACATCCGCATCTGGTCGATGATCCGTAAACACTCCTCCTCGTTGACCACCAGGCTCGATGAGAAGGGAACACGCCAGCCCCGGTTGAGGACAGCTTCCAGTTGATCGACAAGTTGCAGGATTTCGATGAGGATCACCCCCTCTCATGCTGGCGCGGTCGACCAGCGTCACTCGCGTCCGATAGCCCGCTGGTCGCGCAGGCGGGCTTTCGGCACCTGGCGGCTGGGCGTCTCGCCCAGTTCCTGGAAGCGACGGCGCAACGCCTCCTGGACGTGCGGCGGCGTCATCTGGCTGATATCTCCTCCCAGGCCGGCGACCTCTTTCAAGATCGAAGCGCTCAGGTAAGCATACTCCGAGCGCGTGATCAAGGTGATCAGATCGATCTCCGGCGCCAGCTTCTGGTTGGTCATCGCGACCTGAAACTCGAACTCGTAGTCGGCTAGAGTCCGCAGCCCGCGCACAACCACTGCGGCCCCCACCGCACGGGCGCAATGGACGGTCAATCCATTATACGATATCACCGTCACGTTGGGTAGATGGCTGATCGCCCGCCGCATCAGCTCCACGCGTTCTTCGGTCGAGAAGAGGACGCGCTTGTTGGCCGGGCTATCGTAGATGGCGACGACGACCCGCTGAAACAGGGCCGCCGCGCGGGTGGCGATGTCGATGTGGCCGTAGTGAACCGGATCAAAGGTGCCCGGGTAGAGGGCGATAGGCATAGCGCTCCTTCTCTCTTGGAGCCTGTCCGAAAACTTGCCGATGAGGGGTAGGCGAAGGCAAAGCCTTCGCCTACCCCAACGGGGTTTTGGGGTAGGCTCTTAGCTCAGATCGCCGCGTCCGTGCCAGAAGCGCACGACCTGCTTGCGCAAAAGCCGATGCTCGGGCGCGGCCAGGCCAGGATCGGCGGCGAACACCAGCTCGGCTTCGGCGCGCGCCGCTTCCAGTGTGGGAACATCGCTCAAGCGGGCCATGGTGAGCGGCGGCAGCCCCGACTGGCGCGTGCCGATGAAATCCCCTGGCCCGCGCAGCTCCAGGTCCTTTTGCGCCAGGACGAACCCGTCCTGCGTCTCCTCCATCGCCGCCAGGCGCTCGACGCTGGGACCCGCGTCGGCGTCCGAGAGCAGGATGCAGTACGACGGATGCTCGCCGCGGCCGACGCGGCCGCGGAACTGATGGAGCTGCGCCAGGCCAAAGCGTTCCGCGCCCTCGATCAGCATCACCGTCGCGTTGGGCACGTCGATGCCCACCTCGACGACCGAGGTCGCCACCAGGATGTCGATCTCGCCGCGCGCGAAGGCCTGCATCACCGCGTCTTTCTCCTCCCCTTTCATGCGGCCATGGAGCAGGCCCAGCTTGAGCTCGGGGAACACCTCCTCTTGCAGGCGCTGGTATTCAGCGACCGCTGCTTTGGCGTCGCTCGTCTCCGACTCCTCCACCAGCGGGCAAATGATGAACCCCTGTCGCCCCTCCTGGACGCGGCGGCGCAGGAAGTCGTAGGCGCGCTCGCGTTCCACGGGGCGCAACCAACGGGTGCGGATCGGCTGGCGGCCGGGAGGCATCTCATCGAGCACGGAGCAGTCCAGGTCGCCGTACAGGGTCAATGCGAGGGTGCGCGGGATGGGGGTCGCGCTCATCACGAGCAGATGCGGGTTATATCCCTTCTCGCGCAGCGCCGCACGCTGAGCGACGCCGAAGCGGTGCTGCTCATCGATGATGGCCAATCCCAGGCGGGCGAACGTCACCCCTTCCTGGATCAGGGCATGGGTGCCGACGACGACGTCGACGGCGCCTACGGCGATCGCCGCGCGCGTCTCCTCCTTCTCCGACGCGCTGCGGCTGCCGGTGAGCAACGCCACGTTCACGGGGCGCCCATCGGGATGGGGCAACTGCGCGAAGAGGCGGCTCAGGTTGCGGTAGTGCTGTTCGGCCAGGATCTCGGTGGGGGCCATGAGCACGGCCTGCGCGCGCTGGTTGATGGCGATCCACATGGCGCCAGCGGCCACGACGGTCTTGCCGGAGCCGACGTCCCCTTGCAGGAGGCGGCTCATCGGCCTCGATTGGGCGAGGTCAGCGGCGATCTCGCGCAGCGCGCGCTGCTGGGCGCCGGTCAGGGCATACGGCAGCGCCGCTGTGAACGTCTCCCAGAGGTCGGGCGAGGCAGGCAGGGGCAGCGTCGGCTCCTGCTGGCGCTTCTGGCGTTGGCGCAGGAGGCCGAGCTGGATAAAGAAGAATTCGTCGAAGCTCAGGCGACGGCGCGCCTGGGCCAGGCGTTCCTGATTGTCGGGGAAGTGGGCCTGGGCCAGCGCCTCGCCCAAGGAGGGCAGGCGCTGACGCTCACGCACCGCGCGCGGCAGATAATCTTCGATCTGGTGCGCCCAGGCGTCGACGGTCTGCTTGATCAGTCGGCGCAGCCAGCGCGCGCTGACCCCCTGCGTCATGGGGTAGATCGGCACCAGGCGCCCGGTATGGATGAGCTGGCGGTCGAGCGGCTCCCACGCCGGGTTGGTCATCACCAGGCGGCCGAAGTAGACGTCGATCTTGCCGCTGAGGACGACGGTGTGGCCCTGCTTGATCTGGCGCAGCATATAGGGATTGAACCAGGTGACCTGGATGGTCCCCGTGCTATCGCCGACAATGGCCTGGACGATCTCGCGCCCATTGCGCGCTTTACGGCTCTGCACGTCCCAGACGTTGGCGATGACGGTGCACTCCTCGTTGAGGGTCAGGTCGCTGATCAGCTTCAGCGCGCTGTAGTCCTCGTAGCGGCGCGGGAAGTGCCAGAGCAGGTCGCGGATGGTGACGATGCCCAGTTTGGCGAGGAGCTGGGCGTATCTGGGACCGACCCCGGGCAGGCGAGTGACCGGCGCCTCCAGTCCCAGCTTGGGCGCCGCCGGGCGGGGAGGCGCGGCGGGGGCCGCGCAGACGGCCTCCGGGGCGGGAGGTGGCAGTGGAGCGGGCGCTGGTTCGGCTGGCGGGAGGCTCTCGGCCGCTGGTGCCGTTACGGCTTCCTCCGCGGTGGGGGCGGCGGGCGTTTCCACGAGCGTCGGCGCGACCGCTGGCTCGCCGCGCGCCGCGCGCCGCGCGCGGGCGAGGATGTCATTGACCACGCGCGCGCGGGCGGCCGGGTCCTCGAGCATGGGGTAGCCCATCAACAGGGCGACGATCGCCTGCACCTCGACGCGTTGATCCGGAGTCTTCGCCTGGTTGAGAGCGTCAGCCTCCCAGCGCGCGGCGAACTTATCGAGGCCGCCGATCACAGCCTTGTTGCGGAAACCCTGGCGTTCCTCCAGGGCGAGGATCTTCTGCAGTCGCTCGAACGCGTCGCTCATCGCATCCCTTCATAGACGATCACGCCCATGGCGCTGGGACCCAAATGGGTGGCCAGCGAGGGGCCATACGTGTAGACCGGAAACTCGCGGTCGGGGAAGGTCATTTCCAACCGCTCGAGCAGGATCGAGGTCTCTTCGCTGAAGTTGTGCTGAAGGATCGCGATCTGCTCGATGCGCGTGAACTCGCAGATGAACTCGAACAGCTTGTCGATGGCGCGCGCGCGCGTGCGCACCTTCTCGAGCGGGATCACCTCCCCTTCCTCAATCATGAGCAGCGGCTTAATCCCCAGCATCGTGCCCAGGATGGCCTGCGCCTGGCCGATGCGGCGCGAGCGTTCGAGGTAGTCCAGCGTCTCCACGAAAAAGACCGCGTAGATATGAGGGATCATCCCGCGCACGAGGCGGACGATCTCGTCCATGGGTTGGCCTGCGCGCGCCGCGCGCGCGGCGGCCTCGACGAGGATCCCCAGCCCGACCGAGGTGGTGCGCGAGTCGATGACCTGGATGCGGCACCGTCCGAGGAGGCTCTGGATGGCCGCCTGGACGTTTTCGCACATGTTGATCATCTTGCTCGACATATGGATGGAAAGCACCTGATCGGTCTGGCGGCAGAGGCGCGTGTAGAAGTTGGTCAGGGCGGGCACAGCCGGCGCGGTCGCCGTCGGCAGATCAGCGAGGCTATCGACCTGCCGGAAGAACTGCTCGGCGTTTAGATTGACCCCTTCCTGATACACGCGGTTGCCGAAGTGAATTTGTAAAGGGATCACCTCGATCCCCAGTTGCTCGTGTAGCTGGGGAGGGAGGAGAGCATTGCTGTCGGTGACGATCTTGATGGTTGCCAAGGGGCCACTCCGTAAGCTACTCGACCGAGAAAATATAATGGTAGTGCGGTTGTCCGCCGTCGATCAACTCGACGTCCTGGTTCGTGTAGATCGCGCGCACGGCATCAGCGAGGGCCTGGGCTTCCTGGGCGGAGACGGGTTTGCCGTAGTAGATCGTGATGATCTCGGCGTCGGCGGCGTTCATCTGACGCAAGAGCTGTTCCATGACCTCTTGCGCTGTGCGTCCGCGCGCGCTGAGGACATCGTTGCGCAGGCCGATCACATCGCCAGCCTTGACCTGGATGCCGTCGAACTCGGCATCGCGCACAGCGACGGTGATCTCGCCGGTCTCGATCATCTGCAGGGCAGCTTCCATCGCCTGCGCGTTCTCCGCCAGGGTCGCCTGGGGATTGTGAGCGAGGAGCGCGCTGATGCCCTGCGGGATCGTCCGGCTGGGGACGATGATGACCTGTTTGGAGCTGAGCGCGCGCGCCTGTTGGGCGGCCAGGATGACGTTGCTGTTGTTCGGCAGGACGATGACCTCGGAACCGGGGACGGAGGCGATGGCGGCCAACAGCTCCTGGGTGCTGGGGTTCATCGTCTGCCCGCCGGCGACGATCGCGTCGACGCCCAGGCTGCGGAAGACGCTCTGCAGGCCCTCTCCGGGCGCGACGGCGACGATGCTGATGGTGGAGGCCGAGGAAACGGGCGCCGCTGGAACCTCGGCCGCTGCCGGAGAGGGCGCCTGGCCGCGTCGCCGCAACGTCTGCAGGGTCATGTTCTCGACGACGATGTCGTCCAGGTGGCCCAGGGACGCGCCCAACGACAGGATCGGCCCGGGGTCATCGTGATGGACATGGACCTTAATCACTGGCCCGCTGCTGCCGACCACGATGCTCTCTCCGCCCAGCATGGCCAGGCGTTCACGCAGGATCGTCTCGTCCGTCATGGAGCTATGGGGCAACAACAGGAACTCGATGTCGTAGCCCCATTCGTCGACGGCCTCGGAGACGGCGGCCGCGCGGGTATCGGCCGCGGCGGCGATCGCCTCGCCCTGCAAGGAGCGGAACATGCCCTCGAGAAGGACATACAATCCCTGGCCGCCGGAATCGACGACGCCGGCCTTGGCCAGCACGGGGAGGAGCGAAGGGGTCTCGTTGACCGCTTCGCCCGCGGCGTGCACGATACGCTCCAGCACGAAGCGCAGGTCCTCATCCATGGAGGCAGCTTTTTGGGCGGCCTCGCTGGCGCGACGAGCGACGGTGAGGATCGTGCCTTCGACCGGCTTCGACACCCCTTTGTAGGCGGTTTCGGCGCCTTCGGCGAGGGCCTTGGCCAGGTCGGCGGCGGTGCACAGCGCCTTGCCGTCGAGGGCGCGCGCCATGCCGCGCAGGATCTGCGACAGGATGACGCCTGAGTTGCCGCGCGCGCCCATCAGCGCGCCATGCGCCGCGCGCTGCAACAACGTGCCCACCGTCGGTTGGGACAGAGACATCACCTCCTGGCAGGCGGCCTGCATCGTCAGCAGCATGTTGGTGCCGGTGTCGCCGTCCGGGACCGGGAAGACGTTGAGGGCGTTGATGGCGTCGCGATGCCGTTCCAGGTTCGCGTGCGCGGCGCACAACATCGCGCGCAGGTCTTGTCCGTCGAGCGCGGTGATCATCGCGCCTGCGGGGTATTTGATGCGCAGGGGCGGCTGTTCCAGGCCATCCGGCGTCCCATGTCGCAGGGGACGGGCTGCGCTCGCGGTCTCGCTATCCACGCTCAAAGTCCGCATACCTCCCACCGTCAGGCCTCAACTGCCGTCGCTCACGCGCAGCCCTTGCACGTGAACATTGACTTCGGCGATTGGGACGCCCAGGGCCTGTTCCAGGCTGAACTTGACGCGATTCATAACCCCGTACGCTACCTCTGAGATACGGGTTCCGTATTCGACGATCACATACAGATCGACGATGATGCGTCCATCGACCATGTTCACCTCGACGCCGCGGCGGGCGCGATCGCGCTGGAGCAGCTCGGCCAGGCCATCGAGGGGGTGCTTGCTGGCCATGCCGACGACGCCATAGCATTCGAGGACGGCGGCGCTGGCGATGGCGGCGATGGCGTCGGGGGAAATGTCGATCTTTCCGAGAGAAGTCTTTTCGGTCATACTGTCCTCATCTTGCCCTTTGCGCTGGCCTATGGTAAGATCATCGCCGTTGTCGGCGGGGCGGATGCCCCAGTCATCGCAGCTTTTCGAGAGAGGTGATGTCAGATGGCGAAGTGCGAACGTTGTGGCAAGGCCCCGCAATTCGGGCATAACGTCAGCCATTCCAAGCGCCGTACCAATCGGCAATGGCGGCCGAACATCCAGCGCACGCTGGTGTTCGAGCAAGGGCGGCCTCGGCGCATGTATCTTTGCACCAAGTGTATCAAGACCATGCAGAAGGTTGACTGAGCTCGTCTGCTGTATCGCTTCCAACGCGCTGTTCCCGTGGAATCGCCAGCGCTCGCAAGAGACGCTGGCGATTTTGTCGTCTATCGCCGTCGTCATGCGGCGTTGATGCTGCGACGGAGGCGAGCGATCGCGCTTTTCACGCCGTCGTGGGCGCGAAAGACAGCGGTGCCAGCGACCAACACCTGGGCGCCAGCGGCCACGAGCTGGGGAGCGGTGACGACATCGACGCCGCCGTCGACTTCGATCAAGGCGGATAGCGCGCGTTCCTGCAACATTTTGCGCAGCCGGCTCACCTTGTCGAGCATGGCGGGGATGAAGCTTTGCCCGCCGAAGCCCGGGTTGACCGTCATCACCAGGACGAGATCGACGTCGGGCAGGATCTCCTCCAGCGCGCCCAGGGGCGTCGCCGGGTTGAGAGAGACGCCGGGGGTTGCGCCCAGCTCGCGAATCTGCTGCACGAGGCGATGCAGATGCGGCGTCGCCTCGACGTGGACGGTCAGCCCATCAGCGCCCGCTTTGCGGAACGCTTCGACGTAGCGTTCCGGCTCCTCGATCATCAGATGCACATCCAGATAGAGGTCCGTCGCCTGGCGCAGCGCCGCTACGACGGGCGGCCCGATCGTCAGGTTGGGCACGAAGTGGCCGTCCATGACGTCGACGTGGATCCAATCAGCGCCGCCGTCCTTAGCCCGCTCGACCTCCTCCGCCAATCTGGCGTAATCCGCTGCTAATATGGAGGGTGCGATCTTGATCACCGGTTGCCTCCGCGAGAGAAGATGATACCATGCCATCGGTGGAAATAGCAAAGCGTGTGCGCAAAGCACTTGACAAACCGTTTCAAACAGTGTATTAGTATGACACTGGTTTTTCTCAAAACTCGCGTAGACAGGTCGACCAGGCGGCGGCATGGCGTGCCAGGTTTGTAGCCGATCCTTTCCCTTTTTGTGGCGCGACCTTAGGCAGTGCAACGATACCTTCCTGATCCCCTACAACTTCCCGCACGCACATTGGAAGACAGTTCGGGCTCTCGATGGGGTTGAGCATTTCTCTGGTGGGCCAAGGTCGCGTGGCCGTAAACCGGCTACCGCTTTCTTCGACCCAACTGGTAATTCGTTCTGCTCTACACTGTCACATGTGGCTTGAGGGCGGGCGGTTGCCGCCGCCTCGACCGCAGGCTGTCTAACCTGGTTTCGCACGGTTACGTACAATCTGATATCCGGCCCTCGGGGCGCAGCTTCACGCGTTGTCCTCTGTTTCCTGCAAGGAGAGGGTTGCCCGTTAGAGCCTATCCGAAAAACGGTTCTGGCTGGTCTCCTGACCAGCCAGGGGCACGGTCAGGAGACCGTGCCGAAACTTTTCGGATAGGTTCTTGGAAGCCGTTTGCAGGAACGGATCGCAAGGGAGGATAAGGAGGCAGATCCTCCCGGCTTGTGGGCTGAAGGCCCCGCCAGCGAGGTGGGCTTTTGTCCTGGACGGCGCGGGATAACGGCTCTGGCCGTCCAAGCGCTTGGGGGCGAGGGGGAACTTCCCGGAAAGGAGGTGTCTTCGGACGGACGCAGGGACGGAGCGATTCTACCGACGGCGTGGTTTCGGCCGCTGCAATCGGCCCATAATTTTCCACGATTGGAGGAGGGCACATGTTCAAGCGCTACTGGTGGTCCATAGTCATCGTGCTGGCGATGGTCTTGTCCGCCTGCGGCGGGCAGGCTGCGCCCACGCCTGCGCCTGCAGAAGCGCCAGCGGCTGAGGCGCCGGCGGAGGCAGCGCCGACTGAGGCGCCTGCGGAGGCGGCTGCGCCGGCTGGCAAGTACTCGGAAGCGCCGATGCTGGCCGAGCTGGTGAAGGCTGGCAAGCTGCCGCCTGTGGATGAGCGGCTGCCGTTGGAGCCGTTCGTGGTGGACAAGGGCGTCCTGATCTCCGAGCAGGACCTGCCCGACTGGCAGCCCGGCAAGTACGGCGGCACATTGGACTTCGCTCACGCAGTTGCCAACTGGAATCCCGACATCTTTATCGGCGCGAACGAGAACCTCCTGTGCGCGCCGGGGATTGGCCTCGAGGGACTGCGGCCTTGCATCGTCAGCGACTATCAGGTCAGCCCCGACAACAAGGAGTTCACCTTCACGCTGCGCAAGGGCCTCAAGTGGTCGGATGGCCAGCCGGTGACGACCGAGGATGTCCGCTTCACCTGGGAAGACGTGTATGGCAACGAGAAACTCACGCCCAGCTTCCCGAACCGCTTCCGCGATGGCGGCAAGGCGGGCGCCAATCCCGCCAAACTGACCATTATCGATGACCTGACCTGGAAGCTGACGTTCGGCGAACCGTATGGCGGCTTCCTGCGCGAGATCAGCATCAAGGGCTGGCAGGGCTACACCGATCTGCTGCGTCCCAGCCATTACCTGAAGCAGTTCCATCCCAAGTATGCGGATATGGAGAGCCAGGCCATCAAGGATGAGATGGCCAAACTCAACTTGAAGGATGAGTGGTGGCAGCTTTTCGCCAACAAGAACTGCAACAACTGGGATCTCACCAACCCGCGTTGCGTCAATTACCCATCGCTCTACGCGTGGGTGGGCGTGCCTTCGGGCAATCCCAACCTGCTCACCTTCGAGCGCAATCCGTACTATTGGAAAGTGGACGCCGCCGGCCAGCAACTGCCTTACATTGATAGACTTCAGTCGCAGCAGGTCAACGACGTCGAGATGTTGACCCTGAAGGTGCTGAACGGCGAAGTCGACTTCGTGCGCGAGAGCACGGCGCTCGTCAAGCTGCCTCTTTACAAGGAGAACGAGGAGAAGGCCGGCATCCGTGCGCAGTTGATGGACAATCATGTTGACCCAAGCTGCTTCTATCTGAACCTGACCTACGCGGACGAAACCTGGCGCAAGATCGTCAACGATGTCCGCTTCCGCCAGGCCGTGATGTACGCGATCAACTACCAGGAGATCATCGAGCAGATCTACTACGGCTTCGCTCAGGTGCCCAAGCTGGTGCCGGCCGAATACAATCCAGACAGGGCCAACCAGTTGCTGGATGAGATCGGGCTGAGCGAGCGAGACGCCGATGGCTATCGGATCGGGCCGGACGGGAAGACGTTTGTGATCGCCATCGAACATGCGGCGCATGCGCCGGATATCTCCCCCGCCGCGGAACTGGTGTCGCAGCATCTCAAGGCGGTGGGCTTGAAGGCGCCGGTGAAGCAGATCGATCCACAGTTGTGGGGCACGCGCATCGCTGCGAACGAGATTCAGGCCACCTTCATCTGGGATGTGCAGCCGATGTGGGCTGACAACACCTGGACGGACTACGTCCCCAACAACCAGTGGGCGCCGCTCTGGAATCTGTGGTTCACCAGCGATGGCAAGGAAGGCGAGGAGCCGCCGGCGGCGGCCAAGGAGCTGTTCGACATCCTGGGCGGCCGCAACCAGGCCATCCCGTATTCCGAGCAGGATCTGAAGCTCAGAGACGATCTGTACAGGAACTACGCGGAGAACATCTGGATCTTCCCGCTGGCTGAGAAGGTGAACTACGCCATGGTCGTGTCCCAGAAGCTGGGCAACATCCCGCAATCAGGGCAGGCCATCGGCGCCGACTACAGCATGGAGCAGTTCTTCTTCAAGTGATCGGGCGTGCCAGGCCAGGCGCCTGACATGTATGGAGGCGTCAGGCGCCTGCGCCAGGCGATTCGGCTGAGGAGGTATCATCCATATGCTGCTGTATATCGTTCGTCGTGTCTTGATGTTGATCCCGATCCTGGTGCTGATGTCGATGGTGGCGTTCTTCCTGATCCAGTTGCCGCCAGGCGACTACGTCAGCTTTCGCATCCAACAACTGAAGATGTCCGGCGTCGAGGTCTCGGAGGATGAGGCGGAGCGCCTCAAGATTCAGTTCGGCCTCGATAAGCCGCCCATGGAACGCTACGTGTGGTGGATCTCGGGGATCGTCCTGCGCGGGAACTGGGGTTGGTCGCTCCAATGGAACAAGTCGGTCAACGAGATCTTGCAAGAGCGCGTCCCAATGACGGTGGTGATCTCTCTATCGGCCCTGCTCTTTTCATGGATCGTCGCGGTTCCGATCGGCATCTATTCCGCTACCCACAAGTATTCGCTGCTGGACTACCTGTTTACCTTCTTAGGGTTCATCGGCGTGGCGACCCCTGGCTTCCTGCTGGCCTTGATCATGGCCTGGTTGTTGTTTACCAAATTTGGCTTTTCGGCCCTGGGCCTCTTCTCCAAAGAGTACCTGGACGCGCCGTGGAGCTTCGCCAAGTTCATCGATCTGGTGAAGCACATCTGGCTGCCGTTGATCCTGGTGGGTCTGGGCAACACGGCGGCCACCATTCGCGTGGTGCGCAACAACCTGCTGGATGAACTCAACAAGCAGTATGTGATCACAGCGCGCGCCAAGGGCCTCTCCGAGTGGCGTCTGCTTCTCAAATATCCGGTGCGCATGGCCATTAATCCGCTCCTCAGCACGGTGAGCTGGGTGCTGCCGGGCCTGGTCTCGGGCACTGTGTTGATCGACATCGTCCTGAGCCTGCAGACGGTCGGCCCTGTGCTCTTGCGCGCCACGTTGGCCCAGGACATGTATCTGGCCGGCGCGATCGTGCTGATCCTGAGCGCGCTCACGGTGGTCGGGGCCTTGCTGGGAGATATCTTGCTGGTGTTGGTCGATCCGCGCATTCGCTTTGGGAGGTTGGCGAAGTGAGCACGCAGGAAAAGCCTATCGCAGCATCTTCTGTCGAGGTCGAGACCGTTCAGCCGACCATCTCGTTCGATAGAGCCTCGATCCCGCCGGAGGATCGTTACTACTATGCCAGCCAGTGGGAGCTGATCTGGTGGCGCTTCAGTCGGCATAAAGTAGCTCTCTTCGCGGCGGGCGTGATCATCTTGCTTTATCTGGGCGCGATCTTCGCGGACTTTGTGTCGCCGTACAGCATGGATAGGCGCTTCGAGGGCTTTCAGGCCGCTCCCCCCACCCGCATTCATCTGATCCGACCGGACGGCGGGATCCAGCTTTATGTCTTTGGGACCCAGCGTCAACTTGACCAGAAGACCTTCAAGTGGACTTACACGGAAGACACCAGCCAGGTGTACCCGATCAAGTTCTTCATACGCGGTGACGAATATAAACTGTTGGGCCTGGTGAAGACCAACGTGCATCTGTTCGGCGTGGAGGGCGCGCCGATCTTCCTCTTCGGCACCGATCGCCTCTCGCGCGATCTCTTCACCCGCACCTGGTTCGGCGCGCGCATCTCGCTTTCGATCGGCCTGGTCGGCGTGTTCCTCAGTTTCGTGCTGGGCGTCATCCTGGGCGGCATCTCTGGCTATTTCGGCGGCGTGGTGGATGATGCGATCCAGCGCGTGATTGACTTCCTGTTGGCGATCCCTGGCCTGCCGTTGTGGATGACCCTCTCGGCAGCGCTGCCGCGCGACTGGCCCACTTTGAAGATGTACTTCGCCATCACCATTATCCTCTCGATCTTGGGGTGGTGCGGCCTGGCGCGCGTCGTGCGCGGCAAGATCCTGCAGTTGCGCGAAGAAGACTACACCCTGGCCGCCTTGGGCGCGGGCGCCAGTGACTGGCGCATCATCACCCGCCATCTCTTGCCGGGGTTCACCAGCCATCTCATCGTCTCGATCACCTTCTCGATCCCGGCCATGATCCTGAACGAGACCGCGCTCAGCTTCATTGGCCTCGGCATCCAGCCGCCCGCGGTGAGTTGGGGCACCTTACTGCAAGACGCCCAAAACCTGACAGCAGTGGCCCAGCAGGCCTGGCTGCTGATCCCGGCGCTCTTCGTGATCGGCACGGTGATCATGTTCAACTTCGTCGGCGACGGTCTGCGCGATGCCGCTGATCCATACGAGAGATAAGGAGGAAGGACTGCTATGGCGGCATCCAATCATTATCCCGTTCTGATCGAAGTGCAGGATCTGCAGACCTACTTCTTCCTCCATGAGGGCACCGTGCGGGCGGTGGATGGAGTGAGTTTCAACATCTATGAGGGCCGTTCGTTAGGGGTGATCGGCGAGAGCGGCTGCGGCAAATCGGTCACGGCGCAATCCATCATGCGCATCGTGCCCTCCCCGCCCGGCCGAGAGGTAGGCGGCTCCATCAACATCCACCTGCGGGAGAATGGCGCGGGCGCCGAAGAGGTCGTGGATGTGCTCAAGCTGCCCGCCAGCGGCCCGAAGATGCGGTCCATCCGCGGCAAATATATCGGGATGATCTTCCAGGAGCCGATGACCTCCCTCAGCCCGCTGCACACCATCGGCGATCAGATCGCTGAAAACCTCTTGATTCACGATAAGCGCGTCTCCAAGAAGGAAGCCAGGGAACGCACCATCGAGATGCTTGCCCGCGTCGGCATCCCGCGGCCGCAGCGCCTGGTGGACGCGTATCCGCACCAGCTCAGCGGCGGCATGCGCCAGCGCGCCATGATCGCCATGGCCCTGATCTGCGGCCCCCGGCTGCTGATCGGCGACGAGCCGACGACCGCGCTCGACGTGACCATCGAGGCGCAGATCCTGGATCTCATCAAGAAGCTGCAGGCCGACTTCGGGATGGCGCTGATGTATATCAGCCACGATCTGACGGTGGTCGGCGAGATGTCCGACGAGATCATGGTCATGTATCTGGGGCAGGTGATGGAATACGCCAGCACCGACGAGATCTTCGACAATCCGCTGCATCCCTACACCGTGGCCCTGTGGCGGTCCATTCCTACCATCGAGGGGAAACTGGAACGATTGGTGCCCATCAGCGGCTCGCTGCCCAGTCCCTTCGCGGTGATCCCAGGATGCCGGTTCTTCTCGCGCTGTGATCGGCGCAAGCCGGGCGTGTGCGACGTCGCGCCGCCGCCCCTCAAAGAGGTGGCGCCGGGACACAAGGTGCGCTGTTTCCTATATTAGTAGACGAACCGAGGGAGAGACGATCAAGCATGCCTGATCAAGCACAACCTCTGCTGGAAGTTCGAGGTCTGCAAAAGTGGTTCCCGGTGTCTAAAGGCTTTCTCCAGCGGCAGATCGGTTTCGTCAAGGCCGTGGATGGCGTGACGATCGATGTGCAGCCTGGCGAGACGCTGGGGATCGTGGGCGAGAGCGGTTCTGGCAAGACGACGCTGGGACGGTGTATCACACGCCTGTATCAGCCCACGGGGGGCCAGGTGATCATGCGGGTGGACGGCGAGACCCTCGATGTGACCGCCCTGAAAGGGAAAGACCTCTCGAAGTTCCGTCGGCGCGCCCAGATGATCTTTCAGGACCCTTATTCTTCTCTCAACCCCCGCATGACCGTGCTCCAGACAGTGGGCGAGCCATTGCTGGTGAACAACCTGGCGCGCGGCAAGGAGTTGGAGCAGCGGGTGACGGAGACGATCTTGCGGGTAGGGCTGCGTGTGGAGCATCTGCAGCGCTATCCGCACAGCTTCAGCGGCGGCCAGCGACAGCGCATCGGCATCGCGCGCGCCATCGTGGTGAATCCCAAGCTCGTGGTGGCCGACGAGCCGGTCTCGGCCCTGGATGTTTCGATCCAGGCGCAGATCTTGAACCTCCTGCTGGACCTGCAACAGCAATTTGGCCTGACGTATCTTTTCATCTCGCACGCCATGAGCGTGGTGCGTTACGTCAGCGACCGCATCGCCGTGATGTATGCGGGCAGGCTGGTGGAGTTGGGACCCAAGCAAGAGCTGTTGAGCCATCCGAAGCATCCGTATACGGAGGCGCTCCTGGCGGCAGTGCCCAAGCCATCCCAGCGCAAGCAGGGATTGCGTCTGGTATCGCCGGGCGAGCCGCCCGACCTGGCCAACCTGCCGAAGGGCTGCGTGTTTGAGACGCGCTGCAAGTATGCCGTCGAGCAGTGCCGGGTCGAGCCGCCCGAGCTGGTCGAGGTAGAGCGTGGCTCGTACGTGAGCTGCCATCTGGCGAAATCGCTGACGTTGCAGGGAATCTGATCCGGCTGGCAGCTCGCGCCGCCGCGCGAGTTGCCGGCCCTTTGGGATCACAGGATCGAGATGAAAATGAATTCGATGCGAAGAGTCTCTGCATATTTGCTGGGGTGGGGGCTGTGGGTGGTCACCTGCGCTCTGGGCGTGTTCATCGCGTTTTGGGCGGTGCGCGGGGCCATCAACGCGATCGCTGAAGCCCTCACTATGAACGCTGCGTTGACCGGCACCCCGGCGGAGCAGTTCCAGGCGCCGTACATTCGCAATGCTGTGGACCGCTTCGGCGCTCTGGTTCTGGGCATCCTGTCTGTGCTGATGGTCGTGGTTGTGGAGCACTATTATCGTACCGGCGTCGAAGCGGGTCAGTTGTGGCGCCGATTCGCGCTGACGACCGCGATCGAGTTCGGGGTGTTGTTCGTTGCGCTCACGATCCAGACGATCTTCCTCGGCGCGCTGGGGCTGTTCACGATCTGGAGCATCGTGCTGCCGGCAGGCGCGCTGGCTGTCGCTGTCCTGCTGAGTTGGGCGGCGGCGCGCCGAGATGGACATGTCGCCCCCTCCTGAACGCTGATGCTGAGCCTGTTCAGGCGCATCCTGCTGCGGCGTCTGGCTTTGGTCGTTGTCTTCGCTTGTGGCCTCCTCTTCCTCTGTGGGCAGCTCAAGTCGCCAGCCAACCTCTACGACGAAGGCCTGATCCTGGTCAACGCCGAGCGCATCCGCGACGGCGCCGTACCTTATCGCGATTTCTGGACTCTCTATTCGCCCGGCTATTTCTACGCCCTCGCCGGGCTGTTTGCCTGGATCGAGCCGAACATCCTGGTCGCGCGGCTGTTCGACACGGCGCTGCGCTTCCTGTTGACGTTTGAGGTGTATCTCCTGGCGCGAACGCTCGCGTCCTCATATGTCGCGCTGGTCCCTTATGCGCTCGTCACGTTTTGGTTGGGGACGATCCGCTTTTATTCCTATCCGGCGTTCCCGGCCACGGGCGCCATCTTGCTCGCAGCGCTGCTGTTTTGGCGTTATCTGCAGACCGAGCGATCGCGTTGGCTGTTGGCGACCGGTCTGGCGCTGGGGGGGACGGCCCTGCTCCGTCTCGATTTCGGCGGCTACGCGGCGATCGGCTTCGGCGCAGCGCTGGTGGGGCGTGAACTGCGCCTGGCGTATGATGCGGGCGTCGCAGGCTGGAGGGGATTGGGACGCGTGATGCGGACGGGCGCGCTCCTGGCCGCCGGCGCGCTGCTGGTTGCGCTGCCAGCCTATGCGACGCTGGCGGCTGCGGCGGGCCTGGATACGCTCTACGATGACCTGGTGCGCTTCCCGGCCACGACGTTTCGAGCGTTCCGGCATCTGCCCGTGCCGCCCCTCATCCTCGACTTGGGCAAGGTCACCAGCTCTCAGTGGAATGACTGGCTGCGCCTCTACCTGCCGTTGGCGATTTACCTCGCCGCGCTGGTTGGGGTCTTACGCCAGCTCTTAGGACGCCGACAGCCGGGGGCGGATCATCGAACGAAGGTCGCGATCTTGCTCCTGGCGCTGACGGGCGCTGGCCTGGGCCTGGTCGTCAAGGCCACCTCGCGCTACCACGAGTTGCATGCTTTGCCGACGACGATCTGCGCGTCGATCGTCGCGACGGCTTTGCTCGATTGGCTCCCCTCCCCTTGGCGTCGCAGCGCGCCGTTCCGCATGGCGCTCGTTGGAGGGGCTTTCCTCTTCTTGACCAATCCCTACATCGTGCACTTCGCTTCGCTGGCTCAGAACGGCGCCGTTTCGCCCTGGGGGTGTTATTCTCAGGAGCCGCGAGCTGGTTGCGTGGTGTTGGATCACAATCAAGAGCGGACGGCCGAGTATATCCGATCGCAGACCAGGCCCGACGAGTATGTGTTCATAGGGAACGTGCGACACGATCAGATCTTCATCAACGATCTGATGCTCTATTTCCTGATCGATCGGCCCATCCCGACGCGCTACACCGAGCTTCATCCGGGCCTGGCCACCACGCTGTCCGTGCAGCAGACCATCGCGGCTGAGCTGGCCGATCACGACGTGCGGTGGATCGTCTTGGTGGCGGGATGGGAATCGCACGAGCCGAACGCCAGTTCGGTCAGCAGCGGTGTGACCTATCTGGACGATGTGATCCGCCAGCGCTATCGGCCTGTGACCTCGTTTGGCAATTACCAGGTGTGGCGACGCAGCGATTGACGTTTTCTCGCCTTGCTCCTGCTCCCCCGCTCTCGCGCTCTCCTGCTCTCCTACGCCCGTGCTCTCCTGTTCTCCCCTTCATTCGCCCGCCGGAGCTGTCCGCAGCCAGCGTTGATCTCGATGCCGCGGCGCAGGCGGATGGTGGCGGGGATGCCGTGGCGTTGCAGGACCTCGAGAAAGGCCGCGGCTCGTTCCGGGGGCGTGGGCTGATAGGGGGAGCCAGCGACGGGGTTGAGGGGGATGAGGTTGACGTGGCAGAGCAGGCCGCGCAGGAGCTGCGCCAACGCCTCGGCGTGATCAAGGCCGTCGTTGAGATCGCGCATGAGCGCGTATTCGAAAGTGACGCGACGGCGCGTGCGGGCGATGTAGCGACGGCACGCGGCCAGCAGTTCGGCCAGGGGATAGCGGCGGTTGATTGGGACCAACTGATCACGCAGGGCATCCGTGGGCGCGTGGAGCGAGACGGCGAGGCCGATCGGCAACGGCTCCTCGGCCATGCGGTCGATCATGGGCGCCAGCCCGACCGTGGAAAGGGTGATCGCGCGCGCGCTGAGGCCGAAGCGGCCGGGCGCGGTCAGGTCGCGCAGGGCCTGCCATGTGGCGGCATAGTTGGCCAGCGGCTCGCCCATGCCCATGACGACGATGTTGGTGACGTGGGTGGGGCGGGCAACGGCGAGAGCGGGCGAGGGGGCGTCGGCGGGGGCGCTCAAGAGCCGCGCGAAGTACAGGACCTGGGCGACGATCTCGCCGGCGGTGAGGTTGCGCGCGAGGCCGCCGAGGCCGGTGGCGCAGAAGGGGCATCCCATGCCGCAGCCGACCTGCGTCGAGATGCAGAGGGTGCGGCGGCGATCATAGAGCATGAGGACGGCTTCGATCGTCTGGTCATCGCTCAGCGCGAAGAGCACCTTGTGCGTCAAGCGATCCCGGGAGGTGACGGCGCGCACTTCGCGTAGTGAAGAGAGGACATACGTCTCGGCAAGCCGGCTGCGCAGCGGGGCTGGCAAGTTGGTCATCGCCGCGAAATCGGCGGCGTAGCGCTGGTAAATCCACTCCTCGATCTGGCGGGCGCGATAGGCTGGCTCACCCCAGGCCTGTAATTGCTCGGCGAGCATTTCGGAGGTAAGATTAAAAATTAGCGTGCGTTCGTTCATGGCGGGGAAGAGTATAGCGCGCGGCGGGCGCGTGGTCAAAGGAGCGGGGAGGGGGAGCGCTTGAGAGCGGGAGAGGGGGGATGCGGTTGTATTGGGAGGTTGCCAAGAAGTCGTTTCAGCGCCATCTGGCCTATCGTGCGGCGAACGTGGCGGGGATCCTGACCAACACGTTCTTCGGCGCGATCTATGTTCATATCTACCTGGCCGTCCTGCGCGGGCGTGGCCCCATGGGAGGGCTGGATGCGCAGGGGGCAGTCACGTACGTCGTCGTCAGCCAATCGCTTCTGATGGCGATGTCGGCCTTCGGCAACCGTGAGCTTTCGGAGGCGATCATTCGGGGCGACATCGTCATCGATTTCATCCGTCCTCTTCACTTCTATCGTTTCTGGGCGGCGCTGGACCTTGGCCGCGCCCTCTACTACCTGCTGTTGCGCGGCGTCCCGACTTTTCTGATCGGCTGGGTGTTGTTCGACGTCCGCTTGCCTGTCGATCCTGTCACCTGGCTGCTCTTCGGCGTCTGTTTGGCTTTAGGCATGGCGATCAGCTTCGCGTTTCGGTTCATCACCAGCAGCCTGGCGTTCTGGATCACCGACGCGCGCGGGGTCAACTATTTGACGAGCACGCTGATCATGTTCCTCTCGGGGTTCATCGTTCCCGTGAATTTCTTCCCTGATCGCCTGCGCAGCGTCGTCGAATGGCTGCCGTTTCGAGCGCTCAGCCACCTGC
>FWPU01001895.1_pt1 | contig 60507 bp, 59 predicted proteins | sample 2228361 | NCBI WGS metagenome assembly FWPU01 (sample SAMEA103939777, study PRJEB20133) | metagenome
GGTATGCGTTGGTTCTGGGTCCTCCTGCGATTCAGAAGGTGGCCTTGAGGGCCCTGGCGGAGTGGGGGAGGGGGAGGTGATTAGAGGTCAGGCTCCGCCACCACTTGACCCTGCTCTTTGAGCACTAAGGCTAGGTTCCCCATCCACTCGTTCAAACGGGGGTGAAAGGCCAGTTCCTGGCCAACCAGCACCAGATCGGCCCGCAGACCCTCCTCGCGCAACTGCTGGGCCTGCGCTCGATCCAGAGCCCCGAAGCGGGTGGGAATGCCCTTGCTGGAGGCCAGTCTGGCCTGTTCGGTCTGGGGTTCCAGATAGACCACTCGCAGGCCAGCCCACATAAGCTGCCCCAGCAGTTCCAGGCTACTGCCGCCCAGGGCCAGCACCAAAGGCTGGGCATCCAGCCGATGGGCGCCCAGCAGGCGCTCGAGCAGCCCCGCCTGCCCCGGTACGGATGGCCTGTCAACCTCCTGGTCTAACTCGCCCATCCGCTGCACCAGCCCGCAGTGCGGGCAAAAGGCCAGCTCGAGGCTGCCCCGCTCTTCCGGCTGGCTGAGTTGCTCGAGGCGCACCATACTGGCAAGGGGCAGCCTGCCCAAGCTCAGGAAAGGCCACAGCTCCCCCGAGCCACACGAGCAACACCGCCTGTTTCTCTTCATCCGTACCACCTGCCCCGATACCCTAAGGGCCATTGGCGAAACCGCCCTGCTCCTGTGCTTCAGCAGGAAGAACACATGCAAGACCAAGCAAGGCCATTGCGAAGAAAATACGATAGATAGCGTAATCCCCGCGTTATCGGGGCTTTTCGCATGGGCACGGGATTTTCGGAGCACGTTAAGGGGCACAGCCGGGCCCTTTGGGGGGCCAACGCAGGGGTAACGGATGGCCTTAACGAACAAGCCCACACCAGACCTAGAAAGAAAAATGAGCCCTTTCTCCTATCCCGGGCCACCCCCATAGGCTACCCTAGAAGCATGTTCAAGACTGCCCTCGAGGAAATCCGCCAGGACTTTCCCCTCCTGGCTCGGCATCCCCACCTGGTCTATCTCAACTCGGCAGCCACCAGCCAGAAGCCCCAGGCCGTCATCGAGGCCATATCCCGCTACTATCGGGAACAAAACGCCAGCATCCACCGTGGGGCCTACACCCTATCGGCCCAGGCCAGCGAGGCCTACGAGCAGGCCCGCCGCACCCTGGCCCGCTTTATTGGGGCCGACGAACGCGAGATCATCTTCGTACGCAACACCACCGAGGCCCTCAACCTGGTGGCCTATGCCTGGGGGCTACACAACCTGCGGCCCGGCGACGAGATTCTTCTAAGCGAGATGGAGCATCACGCCAACCTGGTGCCCTGGCACCTGGTCTGCCAGCAGACCGGGGCCCGCATCAAGGCCATCCCCCTGGGGCCTGATGGGCGGCTCGAGCTGGAGGCCCTGCCCTCCCTACTGAACGAGCGGGTTCGGCTGGTGAGCATCACCCATGTATCCAACGTTCTGGGCACGGTCAATCCGGTAGCCCAGATCGCCCAGGCAGCCCGGGCGGTAGGGGCCCGGATGGTGGTGGATGGGGCCCAGGCAGCCCCCCATATGCCCGTAGATGTAAAGGCGCTAGGGGCGGACTTCTATGCCTTCTCCGGGCACAAGATGCTGGGGCCTACCGGGGTAGGTGTGCTGTGGGGTCGCTACGAGGTGCTGGAAAGCCTGGCCCCTTTTTTGGGAGGAGGCAGCATGATCCGGGAGGTCTATATAGACCACTCCACCTACGCCCCACCCCCCCAGCGCTTCGAGGCCGGAACCCCTGCGGTGGCCGAGGCTATCGGGCTGGCAGCAGCCGCGGAGTACCTGATGACCCTGGGCATGGATAGGGTCTGGCAGCACGAGCTCGAGCTCACCGCCTACGCCCTGAAACGCCTGGACGAGGAACTCCCAGAGGTGCGCACCTTTGGCCCCCGGGGCGCTGAGCGCAGCGGGGTAATTCCTTTCGTACTAGGCGACCTTCACCCCCACGATGTGGCCACCGCCCTCGACCAACACGGTATCGCCATACGGGCTGGTCACCACTGCGCCCAACCCCTGCACCGCAAGCTGGGGGTGGCCGCAACGGCCCGGGCCAGCTTTTACCTCTACACCACTCGAGAGGAAGTGGATCGCTTCATCGAGGCGCTGAAAAAGGTGCGGGACTTCTTCCGCGACTGGCTATAGGCTCAAGGCCCTGCCTCGTCCAGCCCCCAGATGGCTGCCGGGGCCAGCTCCACCAAATTGCCCGCGGGGTCGCGCACGTACAGGCTCCGCCCCATCTTCCACTCAGCCCAGCTCACGCGATAACCGCAGGCCTCAAGCCGCTCGGCCCAGTTTGGCAACTCCTGGGCAGCTACGCGGAAGCAGACGTGCCCGCTGCCCTGGGCCCCGTGGGGCGGAAGCTGGGTTTCCTGAAGGGTGGCCTGGGGATTGAACACCAAAAACACCCCTGACCCAACCCGGAAAAACAGGTGCCGCCCCGGTTGTTCAGCGAAAAGCTCTAGGCCCAAAACCCCTTGGTAAAAGGCCCGCGCCGCTTCCAGATCAGAGGCATACACGCAGGTCTCGAGCACCCCGTCAATGCGCATGCGCATATACCGTTATACCCTGCCCCAAAACGGCGCTACAAGCGCTGGTGGGCCTCTGCTAGGGCCCGCAGGCTTTGGGCCAGGCCGGGCTCGAGGTCGCCCTCCCGGTAACGCCAGGCCCAGTTGCCCCCCAGACGGCCCGGGTAGTTCATGCGGGCCTCCGGCCCCAGGCCGAGCACGTCTTGCAGCGGCACCACTGCCAGCTTCGCCCGGCTTTGGAAGGCCAGCTCGATTAGGGCTCCAGCGGCTTCGTACTCGGAAAGGCAGCGGATGCTCTGGCGGGCCAGATAGGCCCGCATAAAGGCCCGCTCGGCCTCTGGGGCGGTGCGGAACCAGCCCAAGGTGGTGTCGTTGTCGTGGGTGCCACTATAGACCACCACGTGGCCATGCTCGGGGTAGTGGTGGGGCAGAAAGGGATTGCTCTCGTCGGAAAAGGCAAACTGCAAAATCTTCATCCCAGGAAAGCCGAAGGTATCCCGCAAGGCCTCCACCTCGGGGGTAATCACCCCCAGGTCTTCGGCAATGATGGGCACATCGCCCAAGGCCTGGCGCACGGCCTGGAAGAGCTTTTCGCCAGGAGCCTTGACCCAGCGCCCCTCCACCGCATCGGGCCGGCCAAAAGGAATCGCCCAGTAGGCCTCGAAGCCGCGGAAGTGGTCAATACGCACCAGATGGGCCTGCTTTAGGGCCTGATGAATACGGGCCACCCACCAGGAAAACCCATCGGCCTCCATCACCTCCCAGCGATACAGCGGGTTGCCCCAAAGCTGCCCGGTCTCGGAAAAGTAGTCCGGCGGCACCCCCGCCACCACGGTGGGCTGGCCGCTTTCGTCTAGGTAGAAATACTCAGGGTGGGCCCAGACATCCGCCGAGTCGAAGGCCACAAAGATGGGCATATCCCCAACGATCTGGATACCCCGGGCCTCGGCATAGGCTTTGATCCGGCCCCACTCGGTGAAAAACTGCCACTGCACCCACTCGTGCAGGGCCACCTCGTAGGCCAGCTCCTCGCGGGCTTTGGCCAGGGCGGCAGGTTTGCGGTCGCGCAGTTCGGGGCTCCACTGGTTCCAGGGTCGTCCACCAAAACGGTTTTTTAGGGCCATGAATAGGGCGTAGTCCTCGAGCCAGGCCCGCTCCGCCTCAACAAAGGCCGCCAGCGCCTCCCGTTCGGCCCGGCTGGCCCTGGCCTCAAAACCGGCGAAGGCCCGCCGCAAAAGGGGCCAGCGGGTCTGGTAAAGCTGGCCGTAATCCACAAAGTCTGGGGGGTAGTCGGGAGGGGCTTCCTCCTCCAGCCAGCCCTGAGCAAAAAGCCGATCGGGGTCGATCAAATAGGGGTTGCCGGCAAAAGCCGAAAAGGACTGGTAGGGCGAGTCGCCGTAGCTGGTCGGCCCCAAAGGCAAGACCTGCCACCAGCGGGCCCCTGCCTGAGCCAGCCAGTCTAGGAAACGTTCAGCCTCGAGGCCTAAAGCCCCTATCCCCCACCGGCCCGGAAAGCTGGTGGGGTGCAGCAGTACCCCAAAGGAACGCCGGATTTGCATAACACGGCTAGTCTATCCCAGCGGAGGCTGGTGTGGAAGCGCTTCTATAAAAAAACCCGCCCTGCCAAAGTGGCAAAGCGGGGGTACTGCCCATAGGTAGGCTAATCGGCAGCCGCTCGTGCCACCCCCAGAGCCTCGTCCACCAGGGCCAGGCCCTCCTCGATGATGTCCAGGCCGTATTGCAGTTCCTCGCGGGTAATGACCAAGGGCGGGCAGACCCATAGCATGTTAAAGCGGCTGAAGGCATAGACATACCGGGATTTGAGGTAGCCGGCCAGCTTCTGCATCTCGGGTGAGGTGCCGTTGAAGGGGGCCAAAGGCTCCTTGCTGGCCTTGTCACGCACCAGCTCGATCACGCTGAAGAGCCCCTTGTAGCGCACGTCACCCACGCAGGCGTACTTGCGCTTCATGGCCTCGAGGCGCTCGCCCAGGTAGCGGCCTTGCTCCAAGGTGTTCTCGAACAGGCGCTCCTCCTCGTAGACCTCGAGGTTGGCCACTGCCGCCGCACAGGAAACCGGGTGGCCGGAGTAGGTCAGCCCGCCCCAGAGCATATGCTCCTCGAAAAACTCGGCAATGGGCTGGGAAACGATTACCGCCCCCAGAGGCATGTAGCCACTGGTTAGGCCCTTGGCACAGGTCACGATGTCCGGTTTGATACCGTAGTGCTGCGTGGAAAGCCACTTACCAGTACGACCAAAGCCGGACATCACCTCGTCGGTGATGAGCAGGATGCCGTACTTATCGCACAAGGCCCGCAGCTTGGGATAGTAGTCTTCGGGAGGCACTAGCACTCCGTTCGAGCCGGTGATACCCTCCACCATGATGGCGGCGATGGTGTGGGGGCCCTCGAGCTGGATGACCTCCTCGATGTGGCTCACGCACTCGCGCTTACAGGTGTCGGGGGTCTTGCCGAAGGGGCAGCGGTAGCAGTAGGGATCGAAGACCCGCACGATGCCGGGAATGCCGGGCTCTACCGGCCAGCGGCGGGGGTCACCGGAGGCGGTCATGGCGCCCATGGTGGCCCCGTGGTAGGAGCGGTAGCGGGTGATGATCTTGTCGCGCCCGGTGTAGAGCCGGGCGATCTTCATAGCGTTCTCGTTGGCCTCGGCCCCGCCCAGGGTGAAGAAACTCTTGGCGAGGCCGGTCACCTCCGCCAGCTTCTTGCCCAAAGCACCCCGTGGCTCGGTGGCAAAGCTGGGCCCGGCAAAGCAAAGCTCGTCTACCTGGCGCTTGATGGCCTCGAGGACTTTGGGGTGCTGGTGCCCCACGTTGATGTTGATGAGCTGGCTGCTGAAGTCGAGCCACTTGTGGCCCTCCCCGTCCCAGAACCACACCCCCTGGGCTTTAGCCATGTGGATGGGGTTGGCGCTCTTCTGTACCGACCAGGAAAACAGCGTGTAGTCGCGGTTCTCCTGGATGACTTGCTGGGATGAAGGTTTCATTGCTCGGCCTCCTTGACGGTTTTGTTTGTCAATGGTAGACCCAAGGGCCAACCGGGTGCAATGGACACAGTGTAAAGATGAAGTAACCCGAGCTTATATAGACGGGGCCTACCCAAGCTCAGAACAGGGTAAAGCTCAGCAGGGCAAAAAGAATGCCCAGGGTTGCCCCCACGGCTACCTCGAGGTAGGTGTGGCCCAGGAGCTCTTTAAGCGGCTCGGGCTGGGGACCTTGCTGCACTAAGGCCCTGAACTCCTCGATGAGGTCGTTGAGGCGCTGGGCGTGCAGCCCTGCTGCCCGGCGGATGCCGGTAGCGTCGTACATTACGATGATGGCCAGCACCACCGCAATAGCAAAAAAAGCGCTGTCCCATCCTTCGGTAATGCCTACCCCGGTGGCTAAAGCAGCCACCGTGGCCGAGTGCGAGGAGGGCATCCCGCCGGTCTCGGCCAGGCGCTCCCACTCCCAGCGGCGCTCCACCATGTAGTAGATGAAAAGCTTGAGCGTCTGGGCCAAGACGCTGGCCAAAATGGCCGTCCAGAGCACCTGGTTGGAGAAGAGTTCGGTCACTGTGCACTATCTTACCATTGGCCGGGTTACCCCTCGCCGGCGCATGGCCGCCCACACGGTATTCCGCAGGAGCATGGCCACCGTCATAGGGCCTACCCCGCCCGGCACTGGGGTTAGGGCCGAGGCCACCTGGGCCACCTCCGGGGCCACATCCCCCACCAGGATGTCGCGGCCCTTCTCGTTCTGGCCTACCCGGTTGATGCCTACATCCACCACCACCGCGCCTGGGCGCACCATCTCGGGGGTAATCAGGCCCGGTTTACCCACCGCCGCCACCAGTACATGGGCCCGGCGGCAGACCTCGGCTAGGTTCTGGGTGCGGGAGTGGGCCAGGGTCACCGTGGCGTGGGCCCGCAGCATCATGGCCGCCAGGGGCTTGCCCACCAGGTTGCTGCGCCCCACAATCACCACCTCTTTGCCGGCCAAGGGAATCTGGTAGTGGGCCAGCAAGCGCATGACCCCCGCCGGGGTGCAGGACTCCAGGGCCTCCAGTCCCATCCACAAGCGCCCCGCATTGGTAGGGGTCAGGCCGTCCACGTCTTTCAAGGGGTTTATGGCCTCGAGCACAGCGTTGAAATCGATGTGCCGGGGCACCGGCGACTGCACCAGAATGCCGTCCACATCGGGGTCGGCATTGAGCTGGGCGATGTGCTGTAAAAGCGCCTCCTGGCTCAGGGTTTCCGGAAAAACATCTACCTGGCTCAAAAGCCCCAGTTTTTTGGCCTGGCGATCTTTTAACCGCACATAGGCCACCGAAGCCGGGTCTTCCCCCAAGCGCACCACCCGCAGGTGAGGCACAAAGGGTAATTGGGCCAGCTGGGCTTTGAGTTCCTGGTAAACCGTCTCAGCAACCGGAGGACCGGCAAGTTCCAGCATGCGCACCTCTCCTAGTCGCTGTCCTGAACTGCGGTGGGAAGCTCACCGGCCTCGATGCGCTTGTGCAGCCGGGCCAACACGCCGTTGACGAAGCGACCCGAGTCTTCCCCCCCATAGCGCCGGGCAATCCTGACCGCCACCTCGATTAGAGGAGCGTGGGGGGTCGGCTCAAAGAGCATCTCGTAGGTGGCCAGGCGCAGCACCGCCAGGTCGGTCTTGGCCATTTGGGCAAAACTCCAGCCTTGGATGGTGCTGGCCAGGGCCTGGTTGACCACCTCCTGTTGGGCCTGGTAGCCCTGCACCAGGCGTTGGGCAAAGGCGAGGCCCTCGGGGTCGAGGGTATCCCAATCGGGCTCGGAGTCGTCGGGCTCGAGTTCCTGGGTGGCGTGCTGCCAGGCCACCTCGAGGGGAACCCCGCCCACCGCGTGCTCGAAGAGCACCTTAAAGGCCAGTTCACGGGCCTTACGCCGCATACACCCTCCTCAACCGAGCCTCAGGCCGCATGGGGCTCCTTGTACTCCACACCCACTACCGTCACGTTGACCGCCCGAACCTTGAGCCCAGTAGAGGCTGTGAGCACCTCAGCCACAGTTCGCTGGGCTTCTCTGGCCACTTCCATGACCGGCCGGCCATAGTCCACGCTTACGTTGAGGTCCACGGTGAGGCTGTCGCCCTCGCGCTCGAGGCGTACCGGGCGGGAGCGGCGGCCCGAGAGGACATCACCCACACTACGGGCCCCAGTCTGCGCCAAGCGCAGCCCCTTTTGCTCCTCGAGGGCCAGCACCACCAGGCTGACCAGGGCCGATTCAGAAAGGTCGTAATCCACCATGCCCGTAGTTTACCGGTTCGGCGCCAAAGCGCCCACCTGTCCCACGAGCAAGGACACGCTTCCGCCTTCAGTAGGGCAAAGGCCAGGTGCGGAAGTAGTCCCGGATGCGGCCCCACAACCCTACCAGCCCCCGGGGCTCTAGAATCAGGAACATCAGGATTAAGACGCCAAAGGCCACGCTGCGCCAGGCTGAAAGCTGGGCCACGTACTGCGGGCCAAAGGCCCCCGCGATCACACTTAAGGTCTCGGGAATCAACACGATGAAGAAAGAGCCCAACACAGCACCCAACACAGTTCCCGCACCGCCCACAATGACGATGGCCAGGTACTGGATGCTAAAGGCCAGCACAAAGTTGTCAGGCGTCACCGCCCCAATAAGGTGCATCAAAATCCCCCCGGCAATGCCCCCATAAAAGGCTGAGAGGGCAAATGCGGTGAGCTTGGCCCGCACCAAATCCACCCCAGAGAGCTGGGCCGAGAGGTCGTTATCGCGCACGGCAAACCAGGCCCGACCTGCCCGGGTCGAAAGCAGGCGCTTGGCGTAAAAGAACATGGGGATTGCAAAGACCAAACCGATGTAGAAGACCACGCGATCATCCGCCAGCGGAAGACCCCAAAAGGTGGCCTCAGCGGGAATCCGGCGCCCAGCCACCCCCCCGGTGAACTCGACCCAGCGCTTGAAGATATAGTCGGCCAGGAACTGGAAGGCCAGGGTAGCGATAGCCAGGTAGGCCCCCTTAATGCGCAAGGAGGGAATGCCCAACACTACCCCAATGGCTGCCGCCACTAGTCCCCCCAGCAAAATACCCAGCGGGGCCAAGTCGCCGGTGAGGTGGCTGGAAACATAGGCCCCTACGCCCACAAAAGCCGCCTGGCCCAGGGAAATCTGGCCTGCTCCACCCACCAGCAAGTGCAGGCCCAGCCCAGCCAGGGCGGCAATCAGAATCTGGGTGGCCACAAACATGGGGTACTGCGGCAGCAAGAGGGGCAAAACCAGCAAACCCACCAAGGCCACAGCCAGCCAGAAGCGCCCCTGGGGAGTGCTGGCGTAGGCCTCGTCCTGGCGGTAGTCTTCCCGTACCGTGCGGGAAAAGCGGCGGCTGAATGCATCGGTCAACGACTGACTCAAGCGGTACACAACCCACCTCCCCTCATGCCCCCACCTTTTCCTTTGGCAAGGAGCGGCCCACTTCGGCAATCCGCACCTCGGCCTCGAGCCTTCCTTCCCCCTCGAGATACTTGATGGGCAGGGTCAGCCGGACCGAGCTCGAGCCGTCATAAAGCCCGGCAATCAGGGTCGCATAGCGGCTTTCCACCGTGCCCCGCTTAACCTTGCGGGTACGGGTAATCTCCTCGTCGTCGGCGTGCAACTCTTTGGGCAGAATGGCGAAGCGGCGCACCCTAAGCTCCTCGGGCAGGCTCTCGCAAGCCATGCGTAGTTCCTGGGCAATCAGCTCGTAGACCTGGGGGTTGGCAGTCAGGCTTTGGTAGGTGGTGAAGATGATGCCCCGTTTGCGGGCCCAGTTCTGGGTGTTCTCGGGGTCCAGCTCGATAAGGGCAGTTACGAAAGGCTTTTCATGGCCGATGACCACCGCTTCACGGATGTAGGGGGAGTATTTGAGGCGGTTCTCCAAGAACTGCGGGGCAAAGCGGGTCCCATCGGCTAAGGCCCCCACCTCCTTAAGCCGGCCTAGAAGCACCAGGTGGCCGTTCTCGTTGAAGAAGCCAGCATCGCCCGTGCGGAACCAACCATCCTCGGTGAAGCTCTCCCGGGTAGCCGCCTCGTTCTTGAAATAGCCGCTGAAGACCTGCGCACCTTTAACCTGGATTTCCCCGTCCTCGGCAATACGCACCTGGGTATGGGATAGTGGCTTCCCTACCGTCTCCGGGGGAGTATCGCCGGGCAGGTGGGCCACGCTGGTGGCCGCGGTCTCGGACTGCCCATAGACCTGGCGGATGTCCACCCCTAAAGCACGGAAGAAGGTAAAGACCTCCGGCCCCAAAGGAGCCCCACCGGTCGCCGCGATGCGGCAGGCCGCCAACCCCAGCCGGGCCCGGATGGGGCGGGCCACTAAGGGGTAGGCCAAAGCCCGGGCCAGCTCCAGGCCAAATCCGATGGGCTCGCGGCGGAACTCCCGCTGGGCACACTCCAGCAGCACCCCCATGCCCCAGCGGTAAACGGCTTTTTTCAGGCCGTCGGCGTCCTCCATCCGGCTACGCACAATAGCGGCCATATCCTCCCAAAGGCGGGCCGGGGCCAGGTAAAAGTCGGGCTGCACCTCTTTCACATCCTCGCGCACGGTCATCATGTCCTCGGGGAAGTGCACCACCGTGCCATCGGTCAGGCAGCGCACCACCGTGAGCATCTGCTCCCCAATCCAGGGCAGGGGCAGGTAGGAGAAGACCCACTCCCCCCCACCGATGGCGATAGCGTCCTGGCCCGCCTCGGCCCCAGCGATGAGCTGGCGGTGGGATAGCATAGCCAGCTTGCTGCGGGCGGTGGTTCCGGAAGTGGGGGCCAGCAAGGCGATGGTCTCGGGTCGAACCTGGGTCCTGGCCGCCCCCACCGCCGAGCGGTTTCGCTCCGAGCGGCCTTGCTCCAGCACGGCGCTAAAGGGGCGCACCTTAGGACTCCAGTACTTGCTCATCCCGGCCTCTTCCCAGACCAGCACGAACTTGAGTTTATCCAGGTGGGGCAGCACCTTATCGAGCTGCTCTTCGTCCGAGAGCACAATCCCCGCACACTGGGAAAACTCGATGAAGTAGCCCACCTCCTCCGGCATGGCATCGGCATAGATGCCCATCGGCATGGCCCCCACGGTCTGGGCCGCCAGCTCGGCCATCACCCACTCCGGAGCATTCTGGCCCAGGATGGCCAGCACCCCCCCTGGGGCCAGGCCCAGCTCGAGCAGCCCTCCAGCCAGATGCTCAACCTGTTCTTGTAAAGCGGCCCAGGTAGTGGTCTGCCACACCCCCAGCCGCTTGACCCGCAGCGCAGGGGTGTGGGGTTTGGAACGGGCGTGTTGGGCCAGGAGCTCCACAAGGGTTTCGCTCATGCGCTCCTCCCCAGATAGGCTTCAGCCACACGGGGGTTGTCCCGCACCCCCGCCGGGGCTCCCTGGTACAGCACCTCGCCATAGGACATCACCAGTACCCCGGTCGAAAGCTCCAGCACAGCCTTCAGGTCGTGCTCCACCAGCACCAGTGTCACCCCCCACTCCCGCCGGGCATCCAGCAGAAAGCGGGCCAGGTCTTGCTTTTCTTCCAGGCTGAGCCCCGCCATCGGCTCGTCAAGCAAAAGGAGTTTGGGCCGTCCGGCCAGCGCCCGCGCCACCTCCACACGCTTTTGCAGGCCATAAGGCAGGGCCCCTGCCGGGGCATGGCGGTAGGGGGAGAGGTGCAGGTAGTCCAGCACTTCTTCGGCATGGCGGCGAATTGCCCACTCGAGCTTTGCTTTGGGCAGCAGGTCGGTGTAGGCCCCTATGGCCAGTTCCGCACCCAGCTTGACGTTTTCCAAAACGGTCATACCGCGGAAGAGCTCGAGGTTTTGGAAGGTACGACCCAGCCCTTTGCGCACCCGCTGCTGAGGGCTTAAGCCAGCCAGGTCCTCGCCCAAAAAGGTGACCCGCCCCTGCTGGGGTTTGTACAACCCCGAGAGCACGTTGAGCAGGCTGGTTTTGCCTGCCCCGTTGGGGCCAATAACCGCGAAAAGGTCGCCCTGCGAAACACGGAAACTCACCCCCACCAGGGCTTTGACCCCGCGGAAGGAGAGGTGCAGGTCGTGGGCCTCGAGCAACACCTTAGACATGCTTCACCCCACAGAAAACCTCGAGCTGCTTTCCACTGTGACAAACAGGCCCTAGACCCATCGCTTCCTCCTACGGTAGCGCTTGGCCTCGGAAAAACCCCCAGCCACCGCCCCACCCAGGTAAAACTCCATTACATCAGCGTCGGCCTGAGCCTGCTGGGCAGTACCTTCGAAGACCACCCGGCCCTGCTCCAACACATACACCCGCTCCACAATGGAGAAGGCCGCGCGGGCGTTCTGCTCCACCAAAACCAAGGTGAGGTCCTTATCGCGGCGCAGCGCATCCAGCACCCGCATCACCTCCTCGGTGAGCTTGGGGGAAAGCCCCAGGCTAGGCTCGTCCACCACCAGGATGCGAGGCTCGGTGAGCAAGGCCATCCCCAGCAAAAGCATCTGCTGCTCCCCTCCGGAAAGATACCCCCCCTGCTCGAACCGGCGCTCGTAGAGACGGGGGAAGCGGGTGAAAATCTCCTCGGTGATTTCCTTCTGGCGCTGGAGGGAGAGCTTGTGGCCTGCGGCCCGGAGGTTCTCTAGCACGGTTAAATAGCGGAAGATGGGGCGGCCCTCCAAAATGGCCGTCAGACCCAACGAGGCCACCTTGAGCGCCGGTAGGTGATGGGCTTCCTGACCATTGAGGACTATCCTTCCGTCCAACACCCGCCCGTCGTACTGTGGCAGCAGACCCGCCATAGCCCGCACCAGGGTGCTCTTACCCGCCCCGTTCGGCCCTAAGAGGGCAATGGCCTCGCCCCTCCCCGCGTGAAGGCTCACCCCCTGCAAAGCCAGGATGACCCCCCGGTAAACCACCTTCAGGTTCTCCACGTTGATCTCAGCCATGCAAAGCTCCTACAGGGGTTTCAAACCCGCTCGATGCGATGCTGCCCAAAAAGGCCATAGGGCCGAACCAAAAGCACCAGCAGTACAATCACGAAGGGGATGGCCTGGGTAATACCGGGCAACAAGGACTCGAGGTAAAGCTGGGAAAAGGCCTCGATCAAGCCAATCAGCAACCCAGCCACCACGGCACCCGGTACCGAGTCGAATCCCCCTAGGATGGCGATGGGGAAAACGATCAGGCCCAACAAAACCAGGTGATGACCTGGGCCACCGCCCCCTGCGGCACCCGCTAGAAAAGCCCCCCCAATGGTGGCCATTACCGCGGAAACCCCCCAGGCCACCGCCACCACCCGCGGGGCATTGATGCCCATAGCCAAGGCTGCCGTCTCGCTCTCGGAAACAGCCCGCAACAAGACCCCATAGCGGCTGTATTTGAGCAAAACCACTAGCAAAATCGCCAGTGGCAGGGCCAAAATCAGGCTCCAAACTGCCTTGGAAGAAAGAAAAACGCCCCCTATGCTGAAGGCCAGATTGGGCACCTCCTTGGGGAGCTGGGCGATGCTGGCTGCCCCCATGGCCTTCTGGTCAGGCCCCCAAACAATCAGGGCGGCCCCATCCAGGGCCGAGGCCAGCCCGATGGTGGCCATGATAACGGCCACTACGTTGCGCCCCAAAAGCGGGCGCACAAAACCCCGCTCCACCAGTACCCCGAAGGCAAAGGCCAGGGGTAAAGCCAGAAAAATGGCTGGCAGCATAGGTAGGAAAAGCGAAAGGGTATAGGTCAGATAAGCGCCAATAAGCAAAAACTCCGCGATAGCGAAGTTAACCACGCTGGTAGCACGGTACACAAGCACGAAGCCAGCGGCGATCACCGCATACAAGGCCCCGTTGGCCAGACCGTTAAAAACGGTTTGCAAGACCAGTGCAAAATCCATAGTTCTCCCCAGAGGCAAGGCAGCGGGGCCTGCGCAAGGGGCCGGGGTCGAGCCAGGCCCGCCCCCGGCCACCTGGAACCGGCTAAAGCTTAGAGCCGTCCACCCAGTCGGTCATGGCATCGAAGCGGCCATCGCGCACGTTGGCCCGGTAGAGCTTGGTGAAGGGCAGCCGCCGGTTAACCCAGCGCAGGTTGCGCACCTGCCCGCCGGCGTTGTAGTCGCCCAGGGTTTCCAGGGCCTGAATCATCCCCGCTCGGGTCAGGTTGCCGGCAGCGTGGGCCCGGCGCATGGCCTCGGCAATTACGTCCATGGCCATCCAAAAACCCATGTAGTAGGTGGTGCGGTAGGAGAGGTCGCGCCCTTTGGAACGGCGCAGGGCCCGAATCTGCTCCACGGCGGGCACCGTGGCGTCGTAGTAGTAAGCGTTGTGGTAGGTCACAATGAAGCCGTCGGCGGCGGCCCCAGCCCGCTGCATCAGGGCCAGCTCGGCAGAGTAGTAGGTGCCCATGAAGGTCGCACGGATGCCTTGCTCCCGCGCCGCCCGCACCAGGAGGGGCTCCACGGTGAGCACATAGCCCTGCAGAATCACGAAGTCGGGCTGAGCCTGGCGCAGCTTGGTCACAATGGGGGTGGCGTCGGCAATAGCCAGCGGGGTTACTTCTTCACCCACAATCTGGAAGCCCAGCCGGGCTGACTGCTCCTTGATGAAAGGGATGGGGTCGCGGCCAAACTCAGAGTTGGAGTAGCAGAGGAAAATCTTGGCCCCCCGCCCCTTCTGCCGGCGAATTTGCTGCAGCAGCGCACCCGCCATATCGTTGTAGGTCGGGCCAAAGACGAAGATGGTGGGGTAGGTCTGGGGGTCGGCCAGTTCGTTGGAGAAGGAGGTGGCTGTGTAGGGTAGCTGCAAGCGGGTGATCTCCGGCGCCAGGGCTTTGGAAAGCCCGGTGGAGTTGCCATACACAAAGACCAGCTCGTCCGGACGCTCGCGCTGCACAATGCGGTTGAACACCGCCGTACCCCGGGCCACGTCGTAGCCGTCGTCCTCCACCACCAGCTCGAAACGCCGTCCGCCGATGCCGCCCCTATCGTTGATGAGGTCTGCCGCATCGCGGAAGGCCTCGAGGGCCGCATTGCCTGCAAAAGCAAAGGCCCCGGTGAGGGGTAGAATGGCCGCGAGTTTGACCGGGCGGGCCTGGGCCCGGGCAATCATCCAGGGGCTGTAGACCGTAGAAGCCGCCAAACCAGCTTTGAGAACCTGCCGACGCGTTAGTTTCATGCTAACCCTCCTCAGCAACAACCTTGGTTTCGTTGTGGCCTTAGGATACTAACCCCCCGGCAATTTTGGAAGGGTTGCATGGTGAGTTTGAACTCTGCGTCTAAATTTCGAGGCCTGCCTCGGCCTCGCCTTGTCCAGAGTCTGCCAAAGCCTGTGGCACGTATCATGGTTGAGGAGGCTCCTTGGATGAACCCCAGCCTAACCCAGCCCATCACCCTCGAGGGTCGCCTGGTTCGCCTCGAGCCCCTTACGCTTGAGCACCTGCCGGTACTGCTGGAGCTGGCGCGCCTCGAGGAGTACCCCTATACCCAGGTCCCCAAAACCGAAGAGGGCATGCGCCGCTACATCCAAGCTGCCCTGGAGGAACAGGCCCGGGGCCTGGCCCTGCCCTTTCTAACGGTAGACCGGCGGAGCGGCCAGGCCGTGGGCAGCACCCGCTTTGGCGCGTTTGAGTACTGGCCCTGGGAAGCGGATAGCCCCTACCGCCGGGCGGGCCTGCCCGACGCGGTGGAAATTGGCTGGACCTGGCTGGCCCCCCAGGCCCAGCGCACCGGCCTCAACACCGAGGCCAAGCTGCTGATGCTCACCCACGCCTTCGAGGTCTATCGGGTCTACCGGGTTACCCTTAAAACCGACGCCCGCAACCAGCGCTCGCGCCAGGCCATCGCCCGGCTGGGGGCCCGGCTGGACGGTATCCTGCGGGCCCACCGGCCCGCTGCCGATGGGGGCCTCCGCGACAGCGCGGTCTACAGCATCCTGGCCCAGGAGTGGCCCGAAGTGAAGGCCCGGCTGCAAGGATTGCTAGCCGGCTCGCAGCCCACCTAGCCCGCCTCGACGTAGGCGGCGATGTACTCCAGTTCCTTGAGGTGGCGCAGGTCGTGGCCTGCCAGCATCTTCACGATGAAGGCGATGGTCTCGGGGCCGCGCTGGGGATGGTAGGCCACCTTTTCCCAGTCCTGGGGCTTTAGGTTGCGCAGCAGCTCGAGGTTCCACCGACGCAGGCCGCAAAAGGCATCCAGCGCCAGCTTGGCCGAGTAGCTCTCGTAGTTGCGGTAGCGGATGCCCCAGCGGTCGTGGTCGAAAGCCTGGGCCTGCTCTGCCCCGGCCAGGGCCTGGCGGATGCGGAAACCGTAGCCGATCTCGAGGTCGGCCAGGTGGCAGTAAATCTCCCCTGCGGTCCAGTGGGTCAGCTCACAGCCCCGGCGCATGTCCAGGCGAGGGAACAGCTCTTCCAGGGCCTCGGGGGTCTGCTGCAGCACTTCCAGGGGATCGCGCTCGCCCAGGGCCTCGAGGTTCTTCCGAACGTACTCGAGTTGTTCCATAGCCCCATCCTAGAACCAAGACTCCGGTACAAAAATACCCAAACGCGCCCGGCTCAAGCCCCGGCAAACGACAGCTCGGCCACCTCCACCATCGGCGACCCCACGACGCCCATCATGGGGTTCCACTCCAGCTCGGTGCCCAGCGCGGTAATGTGGGAAAGCAGCTCCAGGAAGTTCCCCGCCACGGTGAAGTTTTCCACCGGGTAGGCCACCTCGCCGCCTTCCACCTTGAGGCCCAGGGCTTGCAGGCTGAACTCGCCCGAGATGGGGTTGGCCCCGGCGTGCAGGCCCATCAGGTCGGTGACCACGATGCCCTCGTCCATCCGGATACCCTGGCCCGGCGCCACAAAAAGGTTGGAAGGCCCCACCCCCAGCACCCCCTTGTAGCCCCGCCAGGCGTGGCCGGTGTTGGGCACCCCCATTTTGCGGGCGGTCTCGGCGTTGTGCAGGAAGGTCTTGAGCACCCCCTGCTCGATGAGCACCGTGCGCTGGGCCGGGGTTCCCTCGGCATCGAAGGGTCGCGAGGCCAGCCCGCCTGGCAGGGTGGGGTCGTCGACCAGGGTGAAGAGTTCCGAGGCGATCTTCTGGCCTATCTTGCCCGCCAGCAGGCTCTTGCCCTCGAGCACATTTTTGGCCGAAAGCATGAACATCCCCATCATGGCCAGCAGTTGGCCAAAGGCTTTGGGCTCAAAGTAGGCCCTGTAGCGCCCGGTCTTGAGGGGCCGGGCTCCCAGCAAACGGCCCGTTTTCCGAATGAACCCCTGCGCGGTGCGGCCCGGGTCGAGGGCGTGAAACTCCTTGGAAACCTCTAGCTCAAAGGACTGCTTGAGACTTTGGCCCTCACCCATCACCGCGTAGGCCATCAGGGCACTGTACCCGTTGCGATAGGCCCCCAGAACACCCCTGGTTGAGCCTAGGGTGGCCTGGGTCTCGTTCTCGGAATAGCGGGTCATCTGCACCTGGCGCATCCTTGGGTCGGCCCGCAAGCCCGACTCCACATCCAGCGCAGCCTGACGTTTCTGCTCCAAGGGTGCCGAAAGCCCCTCGCCCAAGAGATCGTGGCGGCCCAGTTCACCTCCAGCAGGCAAGAATCCGCCCGTCTCCGACTGCAACAAAGCGTTCTCGTGGGCCTCAGCCAGCACCCAGTCCAGGGCTTCGGGTGTACGTTCCTCGGTATAGGCATACCCCGTCTTGCCTTCCACCACCACCCGCACCCCCACCCCGCCCTGGGTGGCCTGGGTAATTTCCTCGACCCGACCACCGTGGGCCTGTACGGTCAGTTCGCGCCGATGGGTGGCCAGCACCTCGGCGTCCATTCCCATGGCTTTGGCTTTTTGCAACAGATAGTCTCTGGCTTCTTCAAAGGTCATGTTTACCTCGCAAAACCCGCCACCTTCAAGCCTGTCCCCCCACCACGATCTCCGAGATGAGCAAATGGGGCTGGCCCACCTCCACCGGCAGGCTACCCGACAGCGAGCCACACATGCCGGGGCCGGTCTCTAAGTCGTCGGAAACCGCCACGATTTTCTGGATGCTCTCGGGGCCCTTGCCCACCAGCATGGCTCCCCGCACCGGCTCTTCGATGCGGCCTTTGCGGATGATGTAACCCTCCTTGACGGCAAAGTTGTACTCCCCCGAGCCGGGCCGCACCTGCCCTCCGCCCATATCGGCGGCATAAAGGCCAAACTCGATGCCCTCAAAGAGCTTCTCCTTGGGCGTGGTGCCGGGGGCAATAAAGGTGTTGCGCATGCGGCTGGTGGGGGCAAAGGTATAGTCCTGGCGGCGGCCCGAGCCGGTGGGGCGGTAGCCGGTGAGCATGCTGCCTAGTCGGTCGACCATATAGCTCTTGAGCACCCCATTTTCGATCAGCACGGTGCGCTCGGTGGGATGTCCTTCGTCGTCGAACTCCTGCGAGCCCCAGCCGTGGGGGGTGGTGCCGTCGTCGATATAGGTCACCACCTCGGAGGCCACCTTCTCCCCTAGCTTGTCGGAGAGCACGCTGGCTTTCTTGGCCACCGAGGTGGTCTCCAGGAGGTGCCCCAGGGCCTCGTGGAAGATCACCCCGCCAAAGCCGTTGCCGATCACCACCGGCATAGTACCCGCCGGCGCGGGTTTGGCCCGCAGGTTGGTGAGGGCCTGCAGCCCGGCCTTGCGCCCCACCTCGGCGGGGGGGTAGCGGTCGAAGAGCTCGAGGCCCAGCGAAAGCCCGGGCCCCATCACCCCAGTCTGCATCCCGCTCTCGTCCTGGGCGATGGCGGTAACGTAAAAACGGGTGCGCACCCGGCGATCCTCGGCCCAGACGCCCTCGCTGGTGGCCACAAGCACCTCTTGTTCCCACTCGCTTAGCTGGGTCTGCACCTGCTTGATCTGGGGCCCCACCATGGCCCCGGCCTCGGCCTCGCGCAAGCACTCCAGGCGGTAGCGTTTGTCCCGCGCGGTGAAGGGAATCTGGGGCGCGTGCAAACCCTGGGCCACGGCCTTGCGGAAGTCCAGCCCGCCCTGGCCACGGGCATCGACCTGGCCCGCGCTACCCCTTAGCCTGACCAGGGTCTCGGCTACCTCGAGCAGGCCCTGGGGGCTTAGGTCGTTGGTATAGGCATAGACCACCTCGGTACCATAAAAAAGCCGCAGCCCAGCCCCGTACTCGATGCCGCTGGTGGCCTCCTTGACCTCGCCCGAGAGCACCCGCAAGGCCCGCCGCCGCCAGCGCTCCACATACAACTCGGCAAAATCCGCCCCACCCGCACGGGCACGCTGTAACACCTCTTCAACCAAGGCTTCTGCCAGCACATGACCTCCTTCTAACATCTCTAGGCTAACAGGGTTTGGCCCAACGCTTTCCAGCGTTAGCTTTCATTCGGTTGTTTGCGGCGCGGAGACCCCTGCCTTCAGGCATGGGGAGGAGCGCCGCCTTTCCTCCCTTCACAAAATATGGTAGCAAATGAACATGCAACGAACGATCAGGCTTCGGTTGAACCCCACCCCTGAGCAGGCGGATGCACTCTTGGAGACACTGCGCCAGCACACGGAGTGCTTCAACGCGGTGTGCGCTTTGGGGTGGGAAAACCGCGAGGAAAACGGCGTTCGCTTGCATCACGCCACCTATTACCGATTGAGGAAGCGGTATCCCAGCCTCCCCGCCCAACTGGTCATCGCAGCCCGTGTGCGGGCGGCAGAGGCCGTGAAGTCTGCTCTTGCCCTCAGAAAGAAGGGTCAGAAAGCTTCCCAACCCACGGGTACGCTCGTCCCGATCCGCTACGACGCCCGCACCTACTCCGTCCAGCCCCAACACGGCAGGGTGAGCCTGTCCTCGGTCGGCGGGCGCCTCAAGGTACCTTTCACCACCGACCCGTATGCGCAAGGTATTCTGTCGCAGGCCGTCGGCTTCGACAGCGCCGACCTGATCTATCGCAAGAGCCGGTTCTGGCTGCATCTTGTGGTTACGCTCTCGGATGTGAATTTCTGTCCTTCCGGTGAGGTTGTCGGTGTGGACATGGGGCTTTCCCGCCCTGCGGTTTGCTCCCATAACCGCTTCTTTGGCGAACGTCGTTGGAAGGAGATCGAACGCAGGTACTTCCGGCTGCGTCGCAGTCTCCATCGCAAAGGCACCCGCTCGGCCAGGCAGCATCTTTGCAAACTGGCCGGGAAGGTCAACCGCTTCCGGCGCGACTGCGACCACGTTCTGAGTCGGCGTATCGTCGATTCCGTTCAGCCCGGCAGCGTGATCGTCGTGGAGGACCTGGTGGACATCCGCACGCGCACGAAGCAGCGCAACAGGGAATCGCGCCGTCGCCTGCACTCCTGGAGCTTCGCCCAGCTCAGGGCGTTCCTGGGCTACAAGGCTGAGGCCAGAGGGTGCCGCGTGGTCGGGGTTGATCCCCGCCATACCTCGCAGAGGTGCTCCCGTTGCGGCTATGTCCATCGCTCCAATCGGCCATCTCAGTCGCGGTTTCTGTGCCGGGCCTGCGGGTTCGAGCTAAACGCCGATCTGAACGCTGCCAGAAACATCGCTCGGAAGTACCTTGCCGGTGGGGGCATGTCTACCACCGGCGGGCTGCTGTCAACCAGCCTATCGTGCCAGCCCGCGCAAGCAGGCTAGGTGCAAGCCCTCGGATGCCGCCGTGGGGTGGTTGACTTTGAACAAAAAACGGGCCAAGGTATGGGCCCGCGGCTTTTATGAAAGCTGGGGAACCCACAACTCACCTCTTACCACCACGAACTCACATAGAGTGACGACTCCCTGGACTAAAGTCCAGGGCTTCTCGGGAATCATAGCATGGCTATGCCCGAAGGCCCCGTCCAGGCCCAGCATCGCATTGCGACGCAATACCTTGACTCCGTATCGGCAGGCGAGCGCTATGCTCAAGCTCTACCACAGGTTTGCGTCTGGAGTTTTACCCACCGGACTACCCGGTGGAACCCCCTACCCCAGGTTTCAAGGTGCACGGGGAGCACCGCTCCCCAACGGCATCATACCACACATGCGCCACTCGCCAGGCTATGTCCGCCTCTGGCGGACGTGGGGGAGTCCATGTATCCCACGGACTGAAAGTCCGGGGGGTTATAGCTCCCCCACACCCCCTCTTCTTTCTAAGACCGCTTTGAGGAGGCTTTTTTTCTTACTGCTACTCTTAGGGCCATTTGCCCTAAGCCAGGTGCTGCCCCCACCGCGCATTGGCGACCAACCCGGTTTCACCCGGGTAGTGCTGGATCTGCCTAAGGAGGCCACCTACCAGCTCGAGCCCTTGGGGGCTGCGCTTAGGGTCACCCTGCCTGGGCAGAAGGTCAACCCTGGGGTGCATTTTGTGAGCCAACCAGAACTGGCTGGCTATGTGTTGGAGCAGTTTGAAGACCGCGCTGTGTTGATTTTGCTCACCCCCCAGGGGGCCACACCCCGTTCAGGCTTTCGCAGCATGGTATTACCGGCTTTGGAAGGGGAGGGCCAGCGCCTGGTGCTTGACCTTTCGGGAGCCTTTGTGGATACTAGCCCGCTGACACCTCTCCCGAGCTTTCGCTTTGTTAAGGCTAACGGAAGGCGCTTTGCCGTAGTGTTGGACCCCGGGCATGGCGGCCCCGATCCCGGCGCCATGGGGCCGGTGGCGGAGAAGGTGGTGAACCTCGAGGTGGCCCTGCGGGTGCGCCGTCTGCTGGAGGAAGCCGGGGTGGAGGTCGCCCTGACCCGCGAAGGCGATACGGTTTTTTCACCGGACAAGCGCACCGACCTAGGCCAGCGGGTAGCCCTAGCCGAGGGCAAGGATCTGTTCGTCTCCATTCATGCCAACGCCATTGGGCCCCACCGGGCCGATGGCTGGTGTGGCCTCGAGGTCTATTACTTTGGCCCTAGCCACACCCGCCCCTTCTTCCCACCTCCAGCTCCGCTCTTGCCTACCCCACCCCTTGCGGTTGCGCCCAGCCCGCTGGACGTGTTCACTGCTCAAGCCGCCTCGAGCACCCAGTCCAGCCCTCTCGATCCGGGCACTCCGCCCAGCCCCGAGGATGTCCACCCCATCCCTCCGCAGAGCCTGCCCACCCCCACACCTCAAATGAACTCGCTGCGCCGCATGGAGCTTTCGCGCACCCTGGCCACCCGCGTGATGGCCCATCTGTTGGGGGCCACGGCGGCTTTCAACCGGGGGGTACGCAGCGCCGATTTCTATGTCATCCGCTACAATAGCGTGCCGGCCATCCTGGTGGAGATGGGCTACCTGAGCCACCCCCTCGAGGGGCAGAACCTGCGTCAGCCCAACTACCTCGACCGGCTGGCCTATGGGGTTGCTCGAGGAATCCTGGAGTACCTGGAAAACGACCACCCCACCGATTAGCCCTTATGCTAGCCTACAGAGCGTGGAGCTACTTCCAAATTTCTTGCTCATCGCGGGTGGCGTAGTGCTCTTGTACTTTGGCGGCGAGGCTCTGGTCAAAAACGCGGTGGCCCTGGCCCGTAGTTGGGGCATTAACACCATGGTGGTGGGCCTAACCGTGGTGGCCTTTGGCACTAGCAGCCCCGAGCTGGCCGCCAGCCTGGCCGCAGCCCTTTCCGGCAGCCCCAGCATTGCCATAGGCAACGTAGTGGGCTCGAACATCCTAAACATCTTGCTGATTCTGGGCCTGACCGCCCTGATCCAACCCATACGGGCCCAAGCCCAGTTCATCCGCCGCGAGGTGCCCTTTATGATTGGCACCGCCCTGCTGCTTTGGGCCTTTCTCTACTTGGGCCAGCAGGTAGGCCGCTGGGAAGGACTTTTGCTGGTACTCTTGCTGGGGCTATACATCGGCTTCCTCTACAAAAGCAGTGCCGGCGAAAGCCTAGAGGTGCAACAGGAGTTCGAGCAAGAGTATGGTCACCCCCCCCAGGTGGGTTGGCGCCACTACCTTGGGCTGGCCTTGGGGCTAGTCCTGCTGGGGCTGGGGGCCCGCATCCTGACCCTGGGCGCGGTGGCGCTGGCTCGAGGCTTCGGCGTATCCGAGCTGGTGATCGGCCTGAGCATCGTGGCCTTGGGCACCAGCCTGCCCGAGTTGGCCGCCTCGGTGGTCGCGGCCCTACGCCGTGAGCCGGACATTGCCTTGGGCAACATCGTGGGCTCCAATATCTTCAACATCCTGGGCATTTTGGGCCTCACTGCCCTGGTTCAACCCATTGACCTACCCTGGGCCAGTATCCAACGCGACATAGCGGTTATGCTGGGGGCCAGCCTGCTGCTATGGCCCTTTCTGGTTACCGGGGCCCGGCTGGGCCGGCGGGAAGGCGCAGTTCTTCTAGCCTTGTATGCTGCCTATACCTTTTGGCTGCTACGGGGCTAGGCCGAGGCGTGTAGGGCCGCCAGCCCCACCATGGCCCGCTCCAAGGCCAGGCGCATATCCCTTCCGGTTTTGGCCGCCTCCTCGGCCCCCATCAGAATCTCTAAGGCCCGCACCACCTTCTCCCCCGGCATCCTTTTGGCCAAGAGCAAAACCTGCTTGGCGGCATAAGGGTGCATACCCAGGGCGCTGGCCACAGCCCCTTCGCCCAACAAGGGGTCTTGCTGCAACAAAGCCCAGGCCCGGGCTACCCGCACGTACTGCCAGGAAAGCGCGCCTAAAATGCGCAAGGGATCCTCGCCGCGCTGTAAAAGCTCCTTGGCGTATTTGAAGGCCTGAAGGGGCTTACCCTCGGCAATCGAGCGCACCAGGTCGAAGCCCGAAATGGGGGTTTCCAGGGCCACGAGGGCCTGAACCTTTTCCAAGCTGAGGGGGGGGGTGGCCCATTGCAACTTCTGTAGTTCCTGGTCGAGGGCCTCGAGGCCCACCGCGGGGTTCTCCGCGCTCCCCTTGCCCCCCACCAGCCCCGCCAGGTACGAGACCACCGCCCCGGGGAGTTTCAGGCCGTAGTGGCGGGCGCGGTTGTGCACCCACTGGGCCATCTCCTTGGAGCTAGGCATAGGATAATCGCGCCGCTGGGCATTCTCGGCATACCACCGGCTGCGTGTGGCGCTGGGCTTAGGGTCGAGCAGCAGCACCACGGCCCCCGGCGGCAGATGTTGCAACACCTCCCGCAGGGGTTTCCACTCGGCCTCGCCAAGGTCGCGCAAATCCACCAGAGCCCCACTGGGGCTGAAAAGCCCACCGCTAATCTCCTGAGCCAGCAAAGCCGGCTCGGGAGGCATCAGTCGGGGAGGCAGCCCCTGCAAGCGGGCCTCCTGCAATAAAGCCTCGCGAGCCAGGAAGCTATCCCCGGTGAAAACCTGAATCATGGGCCAACCCGGCTAGGCCGCAGGGTCCGCGCTGGCCTCAGCCCCCTGGGGGGAAGGGGCGGGCTTGGGCGCCTGCCGCTCCTCTTTTTCAGGCCGAACCCCCTGGCTCCTGGCATACTCCCACCAGACCTGCAAAAGCTGGGGCTCGAGGTCGGTCACCATACCCTGCACCCGGGTCAGCTCGGTACGGCTAAAGCCGTTGTTCACCAGCGCGCTTACCGGGTTCAGGCTAAACTTGGCCCAAGACTGGCCATCACGAGTTACGTAGATGTGCGGTTTTTCCTGGGTACTCCCCGATTTGACATAAAAGCGAAAGCCAGCACGGCGCATTAGGGTCAGCATACGTTTAGTCTAACCGCCCGGCTGGCCTATGGTAGTTCTTCTGACCCTCAGTCCGCCGCCTGGGGGGCCGAGTCCTTTTCTTTGCGCAGGAAGAAGAGCAGGCCCAGAGTGAAGGGAACAAAGGCCATCCACAGGTTGGGATAGGGGTAGAACAGGGCCAAGGCCAGTAGGCCCATCACCCAGCTCTCCCAGCGCCTCAAAGGCCGTCGGGTATAGCCCACCGTGGCCGCAGCCAGGAAAAGGATGGCCACCCCCGTGAAGAAGAAGCGCTCCAAGATGATGAGCCAGCCTTCCAGGCCCGGCACGTTCTGCACAACCGGTAGAATCAGCAAGCCCGTTCCGGTGAAGGAAAGCAGGAAAAAGAAGCCGATGATGTACTTGGCTAGGGCCACCCGCGCGGCGTAGACCCCGGTCAGGATGGGGTTGGTCTTGAACACCGAGGCCGCGGCATAGCCGGAGAGGGCCACTGGGGGCGTCACATCGGCCAGCACCGCGTAGTAGAAGAGGAACATATGGGTGGCCAGGGTAGCCGACAACAGGGCCTGCTGGGGCTCGAGACCATAGCCCTGGAAGTTGGCCGCGGCAATCTTGATGATGGCTGGGGCGGTGAGGGAGGCGGTAAGCACATAGGTAGCCGTGGGCGGTACCCCCATCCCCAGAATCAGGCTAAAGACAGCGGTAACCAAGGTGGCCAAGAGTAGGCTTTCCCCCGAGACCTGGCCTAAAAAGATGGAGAACTTGGCCGGTAGCCCGGTAATCACCATCATGCCAAAGATCATGTTGGCGGCCACAATGGCCGAACCAATGGGAATAAGCTGGCGAAAACCTTCCACCAAGCCCTGGGCGATGGGCCGCAACACCTCCCGTAGCCGCCCACTGGCTGCCGCGGGATAGAAAAAGGTACCCACCCACAACCCCACCACCGCCAATGTCACCGGCAGCACCGGTATCTTGCCTAGGTTCCAGCCCAAAAGCACAGGTAGGAAACCCCCCAAGAGCATCAACCCAATCCCCAAAGGTAGGCCCACCCGGTAGGCCGGGCTTTGCATGGCCTCCTGCAAGGCCGCAGGCCTTAGGGTAGGGTCGAGGTAGGCAATGAGCACAAAAGCCAGCGAGGCCAGATAGACCGCAGTGGCCACCTCGGTACCCAAAAACAGCATGGCCACAATAAGCAGAATCGGCAGAAAAATGGTGCTGTAACGCAGGGCATAGCTGCGGCCCAGATGCCCCTCGGCCCCTACCGGCGGCAGCTTGGCCTTGCGGGTGTAGAACTCGTTGTAGGCCAGGATGCCCATCAGGTAAAGCAGCATAGGCCCCAGGGCCATAATCACCACCCACAGGTAGCTGATCTGTAGAATCTCAACCATCACAAAAGCGATGGAGCCCAGCACCGGTGGGGTAATCAGGGCAATGGTGCCGGCGGTGGCCACCAAACCCGCAGCGGTCATGCGGTCGTAGTTGGCCCGCTCATACAGGGGCTTGGTCAGCGCAGCCACAAACTGGGTATCGGCAGCCCCCGAGCCGCTGAACATGCCCATAAAGACCGAGGCGATGCCGGTCACCCGGCCCGGGGTCTGGGGAGTACGGCCCACCATGGAGAGGGCGATATTGGCCACCACCTTGCCCAGCCCCAGCGTGCCGATCAGGCCCGAGAGGATGGTGAAGTAAACGATGTACTTGGCCGAAACCCCAGTGATGAGGCCATAGATGCCGGCTTCGGTCTCGTTATAGGACTTGCCCAGAATCAGGTCAATGCCGTTCTTGGCCCCTTGGAAGGTACCCGGCACCAGGTGGCCGTACATGTTGTAGGTGAGGAAAATCAACACCAACGAGGGCATGATGGGGCCCAGCAACCTCGAGACCAGCCCCAGCACCAGGAGCATGACGGTGAAGGACATACTCATATCCCAGTCGGTGGGAATGACCGCCCGGTTCACCAGCTCCTCGTAGTAGCGCACCTGGTAGGCCCAAGGCAGAATGGCCAGCAGGGCTGCGGCTAGGTCTGCATAGCGCCGAACCTTGGGCCAGAGGCCTGGCAACACCGCCAGGGCCCAGGCCAGCGTGCCCATGGCCCGCCCCAAGGGCGAGATTTCCACCCCTGGCACATTGGGCACCCAGAAGGTGTAGAGAAAGGGCAGGCTCAAGAGGGCAAAAACCCAGGAGCCCAAAGTGGGCCGGGCCGGCGGGAGCTGGGCGGTGATCAGGTACCCCGCCACTAGAAGCAAGAGCACGTGGGTGGCCCGTCTGAGCTGCACCTGGTCAAGAACGCTTAGGTCAAAGCGGCTCAGGGGGGTAAAGGGGTGCAGCACCAGGTAGAGGCTGAACAAAGCCCCCACCAGCAAAACCATCCAGGTCAGCCGCCCCAGCCGGCTGGTTCGACCCATCGCGCTGGCATCTTGCGGTATTTCCATGTAAAACCTCCAGAAAGCCTGCGTATTGCGCGGGATTATACCCCGGTTCAAAAACCCTTCAAAGGGTCAGGCCACCCACAAAAAGCCCCCCCAGCCTGGGGGGGCTCAGGTTTGCTTGCCTTCAGCGAATGGCCCCTGCCTCCCGCAGGTAGCGCACCGCCCCAGGGTGGAAGGGAATGATCACCTTCTGGTTGTACAGGTCGACGGTGTTCTTTAGGGTGGTGTCCCGCGCCGCCGGGGTGGCGGTGGTGAGGGTTTGCAAGTTGGAGAAGACCGCCTTCATGATGGCCGCGGCCAGCTCCTCAGGCATAGACTCCGGGCAGAGGAAGACGTTGCCGGTGTAAAGCACGGGCACGTTGGTGGCCGTACCATAGGCGCTGCTGGGCAGGGTACCGGTGGTCACGATGCCAGGGAAGCGCCGGGTGAGGAGCTGGGCGGTGGTGCTCTGCGGCGGCACCGGAACGATGGCGATGCGATCGCCTTTGCGGGCCAGGCTCTGGGCCAGTTCCACCACGCTGGCGGTGGGCACCCCCCCTACCCAGAAGTAGGCGTCGATGGTGCCTTCGGAAAGAGCTTTGGCCGACTCAGCAGCAGGCAGACGTTCACGCTTGGCAAAATCGGTGGGCTTGAGGTTGGCCCCTTGCAATACCAGTAAGGCCAGGTTCTCGGTGGAAGAGCCCGGCTGGCCGGTGGAAACCCGCTTACCCTTGAGGTCCTGCACCACCCGGATGCCGCTTTTCTCGCTGGTGATGATGTGGATCAGGCTGGGGTACATATAGAACATGATGCGCTGCATATCGGCCTTGCGCTGGGTAAAGCGCGGCTCCTGGCCGGTGTAGGTGACCAGGGCCGAATCGGTGGTGGCCAGGGCGCAGTAGTAAGTGTTGGAACGAGGATCGGTGCGGTCGCGCAAAAGCAGCAGGTTGTCGTAGGAGCCCCCGGTCTGCTGGGAGGTGGCCTCAGCCACGCCCGACTCGGTCAGGATTTTGGCAATGGCTTGACCGTAGAAGAAGAACACGCCCCCCGTACTGCCGGTGGGGATCACCACCCTGGGGCGCGGCTGGGCCAGTGCGCTGCCCAAGACCAGAACCAGCAAAGCTACCAAAAGTCTCCACATCTTCATGGCTTTACCTCCAGAAACGCACGGGTTTCATGAAACAAGACGCCGATCCGGTATCTTTTCGGCTGTGGTCAGTCTACAAATTACCCCGCCTGTGTCAAGGGTCAGGCGCCCCTGGATGACTGGCCGGTCAGTTTGGGCGTATGATGGAGGGGTGCTGGCCTTGGCTTTGCTGCGGGATCATCGGTATCGAACCTACTGGATTGCCCTTTTTCTCTCCCAACTTGGCACCTGGATGCAGGCCGCCACCCAAGGCTGGCTGGTGCTCGAGCTTACCGGAAGCGCCGAGCGACTAGGTTTGGTGGTAGCCTTACAGTTTTTGCCCTCGCTTCTGTTCTCCCTGCCAGCAGGGGTGCTCTCCGACCGGTACAACCGGCGCAACCTGCTGCTCTTGACCCAAGGTGGTATGGGCCTCTTGGCCTTTGGCATGTTTGCCCTGATCGCCACCGGGTGGGTGCGCTACGAGCATGTGCTGGTTTTTGCCTTTCTGTATGGACTCTTCAACGCGATGGACCTGCCGGTGCGCCAGGCCTTCACCGTAGAGCTGGCGGGAAAGGAACGCTACCCGGGAGCCATTGCCCTGAACTCGTTTGGCTTCAACACTTCCCGGCTGGTGGGGCCGGCTCTGGCTGGGTTGCTGATTGCTGGCTTTGGCCTTTCCTGGAGCTATCTGGCCAACGCTCTATCCTTTGTGCCCCTGATTGCGGTGCTGCTGGGTATTCCCGGGCAAAACCCCCAAAGCAGCGCCAATGGGGCAGTACAGGATGCCCTCGAGGGTCTGCGCTTCGCTTTTGGTCACCCGCTGGTGCGTCAGGTGGTGCTGTTGGTGGGCCTGACCAGCTTGCTGGGGATGAACTTCCAGACCATCGTGCCAGCCTACGCCCGGCTCGAGTTAGGCCTGGATGCCCAGGGCTTTGGGCTGTTGATGTCGGCCGTGGGGCTAGGCTCAATTATGGCCGCTTTGATCCAGGCCGCCGCGGCCAAGGCCCGGCCCAAACGGGCCGTCTGGGGCAGCCTGCTGCTGGGCTGCGCCCTGCTGAGCCTGGCCCTACCCCTACCCACCCTATGGGTAGCGGTGGCGTTGGGGGTGGGCGGACTGGGCATGATCACCACCCTCATCAACAGCAACACCACCGTGCAGTTGGTCACCCCCGACCGCATCCGAGGACGGGTGATGTCCATTTACTCGATGGTGTTGCTGGGCTCGGGCCCCTTGGGGGCCTACCTTTCGGGCTGGTTAATGGAGCATCTGGGGGTGCGCTGGGGGGTGGCTGTGCTGGGCATAGGCACCGCTATCGCCTCGCTGGTGCTCCTGCGCTGGGCCTGGCCTAGAAGCCTAAGCAGCAGGGAGCCTACCCCACGGGTGGCCTCAGATTGAGGTATTCATCGGGTATCCTGGTTTCAGTGGAGATTCTGCCGGCCCTCGAGGCCCATTACCAGATACAGCTCACCCCCCTTACCGGCGGCGCCGAGGCCCGCACCTTTGCGGGTGATGGGCTGGTGTTCAAGATTTACCCCCCGGGAAACCAAAAGCCGCCCGGAGGCATCTACGCCGCCCGCCTCGAGGCCCTGAACATGACCAAAGCGGGGCTGGGCGACTGGGTGGTCGAGGCCATCTGCTTAGAGCAACACGGGGTTCTGGTTACCCGGCGCTACCCCGGTCACAACTTCACCCCCGATGGCTTTAGCCCCGCAGCCCTGGAGTATCTGGCCAGCTTTTTCGCCCGGCTGCACGCCGTTGCCGAGCCCGGTGTGGTCAGCCGAAAGCGGCTAGAAGAGCGCCTGGCCCAGTTCGGTCAGACGCTCTCCGACCTACCCTCGGCCCAACGGCTAGTCGGGCGGCTGGCCCAACACCTCGAGGAGGTGGCCGGAACCCCCCAGGCCTTCTGCCACCGCGACCCCCACGCCGGCAACATCCTGCTCAAAGACCCTCAGGCCGTCGGGGTACCCGAGGCTTTGGTAGTGGACTGGGTACGGGCCCAGCCCGACGACCCGGCCCGCGACCTGGCCATCCTGACCACCGGTACCCTGGTGCTCTTGGGCGAGGAGGCCGCACTAAAAGCCCTGCAAACCATTGTGGCTGGCTACCCTGCGCCACAGGAAATCTGGCGACGGCTGCGCTTCTGGGTACCCCTCACCTACCTCCACGACATGCACTGGTTCCGCACCAAGCAACCCGATCAGTTCGAAGCCGCTGTAGCCGAAAAAATGCCCAAAGCCCTGGCCTTTTACCAAGCGTGGCAGGCTTGGTAAACCGCGTTTGCTCCCGGCCCGGAAGCGGTGTTAGCATGCAGGCAGCATGAAGCCGACCCTAGTAGAGCACCCGCTCATTCAGCATAAACTGGCCATCCTGCGCGATAAAAACACGGGTAACAAGGAGTTCCGCGAGCTAGCGGAAGAGGTCACCATGCTCATGGCCTACGAGGCCATGCGCGACCTCGAGCTAGCCCCCGTCACCATCGAGACTCCTCTCGCCCCCATGACCGCTCGGATGCTCTCGGGCAAAAAACTGGCTGTGGTAGCCATCCTGCGGGCTGGGCTGGTCATGGTAGACGGCATCCTCAAGCTGGTGCCCGCGGCTAAGGTGGGGCACATTGGCCTGTACCGCGATCCCCAGACCCTAAGACCGGTGGAATACTACTGCAAACTACCCTCGGACATCGCCGAACGCCGGGTCTTCCTCACCGACCCCATGCTGGCCACCGCTGGCAGTGCCGTCCATGCGCTTTCCATTCTGAAGGAAAAAGGCGCCCAGCAGATCAAGCTCATGAGCATCATCGCCGCCCCGGAGGGCATCCAGCGGGTGCAGGAGGCCCATCCCGATGTGGAAATTGTGGTAGCCGCGGTAGACAGCCACCTCAACGACCACGGCTACATCGTGCCCGGCCTGGGCGACGCCGGCGACCGCATCTACGGGACCAAGTAAGGCTGGCGGAAACCTCGAGGGGGGTTTAGGCTGGATAGCGCGAAGATGCAGACCCCAGGGGTCTGGGGCTGCACGCAATGTTTATGACCGAGTTTCTCAAAGCCATCGGCATCGCCAACCCCGCGGGAAGCGGCTGGCTGGCGGTGGTGTTTACCTTCGTGGTGGCCTGGGTGGTTACCTGGCGCTTCATACCCCGGGTGCGCCAGTTCGCCCTTAAGGTGGGCTGGGCCGATCAGCCCAATGCCCGGCGGCTCAACAAGGAGCCCTTACCCAACGCGGGAGGGCTGGCCATCTTCGCCGGGGTGGTGGCGGCCTTGGTCATCGCCACCAGCCTGCGGCCCATCCTGATTCAGGAAGTGCAGGTTCAGGTGCTGGCCATCCTCCTAGGGGGGGCCATCCTGGTATTGGTGGGCTTTGTGGACGACCAGTTCGGCCTGCCGCCTTTGTTCCGGTTGTTGGTGCAGTTTTTGTGCGCCTTGCTGCTGGTGGCGGTGGGCATCCGCTTCCAGGCCGCCTTCGGCACCGCTTTCGACCCCTTCTGGGGGGTGATGCTGACCATCCTGTGGGTCATGGGCATCACCAACGCCGTCAACCTGATGGATGGGGTGGATGGCCTGGCGGGCGGCATTGCCTTCATTACCGCCATGAGCCTCCTGGCTGTCTCGGCCCAGAACCCTCAGTGGGCCGCGGCCACTCTGGTGCTCTCGGCTTTGGCTGGGGCGGCTTTAGGCTTCCTAAGGCACAACTTTCACCCTTCCAGAATCATCATGGGTGATGCTGGGGCCTACTTTTTCGGCTACGTGCTGGCCGCTACTGCCCTACTGGGAAACCTCAAGCTAACCACGGTCTTTGCCCTGGTACCTACTGCATTATTCCTGCTTTTACCCATCCTAGACACCACCCAGGTCTTTGTGCGCCGGATTCTGCGGCGGCAAAACCCCATGTCTACCCCGGGCAAGGACCATATCCACCACCGGCTCCTGGCCCAGGGCTTCTCCCAGCGCCGCACCACCCTCACCCTGTGGGGCGTTACCCTGGCGGCTAACCTGCTGGCTATGGTGGTGCAGGGGCTGAGCCCTCTGGTGATTCTGGTCAGTGCGTCGGGCACTATCTTGCTCCTAGGCTTTACCGTCTGGCGCAGGCTACGCGCCGCGTGGAAGGAATCGGCGGCCTAGCTCGAGGCTGAAGTGTAGCTGCGCAAGGCCAGACGCCAGAAAAAGCGGGTAAAGAGCAAAAGCCCTCCGGCCAGCAAAAGGGCCTGGCCCAACCCGGCTCCACTCAGTCGGCCCAAGGCCGCCTCGGCGGGCACGGTGGTCAGAAAGGCTACCGGCACCACAAAGGTAAATACAAAGCGATAGGCCGAGGGGAAGGCCTGCACGGGAAAGCGCCCGGCCTCCAACAAAGCCCGCAGTACCTCGGTGGCGTTGGCTACCTTGACAAACCAGATGCTGCTGCTGCCGATCACAAACCACAGGCTATAGAGAATCAGAAAAGCCACCGCCAGAAGGCCAAACCCCAGCAGGTAGTCGGCCAAGCCCAGGCCCAGTCTGGCCCCAGCATAAAACCATAGGGCTAGGCCCACGGTAAAATCGGTCAAGCCCCAGGGAGAAAAGCTGCGAAAAGACAGCCAAAACTGGCTATCCACCGGCTTGAGCAACACGAAGTCTAGGGTGCCCTTTTGCACCTGCTCCACGATGCGGCTAAGGTTAGGGGTAAGCAAGACGAAAACAAAGCCATCCAACATCAAGAAGGCCGCCAGCACCAACAAGGCCTCCTCGAAGCGCCACCCCCCCGGCTGGTAGCCCCCTTGGTAGAGCAGGGATATACCGAAGAGGCTCCCCGCCGCAGCCCCCAGGGCCGAAAGGGCGGCCAGAATAAAGTTGCCACGGTACTCGAGCTCCGCCGCCAGGGAGGTACCCCAGAAGCGGCGCAGCAGGCGAACGTAACGCATGGCCTCAGTCTAGCGAAAAAAGCCAGGTAGCATACGGGTGTGGAACTTGGTTATTCCTTCTGCCCCAACGACACCTTTATCTTCTACGCTCTGGTTCACGGCAAGGTACCCAGCCCCTTCCCCATCCGGGAGGTGCTGGAGGACGTCGAAACGCTAAACCGCTGGGCCCTGGAAGGCCGGCTCCCCCTGACCAAGATCAGCTATGCGGCCTATGGTCACCTGCGCGAGCGGTACGTGGCCCTGCGCGCAGGCGGTGCACTGGGCCGGGGGGTGGGGCCGCTATTGGTAGCCCGCCAGGCCATCGCCGCAGACAATCTCTCAGGCCGGCGCATCGCCGTTCCCGGGCGGAACACCACCGCTTTCCTGCTGCTGTCTTTGCATAGCCCTGGTTTTGTTCCGGTAGAGATGCGCTACGACCAGATTATGCCCAGCGTAGCCGAAGGCCAGGTAGACGCTGGCCTAATCATCCACGAGTCGCGCTTCACCTACCCCCGGCATGGGCTAGCGAAGGTGCTGGACCTGGGGGAATGGTGGGAGGCCCGCACCGGACTGCCCCTGCCCCTGGGGGCCATCCTGGCCCGGCGCGATCTGGGCACAGAAACCCTGCAAGCCCTGAACCAGGCGGTGCGGCAAAGCCTGGAGTATGCCCAAGCCCATCCTGAGGAGGCCCTGGCCTACATCAAACAGCACGCCCAGGAACTGGAGGAAGAGGTCATCTGGGCCCACATCCACACCTACGTCAACGGGTTTTCCCTCGACGTGGGGCCAGAAGGAGAAAAAGCGGTAGAGGAGCTATTCCGCCAAGGCCAGGCGGCGGGGTTGGTTCCGCCCTCGAGCCTACCCCTCTTCGTCTGAGTCAGCCCTCCTTGACAAGGCGCCCTGGCTTGCCTATATTGTTTATACCTAAACATTTTAGGTCTAAAATACACACCCAAGTCCAGGAGGGCCAGCATGACGGGAAGCCCCAAAGAGCCTCTTACCCAAACCAGCCCCGGGGTTGGGCTATGAGAATCGTCTGCATCGGCGGGGGGCCAGCCGGGCTGTACTTCGCCCTGCTGATGAAAAAGCAGAACCCCGCCCACGAAATCACCGTGCTCGAGCGCAACCGCCCCGACGACACCTTCGGCTGGGGGGTGGTCTTCTCCGACCAGACCCTGGCCAACCTGGAACAGGCCGACTACCCCAGCTACCACCGCATCCGCCAGGCCTTCTATCACTGGGACGACATCAAAATCCACTTCAAAGGGCAGGTCATCCGCACCACCGGGCACGGCTTTATCGGCATCGGGCGCAAGCGGCTGTTGCAAATCCTGCAGGAGCGCTGCGTAGAGCTGGGGGTGAACCTGGTCTTCCAGACCGAGGTCACCGACGACGAGGCTGTGGCCTGGGCCTACCAGGCCGATTTGGTCATCGCCGCCGACGGCATCAACAGCCGCACCCGCCAGAAGTACGCCCAGACCTTCGGGCCGGATATCGATGTGCGCAAGTGCCGCTTCGTCTGGCTGGGCACCAAAAAACGCTTCGAGGCCTTTACCTTCGCCTTCGAGAAAACCGAGTGGGGCTGGTTCCAGGCCCACGCCTACCCCTTCGACAGCGATACCTCGACCTTCATCGTGGAAACCCCGGAGACGGTGTGGCAGAAGGCCGGCCTGGATCGGATGAGCCAGGAGGAGGGCATCGCCTTTTGTGAGCGGCTTTTTGCCAGGCACCTGGAGGGCCACAAGCTCCTGTCCAACGCCGCCCACCTGCGCGGCTCGGCCATCTGGATTAAGTTTCCTCGGGTGGTCTGCCAGCGCTGGGTGCACTGGAACCGGCTCGAGGGGCGCGAGGTTCCGGTGGTGCTGATGGGCGATGCCGCACACAGCGCGCATTTCTCCATCGGCAGCGGCACCAAGCTGGCCCTGGAGGACGCCATCGAACTAAGCCGCACCTTCGCCCGCTTAGGCGACCGCCCCGACCGCCTAAAAGAGGTGCTGGAAGCCTACCAGGCGGTGCGCCAGGTGGAGGTGTTGAAGCTGCAAAACGCCGCGCGCAACTCCACCGAGTGGTTCGAGAACGTGGAGCGCTACAGCGGCCTCGAGGCCCTGCAGTTCGCCTACAGCCTGCTCACCCGCTCCCAGCGCATCTCCCACGAAAACCTGCGGCTGCGCGACCGCCGCTTTTTGGAGCATGTGGAGACCTGGCTGGCCCAGCGCGCCGGCCTGCCCCCCAAGCCGGTGCCCCCCATGTTCACCCCTTTTCGCCTGCGTAGCCTCACCCTGAAAAACCGGGTGGTGGTCTCGCCCATGGCCATGTACTCGGCAAAGGACGGCCTGGTGAACGACTTTCACCTGGTGCACCTGGGGGCCCGGGCCTTAGGCGGGGCTGCGCTGGTCTTCACCGAGATGACCGCCCCCTCCCCCGAGGCCCGGATCACCCCCGGCTGTGCCGGGCTGTGGAGCGAGGCCCATATGCGGGCCTACCAGCGGATCGTGGACTTCGTACACACCCACACCGACGCCAAAATCGCCCTCCAGCTAGGGCACGCCGGGCCCAAGGGCTCGACCCAGGTGGGCTGGGAGGCCATGGACGAGCCCCTACCGGAGGGGAACTGGCCCCTTATCGCCCCCTCCCCTATCCCCTATGGCCCCAACAACCAGACCCCGCGGGCGATGACCCAAGAGGACATGGAGCGGGTCAAGGCCGAGTTCGTGCAGGCCGCACTGTGGGGCCTCGAGGCGGGCTTCGACTGGCTCGAGCTGCACTGCGCCCACGGCTACTTGCTCTCGGCCTTCCTCTGCCCCCTCACCAACCACCGCACCGATGCCTACGGGGGCAGCCTGGAAAACCGCATGCGCTACCCCCTCGAGGTCTTCCGTGCGCTGCGCGCGGTCTGGCCGGAGCACCTGCCTATGTCGGTGCGCATCTCCGCCCACGACTGGGCCCCCGGCGGCAACACCCCCGACGACGCGGTAGAGATGGCCCGGATGTTCAAGGAGGCTGGCTGCGACCTGATCGACGTCTCCTCGGGCCAGACCACCCGCCAGGCCCGGCCCATCTACGGGCGGATGTACCAGACCCCCTTCGCCGACCGCATCCGCAACGAGGTGGGGATCGCCACCATGGCGGTAGGGGCCATCTACGAAGCCGACCACGTAAACTCCATCATCGCCGCCGGACGGGCCGACCTGTGCGCCATCGCCCGGCCCCACCTGGCCAACCCCCACTGGACGCTGCTCGAGGCAGCCAAGCTGGGCTACCGCGAGATAGCCTGGCCCAAGCCCTACCTTTCCGGCAAAGCCCAGCTCGAGCGCAACCTGGCCCGAACCCAGGCCGAGCTGGCCGAGGAGCTGGCCCTGCGATGAGCCCCCTGCCCCTGCAAGGACGGCACGCCCTGGTCACCGGCGCGGGGCGCGGCATTGGGGCGGCCATTGCCCAGGCCTTGGCCCAGGCCGGAGCCCGGCTCACCCTGCTGGGGCGCCAGCGGGCGGCCTTAGAGGCCCAGGCCGCAAGGCTCCCAGCCCAAACCCACCTGGAAACCTGCGACATCACCGACCCCGCCCAGGTAGAGCGGGCCTTCCAGAGCGCCCTAGCGGCCCTGGGGCCGGTGACCATCCTGGTCAACAACGCCGGGCAGGTCGAGAGCCAGCCCTTTGGCCAGACCCCCTTGGCGCTGTGGCAGCGCATGCTCGAGGTGAACCTGACCGGGGCCTTCCTCTGCACCCAGGCCGCCCTGCCGGGGATGCTGGAGGTGGGCTGGGGCCGCATCGTGAACGTGGCCAGCACCGCCGGGCTGCGGGGCTACCCCTACGTGAGCGCCTACTGCGCGGCCAAACACGGGCTGGTGGGCCTGACCCGCGCACTGGCTTTGGAACTGGCCCGCAAAAACATCACCGTCAACGCGGTCTGCCCCGGCTATACCCAGACCGAGCTGCTCGAGGCCAGCCTGGCCCAGATTGCCCAGAGAACCGGGCGCAGCCAGGCCGAGGCCCGCACCCTGCTCACCCAGGCCAACCCCCAGGGCCGGCTGGTCGAGCCCGCCGAGGTGGCCCAGGCCGTGCTCTGGCTGTGCCTACCCGGCTCGGCGGCCCTGACCGGCCAGGCCATCGCCATCGCCGGAGGGGAGGTGATGTAGTGCTGCCCAAGCCCGACCTGGAGACCCGCCTGGCCGAGGACCACCACCAGGCCCTGAAGCTCTGGCTGCGCCTTTTGACCTGCACCAACCTGATCACCGCCGAGATTCGCACCCGGCTGCGCGAGCGCTTCGAGACCACCCTGCCCCGCTTCGATCTTTTGGCCCAGCTCGAGCGCCACCCCCAGGGGCTGCGCATGAGCGAGCTTTCCCGCCGTATGATGGTCACTACCGGAAACGTCACCGGCATCACCGACCAGCTCGAGGCCGAGGGGCTGGTGCGCCGCGAACTAGACCCCCAGGACCGCCGCTCCTTCATCGTCCGGCTGACCCCTAAGGGCCAGGAACTCTTCGCCGAGATGGCCCGGGTGCACGAGGGCTGGGTTATCGAGCTGTTCGGTGGTCTCTCGGCAGCGGAAAAAGAGCGCCTGTACACCCTGCTGGGCAGGCTCAAAGCCCACCTCAACCAAAAGGAGGCCCCATGAACCCCCACGAACTGGCCCACTACCCCGCGCAACACTTCCTCTGGAAGGTAGAAGAGGGCGTCGGCACCATTACCCTGAACCGGCCCGAACGCAAAAACCCCCTCACCTTCGAGTCGTACGCCGAGCTACGCGACCTTTTCCGGGCTTTGGCCCAGGCCCAAGAGGTGAAGGCGGTGGTGCTATCCGGGGCCGAGGGTAACTTCTGCTCCGGCGGGGATGTCTACGAGATCATCGGCCCCCTTACCCAGATGGCCATGCCGGGCCTGCTGGCCTTCACCCGCCTGACCGCCGACCTGGTGCGGGCCATGCGGGCCTGCCCCCAGCCCATCGTGAGTGCGGTGGACGGGGTCTGCGCCGGGGCCGGGGCCATACTGGCCATGGCCTCCGACCTGCGCTACGGCACGGCCCGCAGCCGGGTGGCCTTCCTCTTTGTGCGGGTGGGGCTGGCCGGCTGCGACATGGGGGCCTGTGCCATGCTGCCGCGTATCGTGGGCCAGGGGCGGGCCGCCGAGCTTTTGTACACGGGCCGCACCCTGGGGGGCGAGGAAGCCCTGGCCTGGGGTTTCTTCAACCGGTTGTGCCCACCGGAAAGCCTGCTGGCCGAGGCCCAGGCCCTGGCCCGCTCGCTGGCCCAAGGCCCTACCTTTGCCCACGCGATGACCAAGCGGATGCTGCACCAGGAGTGGAGCATGGGCCTGGAGGAAGCCCTCGAGGCCGAGGCCCAGGCCCAGGCTGTGTGCATGGCCACCCAGGACTTCCGCCGGGCCTACCAGGCCTTCGTGGCCAAGGAGAAACCGGTCTTCCAGGGGGACTGAGGTGGATAGCGCCTACCTAGAATGGCCCTTCTTCGAGCCGCACCACCGCCGGCTGGCCCTCGAGCTGGCCGACTGGGCCAGGCACACCCTGGGTGATCTTCACCTGGACAGCGCAGCCTCTGTGCCGGAGGTGGACCAGGCCTGCCGCCGCCTGGTGCAGGTCTTGGGCCAGGGGGGCTGGACCCGCTACGCGGTGGGGGGCCAGGCCTACGGCGGCGCCGCCGAGGCCATCGACACCCGGGCGGTCTGCCTGATCCGCGAGACCCTGGCCTACCACCACGGGCTGGCCGACTTTGCCTTTGCCCTGCAGGGCTTAGGCTCGGGGGCCATCAGCCTTTTTGGCTCCCCGGCGCAGAAAGCGCGCTACCTCCCCCTGGTGGCCCAGGGCCGCTTCATCCCGGCCTTTGCCCTCTCCGAGCCGGAGGCCGGCTCCGACGTGGGGGCCCTGACCTCCCAGGCCCGGCTCGAGGGGGAAGACTATGTGCTCGGGGGAGAGAAGACCTGGATTTCCAACGGGGGCATCGCCGACTTCTATGTGGTCTTCGCCCGCAGCCCGGGAAGCCAGGGCACCCAGGGCATCAGCGCCTTTGTGGTGGAGGCGGACACCCCGGGGCTAGAGATCGCCCAGCGCCTCGAGGTCATGGCCCCCCACCCCCTGGCCACCCTGCGCTTTCAGGGCTGCCGCATACCCGCCCACCAGCGGCTGGGCGAGGAGGGCCAGGGCTTCAAAATCGCCATGCAGACCCTGGATGTCTTCCGCACCTCGGTGGCTGCTGCAGCTTTGGGCTTTGCCCGGCGCGCGCTGGACGAGGCTTTAAAGCGGGCCACCCAGCGGGTTCTTTTTGGCCAGAGCCTGGCCCACTTCCAGCTCACCCAGGCCAGGCTGGCCCAGATGGCTACCCAGATCGAGGCCGCAGCCCTGCTCACCTACCGCGCGGCCTGGCTGCGCGACCGGGGAGCGCGCATCACCCAGGAGGCCGCCATGGCCAAGCTCAGCGCTACGGAAAACGCCCAGCAGGTCATCGACGCCGCGGTGCAGCTATGGGGCGGGCTGGGCGTAACCCGGGGGCAGGTGGTCGAACGGCTGTACCGCGAAATTCGCGCCCTGCGCATCTACGAAGGGGCCAGCGAGGTGCAGCAGCTCATCATCGCCCGGGAGTTGCTCAAGCGTTTCCAGGAAAGGAGGACTGAAGATGGGGTATAGCGCCCATATAGACCCCTTCGCTAAAGACCACCTACCCCCCAAGGCCGAGTGGCCCGAGCTTATCTTCAAGCTGCCGGAGCTGCACTACCCCGAGCGGCTCAACTGTGCCAGCGAGCTATTGGATCGCATGGCCGAACAGCACCCCGACCGCCTTTGCCTGCGGGCCCCGGGGCTTTCGTGGAGCTACGGCCAGCTTCTAGAGCAGGCCAACCGCATTGCCCAGGTGCTCACCCGGGAGATGGGCTTGGTGCCCGGCAACCGGGTGCTGCTGCGGGGGCCCAACCACCCCATGCTGGTCGCGGCCTGGTTCGGGGTGATGAAGGCTGGGGGCATTGCGGTCACCACCATGCCGCTGTTGCGGGCCAAAGAGCTTATCGAGGTGACCCACAAGGCCCAGATTAGCCACGCCCTGTGCGACATCCGCCTGGGAGAAGAGCTGGAGCAGGCCCGGCCCGGCTGCCCCAGCCTAGAGCATGTGGTCTACTGGGGGGAGGGAGGGCGGCTCGAGGCCCTGATGCAGCGCCAGCCCACCCACTTTGCCAATGTCGAGACCGCCAGCGAGGACACCTGCCTGATCGCCTTCACCTCCGGCACCACCGGCAAGCCCAAGGGCTGCATGCACTTCCACCGCGATGTCCTGGCCATCTGCGATACCTTCGCCAAGCACGTGCTGCGGGCCTCCCCCGACGACCTGTTCACCGGCAGCCCTCCGCTGGCCTTCACCTTTGGCTTAGGAGGGCTGGTGCTTTTCCCCTTGCGCATCGGGGCCTCGAGCCTGCTATTGGAAAAGGCCAGCCCCGAGCTGCTGCTGCCCGCTTTAGCCGAGTTCCGGGCCAACGTGCTCTTCACCTCCCCCACCGCCTACCGGGCCATGGCCGCCCAGGCCTCTAAGCACGACCTCTCCTCCCTGCGCAAATGCGTCTCTGCCGGAGAGCCGCTGCCTATTTCTACCCGCCAGCTATGGAAGGAGGCCACCGGAATTGAGCTCATCGATGGCATCGGGGCCACCGAGATGCTGCACATCTTCATCTCCCACACCGAGGAGGAGGCCAAACCAGGGGCCACCGGCAAGCCGGTGCCGGGCTACGAGGCCTGCATCCTGGACGAGCAGGGCCGGCCCCTGCCCCCCGGCCAGGTAGGGCGGCTGGCGGTGCGGGGCCCCACCGGCTGCCGCTACCTGGCCGATGAGCGCCAGCGCAACTATGTGCAGCACGGCTGGAACATCACCGGCGATGCTTACTTGATGGACGAGGAGGGCTACTTCATCTACCAGGCCCGCACCGACGATATGATCATCTCCTCCGGCTACAACATCGCCGGGCCGGAGGTCGAAGACGCTTTGCTGCTGCACCCTGCGGTAGCCGAGTGTGCGGTGGTGGGGGTGCCCGACCCCGAGCGGGGGCAGATCGTCAAGGCCTTCGTGGTGCTAAGGCCTGGGGTAGCCCCTTCCGCCGAGCTAGCCCGGGAGCTACAGGACTTCGTGAAGCAGAAAATTGCTCCTTACAAGTATCCCCGGGCCATCGAGTTCCGCGAGAGCCTGCCCCGCACCCCCACCGGCAAGCTGCAGCGCTACCTGCTGCGGCAGGAGGCCCAGCCTAAAGGGGGCGCGGCATGAAGCCGCTGCGGGAGACCCCCCGCATCCTGCACCCGCCGGGCTGGCCCCAGCCCAAGGGCTATACCCACGGCATGGCCGCCCGGGGCACCCTGGTCTTCGTGGCCGGGATGGTGGGCTGGAACCGCGAGGGCCAGTTCGAGACCGACGATTTCGTAGGGCAGGCCCGCCAGGCCCTACAAAACATCGTGGCGGTGCTGGCCGAGGCCGGGGCCGGCCCCGCCCACGTGGTGCGCCTGACCTGGTTCGTCACCAGTAAAGAGGAGTACCTGGCCTCGCTGGAAGACCTGGGGGCGGCCTACCGCGCGGTGATGGGGCGCCACTTCCCCCCCATGTCGGTGGTGGAGGTCAAGGCCCTGATGGAGGAGCGGGCCAAGGTAGAGATCGAAGCCACCGCGGTTATACCGGAGTAAAGGAGTCCTATGCCAACCCCCATCCATCCCCTCGACCAGACCGACCCCCTGCAGCACAAGCGGGCCGAGTTTGTCCTGCCCCCTGGGGTGATCTACCTAGACGGCAACTCGCTGGGCGCCCTGCCCCGGCGGGTGTTGGGCCACCTCGAGCAGGTGGTGGCCCAGCAGTGGGGCCAGGACCTGATCCGTAGCTGGAACCGCCACGGCTGGATCGACCTGCCCCAGCGGGTCGGGGCCAAGATCGCCCGGCTGATTGGGGCCAAGCCAGAGGAGGTGGTGGCCGCCGACTCCACCTCGGTCAACCTCTTCAAACTGCTGCTGGCTGCGTTGCGGCTTCGGGCAGGGCGCAAGGTTATCGTCTCGGAACGGGAGAACTTCCCCACCGACCTGTACATCGCCCAGGGGGTGGCCCGGCTGCTAGAGGGCTACGAGCTGAGGCTGATGGGCAAGGAGGAGCTCGAGGCCGCCCTGGACGACCAGACCGCGGTGCTGCTGCTGACCGAGGTGGACTACCGCACCGGCTACCGCCACGACATGGCCCACCTGACCCGGCTGGCCCACCAGCACGGCGCTCTGGTGCTGTGGGATCTGGCCCACAGCGCGGGGGCCTTCCCGGTGGCGCTTAATCGGCACCAGGTGGACTTCGCGGTGGGCTGCGGCTACAAGTACCTGAACGGCGGCCCCGGCGCTCCGGCCTTTTTGTTCGTGGCCGAGCGGCACCAGAAGGCAGTGGTACCCTTCCTTTCGGGCTGGATGGGCCACCAGAACCCCTTTGCCTTCGTGCCGGAGTACACCCCCGCCGAGGACATCCGCCGCCTGATGGTGGGCACCCCCAGCATCCTTTCGCTCTCTGCACTGGACGCGGCCCTCGAGGTCTTCGCCGACGTGGATCTGGAGACCGTGCGGCAGAAGTCGCTGGGTCTTACCGATCTGTTCATCGAGCGCATGGAGCCCCTGGCCCGGCGCTACGGCCTCCGCCTGGCCACCCCCCTGGAGCACCATCGGCGGGGCAGCCAGGTCTCCTACCGCCACCCCGAGGGCTACGCCATCATGCAGGCCCTGATCGACCAGGGGGTCATCGGCGACTTCCGCGCCCCAGACATCCTGCGCTTTGGCTTCACCCCGCTCTACCTGCGCTATGCCGACGTGGTGGAGGCGGTAGAACGGCTCGAGCGGGTACTCGAGCAGGAACTCTGGAAAGACCCCCGCTACCAGGCCCGGGCCAAAGTGACCTAAAGGGGATGCCATGAAGGACGAGACCTACACCCAGGCCCACACCGACTTCGGCCAGGATTTGTCCTACGGCGACTACCTGCGGCTTGAGCAGGTGCTATCGGCCCAGCACCCCCTTACCCCAGCCCACGATGAGATGCTCTTCATCCTGATCCACCAGGTGCAGGAGCTGTGGCTGAAGCTCATCATCCACGAGCTGGAAGCCGCCATGGGGCTGCTGGCCCAGGGGGTCGTAGACCCTGCCCTCAAGATGCTCACCCGGGTCTGCCGGGCCCAGGAGCAGATGAGCCAGAGCTGGGAGGTGCTCAAGACCATGACCCCCGCCGACTACCTGAAGTTCCGCTGGGCCTTTGGGCGGGCCTCGGGCTTCCAGTCGTACCAGTACCGCCTGGTGGAGTTTCTGCTGGGCAACAAAGTGCCTTTCATGATGCGGCCCCACCGGCACCAGCCCGCCCACCACCAGCGGCTGGAGGAGGCCCTCAAAGCGCCCAGCCTCTACGACCTGGCCCTGCGCCTGCTCGCCGCCCGGGGGCTGCCGCTACCCGCCGAGGTGCTGGAGCGCGACTACGCCCAGCCCTACCAGGCCCATCCCGCAGTGCTGCAAGCCTGGCTACAGGTCTACCGCCAGCCCGAAGAGCACTGGGAGCTTTATTACCTGGCCGAAAAGCTGGTTGACCTCGAGGACAACTTCCGCCGCTGGCGCTTCAACCACCTGACCACCGTCGAGCGCACCATCGGCCACAAGCCCGGCAGCGGGGGCACCGCCGGGGTGCCCTATTTGAAGCGGGCCCTGGAGATCGTGCTCTTCCCCGAGCTGTGGCAGGTGCGCACCGAGCTATGAGTGAGGCTCAACAAATCATGGCAAACCCGGTATCATGCCTCAAACACGGCAAGCCCTAGGAGGTAAAGATGAAAAAAGTGCTCTGGTTGTTGGTTTTCTTGGGGTTGGTAGGTTTTTCCCTGGCCCAGCCGCGTAGCGTCAAGGTGGGCTTCGTCAGCACCCTTTCTGGTGGCGGGGCCGCCTTGGGCATCGACGCCCGCGACGGCTTCAACCTGGCGGTGCGGCTTTTGAACAACCAGCTAGGCGGCCTCCCGGTGGAGGTTCTGATCGCCGACGACCAGCAGAACCCCGACGTGGCCCGCCAGGCGGTGGATCGAATGCTCAAGCGTGACCGGGTCGACTTCCTCACCGGCATCATCTTCTCCAACATCCTGCTGGCGGTAGGCGAGGCCATCTTCGAGGAAAAGGTCTTCTACATCAGCCTGAACGCCGGCCCCTCGGAGTACGCTGGGGAGCGCTGCAGCCCCTACTTCTTCAACGCCGCCTGGCAGAACGACAACCTGCACGAGGCCATGGGGCAGTATGTCCAGACCCGCCGCTTCGAAAACGTCTTCCTGCTGGCCCCCAACTACCCCGCCGGGCGCGACGCCCTGACCGGCTTCAAGCGCTTCTACAAGGGTCGGGTGGTGGCTGAGGTGTACCACCGCCTCAACCAGCTCGACTTCTCCGCTGAGATTGCCCAGATTCGGGCGGCTAGGCCCAAGGCGGTTTACGCCTTCGAGCCCGGGGCCATGGGGGTCAACTTCATCAAGCAGTACGCCGAAGCGGGTCTGATGCGGGAGGTTCCCCTCTTTCTGCCCGGTTTCTCTGCCGATGCCGACGTCATCCGGGCGGTAGGCCGGGCTTTGGTGGGGGTCTACAACAGCTCGCAGTGGGCCCTCGAGCTCAACAACCCGGTGAACCAGCGCTTTGTGGAGGAGTTCCGCAAGGCCTATGGCCGCACCCCCACCCTCTACGCCTCGCAAGGCTACGACACCGCCTTGATGCTGGATGCGGCCATCCGGGCGGTGGGCGGCGACCTGAGCAAAAAAGACGAGCTGCGCAAGGCTTTTTTGGCCGGCTTCAGCAGCACTCGAGGCCCCCTGAAGTTCAATCCCAACGGTTACCCCATCCAGAATTACTACCTGCGCCAGGTGGTCCAGGCCCCCGGCGGCGAGATCGTCAACCGGCTGGTGGGCACCATCTTCACCAACCACAGCGACGCTTACGTATCCCAGTGCAAGCTGCGCTAGCCCGTCCCTATGCCCCCTTCTTTGTTCCTTGAACAGCTGCTGAACGGCCTGCAGTTTGGCCTGATGCTCTTTCTGCTCGCAGCCGGCCTGACCCTGGTCTTTGGCATCATGGACATGATCAACCTGGCCCACGGCTCGCTGTACATGATCGGGGCCTACCTGACCGCCACCTTTGTGGGCCTCACCGGGGTCTTCTGGCTGGCGGTGGTGCTGGCGGTGCTGGGCACGGCCCTGATTGGGATGCTGCTCGAGGTCTCCATCCTGCGCCAGCTCTACCGGCGGGACCACCTTTCCCAGGTACTGGCCACCTTTGCCCTAATCCTCATCCTCAACGAGGGGGTACGGCTTATCTGGGGCTCCCAGCCCTTGCTGCTCTCGGCCCCCGAAGGGCTTTCGGGGCCGGTGGAAATCCTGCCGGGCCTCTTCTACTCGGCTTTTCGCCTGACCATCATTGCGGTGGGGCTGGCGGTAGCGGTGCTGCTGTTGCTCTTGGTCAACCACACCCGAGCCGGCATGTGGCTGCGGGCCGGGGCCTCTAACCGGGAGATGGCCCAGGCCATGGGGGTACCCATCCAGCCCCTCTTCACCCTGCTGTTTGGGGTGGGCGCGGCCCTCTGCGCAGTAGCCGGAGCCTTCCTAGGCCCCATTCTGGCCGTGCAGGTGGGCATGGGCGAGAGCATTCTGATCTTGGCTTTTGTGGTGATTGTGATTGGGGGCATCGGTTCGATCAAGGGGGCGCTGGTGGGGGCCTTACTGGTAGGCATTGTGGACACCGCCGGGCGGGCCTTTCTGCCCTTGCTGCTGGGGCAGGTAGCCTCGCCCGAGGTGGCCTCCAACCTAGGCCCGGCCCTGGCCTCCATCCTGATCTATCTGCTGATGGCGGTGGTGCTCTTCTTCAAGCCCCAGGGCCTGTTCCCGGCGCGCACCTAGGAGTATCGGATGTTGCGAAAGGGATGGCTCTTACTGCTTTTGGGCCTGCTATTGGCCTTTCCCCCCGTAGCCAACGCGAGCGGCCTCGAGTTCTACATGGGCCTGCTGACCAAAATCATGATCTTCGCCCTGGCCGCCAGCAGCCTCAACCTGATCCTGGGCTACGGCGGCATGGTCAGCTTCGGCCACGCGGCCTACTTCGGGATGGGGGCCTACACTGTGGCCATCCTGACCCGCGAAGGACTGACCTCGGCCTGGGTGATCTGGCCGGTGGCCCTGGCGCTGTGTGCCCTGCTGGCCCTCTTGATTGGGGCCATCTCTTTGCGCACCCGGGGGGTCTACTTCATCATGATTACCCTGGCCTTTGCCCAGATGATCTACTTCGTGGTGGTCTCCTTCAAGCAGTATGGTGGCGAGGATGGACTCAGGGCAAGGCGGCCCGAGTTCGGCCTGTTCGAGCTCAACGACACCACTCTCTACTACCTCACCCTGGGAGTGCTGGCGGCTAGCCTGTACGGGCTTTACCGCCTGGTGGGCTCGAGGTTTGGCCGGGTACTGCAGGCCATCCGGGAAAACGAGTCGCGCACCGCAGCCCTGGGCTACCCGGTCTACTCCTTCCAGCTTTTGGCCTTCGTGCTGGCTGGAACACTGGCCGGGCTGGCGGGGGTACTGATGGCCCACTACACCCAGTACGCCTCCCCCAACCTGCTGGCCTGGCAGCAGTCCGGCCACCTGATGATGATGGTTATCCTGGGCGGGGTAGGGCAGTTCTGGGGCGGGGTGCTGGGCGCGGTGGTGCTGTCGCTGGTGGAGGAGGTGCTGCAGGACCTGACCATCCACTGGCAGCTTGGGGTGGGGGTGATCCTGCTGCTGGTAGTGCTGTTTGCCCCCAAGGGCTTAGCCGGGCTATGGAGCCGGAGGAAGGGCCTATGAGCCTCCTGGTACTCGAGGGCCTCAGCAAGCAGTTTGGCGGCCTGGCCGCGGTAAACGACTGCCACCTGCGGGTCGAGGCGGGCCAGATTCACGCCCTCATCGGCCCCAACGGGGCGGGAAAAACCACCCTGGTCAACCTCATCGGCGGGGCCTTGCCGCCCACCCGGGGCCGGATTTACTTCGACGGGCAGGAGATTACCTTCCTGCCGCAGCACCGGCGGGTGCGGCTGGGCCTGGCCCGCACCTTCCAGATCACCAACCTCTACAAAAACTACACCGTGCTGGAGAACCTCGAGCTGGCCGTGCAGGCCCGCAGTGGCAGCAGTTTCCGCTTCTGGCAGCCGGTCTCGCGCGAGAGAGGCCTGCAGGAAGAGGCAGAGAAGGTCTCCGAGCTCTTGGGCCTGAGCGCCCGCAACCATACCCCAGTAGCCCAGCTTTCCCACGGCGAGCAGCGGCAGCTCGAGGTGGGCCTGGCCTTGGCCTGCCAGCCCAAGCTGTTGCTTCTGGACGAGCCCATGGCCGGGCTGGGGCTCGAGGAGTCCGAGCGCATGGTCGAACTCATCGCCCGGCTGGGGCAAAGCCTTTCCATTCTGCTGATCGAACACGATATGAACGCGGTCTTTCGCCTGGCAGCGCGTATCTCGGTGCTGGTTTACGGCCAGGTCATCGCCTCGGGCCCCCCCGAGGAAATCCGCGCCAACCCCGAGGTGCACAAAGCCTATCTGGGCGACGAAGGAGGGGCTTTGTGAATCCACTGCTGGAAATCCGCGGACTCCAGACCGCCTACGGCCCCAGCCAGGTGCTCTTCGACGTCCACCTGGAGATTCTACCGGGCCAGGTCGCCACCCTGCTGGGCCGCAACGGGATGGGCAAGACCACCACGGTGCGCTCCATTATGGGCCTGACCCCACCCCGCGCCGGCCAGATTCGCTTCGCCGGCGCGCGCATCGACGGCCTGCCGCCCGAGCAGATCGCCGCCCGGGGCATTGCCCTGGTGCCGGAGGGCCGGCAGATCTTCCCCAACCTTACCGTGAAGGAGAACCTGGTGGCCTTTGCCGCCAACCGCAACCAAAGCCCCAACCCCTGGACCCTCCCGCGGGTCTACGCGCTTTTCCCCCGCCTGAAGGAGCGCCAGCACCACCTGGGCCACCAGCTTTCCGGCGGTGAGCAGCAGATGCTGGCCATTGGCCGGGCCCTGATGACCAACCCCCGGCTGCTCATCCTGGACGAGGCCACCGAGGGCCTGGCCCCCCTGTTGCGCCAGGAAATCTGGCGCTCTTTAAACCTGCTCAAGGAAAGCGGCCAGACCATCCTGGTCATCGACAAGTACATCGAGCGGCTTATTGCCCTGGCCGACCAGCACACCATCCTGGAGCGCGGGCGGGTGGTCTGGCAGGGCGACTCGCAGGCCCTTTGGCGCCAGCCCGAGCTATGGAAGCGGTATCTGAGCGTTTAGGAGCAGGATGGAACCCTCCTGGCACGAACTCCAGTACAACCCCCGGCTCTCGGTACCCGAGCATGCCGAGTACTTCCGCCGCTGGGCCGAAGACTCCCGGGCCGCGCGGGCGCAGCTAGCCTACCGGGCCAACCTGGCTTATGGCCCCGGGCCCACGGAGACCCTCGACCTCTTTCCCGCACAAAAAAGCCGCCTCCTGCTGGTCTTCATCCACGGCGGCTACTGGCGGGCCTTCGACAAGGACGACTTCTCCTGGCTAGCCCCACCCCTGGTGGAGGCAGGCCTTAGCCTAGCGGTGCTGAACTACCCCCTGTGTCCTACGGTCAGCCTGGCCGAGATCACCGAGGCCTGCCGCCGGGCGGTGGCCTGGCTTTACCACCAGGCCCCTCGCTACGGGGCCGACAGCCAGCGCATGGTCTTGAGCGGGCACTCCGCCGGGGGACACCTGACCGCCGAGCTATTCGCCACTCCTTGGGCCGACTACGGCGTGCCAGACCAGGCCATTGTGGGGGGGCTGGCCCTCAGCGGCCTGTTCGACCTGATGCCCCTTCTTCAGGTCTCGGTCAACGCCGACCTACGGCTAGACAGCGCCCAGGCCCAAGCCTGTAGCCCGGTTTATAAAAAGCCCACCCTCCCCGCCCCGCTGGTGCTGGCGGTGGGGGCCCTCGAGTCCAGCGAGTTTCACCGGCAAAGCCAGCTCTTGCGTCAGGCCTGGCCGCAGAACTGCCCCGAGGTGATGGTGCTGCCCGGCTACCACCATTTCAACATCCTAGAGGCCCTGGCCGACCCCCAAAGCCCCCTATGGCAGGCCTTGGACTAGACGATGTTCTTTTCCGCCAACCGCTTTTCCCTTAGGAAGCGCTCGTAGCGCAGAGCGTCAATCTCTAGGCTTTGGGCTTGACCTAGGGCAATTTCCTCGGCCATCAGGCGGCCCACCATGGCGGCTTGCTGCACCCCGTGGCCGGAGAAGCCGCAGGCGTTCACCCAGCCCGCCACGCCCGGCATATGGCCCAGGATGGGATTGTGGTCGGGGGTGACCTCGTAGTAGCCCCACCAGCTGGCCCTCTGGTCGAGCTGAAAGCGCTCGAGCCAGGGGAAGCGGGCTAGGCCCACCTCCAGGGTGGGCTCGAGCCAGGCCCAGTCCATGCCCTCCTGGAAACCCAGGTCGGCGGGGTTGCTGCGGCCAAAAATCAGGCGGTCGTGCTCGAGGCGAAACCAGAAGCCGCTGGAAAGGTCGATGGTGAGGGGATACCGGCAGGGGTGCGGGACGGGGGCGGTGCAGAAGACCATCCGCCGGGCCGGCTCTACCGGAATGGAAAGACCCGCCCGCCGGCCTACCTCGCCGGCCCAGGCCCCCGCGGCATTCAACACGTAGCGGGCTGTAAAAACGCCCCTCGAGGTCTGCACCCGCCAACCACCGCCATCGGGTTCGGCGGCCAGAAACTCGGTCTCGGTATAGAGTTCGGCCCCAAGCGCCCGCGCCCGACGCAAATACGCCAGGCAGATGCCGTGGGGGTCTACGATGCCGTCGGCAGGGCCGTAGGTCGCACCCAGGATGGGCTCTAGGCCCTTTGCCAGCGGTAAAAAGTCGAACCACTCCTGGGCCGCCTCGAGGTCGCGCACCTCTACCGGCACGCCCAGTTGCTGTTGCAGCGCCACGCCCTCCAGGTGCGCGGCCCACTGGCCATCGGGCACCAAAAACAAGTAGCCAATGGGCCGGTAGGCCGCCTCGGGCATCTGCCGGTACTCCTGAATGGAGTGCCAGGACAGAAGAATATTGGTGGCCTCGGTAAACTGCACCCGCACCCCCGCGGCGCTCTTGCCGGTGGAGCCCATGGCCGGGGCCGGGGCCTGCTCGAGCACCCCCACCCGCAACCCCCGTTCGGCCAGGCGGTAGGCACAGGCCGCCCCGATAATCCCTGCCCCCACAATCAGCACATCGTAGCCAGACATCACGCTCACTCTAAAACAAAAAGCCCCTAGCCGAAGCCAGGGGCACGGGTCAGCGCAGGGCCTATGGTCGCAAGGGCTTACTTGAGCTCCACCTTGGCGCCGGCATCCTCGAGCTGCTTCTTGATCTTCTCGGCTTCCTCTTTGGAAACGCCTTCCTTGACCACACCGCCGGCCTCGGCCAGGTCCTTGGCCTCCTTCAGGCCCAGCCCGGTGATGGCCCGAAGCTCCTTGATGACGTTGAGCTTCTGGGCCCCGGCTTCCTTCAGGATCACATCGAACTCGGTCTTCTCTTCCGCCGCCGGGGCTGCCGCACCCGCCGCCGCACCCGGCATGGCCACCGCCACCGGGGCCGCCGCGGTTACGCCCCACTCCTCCTTGAGTTCGTCAATGAGTTGTTTGAGTTCCAGCACGGTCGCATTGGAGAGTTGAGCCTTGATTGCAGCAATATCCAAAGCCATTTCCTTCCTCCTTTTTGGCCTAGGCGGCCTCTAGTTTCTGTACCTGGGCTTCCAAAATGCCCACCAGTTCCTGTGCCTTTGCCCCCAGCACGCCCACGAAGTTGGCCATGGTGGCCGAGAGCACGCCGACCAGTTCAGCCTGCAGCTCCTTCTGGCTGGGCAGGTCGGCCAGGGCCTCTACCTGCTGGCCCGTGAGGGCCTGTCCTGCCAGCACGCCCGCCTTGAAAGCGGGGATGCCCTTATCGTTCGACTTGGCGAACTCCTTGAGGGCCTTGGCTACCGCGGCAGGGTCTTGAAAGACCACCACCGCTGAGGGCCCTTGCAGGCCTTCGATCTCCGGCAGGCTCAGCTCGCCTAGGGCCTTGCGGATAAGGGTGTTCTTGACGACAAAAAGCTCGCCTCCCTTCTCCCGCACCGCCCGGCGGAGCTTGCCGGTCGGCCCTGCCTCGAGCCCCTGGTAGTTCACCAAGAAGAACGAGCCTTCCGCCTGCTTGAGCAGGGCGGTCAGCGCCTCGAGTTTTTCGATGTTGCGCTTGCTAGGCAAAGTTCCTCCTAGTCTGGGCCTTGGGACTGGGGTTTAGGTCTTGCGCAAGACCTAAAAGCCTGCCTTCGGCCCGGCTCTTTTGGGATTAGGGACTCCCAACCTATAGCTGCAAAGAACGCTTCCCTACTAGCGCCTCGGCGACATGATTAAGGCGTAGGCCCGTCGCTGTCTTTGGCTGCTCTGGCCGTTTGGCCCATACGAGCACCAAATGGGGATATTAGCATCTCTCCGCCAAACTTACAACCATGGGGTGTACCATCGGTTTCAGGATGACCCGCTATCGCATCCGCACCCGCCCCACCCAGCCGCTAGCTGGCGAGCGCAGTCAGGCCCGGCCCGGTCGAGGATTGGAGTTTTACGAGTTGCGGGGTTATGCCCAGGGGGACGAGCCCCGCTTCATCGACTGGCGTGCCTACGCCCGCACGGGGCGGCTTTACACCCGCATCTTCCAAAACGAAGCCCCGGCCCGTTTCACCTTTTTCCTGGACAGCTCCCCCAGCATGCAGCTTTTCGGTAAGGAGGCCTACGCCCAGCGGGTTTTGCGCCTACTGGCTGGTCTAGCCCGCCCCGAAGGAGCATGGCTATGGGGTGCGGGACGCTACCGGGGCCAGTCCCAGCCCTGGGCGGAGGGCCCTTCCATGCTGCTGCGCTTTCCCCGCCCCCCCGGGGTCACCGTGCTCATCACCGATGGGCTCGACGAACTGGACTGGTCGCAGCTGCTGCAAAAGCTCCGGCGGGTCGTAGTGGTACAGATCATGGCTCCAGAGGAGCTCAGCCCGGGTTTTGGCGAGGCTTTGCTGCATGACGTGGAAACCGCCCAGCGCCTGGAGGTAGGGCAGGCCGAGGTCAAAGCCTACCAGGAGGCTTTAGAAAAACATCTTCTTCGCCTGCGCAGCGTGGCCCGCCGGCTGGGCAGCTACGCTTTGCTGCGGGTGGGCGAGCCCATTCTACCCGCCCTGCTGCGGCAGGGGGTTCTGGAAGAGCGCTAGTCCATCCTAGCGGAGCAAGACATGCCCTTACCAAGGGCATTACGATGGTATCAGAGGGTGAAGGTCTCCGGGGGCAAGGCATAGCCAAGGGGCTCGAGCAAGGCCGATAGGTGAAAGCGCTGAAACTCTTCCGGCGGCACATACTCCCCAATCTGACGCAATGTCTCGGCAGGCAAAGGCTTCAGCGCAATTACCCGGTGGTAGGGCTGGAGCAGACTCAAGGGGAGGCTACCCCCAAGGTACAGAACGAGATCGGCCTGACGAGCCACCCCCGCTGCCTGAGCCTCAGAGACCGCCACCACCCCCCGCTGGGGCGAGGGCAAGAGCCGCAAAAACCCCTCCCCCTGGGCAAAGCTTTGGGCCAGAAGCGAGACCTTACTCAGGCCCCGCAACCCCAAAGCCAGCTCGGGGCGGAGGGGCCCCAGCCACAGGGCCTGGTCGCCCAGGGCATAGCGGCGGATCAGGTGGGCCAGGGCCAAGGGCTCCTGATAGAACCCCCGGGTTCCGCTGGGCTCAGGCACCACCAGGTCGATCCGACGGGCCTGGGTAGCCTCGGCCTCGAGGTGATCCACAAGGTCTAAAGCCAGCGCCTGCAGACCGGGATCCTCTATAGCCGCCGCACGAAAGCCCAAAGGCCAAAGCCCTCTTAGGGCAGCCTCGAGGCCCGTGCCAACCTGACTGGGGTAGACAAATAGCGGCAAATCCAGGCTAAGCGAGGCCGCCAGCAACGGCGGATACCACCGGCTACTCCCCTGATGCAGCACCACCAGAGGACGGGTTGCGCTATAGTCGCGGGCCTGCATCGCCCAAAGTCTACACTGTGCGAGGACTACTCCCACTCGATGGTGGCCGGGGGCTTGCTGGTGATGTCGTAGACCACCCGGCCAATCTCCGGCACCTGGCGGGTAATTTTGCGGGCCACCTCGTCCAAAAACTCTAGTGGCAGCCGGGCCCAGTCCGCGGTCATGAAGTCCACGGTGGAAACCGCCCGCAAACCCAGCACGTAGCCGTAACTGCGCTCATCCCCCACCACCCCCACGCTTTGCAAAGGCGTAAGGATAGCCGCCGCTTGGGAAACCTGATCATAAAGGCCCCAGTCGCGCAGGCTGGAGATGAAGATATCGTCGGCCCGGCGCAGGATATCCAACCTTTGCGGGGTCACCTCCCCCAAAATGCGGATGGCCAGGCCAGGACCAGGAAAAGGGTGGCGCATGCGAATGGGCTCAGGCAGGCCCAAAAGCAGGGCCAGTTCGCGCACCTCGTCTTTGAACAGGTAGCGGAAGGGCTCCAACAGTTCGAACTCCAGGTCGGAGGGCAGGCCGCCCACGTTGTGATGACTCTTGATGTTGGCGCTCCCCTCCCCGCTGCCCGCCGACTCGATGACGTCGGGATAAAGGGTGCCCTGGGCCAGCCAGCGGTAGCCCTGCGCGGAAAGCCGCCGGGCCTCGCGCTCGAAAAGCCGGATAAACTCTCGGCCCACAATCTTGCGCTTTTCCTCGGGGTCGGTAACCCCTTGCAACGCGGCCAAAAACCGGGCCGAGGCCTCCACCACCCGTAGGGCCTGGCCCAGCGGACGCAGGGCCTGCTCCACCTCGTGCCGCTCGTTGAGCCGCAACAGACCGTGATCAACAAAAACCGCGGTGAGCTGGTCGCCGATGGCTTGGGAGAGCAGAAGGGCCAGCGTGGAGGAGTCTACCCCCCCCGAGACCGCCAGCAAGACCTTATCGGAACCCACCTTGGCGCGAATCTCGGCGATCAGGTTTTCCAGGGTGTGCTGGGGGGTCCAGTCTCGGCTGACCCCAGCCAGGCTCAGGAAGTTCTCCAGCACCTGCATCCCCTTGGGGCTGTGCACCACCTCGGGGTGAAACTGTACGCCAAAGGTCCGTCCATCTGGTGCCGCAATCGCCGCCACCGGGTTTTCCTCGGTACTGGCGATGACCTGCCAGCCGGGGGGCAGCTCGGTCACGGCGTCGGAGTGGGACATCCACATCTGCAATTCGCCCTCGAGGCCCGCGAACAGCGGCCCGGTGTGGAAAGTTAGGTGGGCCTTGCCGTACTCACGCCGCCCGGCCCGCTCCACCCGGCCCCCGTAGTGCTGGCTGAGGTACTGCATGCCATAGCAGATGCCCAGCACCGGCCAGCCCTGCTCCAACACCCCAGGCGCTGGCTTTGGGCTGGCTGGGTCGAAAACCGAGGCTGGCCCCCCGGAGAGAATCAGGGCCTGGGGGTTCTCGGCCCGGATGCGCTCGAGGCTGGCGGTTCCCGGTAGGATTACCGAATAGGCCCGCAGCTCTCGGATACGCCGAGCAATCAGCCGGGTGTACTGCGAACCGAAGTCGAGAATGACCACGCTCATGCCAGCAGCATACGGCCTAGAAAATGCAGGCGTCGAGCGCCTAGCGCAGTTGAATGGTCACCCCGCCAGGATTGGGAACCTCGATAAGGGCATCTACCGGGGCCCGGCCCGGCACCCGCACCCGGATGCGGTAAATCCCAGGGCGGTCGAAGCTCACCTCTCCCGGCAGTTCAGCCAGCTCGGCCCCCAGGGGCATCTCCGAGCCCTCAGGAGCTTCCAGCACCGCCAACCGGGCACGGGAGCCGGGGGGCTCGAGGCGAAACACCACCGGATAGCCCTCGGCTGGGGCGGAGGGCTGGGGCCGGTAGCGCCACCACAGGCCCAGACCCCCCAGCAACAAGAAAAGCGGAACCAACCACAACCAGAAAAGCAAGGCTCTACGACCGGTTTGGGGTGGCTCGAGCACCTCGAAAGGCGGCTCAAGGCGCTCCTCAATGCGAATGCGGCGGGGCGGTGGCGGTGGAGGCGGGGGGGGTTCTTCCTGCTCTACCTTGAGGGACTTGCTGGGCGGGGGGGAAGCCGCCGAAGGGAGCTCCGTCGGCGCGCTCTCCTGTACGGGGGCCTCGGGCGCGGCTATAAAAGCCTTGAGCTGCTCCAGCAGTTGGGCGTACCCCACCTGCCCGGTCAGGTAGTCCTCCAGGGCTTCCCGCCAGGGCAGGGCCGGGTAGGTTTCCTTCGCAATGGCCCGTATAGCCTGGAGTAAACCAGAAAAATCCCAGCGCTGCCCTGGGGCCTCCACCCCCACCCCCCCCAGCCAGGCCCGGCTTCCCCGTACCCAGATTAGCTCGGGGATAATCCGCCCGATGGGAATGTCCTGCGCGCGGGCCTGTTCCAGCAACTCCACCAATTGCCTAACCCACTGGGCTAACCGCACGGGCTCCACCTGGCCCGCCAACAAGGAAGCCTGCACGGCCCCCACCGGCACCTCGGCAACCCAGGTCTGCTCGATCTGTTCTATCCAGGGCAGGGCCTGGGCCAAAGCCAATTTAGGCGGCTCCCCGCTACATGGCCTAAAGGCCAGCACCTCGATACCGGTTCGTACATCTTGCCCCTCGTAAACCTCCGTCGCCTCCCCCTCGGGCAGGGCCAAGGGCCCGCGCAACAAGTAGTGCCCCAGGCTTTCCATATAGGGCAGTATAGCGCCCTGGTGCAAAGGCTCTTTTGGTTCGTCGGCCTTCCCCGTGGAGAATTTGTCCACCTTACACCGCGTTGACACCCCATTTTTGGGAATCCTATAATCGCTTCGGTAGGATCGACCTAATCCTCACCCAGGGGTTTAGCGTTGAAAGGAGCCAGGATGGAGTACAAGGTGACCCTCTCCACCGAGGAAATCGTGCGCGGTCTCAAGCACTATCGCCGTATTGCCAAACAAGACGTTCTCCGGGCGCCGGAAACCCCCAACCCCGAGGTCTTCCGCCTGCACGCCGAGGCCCGGCGGGAAGTCTACGCTAAGCTGGCTGAGGTGGCCGAAACCCAGGGGCCCGATGCCGTGGTGGCGCAGGCTTTGGAGCTGTACCAGTCTCTACCTTTTGTCACTGGCACCGCCGAGGATGCCCACCCCGAGATCAAAGGCCAGGAGAACGCCCTGGAGAATTTCTTCCTGATGATTGGGCTGGACCCCAAGGTGCGCCGGGAAGCCCGTAAAGCCCGTAAACCCCTGGAGTAAGCCCGTACCCTGCGGAAGACTGCGACCGATCCGGCTCATAACCAGCACCGCCAGGGGTGGCCCAGCAAACCACCCCTCCTGTTTTTACCCTATGAACCTCGAGCTGCTTGCTGCCCAAGCCAAAGCCTGCGTAGCCTGCGCCCTATCGCGCCAGCGAACCCACGTCGTTTTCGGCGAAGGCAACCCCGATGCCAAGCTGATGATTGTGGGTGAAGGCCCCGGCGAAGAAGAAGACCTACAGGGCCGTCCCTTTGTGGGGCGTAGCGGGCAACTGCTGGACAAGATCCTCGAGGCTGCCGGCATTCCCCGCACCAGCGTGTACATCACCAACATCGTCAAGTGCCGCCCCCCGCAAAACCGGGTACCCGACCCCCTCGAGGCCAAAACCTGTACCACGCTGTGGCTGATTAAGCAGATTCAAATCGTGCGCCCTCAGATCATCATCCCTCTGGGAGCCACTGCGCTGGAGTTCTTCGCCGGAGAGAAGCTCTCCATCACCAAGGTACGGGGGAAGTTCTTTGAATGGCAGGGCATCAAGGTCTTCCCCATGTTTCACCCAGCCTACCTGCTGCGCAACCCCTCGCGCGAGCCGGGTAGCCCCAAACACCTCACCTGGCTAGACATCCAGCTAGTGAAAAAAACCCTCGACGATCTCGGCCCCAAGCAAGGGGTAGAGATTAAGGCCATCCAGCAAGACCCCCTCTTCTAACATGACCTTCTCCCGCGTCGGCCTTCTCCACCTGGGGGTGGTTTACCTGGTCTGGAGCAGTACCTACCTGGCATTCAAGCTAGGGTTGATGTATGGCTTTGCCCCCTTCTGGATGGGGGCCACTCGCTTCATCCCTGCCGCGCTGTTGCTCTTGGCCTTTGCCACTTGGCAGGGCTGGCGGGTACGGCTAACACAGGCCGAGGTCGGCATGCTGGCTTTGTCGGGGGCTATGCTTTGGCTGGGGGGTAACGGCCTTATTTTGCTGGCCACCCAGTACGTCCCTTCGGGCTACGTAGCCCTGATGATCTCCACCTCCCCCATCTGGGCTGCCCTTCTGGAGGGGCTTTTGCACCGCAAGCGCCCCCCGGGTCTCCTAGTGCTGGGCTTGCTCGTGGGGCTCCTGGGCATCCTGGCCCTGAACGTACCCAAGCTCAGCCAAGGAGCCCCCACCCATCTACTGGCCTTTTTTTTGCTTTTGCTCTCCCCTTTTTTCTGGGCCAGCGGCACCCTTTATACGCAACGCCAAAGCAGCCGGCTCGAGCACGCCCCCATCCACCCGGTGGTGGTCTCGGGCTACCAGCAGCTATTCGGTGGCCTAGGGTTCTTGCTGCTATCGGCCCTCCTGGGCGAAAACTGGCAAGGGACCACTCTGGCAGGCTGGGCCGTCAACCTCTACCTCATCGTCTTCGGCTCACTGATCGCCTACACCTCCTACATCCTGGCGGTGCGGCTACTTCCTTTGAGCCTGGTCACCACCTACGCTTACGTCAACCCGGTCATTGCCCTTTTGCTGGGTTGGCTGGTCTTGCGCGAACCTTTAGGCTTTTGGACCTGGGTAGGCGCGGGGCTGGTGCTTTTGGGGGTGGGGCTGGTTTTTCGCAGCCAGATGCGGCCCACGCCCATCAGTGCTTAAAGTGGCGCGAGCCGGTGAAAACCATGGCTAGGCCCAGTTCGTTGCAGGCCGCAATTACCTCGGCATCGCGCTTGGCTCCGCCCGGCTGCACAATGGCCCGCACCCCCGCTGCCGCTGCGGCCCGCACCACGTCATCGAAAGGGAAGAAAGCCTCGGAGGCCAGCACCGCTCCTTGAGCCCGGGGGCCAGCGTTTTGGATAGCCCGCTCAGCCGCCCAGATGCGGCTCACCGCCCCGGTGCCTAGGCCCACTGTGGCCCCATCCTTGGCCAGCACCACGCTGTTGGAGCGAGCATGCTTGACCACATACCAGGCAAACTTCAGGTCTAAGAGTTCTTCAGGGGTAGGGATGCGCTCGGTGACGTAGCGAAGCTCTACATCTTCCCAGCGCCGGCGGTCGCGCTCCTGGGCCAAAAAGCCCCCCAGCAAGGGGCGAAACTCGCGCAAGTCGGCGTCTTCCTGGCCCGCGGCCAATACCCGCAGGTCGGGCTTCTTACTGCGGAACCATTCCAAAGCCTCTGGGCTTACCGCGGGGGCAATCAGCACCTCGAGGAAAGTACCCCGCATGGCCATGGCGGTCTCGAGGTCTACGGGACGGTTGAGAGCCACCACCCCACCAAACACCGAGAGGGTATCGGCATCGCGGGCCCTTTCCCAGGCCACTTTGGGGCTATCGGCCAAGGCCACCCCGCAAGGGTTGGCATGCTTTACCGCAACACAGGCCGGTAGGTCGAACTCCTGAACCAAGGCCCAGGCCGCTTCAGCATCGGCATAGTTGTTGAAACCCATGGGTTTACCAGCCAGTACCTGCGCGTGCAGCACCGGCCCACTCTGGCCCTCCAAGGCATATATAGCCGCCTCCTGGTGGGGGTTTTCCCCATAGCGAAGCTCTACGGGCAGGCGCTTCAGGCTAAGAAACTGGGTTTGAGGAAACTTCTCGAAGGCTAGAAAGTTGGCAACAGCAGCATCGTAGGCTGCGGTATGGGCAAAAGCTTTATAGGCCAACTGCCGGCGAAACTCGCTACTGATGCCGTTGCGCAAGGCCTCGAGCACCCTCGGGTAGTCGGCTGGATCGCAGACTGGCAGCACCACCGGGTGGTTTTTGGCCGCTGCCCGCAACATGGCCGGCCCTCCAATATCGATATTCTCAAGACACTCCTCGAAGGAGGCCCCTCGAGCCAGGGTCTCGCGAAAGGGATAAAGGTTCACGCATAGCAGGTCGATGCGGCTTATGTTGTGGGCCTGTAGCTCAGCTTCGTGCGCTGGGGTCTTGGTCGCCAGTAGGCCCGCGTGGATGTGAGGATGCAAGGTCTTGACCCGCCCATCCAGAATTTCGGGAAAGCCAGTCACCTGAGAAACATAGGTCACAGGAAGCCCCGAACCCTGCAGCGCCTGATAGGTTCCACCGGTGGAAATCAGCTCAAAACCCAGCTCCAACAAACCCGTGGCAAACTCTACCAAACCCGCTTTATCCGAGACAGACAAAAGCGCACGCATACCCGACCCATCATACTGTGCGGGCAAAAGTGCACTAGACTAAGAATATGAGTAGCAGCATCTACGAGCGCATCAAGAAGGAAATCGCCGAGGCCATGAAACGGGGCGACACTGCCAGCCGCGACTTTGCCCGGGTGGTCAAGGCCGAGTTCGACCGTAAAGGCGATGGCCGCCCCCTACCCGATACCGAGGCAGTCAAAATTCTCCGGGCCCTGCGGGCTACCGCCGAGGAAAACAACAACACCTTCGAGCTAGCTTTCATCGACCGTTACTTACCGCAGGAGATGAGCGAGGAAGAAATCGAAGCCTGGCTACGGGCCAACGTAGACTTCACCTCGCTTAAGTCGCCCATGGCCGCCGTGGGCATTGCCACCAAGGCCCTAGGCCCGGTGGCCCCGGGGGAGCGGGTACGAAAAGTGGTGGAAAAAATTGTGAAGGAGGGCTAACCCTCCTAAAAGCTGGTGCCGGGAATGGGACTCGAACCCACACGCCCTTGCGGGCAACGGATTTTAAGTCCGTAGCGTCTACCATTCCGCCATCCCGGCAGACACAAGCAATAGTTTAGCCCCAAGGTGAGTTTTCGCCTAGCTTTTTACAAAACCCACCAGGACTTTTTTGCCTTCCACCGACCGATAAAACCGAGTACAAATAGCTTGTCCCACCCTGGTGGGTACTCTTGGAGCGTCTGTGGGTCTCCCTCCCTAGCCCACAGGCGTTTTTGCTTTTTCCCTTCAATCCCCACTCGAGCTTTCGCCCGAGTGCGACGGCCCTCCAGGGCGGATGCCTGGCCGCCCTGGAGGTGGTTTCAATCCTCACTCGAGCTTTCGCCCGAGTGCGACGTTGTCAGCGTCCCCTCGGCCACCGCGCCGGTCAGGTTTCAATCCTCACTCGAGCTTTCGCCCGAGTGCGACACCCGTAGAAAAACCGGCCCGTGCGGCCAAGGAGGTTTCAATCCTCACTCGAGCTTTCGCCCGAGTGCGACTCCCCGATGTTGGGCAGGCGGATGCGGTTGGAGCCGTTTCAATCCTCACTCGAGCTTTCGCCCGAGTGCGACGGGTGCGGTTCAGGTGCTCCTCCAAGTCCTTCAGTTGTTTCAATCCTCACTCGAGCTTTCGCCCGAGTGCGACATGGACCTCTCCAGCGGGCGGGTGTACCCGCTGGAGTTTCAATCCTCACTCGAGCTTTCGCCCGAGTGCGACGGATGTTCAGCGCCGCGTTTACGTCCCGGTGGATGTTTCAATCCTCACTCGAGCTTTCGCCCGAGTGCGACACTTGAAGCTGCTCAGCCGCTCCTCCGACCCCGCCTGTTTCAATCCTCACTCGAGCTTTCGCCCGAGTGCGACGCGCCGAGGAGGAGCAGGCCTTGCGCGAGGCCGAGGTTTCAATCCTCACTCGAGCTTTCGCCCGAGTGCGACGCGCAGAAGGAGGCCCAAAAGTACATCCAGTACGCCAAGGTTTCAATCCTCACTCGAGCTTTCGCCCGAGTGCGACGCGCATCCAGGCGGCGCAGGCCGACCTCAGCCTGATGTTTCAATCCTCACTCGAGCTTTCGCCCGAGTGCGACGCTCTAAGCTCCCCGGGTTCGGAGAGTCGGAAGACGTTTCAATCCTCACTCGAGCTTTCGCCCGAGTGCGACGACTTCCTGA
>FWPU01001896.1_pt1 | contig 60469 bp, 60 predicted proteins | sample 2228361 | NCBI WGS metagenome assembly FWPU01 (sample SAMEA103939777, study PRJEB20133) | metagenome
GCGCGGCACTGTCTTGCCCCGGTTTCGTAACTTCCCTTGCGGAGGTGCTTGACCATCAAGCAGAAAGGGCTATAGTGTTCACATAATGAACACTAGGCCGGAGCGGGAGGAGCAACTCATGCTCGAGTTGCTCAACACCGTCGGAGAGCAAAGCAACCTAACACAGCGGCACCTTGCCCGGCGCATGGGAGTCGCGCTGGGGCTCGCCAATTCCTATCTCAAGTGCTGCATTCGCAAGGGGTTCATCAAGATCAGCGAGGCGCCGGCAAACCGCTATCTCTACTATCTGACGCCCAAGGGTTTCGCGGAGAAGAGCAGACTTACTGCTAAGTATCTTGCCAGCTCGCTCGCCTTCTACCGCAAGGCGAGCGAGTCCTGTGCACGCAGCTTCCGCACGTGCCGCGCGAATGGCTGGAAGAGGATCGTACTTTGCGAGGTCTCGGATCTCGCCGAGATCGCTGCGCTGCGCGCGATCGAGTCGGGTATCGAGATCGTCGGCAACTACGACCCACACTGGCCGCACGGGCGTTTCGTCAGCCGGCCGGTCTGGCATCATTTCGAAGACGTCGAGCCAAGCGACGTTTACATGCTGACGGATCTCAACGCGCCGCAGCTCGCGTACGAACACTTGCGCCGGCTCGTCGAAAGCCATCGGCTTCTCGTACCCGACATCCTTGGCTTAGATCCGCGCACCACCGTGTTCAAACGCGCCCAACGTCCTTAGCGCGCCAGCCCGAGGCCGACGCGGATCCTCGGGGGCCGGCGTGCGGCGAGCAGCTGCCGCGGGTCGCGGCCCACCAGCCATGCGGAACCTGAATAACGGTTCTGCAGGGCGGTAGCGTGCCGGGAGGCAGTTTATTTTCAAGAGATTGTTCAACGAACTGTTTCGTCGTTGAAACACCCGATTGCGGTCACTTACTTTGCTTCGCACCACAGCTAGCTTAATATAGGTAGGCTCAAGGCGCGCCCTCGGTGATTGACCGCGCGCCCAAACTGCCCATCACAAAGTCCCTACAACTACAACAAAGTGTCTATCGCCACTCGCAAGCGAGTCCTCGTCACGGGGGGGGCAGGTTTTCTCGGCTCTCGTCTGTGCGAGCAGCTGCTCGCACAGGGCTGTGATGTGTTGTGCGTGGACAACTTCTACACGGGTAGCAAAGACAACATCGTGCACTTGCTTGACCATCCGCACTTCGAACTACTGCGACACGACATCACCTTTCCGCTCTACGTCGAAGTGGACGAAATCTACAACCTCGCTTGCCCTGCTTCCCCGATTCACTATCAACTTGACCCGGTCCAGACGACAAAGACCAGCGTGCATGGCGCGATCAACATGCTCGGGCTCGCCAAGCGCACCCGGGCCAAAATCTTCCAGGCCTCGACCAGCGAGGTGTACGGTGACCCCACCGTGCACCCGCAGCGTGAAGACTACTGGGGCAACGTCAACCCGATTGGCCCGCGCGGCTGCTACGACGAGGGCAAACGCTGCGCGGAGACGCTGTTCTTCGACTATCACCGACAGCACCGGCTTCGCATCAAGGTTGCACGTATTTTCAACACTTACGGTCCTCGCATGCATCCGAACGACGGGCGAGTGGTGTCGAATTTCATCGTGCAGGCCTTGCGCAACGAGCCGATCACCGTCTACGGCGAAGGCAGCCAGACGCGCTCGTTCTGTTACCTCGACGATATGATCGAGGCCTTCGTGCAGCTGATGGCGAGCCCCGACGATTTCACCGGACCGGTCAATTTCGGCAATCCGGACGAGTGCACGATCCTCGAACTGGCGAAGAAGGTAATCGCACTGACCGGCTCGCGATCGAAGATCGTCCACCGCCCGCTACCGGATGACGATCCGCGCCAGCGCCGGCCTGATATCACCCTGGCGAGGACCCGGCTCGGCTGGGAGCCCCGCGTCACCCTGGAGGAGGGCCTTGAGAAGACGATCGCCTACTTCGAGGGACTGCTGCGCGCTGGCCGGCTCGTGAATTGACAATTTCGAGGAATGCGATCGTGTCTATGACTACCTCCACCCACGAGCCTGTCGTCGCCGTCGTCGGTCTCGGTTACGTGGGTCTTCCGCTCGCCGTGGCTTTCGGTCGTGTGCTGCCGACGATCGGCTACGATCAAAATCTGGACAAGATCCGTCGCTACCAGTCTCGCCAGGATCCTACTGGCGAGGTGTCAGCCGAAGAATTCGCGGCCGCACGACACTTGCGCTTTAGCACGGATCCCGCGGCACTCGCTCAGGCGGATATGATCGTCGTGGCAGTCCCCACTCCGATCGACAAGGCGCACAATCCTGATTTGCGCATGCTGTTAGAGGCATCACGCACAGTCGGCCGCCACATCAAGCGGGGGGCAACTGTGGTCTACGAGTCCACGGTTTATCCCGGCTGTACGGAGGAAGATTGTGTGCCGGTGCTGGAAGCGGCATCTGGCCTGCGCTGGAAACAGGACTTCTTTGTCGGCTACTCGCCTGAGCGCATCAACCCCGGCGATCGCGAGCATCGACTCGAGACGATCGTCAAGGTCGTTGCGGGCGACACCCCTGAGACCCTCGAGCGGGTCGCCTCGCTCTATGCGCGAGTGGTGCGCGCTGGCATTCACCGCGCACCGAGCATCAAGGTCGCCGAGGCTGCTAAGGTGATCGAGAACACCCAGCGGGATCTTAACATCGCACTCGTCAACGAACTGGCGATTATCTTCGGGCGGCTTGGGATTGACACCGTTTCGGTGCTCGAGGCGGCCGGCACGAAGTGGAATTTCCTGCCGTTCCGACCGGGGCTGGTCGGCGGACACTGCATTGGGGTGGATCCTTATTACCTTACCTACAAGGCCGAGACGGTGGGCTATCATCCCCAGGTTGTGCTTGCCGGGAGGCGCATCAACGACGGGATGGGCAAATACGTCGCTGAGCAGGCCGTCAAGCACATGATCGCCAACGGATCTTGCATCAAGGGGGCCAAGATCGCCATCCTAGGGCTTACCTTCAAGGAGAATTGCCCCGACCTGCGTAATTCGCGCGTGGCCGACATCGTCAACGAACTCAAAAGCTATGGTGCTGAGCTCTACGTCCACGATCCGATCGCCGATCCCGACGAGGCAAGGCTGGAATACGGTATCCCACTTACCTCCTGGGAGGCGCTGCCGAAGGTCGAGGCGCTAATTCTGGCCGTGGCGCACCGGCAGTATCGCGAACTCAAGCCAGAGCAGCTTCTCGCCAAGCTCCGCAATCCGGCCTGCATCCTGGATGTCAAGGCGATCCTCGATCCTGCGGTCATCCGCGACGACGGCGTAACCTTGTGGCGGCTGTGACGGACCTGTTCGTGGTATGCGAATCCTGATCACCGGTGTCGCCGGCTTCATCGGTGCTGCGCTCGCCGAGCGGCTGCTCGCGCGCGGCGATGAGATCTACGGCATCGATAATCTCAACGACTATTACGAGGTCACGCTCAAAGAGGCGCGTCTCAATCGCTTGCTTGATAAACCGCGTTTCCGCTTCAAGAAGCTCGACATCGTGGACCGCGAGGGCATCGCGCACCTCTTTCGTGGCGAGCGTTTTCATGCCGTCATGCACCTTGCTGCGCAGGCGGGCGTGCGTTATTCGATCGACAACCCCCATGCCTACATTGATGCCAACCTGGTTGGTTTCGGCAATATCCTGGAAGGTTGCCGGCATGCGGGCGTGGGGCATCTCGTTTTCGCCTCTTCGAGTTCGGTCTACGGCGCTAATACCAAGCTGCCGTTCTCCGAACACGATAATGTAGATCACCCGGTTTCACTCTACGCCGCGACTAAAAAGGCCAACGAGCTTATGGCCCACAGTTACGCGCATCTCTATGGGTTGCCCTGCACGGGGCTTCGGTTCTTCACCGTCTACGGCCCCTGGGGGCGGCCCGACATGGCGCTTTTTAAATTCACCCGGGGGATCCTCGAAGGCCGGCCGATCCCGGTGTTTAACCACGGCAGGATGGTCCGCGACTTCACCTACATTGATGACATCGTCGAGGGCGTGGTGCGCGTCATCGACAGACCCGCCCACCCCGACCCACGCTGGTCCGGGAGTCAGCCGGATTCGGCGACGAGCTACGCGCCGTATCGCATCTACAATATCGGTAACAACCGCCCGGTGGAGCTCATGCGCTACATCGAGGTACTCGAACAATGTCTGGGCAAGAAGGCAAAACTCGATCTCCTGCCGATGCAGCCCGGCGATGTCCCGGCCACCTACGCCGACACCCATGATCTCGATCGCGACGTCGGCTTCAAGCCGAATACCCCGATCGAGGTGGGAGTGGCGCGGTTCGTGGAGTGGTATAAGGGATATTACGGTGTTCGCTGACAACGGCAGTCGGGGGTATTCCACGATCCGGCACAGCTAAGGTACACCGTGATGCCGTGCGCAAAATGGCCCTGCCGCGTCGTATCCGTGGTATCCGCGTGTTCAATTCCGTGTTGCACGACGAGACCGCAACCCGTCGAACGCTTCGTCCTGTATCCCCTTGAGGAAGGGGGTGGAAGGATCCGGCAGAATGCCCCCAGAGCGCATGGGCGCGGCGGCCCGAATGCGGCCCTGGCTGAGATTCGCGCTGGTCGAACCGCTCCGGGAGGTACACAAAGGCTATGGAGACGGTTTATATCATGAGCTGATACGCAGTTGAACATTTTCCATTGCGCACAACACGGTCCGTGTACCGCGAGGCCTTTGAAAAAATCGTCGAGGCGTTGCCGGTGGTTTGCCAGGCGGTCTATGTGCCTTTTCTGACATGGTGCGCGAGGCCCTGGCACTCGTGGAACTCGCTCTCAAGGGAATATTGCGCTGGGTGGGTATCGACCTGCCTAAGGGGCACGACGCCGGTTTTATTCTGTTCGAGAACGAAAGTTTTTCGCCCCCGAGTGCCGATTGCATCTGCCGCGCCTGGCGGAAATCTCGCTGGCGCTACGCAAGGAAAGGGAGCTATCCTTCTACGGCAACAGAGATTTCATTCCGACAGAGGTCTACAAGGCCCAGCACAAGGGGCGAAGGTGCTTGATGACGCCAGGTTTGTGCTTGACTGCGTATCACGCTTCGAACAACTGCATCGTCCGCAGGCCCGACCCTGACCCGTGCCGGCAGGCAGGGTGGAGGCCCGATAAATTCTGGCATGGTGCGACTCGAGGATGCTGATGCCTTGTCCTGTTACGAGATCATGCGTGAGGGGATAGCGCTGTACGGCGATCCGGGCCGGTTCGACGAGTACCGGGCTTCTGCTTATTGTGATTACGCACATTTTGCGGATCTATCCGCTCTGGAAGACGAGCCATTTCGAAATAAAGATGGCCCGCATCAAGGAACTGCTCTAAAATTTACCGTGAGCACCTTGCACGCAAGCTGCACCTCATCGCCGCCAATCTCGAGCTATCGGTTCGATTCAGACCCGCGCTACTACCGCCTGATCGAGGCGTTCCGAGATCTCACTGGCGTTCCCATTGTGCTCAACACCTCGTTCAATGAGAACGAGCCGGTGGTCTGCCGGCCGGAGGAAGCGCTCGACTGTTTTCTGCGCACCCGTATGGACATGCTGGTCATGGGTAATTGGATGCTGACACGCGAGCAGGTTCAGTAATGGCAAATTCTCTGAAGATTACAGTCATTACCGTTGCCTACAATGCCGCCAGGACTATCGCAGAGACGATTTGTTCTGTCGCCGAGCAAGATTATTCCGATGTGGAGCATATTGTTATTGATGGCGCCTCGCCTGATGGCACTGCCGAGGTAGTGCGACAGACGCCAGGCAGGGTAACGCGGTTGCTGTCCGAGCCGGACCGAGGCGTCTATGATGCCATGAACAAGGGCATCGCCATGGCGACGGGCGATGTCATTGGTTTCCTCAACGCCGACGACATGTATGCCCATAGCGGCGTGCTCAGCCGTGTGGCGGAAGCCCTGAGCAACCCGGACGTCGATGCCTGTTATGCGGACCTGGTCTACGTCGACCCGAAGGATCTACGAAAGATTGTCCGTTACTGGAAGTCCCGCCCTTACGAATATGGCCTGTTCGAAAAAGGCTGGATGCCGGCGCACCCGACGTTTTTCGTCCGCCGCAGCGTCTATGAAAGGCTGGGCGGATTCGATCTCGAGTACAAGCTGCAATCCGATTTCGAACTGACCATGCGTTTCATGCACGTGCACAAGATCCGATCCGTCTATGTGTCGGAAATTTGGGTACGGATGCGGACGGGCGGCTTGTCGAATAACAGCCTGCGCGGGATTCTTTAGGGGAACCTCGAGGCCTATCGGGCCTGCCGCAAACATGGGTTGAGGGTAGGGCCGCTGTTCATACCGAGAAAAATTCTTTCACGCGCATCACAGTTTTTGCAGGTGCGCGAAACACCTGGTTCATGATGGGGTGTACCCCGAGCGGGAAGGCAGTACTCGTCACCGGTGCCACTGGATTTATCGGACGGCGTCTTGTCGATGAGCTGTGCCGGTGCGGGTCCGTGGTCCGTACCTTGATTCGCCCGGCGCGGGTCGTTGACGTCGACCGGCTGTGGCCGGGCGAAAAGGTGTCGCCTGTTTTCGGCGACCTGCTCGATGCGCCCTCCTTGCGCGATGCCTGCCGGGATGTGGATGCGGTATTCCATCTGGCGGGCTATGCGCATGCGGATGAAGAAAATGCGCGTCGCAACGAGGACCTTCATCGGCGCATCACGGTCGAGGGTACACGCGCGCTGCTGACCGAGGCGAGGCGTAGCGGGGTCGAGCGTTTCGTCTTTGTGAGCTCCGTCAAGGCCATGGGGGAGGGCGGGGCGCAGTGCCAGGACGAAACGAGCCCCTGCAGGCCGCTCTCGCCTTACGGTTGCGCCAAGCTCGAGGCCGAGCGCCTGGTACTCGCCGCTGGCCGCGAGCACGGTATGGGGGTGTGTGTGCTGCGCCTGCCGCTCGTGTACGGCCCGGGCAGTAAAGGTAATCTCGCGCGTATGATTCGGGCGATCGACCGCGGGTGCTTTCCGCCCCTGCCCGAGGTTGGGAACCGCCGATCGCTCATCCACGTGGACGACGTCGTTCGAGCGCTGCGGCTGGCGGCGGAGAAAAGCGAGGCCGGCGGGCAGGTCTATATCGTGACCGACGGGCAGACATACTCCACGCGCCAGATATACACGCTCATCTGCCGCGCCCTCGGCAAACCGGTTCCACGCTGGGCAGTCCCCACGGTCGTCTTGCGCGGCGCTGCACGCTGCGGCGACGTCCTGGAGCGCCTGCTTCATCGCCGGGTGCCGTTGACGAGCGCCACGCTCGACAAGCTCATCGGCTCGGCGTGGTACAGCTCTGAGAAAATCACCCGTGAGCTCGGCTACCGCCCCACGCGGACGCTGGCCGATGCGATGCCGCAGATGGTGGAGGCGTACAGAAGGGAAGCGATGCGTGAGGCGTGACGGGTGTGGGCAAAAGCGCGTCACTACCTCGGCCGCTCGTCCTGCAGGTAAATGACTTCGCGGTGTGGTACGGCGTTATTGGTATAGAATTTCAATATGAGCCTGCCCAGACGGGACGCCCAACGTCATATCCTACGGCGAATACCGCCGCTGGCCGGAGGAGACCCGCTACGAGCTGATCGACGGGGTGGCCTAGGCCATGGCCCCGGCGCCCTCGCGCCGACACCAGGAGGTGCTGGGAGAGCTTTTTCGTCAGGTGGCCAACGCCTTGGAAGGGCACTCCTGCCGAGCCTTCATCGCGTTCTTCGACGTACGACTGCCGCGCGCCGGGGAGGCGGACGATGAGGTGGATACCGTGGTCCAGCCGGATTTGTCGGGGGTGTGCGATCTCGCCAAGCTCGACGAGTGGGGATGCCGCGGCGCTCCGGACTGGATCGTGGAGGTGTTGTCCTCGACGACGGCAGGCCATGACCATATCCTCAAGCGCGCCGTCTATGAACGCGCCGGGGTGCGTGGGTACTGGCTCGTGCATCCTTTGGACCGCATCGTCACCATCTATCGCCTGGAGGGCGGTCGTTATGGCGCACCCGAGGTGCGCGAGCTCACCGGCCGGCAACCGTTCGGCGTGTCGGTCGAGGCCGAAATAGACTGGGATCGGTTTGACATCTTGCTCGCGGGCTGATGGGGGTCGACGCCGGACGTCATACCGCGCGCGCGGGTCGTCGTGCGGGTGATGTTTGTCAAGGCTACCACGTGCGGCCGTGGGGCGGCCGCCTCCACCATTCACGGCATCAGCTCGGACACGGGGATTGTCCCTTGCGAAGCGGCTATGGGTGACAGCGATTCACCCGGCCACAAGATGGCGTGATGGCGGTAATCCTCCCCGTCCGGCTCACGGTAGACTTCAAGCCAGCGCTCGACGAGGTTGACGATCCAGTATTCGGGAATGCCGGCGCGGGCGTAGACACGTTTCTTCTGCTCGCGGTCGAAGGCGAGCGTGGCGTCGGCTACTTCCACGACCAGAACGGCCTTTGCCGGATGGGCGTCGCGGTAGTCTCGTGGGCTGCCGGGCACGACGGCGACGTCGGGTTCTGGCTCCGAGTCATCGCCCAGAGCGAGAGGCATTTGCACCCGCACATCGAAGCCTCCCTGGAAGATGGACCGCAAGCGATCCTCGACAAGACGAACCGCTGTAGCGTGCAAACTTCCCTGTGGGGTCATATTGACGATCTCTCCCTCGATCAATTCCAGGCGTGCCTCGGGGTGAAACACGCCCGCCGTGATCATGCGCTCGTATTCTTCTCTCGACCAGCGGTGCCGCTGGATGGCTGTGCTTGACATGGTAGATGTCGACGATGGATTCGGCAGTTCGATCAAACAATAACAAAACCGTAGCGGTTCATCCAGGAACCGGCGGGGCGCCTTGCGGCTGTCTTTAAGGAGGTCTGAAAAACACCTCCCCCACGAAGTGGGGAAGGCAAAAAAGGGGGAGATCGCACATCGAGCCGGTCTTCGGATTTTCTTCCCACCCCTACGATTCCCGCCGGGGCGCACCAAAATCGGGTGCGTCCGTTTGGCAGCGCGAATAGAGGTTAAGTCCATTTGCGAATACTCCGCCCTCCCCGCAAGCGGGGAGGGCGAATTTTCCAGACCTCCTTTAAGATAAGAAAGATGCTGAAAAACTCTCTCTCCGAAATAGGGCAAGGGGGGCGTTCTTGTGCCGTAGGCGTTCGTTTTTAAGGGGAGAATTCAGCAACCTGATTAAACCGATAAAGGCACCAGTGGATTGTGGAAACCCCCGTCCTGGGCGCGATCGATCACGGCGCGGGGTCGGCCACCCTCACAAAGTCAGTCGACAAATCCGGTGGGTACGCAGCATGGCGGGCTTTATCCACACGGCGTTGCGAGATTAGCGACGATATGAGTATTGCTATTGTTGCCGCGGCGGTGGCCTTCGGGCTATCTGCCTGGCTGACATTCTGGTTCAGTCGCCCGGGATCTAAGCTCTACAACATCCTCGATCATCCCAACGAGCGCTCGCTGCACGACCGGCCTACGCCGCGTACGGGCGGGGTGGCGATTCTGATTGCGGTGTATCTCTCGGCAATCGTGGCTGCGGTCTGTTGCGTCGCGCCGATGGCCGCCCTGGGGTGGATCGCGGCAGCTGGGCTGCTCGTAGCGGGCGTGTCGCTTGCGGACGACTGGTTCGGTCTACCGGTGCGGTACCGCCTCATCGCCCATTTTGCCGCTGCCGGCCTGGTAGTCGTCGCCGGGCTTGACCTCGCTGACCTCGGTTTGCCTGGGGCGAGCTCGGTGCTGCCGGCGCTGCTGTCTGTGCCGCTCACGTTGCTGTTCATTGTCTGGATGATCAATCTCTATAACTTCATGGACGGGATGGACGGTTTCGCCGGGGGCATGGCGGTATTCGGCTTCGGGACTTTTGCCGTGCTCGCAGGTGGGGCTGGTCACGGCTTGTTCATGGTCCTTTCCCTGATCGTCGCCGTCTCAGCCGGTGGGTTTCTGCTGTTCAATTTCCCGCCCGCGCGGATCTTCATGGGGGATGTAGGCTCGACACTGCTCGGATTTCTGGCAGCGGCGCTGATGCTATGGGCTGAGCGCGACGGCGTATTCCCGCTGTGGATTGGTGTGCTCGTGTTTTCGCCTTTCATAGTTGATGCAACAGTGACCCTTGTCCGGCGCGTGCTGCGCGGCGAGCGGATCTGGCAGGCGCACAAGTCGCACTACTATCAACGCCTGGTTGAGCTTGGTTGGGGACACCGTCGAACTGTGCTCTGGGAGTATGCCGTGATGGCCGCCTGCGCAGCCAGTGCCCTTTCGATCCAGGGGCGCGAGCCCCGCGTCCAGGTCTTTGGACTTGCCCTCTGGGCGGCTGTCTATGTGGTACTCATGGTGGCCATCGGCCGGCTCGAGGCGCGCGCACGTAGCAGTAGGACGCCCCGAGGACTGGATTGACTCGATGTTGTATAGGGTTATTATGCGCGAACTGGTCGTGCAAAACCGGCTGGTTGCCGTTGAACGTATGGGGAACCGACCTCGAGTTGGGAGGCGGGGAAAGAGAAGAATGTTGCCAGAAAAAATAATGGAACGGCTGCGTCGGCCCTATATCGCTTTCTTGCACGACTTTTCCGTCGTGCCCATCGCCTGGTTGGGCGCCTACTGGCTGCGGTTCAATTTTGAAGCCTTTCCACAGGAATATCTCGCCGCGGCCATCTCGCTGCTACCCGTCGTCTGGATCCTCCAAGGCACGATGTTCTGGTACTTCGGCCTGTACCGTGGCGTGTGGCGTTTCGCCTCCATACCGGACCTGGTCCGGATCATCAAGGCGGTGGTCGTGGGCACCGGGCTCAGCGCGGTCGCGGTCTTTTTCCTGACGCGCCTGGAAAGCGTGCCGCGCTCAGTGTTTGTGTTAGACGCCATCCTGCTCGTCTTGCTGCTGGGCGGGCCGCGCTTTGCGTACCGTTGGTTCAAGGACAAGCATCTCACACTCGCCGAAGGCGAGCGCACGCTGATCGTCGGCGCGGGCCGGGCGGGCGAAATGCTGGTGCGCGACATGCTGCGCAACGCGGGGGCGGGCCATCTGCCGATCGCCTTCGTGGACGACGACCCCGGTAAGCGTGGGCGCGAGATCCACGGGGTGCGTGTGGTGGGATCGTGCGACGAGATCCCCGAGATCGTGCGTCGGCTCGACATCAAGCTCGTCCTGATCGCGCTGCCCTCGGCGGGCTCGCGCCAGATTCGGCGAATCGTCGAGCTCTGCGAAAAAAGCGGCGTTGCATTTCGCATCCTGCCGGGCGTGCAAGACCTGGCGCGCGGACAGGTAAGCGTGCGCGATCTGCGCGAGGTGCGTATCGAAGATCTGCTCGGACGCGAGCCGGTCAAGCTCGACTGGCGCAGGATCGAGGACGGGCTGCGCGCCAAGACTGTGCTCGTGACCGGGGCGGGCGGCTCGATCGGTGCCGAGCTCTGTCGACAGATCGCCCGCCTGGACCCTGCCCGGCTGGTCCTGTTTGAACATTCCGAGTATAACCTCTATACGATCGAGCAGGAGCTTGCGCGCGCGCACCCCTCGCTCGCCATGGCCTGCGTGCTCGCTGATGTCTGCGATCGCGTCGCCGTCGAAAGCGTATTCGCAGCGCACGCGCCCGAGCTGGTTTTTCATGCGGCGGCCTACAAACACGTGCCGATGCTGGAGGGACAGGCGCGCATGGCGGTCGTAAACAATGTCTTCGGCACGCGCACGGTCGCCGAGGCCGCTGACCGGCACGCCGCCGGGACCTTTGTGCTCATCTCGACGGACAAGGCGGTCAATCCGGCCAACGTCATGGGGGCGACGAAGCGCATTGCGGAGATGATCTGCGAGGATCTCGCCACCCGCTCGCGCACGCGCTTCATCACCGTGCGTTTCGGCAATGTACTCGACTCCTCGGGCAGTGTCGTGCCGCTATTTCGCGAGCAGATCGCGCGCGGCGGCCCGCTGACCGTCACCCATCCCGAGGTGACGCGCTACTTCATGACCATTCCCGAGGCCTGCCAGTTGATCCTACAGGCGGCCGTCGTCGGCCTCGGCGGCGAGATCTTCGTGCTCGACATGGGCGAGCCGGTCCGTATTGCGTATCTCGCCGAGCAGATGATCCGTCTTTCCGGCAAGAAGCCTGGAGAGGACATCGAGATCGTTTACACCGGCCTGCGGCCGGGTGAGAAACTGTTCGAGGAACTGTTTCACGACCGTGAGTGCCTGGCACCGACCGGCCACCCCAAGCTCCTGCTCGCCCACCCGCGGGGCGTGGATGCTGGCGAACTGGCCAAGGGGCTAGTTGCGCTCGAGCAGAGGGCAGCGGCGGCGGACGAGGAGGGGCTGCGCGAGCAGTTGCTCAGGTTGGTTCCCGAGCTCGGGTCTAGGGGTATTACGCAGACAAGTACCCGACCGTCCGCCGTGGTCTATTCTTGGAGGAACACGGCATCTTGAGGGCGTGCGTCAAAAGTCTTTGCCGCCTACCCTGTGAGTACCCATCGTCTCCATCGCTCGTTTTTTTGCGCTACCGATGTCTGATCCGCCCATTCTGGTCACTGGCGGTGCCGGCTTTATCGGCGCGAACTTCGTGCTCGACTGGATTCGCGAGGTCGGCACCCCGGTCGTCAATCTCGACAAGCTCACTTACGCCGGCCAGCTTGCCAACCTGGATGCTTTGCGCGGCGATCCGCGGCACGTTTTCGTGCACGGCGATATCGGTGATCTCGCACAGGTGACACGACTGCTCGAGCAATACCGACCGTGTGCAATCGTGAACTTCGCCGCCGAGAGCCACGTGGACCGCTCGATCCACGGCCCGGACGATTTTGTCCAGACCAACGTGGTGGGCACCTTCCGTCTGCTCGAGGCCGCGCGCGCCTACTACGGGGGGTTATCCGGCATGCGAAGGGAAGTCTTCCGTTTCCTGCACGTCTCGACCGACGAGGTGTACGGTTCGCTCGGCCCCGATGATCCGCCGTTTACCGAGGCGTCGCCTTACGCGCCGAACAGTCCCTATGCGGCCACCAAGGCGGCCGCCGACCATCTCGTGCGAGCCTATCATCACACTTATGGATTGCCGGTCCTGACGACCAACTGTTCGAACAACTACGGGCCGTTCCAGTTTCCGGAAAAACTGATCCCGCTTTGCCTGCAGCGCGCCTTGGCCGGTGAATCGCTGCCGATCTACGGCGACGGGCAACAGGTCCGCGACTGGCTCTACGTGGCCGACCACTGCCGCGCCATTCGGCGCGTTCTCGAGGCCGGACGCGTGGGCGAGACCTACAACATCGGCGGACGCAGCGAGCGTCGCAATCTGGAGGTGGTGAAAACATTGTGCGCCATTCTCGACGAGTTCAGGCCTCGGCCCGACGGCCGTACCTATGCCGAGCAGATCCGTTTTGTGCGGGATCGCCCCGGACACGACCGCCGTTACGCCATGGACATCGGTAAGATCGAGCGCGAGCTCGGCTGGCGACCGGTGGAAACCTTTGAGAGCGGGCTGCGCAAGACCGTGCGCTGGTATCTCGATAATCCCAAGTGGGTGGCGGACGTGACGAGCGGCGCCTACCGACAGTGGGTGGCGCGTCAATATTCATGAGAATCGTGCTGCTTGGAAAGCACGGTCAGGTCGGCTGGGAGTTACGGCGTTCGCTCGCCCTCTTGGGGCCGCTAATCGCCTTCGACCGCTCCGAGGCCGATCTTGCTCAGCCCGATCGGCTGCGTGAACAGCTGCGCGCGGCTGCCCCCGAGATTATCGTCAACGCCGCCGCCTACACGGCCGTGGACAAGGCGGAAGAAGAGCCTGAGCTTGCCAGACGGATCAACACCGAGGCCGTGGCGCTGCTTGCCGAAGAGGCCAGGCGTCTTAGGGCCTGGCTCGTGCACTATTCGACTGATTACGTTTTCGACGGCGCCAAGGCCAGCGCGTACCGGGAAACCGACCCGACCGCGCCCTTGAACGTCTACGGGCTTACCAAGCGCGACGGCGAGGAGGCCGTGCGCGCGAGCGGTTGCCTCCACCTGATCCTGCGCACCAGTTGGATTTATGCCGCACGCGGGAGGAACTTTTTGCGTACCGTCCTCAGACTTGCTGCTGAGCGCGACGAACTCGAGGTGGTCGATGACCAACGGGGCTCGCCGACCTCAGCGGAGCTCGTCGCGGACGTGACCGCGATTTGTCTTCACCTGATCCGGCGCGATCGCGAACTGGCAGCCCGTGCCAGCGGCATTTATCATCTTGCTGCCAGCGGCGAGACGACCTGGCATGGATACGCCCGATGGCTGGTCACGGAGGCCCGGCGTCGGGGTGCAGATTTGCGGCTTTCGCCCGAGCACGTTATTGCGGTCCGTAGCGCCGATTACCCTGCACCCGCTCGCCGCCCGGCCAATTCCGTGCTCGACACAAGCAAGCTGCGCACCGTCTTCGGACTACATTTACCCGATTGGGAAGAGGGCGTGGCAAGGGTTTTGTCCGAAGTCCTGGGCGACTGATCGGAGGCGCATGACGCAGCCGCACGCATGACTCGTTCCACGCCCACTCGCAAAGGTATCATCCTGGCCGGCGGCTTGGGGACGCGCCTGTACCCGGCCACGCATGTCGTCTCCAAGCAGTTGCTGCCTGTCTACGACAAGCCGATGGTGTACTATCCGCTCTCCACCTTGATGCTGGCCGGCATTCGCGAGATTCTGGTCATCTCCACGCCTCGGGATACCCCGCGCTTCGAACAGCTCCTCGGCGACGGTTCGCGCTGGGGGATCAATCTTCGCTACGCCGTGCAGCCCGAACCCGGTGGTATCGCCCAGGCCTTTTTGATCGGGGCGGACTTTATCGGCCGCGATCCCTGTGCCCTGGTCCTCGGAGACAACATCTTCTACGGGCATGATCTGGCGACGATCCTGCAGGCGGCTGCCCGCAAGACCACAGGGGCGACTGTCTTCGCCTACCACGTGCGCGATCCTGAGCGCTACGGTGTCGTCGAATTCGATGTTGAGGGTCGAGCGATCTCGATCGAGGAGAAACCGAAGCAACCCAAGTCGCGCTACGCGGTCACAGGTCTTTATTTTTTCGACAACGAGGTAATCGAAGTCGCCCGCCGTCTCAAACCTTCGGCGCGCGGCGAACTCGAGATCACCGATGTCAATCGGTACTATCTTGAACGAAACCAGCTCGACGTCGTCCCGCTCGGGCGCGGCTACGCCTGGCTCGATACCGGTACGCACGAGGCCCTGCTTGAGGCCTCGCGTTTCATCGAGACCATCGAGCGGCGCCAAGGGCTTAAGATCGCCTGCCTGGAGGAGGTCGCATACCGAATGGGCTTCATTAGCGCGCAGGCGCTCGAGGCGCTTGCTGCCTCCTACCAGAATAACGGCTACGGCCAGTATCTGCTCGGCGTGTTGCGGGAGAGGGTGTTTTGATGCGGGTAGTGGCCGAGCCCTTGCCCGGCGTGCTTCTTCTCGAGCCGAGGGTCTTCGAGGACGATCGCGGATTTTTTCTTGAAAGCTACAACCGCCGCGCGCTCGCGGTCCTCGGGATCGAACAGGAATTCGTTCAGGACAACCACTCGCGGTCGCGCCGCCACGTGTTGCGCGGCATCCATTACCAGATCCGCCGGCCGCAAGGTAAGCTCGTGCGCGTGGTCGCGGGCGAGGTCTTCGATGTCGCGGTGGATCTGCGGCGGGGCTCGCCGGCATTCGGAAAATGGGCTGGCTTCCGGCTGTCGGCCGAAAACCGGCTGATGGCCTGGATCCCGCCCGGTTTCGGTCACGCCTTTCTCGTGCTTTCGGAGCGCGCGGACTTTTTGTACAAAACGACGGAATACTACGTGCCAGAGGATGAACGCTGCATTGCCTGGAACGACCCGCAGATCGGCATTGCCTGGCCGCTTGCAGGCGATCCGATCTTGTCCGCCAAGGATCGGATGGGTCAGCGTTTATGCGACGCAGAGGTTTACGACTAACGGGTTTTTCGCCGAATTGGTTACGGCGGTGCGATGGCCTTTGCAGTCTTACAGACAACGATACTGCAGCCCATGTAGCCGCCATTCAGGGCAGCGGTTTCTTCGGGACGCGAGCTGCGCGAGTGACTTGCGTCGTGATGGGCGATGCGGCAACTGGCATCGATGGTAAGGCCATGAGGCAGGTCACAGGTTTATACTCCGCATCCGTCGGGTTATAATCACGCCACTACTGTTTTCGATCGGGAGGAGAAGGCGTGCAGGTCTTTTCTCTGACCTTGCCCGTTAGAGTGGGCGGCTGACGATGGCGACGGCCAAGGCGCAATGGCTCGATTAGGCGCTGGTGGCTGCAACGAAATATGCGCAAGCTGCGCATTTCTCGCTCAGCGAGCGGCGGAAAGGCCTTGAAAGGCCTTCTGATCCGGTTGGATCTGGAGTCGTGGAGTCATTCGTTCGCACGGCTTAGGATCTGCCGCAGGAGCATGAGCAGGTATTGCGCGCGAACTGCCTGCCTTTGCGCTCGTGCCCGACAAGCTTTACATGCCAATCCGCTATCCAGACGCACTTGCCGGGCCCAGCCTTGCAGAGGCCTATACGTAATCCAAGTCACACGCTGCTATTCAGCATGCGCGCGCCAACCCGAAGGGCGTGGCGGGAACGCTGCGGCTTTACCCCACATGACAGATGGCGACGAGACGACTCAAGAAACTCTTTAAAAAAATTTTTAGTTTTGTGATTCCTGTCGGAAGATAACAATCGATGAAACTCACCATCGTAGGCACCGGTTACGTTGGGCTGGTGACGAGTGCGTGTTTCGCTGAGATGGGCAATACCGTCACCTGCGTGGACGTGGACCAAAAGAAAATCGCTGGTCTCAAGAAAGGCGTCCTGCCGATCTACGAGCCGGGACTCGAGCCACTTGTGGTCCGCAATCACCAGGAGGGGCGGCTGCATTTCGTCACCTCGCTCGCCGACCCCGTAGCGCAGGCCCAGGTCTATTTCATCGCGGTCGGCACGCCGCCCAACGAGGACGGTTCGGCCGATCTCAAGCACGTGCTAGAGGTTGCGCGCGACATTGGACGGCATATCAACGGCTACAGTGTCATTGTGGACAAGTCCACCGTACCGGTTGGTACTGCCGAAAAGGTCAAGGCGACGATCCGCCACGAGCTTAAGGCGCGCGGCCTAGATATCGCCTTCGACGTGGTCAGCAACCCGGAATTCCTGAAAGAGGGCGCAGCAGTCGAGGACTTCATGAAGCCCGATCGCATCATCGTTGGCAGCGAGAGCGAGCGGGCGCGCGCGATCATGCACGAGCTCTACGCGCCCTTCATGCGAAACCACGAGCGCGTTTTTTACATGGGCGTGAAGGAGGCGGAGTTGTCCAAGTATGCCGCCAATGCCATGCTCGCCACCAAGATCTCGTTCATGAACGAAGTTGCTCGCTTGTGCGACGCCATGGGCGTGGATGTCGAGAGCGTGCGCGTGGGCATCGGCTCCGATTCGCGCATCGGCTACTCCTTCATTTATCCTGGCGCCGGCTACGGGGGGTCTTGCTTTCCCAAGGACGTGAAGGCGCTGATCCACATGGCTAGGCAGCATGACATCGAACCGCTCATCCTTCAGGCCGTGCACGAACGCAACGAACGGCAGAAGCACGTGCTGTTTGAGAAGATCACAGCCCGCTTTGGGCAGGATCTGAGCGGGCTTGTCTTCGCGCTTTGGGGGCTTGCCTTTAAGCCTGGCACCGACGATATGCGCGAGGCCCCTTCCTTGGTGCTGCTGCACGAGCTGATCGGCGCTGGCGCGACGGTCAAGGCCTACGACCCTGTCGCCATGGATAGGGCCCGCCGCGAGCTGCCGCGGCGCTGGCTCGATGACGGCAGTCTCCTGTTCGCCAGCCACCAGCACGAGGCGTTGGTTGGCGCCGACGCGCTTGTGCTCGTCACCGAGTGGAAGCCATTCCGCCATCCTGACTTCGAGGTCATGAAGCAGCTTATGAAGCGGCCGGTCGTTTTCGACGGCCGCAACATCTATGATCCTGCGCAGCTGCGTGCGCTGGGTTTCGAGTACGTGGGCATCGGGCGACGCTAAAAGAAGGGATCAGGCGACGGCATGTCGAGAATCACCAAAGCCCTATTTCCCGTCGCCGGACTCGGCACGCGCTTTCTGCCCGCCACCAAGGCAAGTCCCAAGGAGATGCTGCCGGTGGTCGACAAGCCGCTCATTCAGTACGCCGCCGAGGAGGCGATCGCAGCGGGCGTGAACGAGCTGATCTTCGTCACCGGTCGCAACAAACGACCGATCGAGGATCATTTCGACAAGGCCTACGAGCTCGAGATCGAGCTCGAACGGCGCGGCAAGGACGATCTTCTTCAGATCGTCCGCAATATCATTCCCGATCATGTCTCGTGCGTGTACACCCGCCAGCCCGAGGCGCTCGGTCTGGGACACGCCGTGCTGTGTGCGAAATCGGTGGTGGGCGACGAACCCTTCGCGGTAATTCTTGCCGACGATCTCATCAGCGCCCAGCCGAACGCGCTCGAACAGATGGTCAGCCTGTATACCAAGCATCGCTGTTCGATCATCGGTGTACAAAGCGTGGCACGCGAGGATACCTCGCGCTATGGCATCATCCGGGGCGCATCCGTTGGTTCGAACCTCTATCGGGTGGATGCCATCATTGAGAAGCCAAGGCCGGATCAGGCGCCCTCCACCCTAGCCGTCGTCGGCCGCTACATCCTGACCCCTCGCATCTTTTCCCTGCTCGGGCAGCTTCCGCACGGGGCGGGCGGCGAGATCCAGCTCACCGACGGCATCGCCGCGCTGCTCGAGCACGAGCCCGTGCTGGCTTGCGAGCTGTCCGGCAAGCGTTACGATTGCGGCAGCAAACTCGGCTATCTACAGGCCACGGTGGAATATGCCCTGCGGCATCCGGAGCTCAGCGAGGCGTTTCGGCGCTATCTCGAAGACTTCACTTTCGAGACGGGCGCGTTGCGTGAAAAGAAAAAGGGGGGATCACATCCGTGAAGCGCGAAGAATGGCAAAGGTACCGGCGGCAGGCTAAGCACACGCTCGCCTCCACGCGTGTCGCGACTGCAAGGCGCGGGCGATCATGACTGGGCATGCCTCGAGGCCAACAGGCGGCCGAGCTCGCCTTGCAGGGCCATCGCGCGCAACGTCGGGGTACGTGACCGGACACTCGTTGTGGTGAGGCTCCTCGCTGAGATAGGGCAGACAATGGCGGAAGACATTCCCGATTGTGCCCGCGAGCTCGACAAAGTGTATATACCGTCACGCCATCGCGACGCTTATGACGCGGGCGCTCCTTTGAATTATTATTCGAGTCAGGACGACAAGAAGGCCATTGCTTGTGCATTCAGAATGCGCGCCTATGCGGTTGACCAGCGAGGGCTGCCGGCAAATTTCCGGGCGCGGTTGGACAGGTTGTTCGATTTACGGCACCTTGCTTCCTAAAATCGGGCCACTCGGCTGGCGCGAGGCCGACCGGCGCCAGCGTGAAGCCAAAGGGGATCCCTTCGTCGAGATTCTCAAGCGCGAGGGCCTGGAAGTCCCGGCGCGACGCGGACATCAACGGGTCCTGCCGCATAGAGCGCGTTGCGCGTTTCGGTGGATCGGCGTAGGTACGGTACCGAGTCAAGAAATTACGAGAAATTTGCATGTCGATGGCATGTGGCCGTTTCTGACGGATATAATTTCGCAAACCGAAAAGACGGTAACGCGCGAGACGGGAGACAGCTATGGCCAACAAGCTCATGATCGTCATGGTCAACACTGACCCCCGCAATCCGTCCGAGCTGGGGGCGCCGTTCTTTCAGGCCACGGTTGCCGCTGCCATGGAGTACGAGGTCGAGGTGATCCTGACCGCTCGTTCGGGCGAGCTGGCCATCAAGGGTGTCGCGGAAAAGCTCAGGATTCAGGAAGGTAGCCCGAAGACTGTTTACGATTTTATCAAGGATGCCCACGAGGCGGGCGTCAAGTTCAAGGTGTGCACGCCGACCCTGGAACTCTGGGGGAACGAACTGATACCGGAGATCGACGAGACCGTCGGCGGCGCTTATGTCATCAGTCGGGCCATGGAAGACGGCGTGGTGACCTTCACGTATTGAGAAACGTCTGGACGCATCGACGACCCGACGCGCACTGTCTTACTGAAGAAGACCTGTCCTTGCGTTCTTTTTGTTCTTGTCGACTTTGAGCCCGATCACCGCGCAGCAGGCCTGGGAGGTGCTGCAGCAGGCAGACTGCCTCTATCCCGCCGAGGCCGTCGAGGCTGCGCTGGACGATATGGCCCGGCGCATCGCGCGCGCGCTCTGCGGCACAGACCCATTGCTGGTCTGCATCATGACCGGCGGTATTGTCCCGTTCGGCAGACTGCTTCCTCGTCTCTCTTTCCCTTGTCAGGTCGATTACGTGCACGCCACCCGCTATGGCGGCAAGCTCACCGGCGGCGAGCTGCAGTGGATCAGTGGCCCGCACGCGGACGCGCGCGGCCGCGTGGTGCTCCTGATCGACGACATCCTGGACGAGGGGACGACCCTGGCGGGCATTGAACGACGTTACCGTGAGGCCGGAGCGCGCGATGTGCAGAAGGCTGTGCTGGTGGTGAAGGAACGTCCGCGGCCGGTGGATATCCGTATCGAATATTCCGGGCTTGTCGTGCCAGATCGTTACGTGTTCGGCTACGGGATGGACTACAAGGGTTATTTGCGCAATGCGCCCGGCATCTACGCCGAGAATCCATTATGACTGGCATCGCGATCATCGGCGGCAGCGGGCTCACCCGTCTCAAGAATCTTGAGATCACGCGCCGCGAAGTGATCCGCACGCCGTATGGCGAACCCTCTGCGCCGCTGGTCTACGGTCGACTTGGTGGGGTAGAGGTGCTTTTCCTGCCGCGCCACGGGCCCGGGCATACCATTCCGCCGCACGACATCAACTACCGCGCAAACATTTGGGCGATTCGCCAGGCAGGGGCCACGCAGGTGATCGCAGTGAATGCCGTGGGGGGCATCACGCCCGGCTATCTTGAGCCCGGCACGCTCGTCATCCCCGACCAGGTCATTGACTACACCTGGGGGCGGGCCCATACCTTTTTCGGCAGCGAATACCGCCGGGTGACGCACGTAGATTTCACCGAGCCCTACTGCGAAAGGCTGCGCATGAGCCTGATCCATGCGGCGCGCCACTGCGGCCTCGAAATCTTAGCGCGCGGCACCTATGGTGCCACCCAAGGTCCGCGCTTCGAATCGGCTGCCGAGATCCGGCGCCTGGAACGCGACGGCTGTGACATTGTCGGCATGACCGGCATGCCCGAGGCGGGGCTGGCGCGCGAGCTTGATCTCTGCTATGCGTCCGTAGCGGTGGTGGTCAACCCGGCCGCCGGCAAGGCCGAGGGGGTTATTGACCTACGCGAGGTCGAAAAGAACCTCGAGACCGGCATGGAGAAAGTGCGGCGGCTGCTGGAGGTTGCGATTCCACAGCTTGAAAAAACCTGAGGGATGGGAGCCATCTCTCAGAAATGACGAACAGATGGCTAAGCAGCTGTAGACGCCACGACTTGCTCGAACCTACCTCAAAATCGCTTCCCCGCTAGGGTGCGCTGCGCACCGCCGCAACGCCCTTGACAGATCGGTGCGTCAGCATCCTTGGCTCCGTAAACACATCTTCCCTGTCGCCCTTCCTGGCTGCGCTCCCCGCATCCTATTGATGCCCCTGGCTCCCTGACGCTTTATTCTTTGTCAATCTGCACAACGCTCACCAGTGCTCCGAACTTCGGGTGATCGAAATAGTGCAATGTCTTGGTGCGTATGCGTCGGTGCTCGTTGATCCAGTAGGTCTGCTGCGCCGGCGTGTCCGAGGACTGCCCGCTGTCCGCGTGTAGAACCAGCTCGAGATTCACGTGCAGGAAGCGGCTTAGGTAGAGCTTGAGCGCGCCGTTAAGCGCCGGATCGCTGCTGATGACCTTTACCGGTTTCGTGACCGATTTGGGCTCCGCCGTCTGCCGCCAGCGCTGATGGGCGAGGATGCGATAATGCCCGTCTTTTTCCAGCAATGCGGCCGCACGACTCAGCACCGAGTCCGGCGCGGGGGAAACCCCCATCGCTACCGCCTCCCTGAAAAGCTCGGACGTGATCCTGGGCTCACCCAGCCATAGCTCGCCTCCTTCCAGTTCCGGCAGCCGGTTTTCGAACACCAATATTTCGACCTCGTACAGCGGCGGCCTGGCGGGTGCCACGGCCTGTGCCTGGCCGACGATAAAAAGGTATAGGGCAATCACGGCGGATAATACTCTCACCGCTACTTTCCCTAATGGGAATTGCTCATAATTTTCCATAATAGTGTCTCCCATTTCCCGAGCCCGCGCGACGACCGCGCGCGCTCGCCGCAAAAGTCTTGCGCGCCGATTATGATCTAGTTTTTTCGGGAATGCAGCGCGCTGCGGCAAGATCTCTAGAACATCCCTATTCGAGGCAAGGGCCGTGCCGGTTCACCGACAATCCATCCATAAGAATATTCCACTCATCCGCAGGCATCTACCCGCGCCGCATGAGAACCATCTCGAATTGTCTTGATAACGGCGGACGTCGACATCGGCGGCGCCGTCACATCCGGCACGAGAAAAGACGCTCGGCATGATCCGGTCATGATTCAATGCGCCTTGACAGATAGGCGTTCAAGGAGTGCGCGCAGGGTGTGTACGCGATCGGCGGCCTGCGGCATCTCGACCGCCACGTGTAGGCGGTTGGGACCATCGAGGCGATAGCGGTGTGGGGCAGACTGCAACATGCGGATGATCGTCCCTGGATCAATGTTCGGCTTGTCGAAGAACTCCAGGCGCGCGCCTCTGGGTCCGGCGTCGATTCTGCGGATGCCGAGCGCAGTGGCCAGGATCTTGAGCTCGGCCGCCTGAAACAGCCGTTGCGCCGCCTCGGGCAGCCGCCCGAAGCGGTCGATGATTTCCTCCTTGAGCGCCTGCAGCGCCTCGGGCGTCGTACAGCCCGCAATGCGCTTGTAGAGCACCAGGCGCAAGTGCACGTCGGGGATATACTCCTGTGGCAGCAGCGCCGGGGCGTGCAGGTTGATTTCGGTGACCGTCTGCGCCGGTTCCTCGGCCGGTTTCTTTCCGCCGGCATGCAGCGTCTTCACCGCCCGGTCGAGTAGCTCTGCGTAGAGCGCGAAACCGACCTCGTCGATCGCACCGCTTTGCGCCTCACCGAGCAATTCCCCGGCCCCGCGGATCTCCAGATCGTGTGCGGCAAGCGTAAAGCCCGCACCGAGCTCCTCGAGCGAGGCGATGGCCTCAAGACGCTTGCGGGCCGAATCGGTCATGGCCCCGCGCCCCGGTACCAGCAGGTACGCATAGGCACTGTGATGCGAGCGTCCCACGCGCCCGCGCAACTGGTGGAGCTGGGCGAGCCCGAACTTGTCGGCGCGCTCGATGATGATGGTGTTGGCCGTGGGCACGTCAATGCCCGATTCGATGATCGTTGAGCACACCAGCACGTTGAAACGCTGATGGTAGAAGTCGAGCATGATGCGCTCGAGCTCGCGCTCTGGCATCTGGCCGTGTGCGATGCGGATCTCGGCCTCCGGCACGATCTGCGCAAGCGTGCGCGCGGCGCGCTCGATGGTGCGCACCTCGTTGTGAAGATAATACACCTGGCCACCGCGCCGGATTTCGCGCAGGCAGGCCTCGCGGATCGTGCCCTCGTTCCACTCGAGCACGAAGGTCTTGACCGCAAGCCGACCCTCTGGCGCCGTGGCGATGAGCGAGATATCGCGCAGCCCGGCGAGGGCCATGTTGAGCGTGCGCGGGATGGGGGTGGCGGTGAGCGTGAGAATATCCACCTCGGCACGCAGCTTCTTGAGTCTCTCTTTCTGGTGAACGCCGAAACGGTGTTCCTCGTCGAGGATGAGAAGACCGAGATCCTTAAAGCGCACGTCGTTCTGCAGCAACCGGTGCGTACCGATGACGATATGCACATCGCCCTCGGCCAGACCCGCGAGCACCGCGGCCTGCTCGGCCTTGGCGCGAAAGCGCGACAGCAGCTCGATGCGGTAGGGCTGTCCGGCGAAGCGGTCGCGAAAGTTCCGGTAATGTTGTTCGGCAAGCAGTGTCGTCGGCACCAGTACGGCAACCTGAGTCTGGTTGTGGACCGCAACGAAGGCGGCGCGTAACGCCACCTCGGTCTTGCCAAAGCCCACGTCCCCGCACACCAGCCGGTCCATGGGTTTGGCTGAGGTCATATCCTGTAGCACTTCTGCAATGGCGCGTGCCTGGTCAGGCGTTTCTTCGAAGGGAAAGGCATCGGCGAAGGCATGGTAATGCGTCTCGCAGATCCTGAAGGCGCGCCCTGAGCGAGCGCAGCGTAGCGCCTGGATCTCGAGCAGCTCGGCGGCTGCATCCCAGGCCTTTTCGCGTGCTCGTTCCTTGGCCCTCTGCCAGGCTTCTCCCCCAAGCTTGTGCAGCGGGGGGTGCTCGGGATCGGTACCGGTATAGCGGCTGATGAGGTGCAGGGACAAAACCGGGATATAGAGCTTGTCACCGTCGGCATACTCCAAGGCGATGAACTCGCCCGGTCCGTCGCCCACATCGAGCGTCTGTAGCCCCAGGTAGCGGCCCACGCCGTGGTCCTTGTGCACTACGGGGTCACCGACCTTGAGCTCAGCAAGCCCCTTGATGATCGCCGCGGGGTCGCGCTCGCCGTACACGCGCCGACGGCGCTGCGCGGCGCGTTCGCCGTACAGTTGCGACTCGGTGATGACGGCAAGCGGCGGGTCCGCCAACAGCAGGCCCTTGTCGAGATCGGCTACCCCCAGGGCCAACCGGATGTCGCCCTGCACGAACTGTTTCCAGCCGGAGACGGTCTCGGTCGTAAAACCATTGTCAGCGAGCAGCGCGCGCAGCGTCTCGCACCGGCCGGCGGATTCGGCCACCAGCAGCACCCGTCCGGGATATCCCCGCAGGTAATCGAAAAGCTTCCAGTAAGGCGCGGCGGATTTGGGGTCCACCGGAAGGCTCGGCGGCGGCCGTGTATCGAAGCACACGGCCTGCGCCGGCGGCGGCTCGTCATGTGTCAGTTCGATGTGGGCAAACGTCTGGAGGCGGGTCCGGAAGTCCTCCTCGCTCAGGAATAACGCTTCAGGCGGGAGCAGGGGTCGTTCGCGATCGGCGCGCTTGTCACGGTAGCGTTGCTGTGCCTCGCGCATGAATTGCGCGGCGGCTTCGGTTACCGCGCTCTCGAAGACGCAGAGTGTCGCCTCCGGCAGATAATCGAAAAAGCTTTCGGTGCGCTCGAAGAACAGCGGCAGATAGTACTCGATTCCGCCCGGCGCAAGCCCCTTGCTGACCTCTCGGTAGAGCGGCGATTTCTGGGGATCGCCCTCGAAGTGCGCGCGGAACGCCTGGCGGAAGCGCTGGACGCCGATCTCAGTGAGCGGGAACTCGCGCCCTGGCAGCAGACGCACGCTCTCGTGGTGTCGACCGGAGCGCTGAGTGGCCGGATCGAACTCGCGGATGGACTCGACCTCTTCGCCAAAGAGATCAATGCGGTAAGGCACGGGGCTGCCCGCAGGGAAGAGGTCCACGAGCCCACCGCGCACCGCAAACTCGCCCGGTTCCATGACCTGCGAGACGGCGTGGTAGCCGCTACTGACCAGCTGCTCGCGCAGTCGGGTAAGCTCGAGGCGCTCGCCCACGCGCAACACGAAGCTGCTCGACGCCACAAACTCGCGCGGCGGTAGCCGGTGCAGAAGCGTGCCTACCGAGGCCAGCACCAGGCTTCGTTCCAGGCCGGGTAGGCGATAGAGGGTCTCGAGACGCCGCGAGTGGATACCGGGATGGGGCGAAAAAGCGTCGTACGGCAGGGTCTCCCGATCCGGAAAAAACAGGATGGGCAGGTCCATGCCGTCTGCGTAGAAACGGAGCTCGTCTTCCAGCAGGCGTGCGCGATGAACGCTTGCGGTAACTACCAGTATAGGCCCGGCATGAGCCTTGCTTGCTTGTACCAGTGCAATCCCCTGGGCACTGCCGAACAGACGCGCCCAGTGCATCCGCTCACGCGTGCGGGCTGGCAATGGCGGTCTAAGAGGTGATTCCAAAAGGATTTTCTTCGTTTCTTGGGTTGCGGCGGGCATGTCGGATAGCGCGAAAAGCCGCAATTGTATCCGCTTCGGTCGGCTGGGGAACCTCGTAGAAAAAATCTATTGATGGTCTATAGTTACTGGTATATTCTAAACCAAACTAGAAGCAGGTATTACTAACTCAAGGCAATATAACTAAACGCCAGAGGAGGAAAGGAGGGTATGGCGAAACGGCCCCGCTTCAAAATCGGAGATCACGTTTTTTATCCCTCGGCCGGAGTGGGCGTGATCGAAGGCATAGAAGCCATCTGTATCTCCGGCGCCGTGCAAAACTGTTACATCATCCGCATCCCCGAGACCAGGATGGTGGTCAAGGTACCGGTCGAGAACGTAGAGCGGGTCGGGCTGCGTCCGTTGCTTTCCGAGCGCAAGCTCAAAGAGCTCTTCAAGGTACTTTCTGCACGCAGCCGCAAACGCGTCACTGGCGGCAATTGGACCGAGCGCTGCAAGGAGATCGAGCGTAAGATCAATACCGGGTCGTATCTCGAGATCGGCGAGGTCGTGCGTGACCTGATGCGCTGGAAGAGGCGGTCCGGGCTGTCTTTCGAGGAATCCATGCTGCTCGAGACAGCGAGCGGTTATCTTGTGCGCGAGATCGCCGCCGTGGAAGGGATTTCGCCGGAGGTCGCCAAGGATCGCATCCGCGCTTATATCGGCGTTCGCCAATAGCGCTCGCCCGAGCAAGGGGCAGAATTATTCTCGATGATGCATCGCAGAAAATACCGTTGACCCTGTTTTAATCCTGTACCTTCTTTCCGACGAGATTTCTAAGGCTTCTTCCTTGGCCGTTGCTGCCCGAATCTGGGCCGTTGTCCCTGCAGCTGGGGTCGGCGCACGCATGCGCTCGGCGACCCCCAAGCAGTACCTGCCGCTCGCCGGTCGGCCGGTCATCTTGCACACCCTCGAGCGCCTGTGCTCCTACTCGCGCCTGGAGGGGGTGGTAGTGGGGCTGTCTGCTGGCGACTCTCATTGGGAGGCCTGCGCCGGTTACTGCGCACGTTGGCCGCGTTTCCTCGGGACCTATCTCGGCGGTGCCACACGTGCGCATACCGTGCTGAACGGAATCAAGAGGCTTGCGCTACATGCCCGGCCGGACGACTGGGTGCTGGTGCACGATGCCGTGCGCCCCTGTGTGCGGCATGCAGACATGGATAAACTCGTGGACGCCGTGCTCGCCGGTGAAGACGGGGGGATTCTGGCGCTGCCCGTCATTGACACCGTCAAGCGCGCTGACGAAGAGGGGCATGTGGTGGAAACGGTTGCTCGCGCCCGCCTTTGGCGGGCGTTGACGCCACAGATGTTTCGTGTCGCCCCGCTCGCTCAGGCCCTCGAACGGGCACTTGCCGATGGCCGAGAGATCACCGACGAGGCGGCCGCCATGGAGGCCATTGGCGTACGCATCCGTTTGATCGAAGGGTCCGCGGACAACATCAAGATCACGCTGCCGGCTGACCTGCGGCTGGCAGAGATATTTCGAAAAGAGCAGGAGCGCGATGATGCAGCGGATCGGGCACGGTTATGACGTCCATCCCCTGATCGGCGGGCGCGCGCTCGTACTGGGCGGGGTGCGCATCCCGCACGACAAAGGGCTCGCCGGTCATTCGGATGCCGATGCATTGATCCATGCGGTCTGTGACGCCTGTCTAGGCGCCGCTGGTCTTGGCGATATCGGCCGACATTTTTCTGACACCGATCCACAGTACAAGGACATTGACAGCCGTGTGCTTCTGCGCCAGGTGCGCGAGGCGCTCGCCGCGCGCGGAATGCGGGTCGTGCACGTGGACACCACGATCGTCGCCCAAGCCCCGAAGCTCGCTCCCTATTTGGAGCAAATGGTCGCAAACCTCGCCACCGACCTCGGGATTGCTCGCGACCAGGTCAATGTCAAGGCCACCACTACAGAACACCTCGGTTTCATCGGACGCGAGGAAGGTATCGCCGCGCATGCGGTAGTGTTGGTGGAAGAGCGCGAGGAGCGAGGCGAAGTTGTCTCGAACAGATGTTCTGGCGAGGAATGAGTTCGATGCCGCTCTTCTTGCCACTGTTCATGGCTCTGAATGATGCTGGCGTGCGGTACGTGTCGTTGCGGGTGGTAGCGACGGTTCTGCATGGCTACGCACGCTTGACCATGGAGGTCGCGCTCTTCGCCAATGTGGCGCCAGCCGAGAATGGGACTGCCCGGTGCCGCCAACAACCGTCGTTTCGCGAGCGGCTCGCGGTGAACCGTCATCGCGGAATATGCCGTTGCTGCCGTGGCCCGACGGGAGGACAGCGAGGGTTTGGTCATCAAGATCACTCCGTCCTGCACCAATCACAACGGCCGCCAGCACGCCTTCGGGCCGCTTTACATCGGGAGGGGCGATGGCAGCAGCAGGAATGATCCGGAGAACAACGGCCAAGATCTTACGGCGCCCCATGGTGTCATTTCTGGACAACAACATCCCGGCGGACAACCCCGGCTTGATCAAGGGCATTTCGAACGCCTTGCCGTGAGATTTGGGCCTAGGCCTACGCAGTTCTTGGTGCCTTGGTTTCAACCGCTGAGCGGCGATCTGCTCGCCGGCGCGACGTGGGAGAAGATACGAGGGAGCAGATCGACATCATCAAGAAGCGATGCAACAACGGCTGGCGGATCAGGGGGCGATATTTGCACAACCCGACTCTCTACCCCGGCGGCAACTGCCCCAGTGTCGGGCGACCATGAGCCGCACGATCATTGTGCACATGCCCACCGAAAGGGGCTGGCGTTCCATCACTGGCGGTGTCGTCTTACCGCACGGGGCGGCGATCGCTGATCCGTATGGCGTCTACCTAATCAATATGGCGATTACGGGAAGGCAGAGATGCCGGGGGTTCCGCTATGACAGGGCCGGCGCCCTCATCATGCAACGCAGCCTGGGCAGGGTTTCGGGCCTGAGCGCTTTCGGTTGCGACAAAGGGCCATGAGGTCTATGCCCTGAGTCATAACTAGCGGGATGGTGTACAAGGGATCGACCCCTGCGCCAGGATTTTGCCGCAATCCCGGCGGGGCCGCCGCTTCTAACTGTGGGAGCGCTCGACCCGGGCGCAATCAATGCTTTTTTTTCAACAGCACATACACCGCCCCCGTGCCGCCATCGCTGGGGCGGGCGGAGCAGAAGGCAAGCACCTCGTCTTTTCGGCGCAGCCAGGCATTCACCTTGCCCTTGAGCACCGGAAGTTTTCCTTCCGAGCCTTTTCCCTTGCCGTGGATAATGCGCACACAACGCTTGCCTGCGATTTGGGCGGCGCGCAGGAAGGCGTCGAGGCGGCTGCGGGCCTGCGGCACGGTTTGGCCGTGTAGGTCGAGTTCGGCCTCGATGACGAACTGACCGCGACGCAATTTACGCAGCACGAGTCGCTGCAGGCCGGGCCGCACGTAAAGCAGTTCCTCGCCGGTCTCGACCTCGGTAGGTTCGTACTCGTCCGACAACAGGCTTTGCATCACCGCTTGATCGTCACGCCAGCGGCTCTCCGGAACCGGGCGGCGGTGGCGTCGATAAGGCGGTATGCGGTCTTGCACAAGCGGCCTGGCGTCGTGCACGGCGTCGCGAAAGCACTTGATGTCCTCGTCTTTGTTGCGCTGGTGGTTGGCCATGGGGAATATGTGCCCCCATTTTAAGATTTAGGGCCTATCTCAAAATCGCTTCCCCCAGAAGGGGGCGCCTTAGCACACCGCAGTGGCGTTCCTAGGGGTTTGGTAAATCCGCTACTTCGACTTCGTAACCCCGCACCCCTGCCGCAGTTCTCGCACACCTCGCGTATCCTAACCGCTTTTGGGGTGGGTTTTAGCCAGATATCGCTCCGCGTCCAGCGCCGCCATACAGCCGGAGCCGGCCGAGGTCACGGCCTGCCGGTAGACATGATCTTGCACGTCTCCGGCAGCGAAGATGCCAGGTATGCTGGTTGCGGTGGCGTTTCCGTCGCGCCCGGCGCGAGTGACGATGTAGCCGTTTTCCATTTCGAGCTGGCCCTCGAAGATTTTGGTATTGGGGGCGTGACCGATGGCGATAAAAACCCCCTGTACCGGGATCTCCTTAATCCGGCCTTCCTGTACGCTTTTGATGCGTAGACCCGTCACGCCTCGCTCATCGCCGAGGATCTCGTCCACCACATGGTTCCACTCGATCGCGATCTTGCCGGCCTTGACCCGCTCCATGAGGTGATCGACCAGGATCGCCTCGGCGCGGAACTGGTCGCGCCGATGCACGAGCGTGACGTGCTCGGCGATGTTGGCAAGATAAATCGCCTCCTCGACGGCGGTGTTGCCGCCGCCGATCACCGCCACCCGCTGGCCCTTGTAGAAGAACCCGTCACAGGTGGCGCAGGCCGACACCCCGCGGCCTTTGTATTTCTCCTCTGAAGGGATGCCCAGGTACTTGGCCGAGGCGCCGGTGGCGATGATGAGCGCATCACAGGTATACACGCCGTTGTCGCCGATCAGGCGAAACGGCCGTGCTTTGAGGTCGGCGGTATGGATGTGATCGAAGACGATCTCGGTGTGGAAGCGCTCGGCGTGCCGGCGCATGCGGTCCATGAGGTCCGGGCCCTGCAGGCCCTCGACGTCGCCTGGCCAGTTGTCGACATCGGTCGTGGTCATGAGCTGGCCGCCCTGCTCGAGGCCGGTAATGAGCACGGGATTGAGGTTGGCGCGCGCGGCGTACACCGCCGCGGTATAACCGGCCGGGCCGGAGCCGAGGATCAACAGGCGGGCGTGCTTCTCGGTTGCCATGCTGCGAAGACTCCTGTGTGCTAGAGGGGGTATTCGATGGACAAAACCCGGTGAAGTTCTTATCTTGCCCGTGGGCAAGCCGGGCGAGGGCCGCCCGTATGTTACGTCATTGATCCGCAAGGGGTAAAGGAGAACGCATGCGCATCGGCATTCCGAAAGAGATCAAGGTCAAGGAGGGGCGCGTGGCCCTGATCCCGCCGGCGGTGAGCGAGCTCGTGCGGCACGGGCACGAGGTGTACGTGCAGGCCGGGGCGGGGCTCGCGAGCGGTTACCCGGACATGGACTATCGCCAGGCCGGCGCGCAACTGGTACCGGACGCCGCGACCCTGTACGCGCGCGCCCAGATGGTGCTCAAGGTCAAGGAGCCGGTGGCGGCGGAGTACAGTCTGCTGCGCGCCGACCATCTGCTGTTCTCTTACCTGCACCTGGCCGCAAACCCGGAGCTGGCGCGGGTGTTGAAGGACAAGGGCCTGACGGCGGTGGGCTTCGAGACCGTGGAGGAGGGCGGCCGGCTGCCACTGCTCGCGCCCATGAGCGACATCGCCGGGCGGCTCGCGGTGCAGATCGGCGCGACCCTGCTGCACGTCCACCGCGGCGGGCGCGGGTTGCTGCTCGGCGGCCTGCCCTCGGCCGAGCGCGGCTATGTGGTCATTCTGGGCGCAGGAACGGTCGGCGGCAACGCCGCGGCCGTGGCCGCCGCGCTCGGCGCGCAGGTCACGGTGTTCGCGCCGCACCGCCCGGGCCTCGAGCGCATGCACGCGCTCGGGCCGAACGTGACGGCCCTGCCGTCCTACCCGGCGCTCATCGAGCGGGCGGTGTACGACGCCGACCTGCTCATCGGCGCGGTGCTCGTCCCCGGCGCGCGCCCCCCCAAGCTGGTGAGTGCCGACATGGTGAGCAAGATGAAACCCGGGGCGGTGATCGTGGATGTCTCCGTGGACCAGGGCGGCTGCATCGCGACCACCCGTCCGACCGACTACGACAACCCGACTTATATAGTAGACGGTGTGGTGCACTTCGCCGTGACCAACATGCCGGGCGCGGTGCCGCGCACCGCCTCCCAGGCCCTGTCCACGGCGCTCACACCCTACGTGCTGCGCCTGGCCGCGCCCGGCGGTCTCTCCGATCCGGCGCTGGTCAAAGGCATCAACGTGGCGAGCGGCAAGATCGTGCACCCCGCCGTGCGCGAGTCGCTCGAGGCGATGGCGAAGAGCGCCTAAAAGTGCGAAAATTCCAACTCGAACCGAGACTTAAAAAAGGAAGTACGTGCGCCAGGCGACCTGGAAAAGAACGACTCCCCCGATCACTCCGCGCCTCATGCGCCTGCTGCGTGAGGCGGCCCTGTATCTCCTGGCGGCGCTCGCACTTTATCTTCTGATCTCGCTCTGGACTTACGCACCTTCCGATCCCTCTTGGTCACATCGCGGGCCGAGCGAACAGGTGGTGAACCTGGGCGGGCGCGTCGGGGCGGTGTTGTCCGATCTGTTCTTCACTCTCTTCGGCTACGTGGCCTACCTGTTTCCGCTGCTGATCGCGGTGCTGGGCTGGCGAGTGTATCTGCACCGTAAAGACCCTACGCCCGTAAGCAGGAAGCAGCGTTTGCTCGTCAGCGCCGGCTTCGTGCTCGCGATACTCGGCGCCGGCGGGCTGGCCAGCCTGCACTTTCACCCGCCCCCGGACAGTCCGTTCAGTGCTGGCGGCTGGCTGGGCGAGCTGGTTGGTAGCGGCCTGGCCGCGGCCTTCAGCTTCGTGGGCGCGACCGTGTTTTTGCTCGCCTTGTTCCTCTCGGGTGTAACGCTCTTTACTGGGCTGTCCTGGCTCAGGCTCATGGACGAGACCGGCCGGCTCGCCTTTGTGCTCGCGGATCGCGCGCGATACCTCGGCGCCACGCTCGTGGACTACGTGATCGGTCTGCGCGCCCGCCGCGCCCGCCGCGAGATAGTGTCCGAAGAGAAGAAGGTGCTCGAGAAGCATGCCCCGCCGCGCATCGAGCCGGTGCTCACGCGCGTGCCGGTTAGCAAGCGCATGGAACAGGAAAGACAGGTACCACTCTTCGACATGCCCGGGCCGAAGGAACTGCCGCCGCTTTCGCTCCTCGACCCGCCCGACAAGCACAAGCCGCCCCAGTTCTCCAAGCAATCGCTCGAGGGCATGGCACGGCTGCTTGAGAAGAAGCTCCTCGACTTCGACATTGAGGTACAGGTGGTAGCGGTCCAGCCAGGCCCGGTGATCACGCTGTTCGAGATCGAACCTGCCCCGGGTATCAAGGCCTCACAGATCACGAATCTTGCACGCGATCTGGCGCGCGCGCTCTCGGTGGTGAGCCTGCGTGTGGTGGAAAACATCGTCGGCAAGACCACAATCGGCATCGAGATCCCGAACGAGAGCCGCGAGACCGTACGCCTCTCAGAGATCCTCGCCTCGCAGGCCTACGAGGAATCGCAGTCGCCTGTGACGCTGGCGCTTGGCAAGGACATTGCGGGCCATCCGGTGGTGACGGACCTGGCGCGCATGCCGCACCTGCTCATCGCCGGCACTACCGGTTCAGGCAAGAGTGTCTGCATGAATTCGCTGCTGCTCAGCATCATCTACAAGTCTACACCCGAGCAGGTGCGCTTCATCATGGTGGATCCCAAGATGCTCGAGCTCGCTGTGTACGAGGGCATCCCGCACTTGCTTGCGCCGGTGGTCACCGACATGAAGCAGGCGGCGAACGCCTTCAAGTGGGCGATCGCGGAGATGGAGCGCCGCTACCGGCTGATGGCGGCGCTTGGGGTGCGTAACCTCGCCGGGTACAACCGCAAAGTCAAGGAGGCGATCGACGACAAGAAGCCGATCCCCGATCCGCTCTACACACCCACCTCGCCCGAGGACGAAATCCCCACGCTCAGGCCGCTGCCGCTCATCGTGATTTTTGTCGACGAGCTCGCCGACCTCATGATGGTGGTCGGCAAGAAGGTCGAGGAGCTGATCGCGCGCCTCGCCCAGAAGGCACGTGCTGCGGGCCTGCACCTGGTGCTCGCCACCCAGCGGCCGTCGGTCGACGTGATTACCGGTCTCATTAAGGCGAATATCCCCACGCGCATCGCCTTTCAGATGTCTGCGCGCGTTGACTCGCGCACCGTGCTCGACCAGATAGGCGCCGAGCAGCTGCTTGGGAGCGGCGACATGCTGTTTCTGCAGCCAGGGCAGGGTGTGCCGATGCGCGTGCACGGCGCCTTCGTCGCCGACCACGAAGTGCACAAGGTGGCAAGCTTCCTCAAGAAGCAGGGCGCGCCTGCCTATGATGAGCGCATTCTTGCCGGCGATTCGGGCGTCAATGACCAAGGACTGCTCACCCAAGGCGGGGCGCCCGCCGAGGAATTGGGCAGCGACGACCCGTTCTACGACGAGGCGGTCCGTATCGTGCTCGAGTCGCGCCGCGCCTCGGTCTCCGGCGTGCAGCGGCGGCTGCGCATCGGCTATAACCGCGCCGCGCGCCTCATCGAGAAGATGGAGGAGGCTGGTATCGTGGGCCCCCTGCAGCCGAACGGCAGCCGAGAGGTGCTGGTACCGCCGCGTGCCGGGGCGGGGGAGCGGCCATGAGAAGGGGCGTGCAACGAGCGACGAGGGCAGGGGGTATCGTATGGCGAGTCCTGTTCGCCATTCTTGCCGGACTCTACTTGGTCGACGTCGCCGCCTTGGCCAAGTCGAGGTCGGGCGGGGGCGAGAGTCTTCGGTGGTTCTTCCGCGAGGTGAAAAGCTTTCAATCGCGCTTCGATCAAACGGTGCTGGATGAGGCGCACAATCTCATCCAGGAGTCCTCAGGCACGCTCTGGATCGAGCGGCCGGACCGTTTCCGCTGGGAGTACGAGGCGCCGTACCAGCAACACATCGTTGGCGACGGTAAGCGAATCTGGGTCTATGATCTTGAGCTGCAGCAGGTGACGGTGCGCCCCATGACCGGCGGACTCGGCGACACCCCGGCTGCTCTGCTTGCCGGCCGCGGCCAGCTCGACGACCGCTTCGTGGTCAAAGACCTCGGCCGCCAGGGTAAACTCGACTGGGTGCAGCTTATCCCCAAACGCAAGGACGGCGGCTTCGAAGATATCCGCATCGGATTCGAGGACGGCAAGATCCGCCTGCTCGAAATGATCGACGGCTTCGGTCAGACCACCCGTGTTACACTGCGCGCCCCGCGTGAAAATGCGCAGATCGAGCCCGAAAAGTTCCGCTTCTCGCCGCCTGCGGGTGTGGATGTGGTGGGAGAATGAGAGATGGCCCGCTCGGCCGCCACAGACTTGTTCAATACCAGTCCCGCCGGTCCCTTTCAGCCGCTCGCCGACCGTATGCGGCCGCGTCGCTTGGAGGAGTTCTTCGGCCAATCGCATCTGCTCGCTCCGGGCAAGCCGCTGCGCGTGGCGATCGAGGATGGGGCGTTACACTCGATGATTCTGTGGGGGCCGCCGGGCACGGGCAAGACCACTTTGGCGCGCCTGATCGCCACGCGCGTTAGCGCGCACTTCATCGCGCTTTCAGCGGTGTTCGCCGGTGTCAAGGAGATCCGCGCAGCGATCGAGGAGGCAAAGCTCGCGCGCGCCCGTCGGAACCGCACGGTGCTGTTCGTGGATGAGGTGCACCGCTTCAACAAGGCGCAGCAGGACGGCTTCCTGCCCTACATCGAGGATGGCACTTTCATCTTCATCGGCGCGACGACCGAAAATCCCTCATTCGAGCTCAACACGGCCTTGCTCTCCCGCGCGCGTGTCTACGTGCTCAAGGCACTCACCCCGGAGGAGATTCGTGCGGTGCTCCGCCGCGCACTCGAGGATAAAGAATTCGGGCTCGGCGCGCGCGCGCTGCAGATACCCGAACAAGCGCTCGATCTGCTCGCCCGGGCCAGCGATGGGGATGCGCGCCGCGCCCTCAACTTTCTTGAGATGGCGGCCGATCTGGCAGAAAGACAGCAAGACGGCGGCGAGATCGTCCGGATCGAGCAGGTATGCGACATCCTGGCCGGCGGCACTACCCGACGCTTCGATAAGCAGGGCGAGGTCTTCTACGACCAGATCTCGGCGCTACACAAGTCGGTGCGCGGCTCGGACCCGGACGCCGCGCTTTACTGGCTGGCACGTATGCTTGATGGCGGTTGCGATCCCCTGTACATCGCCCGGCGCGTGGTACGCATGGCTGTCGAGGACGTCGGGAACGCTGACCCACGCGCTCTGAGCATCGCGCTCAACGCCTGGGATGCCTATGAACGGCTCGGCAGTCCCGAGGGCGAGCTGGCCATCGCCCAGGCGGTCGTCTACCTCGCCTGCGTGCCCAAGAGCAACGCCGTGTACACCGCCTTTGGCGCCGCCCAGGCGGATGCGAAAAAGCACGGCTCGCTCGAAGTGCCGCTGCATCTGCGCAACGCGCCGACCCAGCTCATGAAGGAGCTCGGCTACGGCAAGGGCTATCGCTACGCCCACGACGAGCCGCATGGCTATGCTGCGGGGGAGAACTACTTCCCGGAGGCACTACGCGCTCGGCGGTATTATTTTCCAACCGACTGCGGATTCGAGCAGAAAATCGCCGAGCGCCTCGCGCGCCTGCGCGACCTCGACCGGCAGGCACGTCAGAATCCGGATCAAGAGTTTAAGCGTCATGGCCCGGAGAGTCCCTGACAGGGCTGTGCGATCCACGCAGAACACATGGGAAGAGCAGCTCTCGTGACCGGCTCGTTCCATGATCGCACTCTGGCTCACCGCCGCATTGTTGTTGTCGCTCGCCGGGTATGGCAATGGAGGTGATTTTGAACGCGCCCTCGTGGCTTATGAGGCCAAGGATTATGCCCGGGCGCACGAAGCGCTCGTGCCGCTAGCTGAGAAGGGCGACCCGCGCGCCCAACACCTGCTCGGTCTTTTGTACGAAAAGGGGCGGGGTGTGGAAAAGGATTTCACAACGGCCGTGCACTGGTATCGGCGTGCGTCGCAATTTGGTTATGCACCGAGTGAATACCGCTTGAGCGTGGCCTATCTCTGTGGTCTTGGCGGCCTGCCCAAAGACAAGGCGCAAGCGCTTGAGTGGCTGCGTCGCTCCGCGAACGGCGGCTACGATAAGGCGCGCAGGGTGCTCGCCGAGATCGAGGCCAATGGCGGTGAACGCGCCTTGCGCGGGCCGAAGGTCACCCTTAGCTGCTGGGCATTCTCACTGCGATGAGCGCCCTTAGGATTTTTCTTGCAGTTTCGCGCGCACGGCTGAGATGAGGAACTTGATCGCCATCGCCGTGGGCGGCGCGGCCGGCAGCGTGCTGCGTTACTGGCTCTCGGCCTGGGTATATGCTTTTGCCGGCCGCGGTTTCCCATACGGTACGCTCGCGGTCAACGTGCTCGGTTGTCTTGCCATGGGCGTGTTGTTTGTCGTGTTTCTCGAGCGGCTAAGCGACGACATGGCGCTGCGCGCCGGGCTCCTTATCGGCCTGCTCGGCGGGTTCACCACTTTTTCCACGTTTTCCATCGAGACCTTCAACCTGATCGAGGAGGGCGAGTGGCTCAAGGCGGGGCTTAACATGGCCGGCAGTGTCGTACTGTGCGTGGGCGCGACATGGATCGGCGTGCTCCTGGGGAGGCAGCTATGAAAACGAGCGACGTGACGATGGTGCGGATCTATCTCACCGAAGGCGAACCGCTCGTCAAGCAGATCTTCGCGCGCCTGCACGACGAGGAGAAGGTGCGCGGCGTGACGGTCTTCCGCGGCATCTCCGGCTTCGGGCGCTCCGGGCGCGTGCATTCCGCTGCACTGCTCGATCTGGCGCTCGACCTGCCCGTGGTGATCGAGTTCTTCGACGAGCCGGCCAAGGTGCGCCGCATCCTTGTGCACCTCAAGGACCTGCTCCCCTCCGGTCACGTCGTCACCTGGGCGGCACGCGTCAACGAAGGCTGAGCCCGCGATTGCGCATCGAGTGGGGTTCGGCTATAGTGCGGTTCGCCAGGAGATGGCATTCCTCCTCTAACCGCCGCACCGGCTGATGATGCCTACGTAACTTTCCCGCTAAGAAGGGAAGGCGTGGGCGGGTTCCGCCGGGCGCTGTTCGGCGCGCCCCCCTCGCATGGTGATAACCCGGGACAATCCCGTCCCGGCCAAGTGATTGTTGCATCCGAGCAACGGAGGGTCGCGTATGCATGCCGATGCCGCACCGCTGATCGTGGGCCTGTTGATCTTCCTCTCGAGCCTGATGTCGCTCAAGCTCGGGATTTCGGTCGCCATCATCGAGATCATGCTCGGTGCGGTGGCGGGCAACCTGGGCCTGGAGGCGCAGCCATGGATGATTTACCTCGCCACCTTCGGCGGCATATTGCTCACCTTTCTCGCCGGCACCGAGATTGACACCCAACTTTTCCGACGCCACTTCAAGGAGAGCTTTTTGATCGGCGCGATGTCCTTTTTGCTGCCGTTCGCCGGCGTGGCGCTGTTTGTCTATTACTTCGCCGGTTGGAGCCCCGGGGCCTCGCTCATCGCCGGCGTGGCGCTGTCCACCACCTCGCTCGCCGTGGTCTACGCGGTGCTGGTCGAGACGGGGATGAACCGCACGGCACTCGGCAAGATCATCATGGCCTCGACCTTCGTCACGGACATGGGAACGGCGCTGGCCTTGAGCATACTGTTCCTCAAGCCTACGCTGTACACCGCCGCGTTTGTCACCGTTTCGATATTGGTCATCCTGGGCGCGGTGTATTTCTCTCACCATGTGCTCGAAAACCCGCGACTCAAGAACAAGGTGATCGAGCCCGAGATCAAGTACCTGTTTGCGCTGCTGCTGGTGTTTATTTATTTCGCCGAGCTCGGCGGGGGGCACGCGGTGCTCCCAGCCTTTCTGCTCGGTCTGCTCATGTCCCGGCATTTCACCGAGACGGCGACCACCAAGGAGTTGCGCAACCGGCTGCGCACCGTCGCGTACGCGGTGATCACGCCGCTGTTCTTCCTGGTCGGCGGCGTCAAGATATCGTTTGCGCTGATCGCCGCGGCCTTCGGACTGTTCGCGGTGCTGTTTGCGCTCAAGCTCGTGACCAAGTTTCTTGGCGTGTACTTCCTTGCCCGACGCTATCTGCCGCACGGCAGCATGTATACGACTCTGCTCATGAGCACGGGGTTGACTTTCGGCACGATCTCGTCGGTGTTCGGGCTCAACGCCGGTTACATCGATCAGGCTCAGTACTCGGTCCTGGTGGGCGTGGTCGTGGCGAGCGCCGTGATCCCGACCGTCATCGCCCAGAAGTGGTTCATGCCGGTCCACTCGGAAGACATCGTGGACATCAACAACGACCAGCGCTGAGAATCGCGATGCCCGGGGCCTTCTGCCCGCACTGCTTCGCCCGGCACAACATCGAGACGAAACGCTGTCCGGCTTGCGGCGCGGACCTCGCCGCGCTCAGCACGCGAAAGTACCGCGAAAAGCTCGTCGCCGCGCTCCGTCATCCGCTCGCCGACGTGCGTCTGCGTGCCGTCATCGCGCTCGGTTTGCGCGGCGAGGAGGGAGCAGCGGACGAATTGGTTGCGCTTGCCCTGCGCGACGGAGCCGACGTGGTGCAGGGACGCGAGATCGTGCGCGCCCTCGCGCGGCTGTGCGCCGGCCGGCCGCACAACCGTGCGCTCGAGGCGCTCGCCGCGCGGCACCCCGCCTCGGCCGTACGTCTGGCCGCGCACGAAGCATTGACGGCGGCGCGACGCGGCACGCGATAATTTCCCGCGGGTGCATGCAAAGCCGCACCTCCAGCGGATCCTGAAGGCGCTCATGGCCGTCCCGCCCGGCGTGCTTGGGCTTGGATGCCAGACCGAGGCCGGTGCAGTACACCTTCCCGGACGATGACACGTGCAGACCAACGGCGCCGAAATAAGTACAATGACGGGGTTTTATGCGGATGCAAACAGAACAATAAACCATGCTCGACCCTCGGCTCCTGCGTACCGACCTGGAAAACACCGCCTTGCGGCTGGCGCGCCGCGGTGTGGCGCTCAACCTTGCGGCGCTCGAGGCGATCGAGCGGCGGCGCAAGGAGATCCAGACCCACACCGAGACGCTGCAGCACAAGCGCAACGTCACCGCCAAGGCGATCGGTGCCGCCAAAGCGAAAGGGCAGGACGCTGCCGCACTGCTCGAGGAGGCCCGCAGAATCGCCACGGAGCTGAAGCAGCTCGAGAGAGAGTTGGAGGCCGTGCAGGGCGAGCTCGAGGCCTTCGCGCTCACGATTCCCAATCTCCCGCACGCGAGCGTGCCGGACGGACGTGATGAACGCGACAACGTCGAGCTTCGCCGCTGGGGAGAGCCGCCGCGCTTCGATTTCACGCCGCGCGACCACGTGGAACTGGGACAGGCGTTGGGACTCATGGACTTCGAGGCGGCGGCCAAGCTTTCGGGGGCGCGCTTCGTGGTGATGCACGGGGCGCTCGCGCGCCTGCAGCGCGCGCTCATCCAGTTCATGCTCGATCTGCACACGCGCGAGCACGGCTACACCGAGACCTACGTACCATACCTGGTCAACGCCGAGAGTCTGCGCGGTACGGGGCAGTTGCCGAAGTTCGAGGCCGATCTGTTCGCGATCAAATCCGATCCGCCATATTATCTGGTCCCGACGGCCGAGGTGCCGGTGACAAACCTCGTGCGCGATTCGATCCTCGAGGCCGAGCGGATGCCGCTCAAATACGTCTGCCACACGCCTTGCTTCCGCAGCGAGGCCGGGTCCTATGGCAAGGACACCCGTGGCATGGTCCGCCAGCACCAATTCGAGAAGGTGGAGCTCGTGCAGATTGTGCGGCCGCAGGATTCTTACCGGGCGCTCGAAGAACTGACCGCTCACGCTGAGGCGGTCTTGCAGCGCCTAGGGCTGCCTTACCGGGTTGTAGCCTTGTGTGCCGGTGATCTCGGCTTTGCGGCCGCCAAGACCTACGACCTTGAGGTCTGGCTACCAGGCCAGCAGCGCTACCGAGAGATTTCCTCGTGCAGCAACTTCGAGGACTTCCAGGCGCGGCGGCTGCGCGCCCGCTGGCGCAATCCGGCCACGGGTAAGCCTGAGCTGGTCCATACCCTGAACGGTTCGGGTCTGGCAGTGGGGCGGACGCTAGTCGCCATCCTGGAAAACTGCCAAGAAATGGACGGCTGCATCCGGATCCCCGAAGCGCTGCGGCCCTATCTGGACGGGCTGGAGGTGATTGCGCCACACTGAATCCGCAATATCAGCTGGCTCGGGCAGACTGCACGGGCGGCACGATTATCGTCTATGGTAACCGTCGATAATTATTTTCGCGCTGTGGGTTCGTGTTTGTGCTTAGCTTTGTAAGGGCGGTATTTCTGCCCACTTCTGAGGGTGCCGGTCATTGCGTTGCCGGGCATGCCTGCCGCGCGACGGTATCGAAGTGCGTACACCGGTAGACCGTTGGTTCGTGACCGGCAAGGCTCGGCGGCGAGCCGGTCGCCCTCCGGTTCGCGGCATGATCATCGGAGAGGTGGCCGAGCGGTTTAAGGCGGCGGTCTTGAAAACCGTTGTCCCTCACGGGACCGGGGGTTCGAATCCCTCCCTCTCCGCCATATTCGGTCCTGTCCGGCAAACCACGGCAAGGGGCGTCATGGGCAGGGGTGACTGTTTTGTACCGCCTGCGACGTGCCCTAGACGGAGAGTGAATGTATTCCAAGCCGCCTTCTTGAGTGCAAGCCACTCGCGCCGCGCGGCAGCCGGCGAGCGATGACCGTGACGCTCGATCAGGCACTGCGCGCGGTAGCGCGTGCGCCATTCCTGCAGCCCCGGGCACAGCTTCTCGACGGCTCGAAACGTCCGCACCCACACACACGCAGGCCGGGCTCGGCTCGATCCCGAGGAAACGGGGCTTTGAGGAGTCATCATCGCGCATAAACTGGCTGCCGTGCTCATGCCGCAGCTCAAGCCCCCTCGAGGCGATGTTCTGTTGGAAGCCCCGAAGGCCCCCGCACGGCTTGCCGCAGGGGCTCAAAGGCCTCGAAGCGGTTACCGATCTTGATCGTATGGATGCCGAGCCCTTGTGGGTAGCCTGGTCGGCGACCACGGTGACCTGTCCGTCTTCAAACGTGTGGGTGTTTGTGGCATCCGTGCCTCACATCTTATTCGAACGCCTCGGGAAGGATCGTGCCGTCGTGGTGGCAGGGCCCGAGCACGCGCACGGCGGCGCGCGCGAGCTCATCGTCCTTGGCATCGGGTTCGCGGCGCTTCGGGCTTGCTCCTCGCGCACCCAAGAACGTCTCACGCGCCAACCCGACTGCCAGGGTGCCGTGAGCCTTAGCTCCCGCGACAACGCATGCGAGATCTTCATCCCGAGGCAGCTGCAACACCGCTTCCACCTTCTTGCGGGCCGAAAACCTGCCCTTTATATCTTGCTGTTTCGACATGGACACCTCCTTTGAATACAAAGCATGTCGCCCTCCAGCGGGTGTCCAGAGAAATCGTGGGGAGTTGTGCAGCCGCGAACGATACGCACAATCACGGTGCCATAGGTCACCGCCAAGTGCCGGGGTTTGCCGTGGCCGTTGTGGTCGTCCTGGGCTCGTGGCATTCGCACAGCCCTGCGCGGCCATGGCGGCAGATCGTGTATCGGTCGGGTGCTCCGGCCTTGGGCAGGCCAGGCATCGTAACGGTTGAGCGCAGCTGCCGCGCTTCTGGCACAAGAATGCGGATACGGCGCACGTGTGAATGGCCGCCGCGATTCTATGGTTCCCGCGCAGGAAAGATGGGTATATTGCGTGGTTTACGCAGTCCCGTCTCGTTCGGTGTGATCGGCAAACCCAGCTGAACCGGGATCGCAGTCGGGCGACAGATGTCAACCTCGGATTCTTTTCACTCCCTCCTCGACATGTATTTGCTCCCGCTCTAGCGGAGGCATCCCGCCAGGTTCGAGTCGCGCGTATTCGTCCGGTTCGTTGACATTGAAAAAGGCCTCAGGGTCGTCGGTGAAATCGGCGATCGCCAGGCGTTGCTGCCGGCACCAGCGCTCGACGCCGCGTCCACCGCTTGCGAGGTAGGCAAGTAAGTTTGGCAGCAGCGTCCGCTTCAGTAACGCGAATGTGGGTTGGATGTGGTGGCCATCGTGTGCCACGCTGATCTCGGCCTGATGCATGACGAGCGCAACAGTAAGACGCCGCAGAAGGTCGTGGGGCAGCTGCGGGGTGTCGCATGGCGCAATCACGACATAAGCTGTGGCAGCCGCTTGCATTCCGGCGGCGAGGCCGGCAAGCGGGCCGGGATAGTCCGGGAGTGGGTCCGCCACGACTGGAAAGCCGAGCGCAGCATAACGTTCGCGGTTGCGGTTGGCGCTGATCAGAAGCCGACCGACTTGAGGGCGAAGCCGCTCGATGACATGCACGACCATGGGCCGGCCGCGGAGGGGAAGCAGGCCCTTGTCCATCCCTCCCAAACGCCGTCCACGACCGCCGGCGAGGACGATACCGGTGATCTCATGGCGCGGAATTTCGCTAGAGGCTGACATGCGGGCAGGGGGTCATGAGGCGTAGTTAACCGCCGATGTAGGACATTTCGATCTTGCGCGCCGGTTGCACTTGCGCAAAGCGCAGCTCCGAGTAACGGTCGGCCCGCCGCGACCAGACGGCGCGGATGCACTCGAGAAGGATTTCATCCCCAGTGCGCTCTCGGAGCAAGCGCCGCAGGTCGAAGCCGTCCGTGGCGAACAGGCAGGTGTAGAGCCGACCGTCGGCCGAGAGGCGCGCGCGATTGCAGTCACGACAAAACGGCTGCGTCACGGAAGCGACCACGCCAATCTCGCCAGCCCCGTCGCGGTAGCGCCAGCGTCGCGCTACCTCCCCGCGATGTGCGGGTAAACAGGGCGTGAGCGGAAACTCAGCGCTGAGTATTTCGATGATTTCGGCGGCCGGCACAACATCCTCGCGCCGCCAGCCGTTGGACGAGCCCACGTCCATGTATTCGATGAATCGCACAACGTGGCCGGTGCCCCGAAAGCGGCGGGCCATGGGCAAGATGTCCGCCTCGTTAAGGCCGCGCTTGACGACCATGTTGATTTTGATCGGCCTGAAGCCGGCCGCCTCGGCGTGCTCGATCGCGGCCAGGACGCGCGACACAGGAAATTCACTGCCGCTGATGCGCTGAAACACGCTGTCATCGAGCGTGTCAAGGCTAATAGTAAGGCGTCTGAGCCCCGCATCACGCAGGGAACGGGCCTTTTGGCGGCTGAGCGCAATGCCGTTGGTGGTCAGCGCCAGGTCTTCGAGGTCAGGGAGCCTCGCCAGCATCGTCACGAGCTTCTCGATTTCTTTGCGCACGAGCGGCTCTCCGCCAGTCAACCGTACACGGCGCACGCCTGCCAGGATAAACAGACGGGTGAGACGGGCGATCTCTTCGTAGGAAAGGGTCTCGGCGCGCCTCAGGTGGGGATAATCGAAACCAAAGACCTCTTTCGGCATGCAATAGGCGCAGCGCAGATTGCAGCGATCCGTGATCGAGATTCGCAGGCTGGCGAGCGGCCGTTCCAAAGCATCTACGGGTGCCGCACGGTCTGCCGTCATGGTACCCCACACAAACCCGGTCTTTATACGTGTATTCACGGCAAAATCGCTGATACCATACATAACGCGCGAGGGGAGTACACCGTAATTAACGGGTGAAGTCAAACGTGCTGCCAGACAAGAAGGCTTGTCAGAGCGGCAGAAAACCGCTTGTATATGCCCGTTATGGCCATACGCGTGCGGTATTTCGCCAGCCTGCGCGAGCGCATGGGCCGCGCCGAGGACTCGCTCGAGCCTGACGCCGTGCTAACCGTGCTAGATGTGTGGGAGCATGTTTCTAACGGTCAGCCTTTACCGCCCAATATATTGACGGCGGTCAACCTGGAATACGTCGAGCCTAGTGCCCCAGTGCGCGACGGTGATGAGGTCGCCTTTTTCCCTCCTGTGACGGGGGGTTGAGATGCTGATCGAACTGCGAAGGGCAAAATTCGATCCCAGCGAGGAACTGCGCCGCTATCAGGAAGAACAGATCGCAGACGCTCGGGGCAAGTTCGGTGCGACTGTTAGTTTCATCGGCACCATGCGCGATTTCAGCAACGGCCAGTCCGTGCAGACGCTCGTGCTCGAGCACTACCCGGGTATGACCGAGCGGCAGCTCGGGCGGATCGTCGAGGAGGCTGCTCAGCGCTGGGACATTCTCGATGCGCTCATCGTGCACCGCATCGGCGCGGTCTCTCCTGGCGAACCGATTGTGCTCGTAGTGGTGTGGGCGGCGCACCGGGTCGCGGCCTTCGAGGCATGCCGCTACCTGATCGAGGAATTGAAAGTGCGCGCGCCATTCTGGAAGAAGGAGCATGGCGAATGTACGAGTCGCTGGGTTGAACGGAATACTTCTGCAGTTGACACCGGGTTGCACACACCATGTGCCCACCAAGGCACGCGCGGGACAAGCGCATGAGTCGGTTCACGCATTTCAATGCTGCCGGCCAGGCGCATATGGTAGATGTTGGCGACAAGGCCGAGACCCGGCGCATGGCCGTCGCCGAGGGGCGCATCACCATGCTGCCCGCTACCTTGGAAGGGATCCTCGCGGGCGACCATCGGAAAGGAGATGTCTTAGGGGTCGCTCGTATTGCCGGTATCCTGGCGGCCAAGAAGACCGCTGAGCTGATTCCGCTTTGCCACCCACTTTCGCTGACGCGCATCGAGGTCGACCTAGAGCCTAACCTCGCCACCAGCAGTGTCCTTTGCCGCGCCACTGTCGAGACACATGGGCGCACGGGCGTGGAAATGGAGGCGCTGATGGCGGTCGAGATCGCGCTCGCCACCGTGTACGACATGTGTAAGGCGGTCGATCGCGGCATGACCATTGAGGGCGTGCGTCTGCTTGAAAAGTCTGGCGGCCGTAGCGGCACCTGGCGGCGCGAAACCTAGCTTCATAGGGCGCGGGGGCGGGGACTCCACGCGGGACTTTCCGTGAGCAGTTCGTCGAAACACGAACTGATTAGCGATACGTTCGGCCCAGCTTGTCTGTCCAGATCTTGGCTACCTTGTGCCTCTTTTGTTTACCGCCGCCAATGGGGTCGCAATAAGTGATATTCCATGCGAGATATTTTTTCTTGTGGTGGGAATGTGCGCAATGTGAATATGGCGGCACAATGGTTCGAAGACAGGGGTTACAACACTAGAATTTGTATGGGGAAAGATCCATAACTACCTGACAGAAAAAGCAAAAGTTGATGGACTACCTTCCGATATATTTGGATTTGAAAGACCGCCTGTGCGTCGTCATCGGCGGCGGTGAAGTTGCCGCGCGCAAGGTCGGATTGCTGCTGCGGGCGAGGGCGCGGGTCAGGGTTTGCGCCCCGGAGCTAGGCCAGGGCCTACAGGCTCTGCTCGTTGAGGACAAGATTGAGCATCGTGCAGAGCGGTTCCACCCTGATCTGCTCGACGGGGCGGTGCTTGTCATCGCCGCGACCGACGATGAAGCGGTTAACCGCGCCGTGCACGAGGCGGCGTGCGCTCGCAACATCCCGGTCAACGTCGTGGACCGTCCCGAGCTGTGCAGCTTCATCATGCCCTCCATCGTGGATCGCTCGCCAGTGATTGCAGCGGTTTCCACCGGTGGGGCTTCGCCGGTGTTCGCACGACTCATCCGCGCGCGCCTGGAGTCGCTTATCCCGGCCAATTTTGGCCGCCTGGCCAGACTGGCCGCCGAATTTCGCAATCAGGTCAAGGCACGCATCCGACATCCGGACAGGCGTCGGCGCTTCTGGGAAGAGGTGCTGCAGGGCTACGTCGCTGAGCTGATCTACTCCGGTCAGGACGAGGCGGCACGCGCGGCACTCGAAAGAAAGCTTGCGGCCGAGGACGGCGCTGAGCGGCCGGTAGGTGAGGTCTACCTGGTCGGAGGCGGGCCGGGCGATCCGGATCTTGTGACCTTCCGTGCGTTGCGCCTCATGCAACAGGCTGACGTGGTGGTCTACGACCGACTGGTGTCGAGCGAGGTATTGGACCTGGTGCGACGTGACGCGCTTCGCATCTATGCCGGCAAGGAACGCGATCATCACGTATTGCCGCAGGAAGACATCAATCAATTGCTGGTACGCTTGGCCCGCGAGGGCAAGCGCGTGGTACGGCTCAAGGGCGGCGATCCTTTCATCTTTGGGCGTGGTGGCGAGGAGATCGCGACGCTCGCGCAGGAGGGCATCCCCTTCCAGGTGGTACCGGGCATCACCGCTGCCGCTGGTTGCGCCGCCTATGCCGGCATTCCCCTCACTCACCGCGACTATGCCCAGTCAGTAGTATTCGTCACCGGCCATCTCAAGGACGGGAGCGTGAATCTCAACTGGAAGGTGCTCGCCCAGCCGAACCAGACCGTGGTGTTCTACATGGGCCTGCATGGCATCGAGATCATATGTCGTGAGCTCGTTCGCCACGGGCTGCCGGCCGATACCCCCGCGGCGCTTGTGCAGCAGGGCACCACACGCAGCCAGCGGGTGCTGACCGGTACGCTCGAAACACTGCCGGCAATTGTGCTGCAGAGCAAGGTCAAGGCACCCACACTCATCATCGTGGGGCAGGTGGTACGACTGCGCGAGAAACTCTCCTGGTTCGAGCCGGCGGCGAATTGAGGTTGTATGCTGTAAGTGGCGTGGGGGGGTAAGGGAGGTCTTCGACTCAATACTTAAATTCTCATAACGACTTACGCCTTGCGTTCTTTCCTTCCGAGCCCGTGCTCTACGGCGATGACCGCCGCCTCGACGCGCGAGTGCACGCCGAGCTTGCGCAGGATAGATTTGACATGCAGCTTGACGGTGCCGTCGGTGATGTTGAGGGCGCGCGCGATCATCTTGTTGCTCAGACCCTCAGCCAGGTGGCGCAGAATCTCTTCCTCGCGCGGGGTGAGTTCGGCGAGCACAGCGCCGCCCGCTGAGACGGCAGTGCTACCCGCTGGCGTACCGCCAGTCGGTTGGCCCTGCACGAGGCGGGCGAGCGTGCCGACCAGCTCCTTGGCAACGACGTTGTCGCCGCGCAACGCGGCTTGCAGCGCGGGCACCAACTCCTCGGGGTCCATGTCCTTGAGCAGGTAGCCATTGGCGCCGCCGCGCAGCGCGGCCTGCAGGTCGGCATCATCTCGACTCATGGTGAGCATCACCACGGGCGCCTCGATGCCCTGAGCACGCAAAGCACGCAGCGTTTCGAGGCCACTCATGCCCGGCATCTTGACGTCGAGCAAGATGATGTCGGGCTGGGTCGCTAGCGCCTGCGCTACGCCCTCCTCACCGCTGCCGACCGAAGCAACCACTTCTACGTGGCGGCGGTTCAACAATTCCTCCAGTCCCTTGCGTACCAGGGCGTGATCGTCGATCAGCAGTACGCGCACCTGCCCGCTACCCCCATGAAACCTTGCCGGTCAGTGGCGACGCTGATGGGAAGGTCACCAACACACGCGTGCCCTCGCCAGGTTCGCTCTCGATAATAAGTTCGCCGCCTAGACGTTCGGCGCGACTGCGCATGACGGACAGCCCGATATGTTCGCCTGGGCGACTGTTCTCATCGCCTTCGCTGGGTGGCGCCATGCCGTAACCGTCGTCCTCGATGAGCAGTTGATAGCGATTGTCGCCGGTCTCGGTGAGCAAAATGCGTGCATGCCGCGCGTGGCTGTGCTTGCGCACGTTGGCGAGCGCCTCGCGAATAATGTGGTAGAGCTGAATTTCTTGGGCGGTGGTGAGGTGGAGTTCCTGACATTCGTTCTGGAAAAAAACGGCGATATCCGTCTCCTGGCTGAAGCGCTCAACCATGTCGCGAATGGCAGGACCCAGTCCACGCTCGTCCATCTTGAGTCGAAAATTGGCGAGCAAGTCACGCAGACTCGCGTGCGCCTCCTCGATGGCGGCGCGCAACCGACGCAACTCATTTTGAGCCGCGCGCAAATCCTTCTTATATAGCGACTCACCCAGCATCTTGGCCTGCAAACGCATGCTGACCAATGACTGCGCGAGCGAGTCGTGCAGTTCGTCGCCAAGTGCATTGCGCTCCTCCATGATGGCGAGTCGGCGTGCATTGCTGTCGAGCCGTGCCTTCTCGATGGCAAGTCCCAGGTGTCGGCCGACACTGATGAGTAGATCCTGCACGTCCTCGCCCATGGCCGAGAGCGGCCGGTCGAGAAACAGGTTATACACGCCCAAGATGCGGTCCTGGTACTGTATCGGCACGACGACAAACTGGCGACAGTCGGGTTCGATCAGTGGTTGGCCATGTAGTCGGGTGCAACCTTGGGTACTGTCTTGGATGCGGATACTGCCGCCGGTCGTCACCCAGCCGCACTGGCAAACACCCACGCCCATGAGCTGGTCGCGCCTGACCGCCTCGGGGTCAAGACCGCGGCTTGCCACCAGGCGGGTGTGACCGTTCTCTGTGCGCAGCCGTACGGTGGCCGCCCGCGCGTCCACCAGCTCAATGAAAGTGTCGAGGAAGCTCTCGAGCAACCGATCCAAGTCGCCCGGCTGGTTGAGACTGGAGGCGACATCATAGAGGATGTCGAGCGACTGGGTCTTGCGTGCCAAACGCACGGTCTGGGCGCGAACCTGGGCGTTGATCTGCTGGTGTAGGGCCTGGAGTTGAGTGGTGAGTGCGTTGATGTCGCGCGTGAGTGAGGCGAACTCACCCTCGTCGTGGGCGGGTGAGGGCATGCGCGTGGTGAAATTTCCCCCACTGACACACGCGGCCCAATAGCGCAGGTTGGTGAGCAAATCGAACATCTCACCGTAGCGTCGTACAAGCAGCACGACCAGAAGCCCGGATATGCCGCCGAGCGGCACTGCGGTCACTAGAAGCAAGGGACTGGCGCGGGACGGATCCTGCAGCCACATCCCGACAAGTATTCCCGCGCCAGCCAGCGCCAGGCCGAGCGCCACTATCAGTACGCCGGGTCGTCTAGAAACGATCTGGGATATGTGCAGAAGCCAGTCGCGCACGGTCGGGATCAGCCCGGTAGCAGGATGGAACCAGGGATTTGCAGGTTCCTGCATAATGACAGGGTTTGGACCTCGCACGCCGGAGGCGTGCAGGAAAATCTTAGCAGAATACAAGGGAATATGGCTATTTCGAATCGCGCGGCTCCTTGGGTTTGCTGTGCGCCGGGTCGTTGGGATTGATTAAAATGAATCGGAATTCCCCCGGATTGAGCTCTACATAGTCCACCACCGCGCCGTCCAGCAAATCTTTCAAGCCTGAGGCGACGAGCACATCCACGCCTTGCGAGGTGAAGCGCAGATCACCCTCGGCCTGCTCGTCGAAGCCCAGGCCGTAATCGAAGCGCCCGTCCTCGTCCAAGCGTACAGCGATACGCAGCGAGAGACCCTGTGAGGCGGTGGCCTCGGCGGATTTGCGAATCTGTTCAGCAGCTCGGGGGGTGATCGTGATCATTGAAGTAGCGAGTAGATGGTAGTGCGTGACAAGCTCAAAACATCACCTTCCCGTCTTGTCAAAGGGGGCAATGTATTTCGAGACAGGTCGCACAGCAACGCTCAATTCCTTGCCACCTGCAACCTGCCCCTTGCTGCTCGCATTTTGCACAGGCGGACAAACTCGACAAAGCGCGCCGCCCAGGGCTGATTCTCGACGTCGCGTAGATGCACGTAGCAAGCAAGCAGGTTTTTGTACACGATCCCGTCGTGCCGTCCGTCTATCCCAGTGCCGCGCAGCACCTCGTAGGCCTGTTCGAGGTCCGGCGCGAGGTTCTCGAGGCTCGAGTAATGGAACTCGTGCGCGCGTATCTCTTTCGGTCCGCCGGCCGACGGCCAGGGGTGGCGAGTGGTTTCGCGCAGTTGCACATAGCCGCGTCCTTGCGGGCGGTCGTGCATCACGGTATCGGCCGGGATGACGCCGACCATCGCGCCGCGACGCCCCCGCCAGGCAATAGAACGCGAAAGATACATAAGCCCCCCGCACTCGGCGTAGGCCGGCAGACCACACTCGATCGCCTGGCGGATCTCGCGCTTAAGGCCTTCATTCGCCTCGAGCTGCTCGATATGCACTTCCGGAAAGCCGCCGCCGATGAACAGCCCGTCAATACCTTCTGGCAGACAAGTGTCGTTCAGGGTGTCGAAATACACGAGTTCGGCGCCAGCCGCTGCCAGCGCTTCGAGGTCGCCGGGATAGTAGAACGCGAAGGCAGCATCGCGGGCGATCGCGATGCGTACATGGGGCGTGCGCTGCGCCTGGCGTGAAACGGACGTGACCGCAGTGGGGGCGGGCAAAGGGCCAGCGGTCGCGGCGAGCGCGAGCAGGCGGTCGAGATCCACCTGGGCAGCGACGGCAGCAGCGATGTTGTCTATCAATGCGCGTGCCCCTTCAGCCTCGTTACTCGGTATGAGTCCGAGATGACGTTCGATGATGGCGAGGTGTTCATCGTGGTGCACAGCGCCCAGTACCTCCACATCGGTGTAGTGCTCGATCACCGCGCGCAGCTTTGCCTCGTGGCGCGAGCCGCCGAGCTGGTTCAAAATCACCCCCGCGATACGCACGTCCCTGTCGAAGGCCTGGTAGCCGAGGATCAACGGCGCAATACCGCGCGTCATACCGCGCGCGTCTATCACGAGAATGACCGGCGCCTGAAGTAGGGTAGCGAGCGCCGCGTTGCTGTTGCTGCCATCCAGATCGAGGCCGTCGTACAGCCCTTTGTTGCCCTCAATGAGGGCAAGATCGGCACCGGCCGCGCGCCGCGTGACGGTCGCGAGGATCTCCTTGCGACCCATCAAGTAAAAGTCTAGGTTGTGACATTCGCGCCCGGCTGCGAGCCCCAGCCACATGGGGTCGATGTAATCCGGGCCCTTCTTGAACGGCTGTACGACGAGGCCACGACGGACCAGTGCTGCCGCTATCCCTAAGGTCAGCGTGGTCTTGCCGGAAGACTTATGAGCAGCGGAGATGAGGAGACGATTCATGTCTTCACCTCCAACACGAGAAACGGCCCTCGCGGCCGTGACGTGGCGGTACGACGAAAGGCCCGACGCAGGCCCCGTAGAGGTATCCTATCGTGTTTTCACGAATCTGTACATGAAGGTTTGACTTCACATCGTTTCAGGTCTTGCGTGTACGTCCACATCCGCATCTGCGAGGCTCTCGGGTAGGAACGGCAACACCTTGACGGCGAATACCGTCAGGAACAACGCGAGGGACATACCGCCGATACCAAGTAGAACCTCCGGCAACGAAGGCGTGTATTCGGCGATCTTTCCGTCGTAGAAGCTGCTTGTGACCTCCTTGCCCGGGAACATGTCCAAGGGATAGGCCTGTCCGCCGATGATGATGACGTATACCAACGCCAGTCCCCCGAGAATCACCAGAATATTGCCGAGCATAATGCCAGCGCGCGATTCTCCCAGGCGCGGTGCATGGAACAGCATCAACGGCACAAGCCCGCCGAGCACGACCACGCCGAGCCAGAAGAGCAGAGGATAGACGCCGCCGTCGAGCAGCAGAAAACGCTCCACGGGCTGACGCTCGGCGATGTACAGGTTGGTGAGGTGATAGACCAGTAGAAAGTAAAGGATGGCCGCGACGAACACGCCCTGCAGGTTCTTTAGCCGCTCGAGCACCACGTCGCCGAGCGGCCGGCCAGTGCCGCGGTACAGAGCCATAAGTACTAGCATGTAAATGGCTAGTCCGAAGGCAAATGACATGATAATGAACATAGGAGCAAGCAGGGCGGTGTCATAGGCTCGGCGCGCCACGAGAAAGCCGAAGATCGAGCCGGTACCGGTGGTAAGGACGATGCGCCACAGGAAGGCGACCAGACCGACCGGCGTGCTGTAGCGGTTCATGCGTCGCTCGAACATCATCCACAAATACACGGCCACGACCACGAAAAAACCAATGTACAGAAAAATGTTCCAAGCGAAGATGGATTTGAAGTTGTAATGGGTCATGGCTACCGTCAGCCGGTCAGGACGCCCGAGATCGAGCACCAGCACCGCCAACCCACCAGCGAGCAGTGCGACCGCCAGCAGGCCAGAGAGCCGGGCGAGCGGTTTGTAGAGCATGCGGCCGAACACCGAGGCTACGGAGGCTACGTTGAGCACGCCCGAGGCGGCCACAATCAGGAACACGGCAAATACGTGCGGGGTACCCCACACGACCTGATTGTTCATGCCGGTGATGTAGTGGCCGTGGTGCTCCATCGAGTATGCGGCCCACAGCCCCGCACCGATCAAGGCCGCGAAAACAGCCAGTATGACAAAGTAACCCGGGCTCTTGCCCTCGATCTCTTTATAATGAATGTGCATCATCGCTCGCTGCTAGAGGTTCTGGTACCGCACACCGGTATTCAGTTTGAGATCTGGACGGATCTGGGTGGTCGGTGCCGAGGTCAGCCTCCGGACGATTTCGCTCTGCGGATCGTTCAAGTCACCGAAGAGGATGGCACGATGCCCTTCGCGTTCGCAAGCCTCGGCACAAGCCGGGATACGACCGGTGTCCACGCGATGCACGCACAGCGTGCAGGACTCGACCGTGCCCTTGCCGCGCGGCGCGTGTGGTTTTTGCCCGGTCGTGTCTTCATGGATGAAGGAGCGCGCCTTATACGGGCAGGCCATCATGCAGTAGCGGCAGCCTATGCAGATGTGTTTGTCCACCAGCACGATGCCGTCGGCGCGCCGGAACGAAGCCCCAGTAGGGCAGACGTCCACGCAGGGTGGATGTTCGCAGTGCTGACACATGACCGGGAAGGACTGGCTAAAGCCAGTCGTCTTGTCGGTGACAGTGATCTTGCGGATCCACTGCGCGTCGGTCGCCGAGCGGCCGTGGCCGGTGACACTATTCTCCTCGTGACAGGCCTCCACACAGGCGGTACATCCGTCAGCGCATTTGGCGACGTCTACAAGCAGACCCCAACGTTGCAGGCTACTGACCGCCACATCGGGTGAGCGCGCCTCGACCAGCTCGATGAGCCGCAGGCCCGGCAGGGCAGTAGCCGCTGCGGTGGCGGCAGCTGCACCCAGGAACTGACGGCGATTCAGGCTCATCGTACTGCCTCCTCCGCCATCTCTCCCGCCAGGCGCAGCACTGGATGCGTGCCGCGGAACGCGGTGGCCGCTGGCCGCTTCTGTGCCTTGTCGGTGTGGCAGGTAAAGCAATCAATGCTCACTGCGGCATAGGTATGACAGCTCACGCAAAAACCGTCTTTACCAAGCACGCTTCCAGTTTTCGGGTCTGCGTGGCAGTTCACGCATTCCTTAAGACTATGCTTGCTCGTGCGGATCCCCCAGTGCATGGTCTCGTCGCGCTGGTGCAGGATGAATTTCATATGGTTGCGACGCATGATCTCGGTCGGCTCCACGCACTTGTCGCCCTCGGAGATCTTCACTGTCGGAAGCGGCACGCGCGTGGCCTTTCTCTCCCCCGCGACTACGGTGGAGGCAAGTAGGCCGGTTGTGAGCATGGCGATCACTATCGCCGTGATCTGTCTCGTTCTACTTCTCACGCTTCGCTCCTCACCCCTTGCGGCTCAGTGATCGCCCATGCCCATCTTGATATAGCCGGTCGGGCACACCTCTGCGCAAATGTGGCAGCCAATGCACTCGTCGTACTCGGTATACACGTATCGCCCCATTGTCCGCTCGTTTTTGGGCACGCGCTTGACCGCAGTCTGTGGACAAAACACGACACAGTTGTCGCATTCGAAACACAAGCCGCAGCTCATGCAACGCTTGGCCTCGGCCACGGCTTGTTCCTCGCTGTACTGGGTCACGCGCTCCTTGAAGTCGTGCAGCACCGTGTTCGCGTCCGGGCCGTGTTCCGGGCGCTTGTGGCGCGGCTCATAGTTGAAGTGTCCGAGGAAGAGATCGCTGGCCTGAATGACCTCGGAGTCCGAACGGTCCTCGTAGTTGTGGATCGCCCAGCCGCCGACTGCCTTGCCGTGTTCGGAGGTGCCGCGCAGCCCACGGTCAATGTCGCGTACACCACCCGTGTCGGGCCGGAACTCGCTCGGCATCAGGCCCGTTTCCCTGAGCTTGGCCATGAGATCGAAGTGGTGCACGTCCACCTTTGGACGCTTGCCAAGCTCTTGCTTCCTGAGATAGCGGTCAATGGTGTCGGCGACCACGGATGCCTGGCCGATCGCGGTGGTGAGCAGGTGCGGGCGTACGATATCCCCACACACGAAATAGCCTGGCTTGTTGGGCACTTGATAGTGGCGATCGGCGTTGATCAGGGTCTTGCCGTTGTCAAACGACTCCATGCCGCGCAGGTCGCCCGCCTGGCCGATGGCGGAAACGAGCAGATCAAACTCAATCTCTCGCTCCGTGCCGGGTTTGACTTCAGGCTTGCCCTTACTGTAGTCCAACTCGACCACCCTGAGCGCCCGTCCGCGCCCGTCTGCATCTAGGATGACCTCGACAGGCTGCAGACAATTATGGAACTTCACGCCCTCGCGCAGCGCATCCTCGACCTCGTGCTTGGAGGCATTCATCTTGTCGAAGGGCTGGCGCGAAACCAGCGTCACATCGGCCTGTTCGCTACCGTACTCGCTGTGTTTTGTCTTGCCGGCGATGACGTGCTCAGCACGCTCCGACTCCATGGCGCGCGGCTTGACACCAAGGCGGCGCGAAACAGACACGACGTCAATGGAGGTGTCACCGCCGCCGATCACGACCACCTTCTTCGGCACATGCCTGAGCCATCCCTTGTTGTAGGCCTCGAGGAAGGCCACCCCGGTCACACAGTTCGGCGCCTCGCCGCCAGGCACCGGGATACTCCGCCCGGCCTGGGCGCCGATTGCAATAAGCACGGCGTCGTAGTCCTTCTCGAGTTGCTCGAGATGGATGTCCACGCCAACGCGTGTGTTCGTATTGACTTCTACCCCCATCGCGACGATACGGTTGATCTCGCCGTCGAGCACATCGCGTGGCATGCGGTAACCAGGGATACCGTAGCGCATCATCCCGCCTAGCTCCGGCTGCGCCTCGAAGATGGTCACGGCATGACCCTTGCGACGCAGCTGGTAGGCCGCCGCCAGACCGGCAGGGCCGCCGCCGATGATCGCGATTTTCTTGCCGGTGGACTGTTCAGCGGGCTGAAATGTGAGTTTGTTGGCGAGTGCCGAGTCGCCAATGAATCCTTCGACTGCGTTGATGCCGACGTACTCCTCGATGACGTTGCGGTTACAGGCAGTCTGACAAGGCGCTGGGCAGACCCGGCCCATGACAGCAGGAAAGGGATTGGCCTCTGTCAGGCGACGAAAGGCGTATTCCTGCCACTTGACGTCTTTAGGCGGTTTCTCAATCCCACGCACGATATTGAGCCAGCCGCGGATGTCTTCGCCCGATGGACAACCGGCCTGACAGGGCGGGGTCTTGTGCACGTAGGTCGGGCACTTGTCGGATTCGTCGGCGATGAAAATCTTTTCCTGCCAGGAACGCCATTTGTTGTCGCCGTCCTTGAAACGGCGCCAGGTGTAGCCCTTTGGCTGGCTTTTAAGTTTGTCTGCGGGAGTTGCCATGAGAGGTTCTCCTGTTTACGACAAGTGTGTGCCAGACGCCCGGTTACTGGTTGACCGGGCCGAGCCGGATCGCGTTACTCACCAGACCGTGCACGCTTACGATCATGTCCATCGGGAACTCGTAGTAAGGCAGTACCTTAGTGAATTGGCTCTTACAGATGGCGCAGATCGCCGCGATGTGCGTCACTCCGTACTCGTCCACCACCTGCTTGAGCGCCTGCATGCGTGGCAGCGACCCCCTAACGCGCAATTCAACGAGGTCGTCAGTCAGCAGTCCCCCACCGCCACCGCAGCAGAAAGTGCTTTCATAAATGGTCTCCGGCGCCATGTCGTAAAACTTGTTCACGGCCGCCTTAACAACGGCGCGCGGGATGATGAACTGGCCGCCGGGGATATTGCCCATGCGCGAGGCACGCGCGACGTTGCACGAATCGTGGAAAGTGACAACCTTGTCGTCATTCGCGCTCTTGTCGAACTTGAGCGCACCCTTCTGAATCAGGTCGTAGGTAAACTCGCAGATGTGCTGCGGTACGGGGTAGTGGTTGTCGAGGAAGTCGAACGGTCCGATGAGCGTGTTCCAGAAGGAATAAGCCACGCGCCAGGCGTGGCCGCACTCTCCGACCACGATGCGCTTGACGCCGAGATCGAGTGCCGCCTCGCGGATGCGCATGGCGACCTTCTTAAGGTTTGAGTGCGAACCAATGAACATCGAGAAGTTCGCCGCCTCCGAGGCATGCGATGACAGCGTCCAGGAGATGCCGGCGGCATGGAATACCTTGGCGTATCCGATCAAGCCGTCGATGTGCGGCTCGGCGAAGAAGTCCGCGCTCGGTGTGATGAGCAGTACCTCCGCGCCCTTCTCATCGAGCGGGAATTTCACGTCCACGCCGGTGTCTTCCTTGACATCCTCCTCAAGGCCCTCGAGGGTATCGCGCAGCGCCGGCTCAGGTAACCCCAGGTTGTTGCCGACCTTGTGGACCTTGCCAATGATCTCGTTCGAGTACTTCTGGCCCAGCCCGACGGCGTCCATGATATCGCGCGCCGCCATGGAGATTTCAGCGGTATCGATGCCGTAGGGACAAAATACCGAACAGCGCCGACACTGCGAGCATTGGTGGAAGTAGGCGTACCACTCGTCAAGGACCTCTTTGGTCATGTCACGCGCGCCTACCAGCCACGGGAAGTGTTTGCCGGCGAAGGTGTAGTAGCGGCGGTAGACAGAGCGCAGCAGATCCTGGCGAGCGACCGGCATGTTCTTGGGATCCCCGGTGCCGAGATAGTAGTGGCACTTGTCGGTGCAGGCGCCGCACTTCACGCAAGAATCGAGGAATACCTGCAGCGCTCGTGACTTCGACACCAGTTCGCCGAGTTTTTCGACTGCTTTCTGCTCCCAGTTCTCGATCAATTCGCCGGGGAAGCCGAGAGAAGTTTGGTGTTCAGGCTTGGCTACGAACGGCCGGGAATGCGCCATCGTTCCCGGGTGCACCGAGGGGATTTCGAGATATTCCTTGAGCGGAGGGACATTGAATTCGGCTTTTGCCATGTTCGTACTCACCCCGTCTGACCCGTTTCTGCCGACCAACCGGCTGTCCAGCGTCTTTCGCGCACGTCGTCGACCTGGTTGCGTGTGGGGCTAAAGAATACTCCGGGGGCGTGTAGCAGCTTGCTGATCGGGAACACCATCATGAGTACGGCGACCAGCGTCAGGTGAACGAGCAAGACAGGATCAGCAGGTAGGGGCTGCCAGTCGAAGCGCAGCAACCCCAAAAAGAACGCCTTGACGGCCACGATGTCGGTGCGCGTCAGGTACTTCATGGACAGGCCGCTCGCCACAATGCCGAACAGCAGGGCGAGCATCAGATGGTCCGAGAGGCTCGAGATATAGCGCACGCGGTCTACTAGAAAGCGCCGCGCCCAGAGTCCGGCGAGCCCAGCGGCCATACCCAAAGCGGTGAAGACCGTAAACCAGTGCAGCCAGGCCACGAAAAACGGCACCGGCTCGGTGAAATAGCGCAGGTGCCAGACCAGCTCGGCAAAAAGGCTGAGGTGGAATACCCAACCAAACAACCAGATCCACTTGTTTGACTTGAACAGGCTCTCGAAGACCGTGACCTCCTTGATTATGCGCCACATCACCCCGGCACGCGTAATCGGTGCGGGCGTGGTTGGAATCTTCAGTGGCTGCGGCGTGCGCGCGAAGATATAAATCTTGCGTGCCAGCCCCAGCGTGAAGATTGCCGCCGCAGCGTAGAACAGCAGTACGTAAAAAACGGTCACGGCAGACATCGTTCCCCCGTCAGTCGAGCACGGCCCCTAAGCATAGATCGAGTAGTGAGGCGTCGCGATTGACCGAGATCAATCAGATGACGCGCCCCCACTCGATCTGCGCTTGAGCGTCATCGTGTGCTGTGCACTGCAGCACAACGCAAATTATACGCAACCGGTCGGTTTCGGAAGCCCCGCGTATTTGCACGCTTGCTTCGCCGGACCATAGGGGAAAAGCTCGTAGAGGTATTTGCTATTGCCCTTGTCCGGACCGAGCTTCTTACCGATCGCCTTGGTCAGCACGCGTACCGCCGGGGCGATCTGGTACTCGTCGTAGTATTCGCGCAGGAAGTTGATCACCTCCCAGTGATTGGGGGTGAGTTCGCAGTTGTCCTGCCTTGCCATTTCCTTGGCAACTTCCTCGCTCCAGTCGGCGCGATTCTGAAGGTATCCCTCCTCGTCTACTTCGATGGTCTTTCCAGCTACTTCGATCGTGGGCATGGTGGTGTCTCCTTGGTCAGGGGTTACAACAACAGGTTCAGCTCACAACCAGGACTGTACGCGCGGGTATTTCGTCACCAAGTCAACGAACCCGGCGTAATCCACAGCCTGCACGCCGTCGATGACGCGGCCCTGCATGCCGCGCATCTCTACGTCTGGTTGCAGCACATAAATCTTAAGATCCTTCATGGCTGCTTCAATCCGGCCTGTGAAGGCAGTTCCCTTAAGGGCGCCGTAGATGCCGTCCTCGATGAGCAAAATAGCGCTGCCTGGCTGGGCGTGCTTAAGACAGCTCTCAAGACTCAAACGTTCAAATGGCGACTTGTTGACCACGTGCAGCATATCAGGCGCCCTCCTTAGAAGCTTAGAATTACGTCCTGCTCTTCCATGAGCCTGGCGATCTCCGCGGCCGTCAGCTCGGTAACCGGCACGACCATGTCATCGGCCGTCAGCCCGCGCGCCTGCATGGATTCCTTTTCCACATACAGCTTGTTGATGTCATAGTCCTCCAGGGCCCGGAAGGTGGGGGAAAAGTTCTTGATCTCCACCGCCTTTGTATTCTGACCCTTGACAAGCTGATACACCCCATCGTCGAGGAACACCAGGCTCACATCCTGCTCGAAGGCGGCAGCAATCAGCACCACCTCCAGTGCCTCGAGCGCGTAGATCGTCCCGTACGGCGCCTTGCGGTTGACGTACATGAACTTCTTGATCGTACCTTCAGCGGCTTCTGTCATCGTCTATCGCCTCGCGTCGCATCAATCGCCGAAGACAACCAGGCGATCTGCCTGGATGCCTGCCTCGATCAACTGCCCAAGCCCGGAGATGCGAAAGCCCGGGGCGATGTTGTGCGCGTCCTTGCCGTGCCGCTTCATCTCATTCTCGTCGAGCAACCCCCGCCGCTGAGCAGCGGCGATGCACACGACGAGATCGAGCTTATACTTGGCAGCGAGATCGGACCAGCGGTTCACGATATGGCGGTCGTCTTGCGGTGGCACCGTCAGGCGCGTGCCATTGTTCACACCGTCGTGATAGAAGAACACGCGAAAGATCTCGTGTCCCTTTTCCAGCGCGGCCTTCGTGAACTGGTAGGCCGAGTCGGACGCCTGATGCGTGTACGGGCCCTCATTGACCAATACGGCAAGCTTCACGAATTGCCCCCTTCTTCGGTTTGTTATCAGCGCTCGTTCTCGCTCTCGTGCGCCGCCGGTTGCCAGTGCCTTGGCAACGGCGGCAGAGCGGGCCTTGATTATGCAACAGCACAACCCGGGCGGTCATTGCCTGGCGAGCCGCCTTCTCTTGCGCTCGTTAGAAGCGGATATGCGCCGAGGCGTTGAGCGTGTAACGCGAACCTCGCCAGTTGTCGACATGGAACTTGGTGAACGGCAGCCCCGTGAGTTCGAAAAAGCGC
>FWPU01001900.1_pt1 | contig 60437 bp, 43 predicted proteins | sample 2228361 | NCBI WGS metagenome assembly FWPU01 (sample SAMEA103939777, study PRJEB20133) | metagenome
AAAATCCGATACCACCAGCGTCGCAACGCCCAGGCGCGCCGGAGCCACACCAAAACCACCTGCCGGAAGCTACGGCAACTGGGCATCAAAGTCAGCACCCTCCAACGATGCGATGTAGATACAAGTTAGCGCTGTAGTACTAGAACCTCAGGTTTTTAGCCTGGCATGTCAAGGCCTATAATTGCTGTTGGAGACTGCCCAAGACGGGTGTATGGGAACTGGCAGCCGCGTAGGGGCCGTTACCCGACAATGCCTGGCCACCCCGGGCGGGCACGGAGCTACTGCCAGCGCGCGGTATCGAGGTTCCGTGCAGCTTTCGGCTTTTTCGCAGAACGCATTGGAACGCGAGCGGCACGTGCGCGTGCTCTGGGCCAGCCGCCGGGCGATGCCGTGGGTTGCTTGGGCACGAGTGACGTGGAAGCGACCGCGGGGCGCACGTCCGCTATCGGGGTTGAATGCAACGCGTCTTGCACCAGGTGTATAAAACACCGCTTGACAACATTGCGTGGCTCGTATCACACTGCGCCTTTTCACCGCGGTAGGTGAGACTGGCCTGAGTGGCGGTCGAAGCAAAGGAATATGGCACGGCGTTCAGAAGCAGACGAATGGCCGGAAGAGCCGGCCGAACCGGAAGAAGAGGAGGAAGAAGGCTTGCACCCGCGCAGCCTGCGCCTTCCGGAGCCGCAGATCGGAGACGAGGGGGTCGATTTCGACGAAGAGGATTTCGACGACGACTTCGATGACGACTTCGAGGAGGAGCTGGAGCTGGAACTGGATGCGGATCTTGCTCAGTTCAACGAGCAGCTCGGCGAACAGGAGGAGGGCGAGGAGGGCGAGGCCGCGGTGGAAGAGGGTGAGGAACTGGACCCGGAAGACGATCTATAGCTGCCATGCCGCACCATGAACATAGCCAGCGAGCCTTGGTTGAGCCCGACCGCTGGGCGTGGCAGGCATTTGCGCACGAGGATCAGCTCGACTTCGAACTCGGCTTCTTCGCTCGCGTTCTGGAGCGGTCTCCTAACGACGTGATGGTGCTACGTCTGCAAGGAGAGCTGCTTAGCCGCAAGGGGCTGCACGGCGAGGCGCTCGCCATCGACCGCCGCCTGGTGGCGCTTGTTCCGCACGATGAGGTGGCCCATTACAATCTGGCATGCAGTTTGGCGCAGACCGGCCAGGTAGAGCACGCGCTGGCCGCATTGAGCACCGCCCTGGCGCTAGGATATGCCGACTTCGACCACCTGGCCTGCGACCCAGATCTGGACGTGCTCCGCGGCGAAGCTGCTTACTTGGAACTCGTCCGCCGCTATGCGCCGCACCTGCTGCCCGATGGCCGTTGAGGGCCGCCACCAACTGGGAGGCGAGCGTTGCATGTTATGGGTCGGACATCAGCCCGGCGGCGCGCGGCTGCCGCCCTGGGCGGGATGTTGAAGGCCGCAGGGCTCACATCTCCATGCAACAGCTTGCGGCGCAAATCGAAGAAGCGGTGGCGGCCGTTCGCAGCCGTTGGCAGGGTCAGCCGCATGCCGGCATCGTCTTGGGCACTGGCCTGGGAGGTCTGGCCGGCGAGATCCAGACCGAAGCGGTCTTCGGCTACGAGGAGATCCCGCACTTCCCACGCTCTACCTCGATCGGCCATCGCGGCCACCTGGTGTGCGGGAGGTTGGCCGGCAAGTGCGTTGTGGCCATGGAAGGCCGTTTCCACGCCTACGAGGGCTACAGTTTCGCACAACTCGGCTTTCCCGTGCGGGTGATGCGTGCGCTCGGTGCGGGGCTGCTCGTGGTTTCTAACGCCTGCGGCGGCATGAACCCGTTCTATGCCTGCGGCGACGTGGTCGTGCTCGACGACCACATCAACCTCATGGGCGGCAATCCGCTGGTAGGCATCAACGACGATCGGCTGGGGCCGCGGTTTCCAGACATGAGCCGGCCGTACGATCCGCTGCTGATCGAGCGCGCGTTGGAGATTGCCCGGCGGGAGAACTTTGCGGCACATCGTGGCGTTTACGTGGCGGTGTTGGGCCCGAATCTGGAGACGCGTGCAGAGTACCGCTTCTTGCGGCTTATCGGGGCGGACGTGGTGGGCATGTCGACGGTGCCCGAGGTGCTAGTGGCCGTGCATGCGGGCATGCGGGTGCTGGGTTTGTCGGTGGTGACAGATATGTGCCTGCCGGATGCACTTGCGCCAGCCAGTGTGCCGGAGATCCTGGCGCACGCGGCGGCAGCAGAGCCCAAGCTGCGTAAGATCGTGTTGGGAATCTTGGCTCAAGAATAGCGGTATGTTTCAACCGGTCGAACCTAGCCCGAGCTTTCCGGCCTTGGAGGAGCGTGTGCTGCGCTTCTGGCGCGACGAGCGCATTTTCGAGCGCGCCCAGCAGCGGCGGAGAGAGAAGAACAAGGGGCGGTTCGTATTTTACGAGGGTCCGCCCACGGCCAACGGGCTCCCGCACCCGGGCCATTGCCTGACGCGTGCCATCAAAGACCTCTTCCCGCGCTATCGCAGCATGCGGGGCTATCTGTGCGAGCGCAAGGCGGGCTGGGACACGCACGGCCTGCCCGTAGAGGTCGAGGTCTGCAAAGAGCTGGGCATCCACTCCAAGCAAGAAATCGAGGCGTACGGCATCGAGCCGTTCATCCACCGCTGCCAGGAGAGCGTGTGGCGCTATATGCAAGAGTGGGAGAGGCTTACAGAACGGCTAGGGTTCTGGATCCACCTGGAAGATGCCTACGTTACTTATCACCAGAGTTATGTAGAGAGCGTGTGGTGGTCGCTCAAGAACTTGTTTGAGCGAGGCCTATTGTATCAGGGCTACAAGATCGTCTGGTGGTGGGCCCAAGGCGGCACGGCCCTCAGTTCCGGCGAGGTGGGACAGGGCTACCGCCAGGTGGCAGATCCCAGCGTGTACGTACGCTGCCCGCTGGTAGACGACCCGCAGACCTCGCTGGTGGTGTGGACCACAACACCCTGGACCCTCCCCAGCAACCAGTTTGTAGCCGTGCACCCGGAACTGGAGTATGCCGTTGTCGAAGACTCCGGCGGCAGCAGGCTGATTGTTGCAGCGGCCCTGGCCGAGCAGCTTGCCGGCAAGTTGCAGCGGCCGCTGGTGCAGCGGGCGCTCGTGCGCGGCCGTGATCTGGTCGGCCGCCGGTATGTACCGCCGTTCGATTTCTACTATCGCACTCAGGGAGAGCGGCAGGGCAGATTGCAAACGGGCGAACGCGAGCACGTCGCCTGGCGCGTGGTGCCGGCAGAGTTTGTCACTGTCGAGAGCGGCACCGGCCTGGTGCACCAGGCGCCGGCGTTCGGCGAAGTGGACTTCGACGTGCTCGCCCGCGAGCAGGCTCGCTTTCTGCCCGGCGAAGGCCCGGAGCTGATCTGTGCCGTTGCGCCCGACGGCACCTTCACTGCCGAGGCCGGTCCTTACCAAGGACGCTGGGTAAAGGATGCCGATCGGGACATCGTGCGCGAACTCCGGCAACGCGGCCTGCTCTTGCACCAGGAGCAGTACGTTCACGAGTACCCCTTCTGTTGGCGGGCGGAGGAGGATCCGCTCATCCAGTATCCGCGGCGGAGCTGGTTCATTCGCACCAGCCAGTTCAAGGACCAGATGCTGGCGAACAATGCCCGCATCCAGTGGCTGCCCGAACATATCCGCGACGGCCGGTTCGGGAACTTCCTGGAAACCAACGTCGATTGGGCACTCTCGCGAGAACGCTACTGGGGAACGCCACTGCCCATCTGGGTCTGCGAAGAATCAGGCTACGCGGAGGCCATCGGCAGTTATGCCGAGCTGCTGGCCAAGCCAGGTATCGAGGGTACCGAGGTGTGGGAACAGGCCAAGGCCCGGTACCCCGGCCTTTGCGAAGACCTCAAGGTGCACAAGCCATACATCGACGCCATCACCTACGACTCGCCGCGAGCGCCGGGCAAGCGGATGCGCCGCGTAAGCGAAGTGATCGATTGCTGGTACGATTCTGGGGCCATGCCCTTTGCCCAGTGGGGCTACCCTCACCGAGGCCGCGCCCAGTTCGAACAGCAGTTTCCGGCAGATTTCATCAGCGAAGCGCTCGACCAGACGCGCGGCTGGTTCTACAGCCAGTTGGCCATCAGCACGTTGCTCTTCGGCGAGGGGATGGAGGCCGGGCCCGACGCACCGCCCAAGCCCTACCCGCATCCCTTCCGCACCTGCATCGTGCTCGGCCTGATGCTGGGAGAAGACGGGCAGAAGATGTCCAAGAGCCGGCGGAACTACCGCGAGCCCCAAGAGATCTTCGACGGCTGTGGTGCCGACGCCCTGCGCTGGTACTTCTTTGCCAACCAGCCTCCCTGGACGACCATCCGCTACAGCGAGCAGGCGATTCAGGACAGCATTCCCGAGTTCCTACTGCGCCTGTGGAACGTGTACAGCTTCTTTGTGATCTATGCCGGCATCGACGGATTCGATCCTGCCGTCCGGCTGCCGCGCGCGCTGGAGCAGCTCGGTCCGGCGGAGCTGGGGCGGGGCGAAGGGTACCGGCCGATCTCCGAACGCAGCGAGCTGGACCGTTGGATCTTGAGCGAGCTGCACCGCACAGCGGCAGCGATGACTCAGCGGATGGACGCATACGACAACTACGCGGCGTGCAGGCAGTTTAGCGCCTTTGTCGACGCGCTGAGCAACTGGTACGTCCGCCGCAGCCGGGACCGATTTTGGTCGGCCGAGCAGTCGACAGCCAAGCTGGATGCCTATTGGACGCTTTACGAGTGCCTATTGACCACCGTCAAGCTGGCGGCGCCGTTTGTCCCGTTTCTGTCGGAGAGTCTCTGGCAGAATCTGGCGGTGGCAGGAACCGGCGGGCGGGCCCTGCCGAGCGTTCATTTCTGCGACTATCCGGAGGCCGACGCGGCCGTGATCGACGATGCCCTCAGCGAGCAGATGCAGCTTGTGCGAGACATCGTCTCGCTGGGCCGCAACGCGCGGACTTCGGCCCGGTTGAAGGTGCGGCAGCCGTTGGCCCGCGTAGAGGTGGTGCTGGCAGACCCGCGGCACCGCGCCTGGATCGAGGCGCACGCCCAGCTTGTCGCAGAGGAGCTGAACGTAAAACAGGTGGAGCTGGTCGAGCGGGCAGATCAGTATGTGACCTACACGGTGTTGCCGGATCTCAAGCGGCTTGGCCCGCGGTTGGGCAGGCGGTTGCCCGCCCTAAAGAGCGCGTTGGCCCAGGCCGACGCGGCGGAACTGGTGCACGAGCTAGAGCGGCACGGGCGGGTGGTGCTGTCGGCCGACGGCCAGGGGGTCGAGCTTGGGCCGGAAGACGTTCAGGTGCGCCTCGCAGCCAGGCCGGGGTGGACGGCGGCACACGGACCAGCCGCAGTGGTCGTGCTGAGCACGGATCTGACGCCGGAGCTGGTTGCCGAAGGGTGGGCAAGGGAGCTGGTGCATGCGATTCAATCTCGGCGCAAGGAGCTAGCCTGCGCGTACACCGACCGGATCGTGGTGGGCGTGGCCAACGCATCGACCGAGCTTGCGAGGGCGCTACGCGATCATAGTGCATACATCAGCCGCGAAACGCTGGCCTTGGAGTTCAAACTGGAGCCGGTCGATGGTGCGGAGCCGGTCGAGATCTCCCTGGGCGACGAAGGGGTCGAGCTTTACGTACGGCCGGTGAGCATCAAGGGGGAAGGTACCTGAACAGACTGAGGAGCGGGATTCATGAGCGCGTGTAGGTCCAGGTGGGGCGCGGCGTCCTTGCTCGCGTGCATGGCAGCGATGCTGCCCTGGCAGGCGCTGGCCGAGAATTGGCCAGGCTGGCGCGGTCCGCGTGGAGACGGCACCAGTTTGGAGACGGGCGTGCCTGTCCGCTGGGACGGCATCTCGGGCCAGGGCGTGATCTGGAAAATCCCCATCGAGGGTACGGGCCATTCTTCGCCCATCGTCTGGGAAGACCGTATCTTCCTCACCACCTGCTCGGAGGAGACGCTGGAGCGCGTGCTGCTCTGCCTCGACGCATCCTCGGGGCGGGTCTTGTGGCGGCAAACGGTCCTGCGCAGCCCATTGGAGCGCAAGCACAAGCTCAACAGTTTTGCCTCCGGCACCCCGGCCACGGACGGCCGCCGAGTGTACGTAACATTTCTCGACCGCAACGAGATGGTCGTCGCGGCGTACGACTTTGAAGGCCGGCAGCAGTGGCTCGTGCGCCCGGGAGAATTTGCCAGCATTCACGGCTACTGTAGCTGCCCGGTGCTTTTCGAAGACCTGGTGATCGTCAATGGGGACCACGACGGAGACTCGTATATCGTGGCTTTGGATCGGACTTCGGGGAGCACGGTGTGGAAGGTGCCGCGCGAGCACAAGACGCGCAGCTACTCCACGCCCCTCATACGTACGATCGACGGCCGCGTGCAGATGATTCTCTCGGGCAGCAAGCAGGTGGCTAGCTACGATCCGCGTACTGGGCGGAGGCACTGGGTGATCGAGGGTCCGACGGATCAATTCGTGGCGTCCGTGGTGTACAACGGGGAGCTGGTGTTCATGACGTGCGGCTATCCTGAGCGGCACATCCTGGCCATTCGGCCCGACGGCAGCGGAGATGTGACCGAAACCCACATCGCCTGGCGGACGACCGAGAATTGTTCGTACGTACCCAGCCCGATCGTGGTGGGAGAGCACTTTCTCGTGGTCTCGGATGACGGCATTGCGAGCTGCTACGAGGCGGCCAACGGCCGCCGCTTATGGCGGCAGCGGCTCGAAGGCAGCCACAGCGCCTCATTGGTTGCGGCAGAAGGGCTGGTGTACTTCTTGTCCGACCGCGGCGAGACCACGGTGGTGCGGCCGGGCCCGCGGTTCGATCGCGTGGCCGGCAATCCGCTGGGCGAAGCCTGCTCTGCCTCGCCCGCCATCAGCGGCAGCCGCATCTACCTGCGCGGCGAACAGCACCTGTTCTGCATCGGCAATTAGCCTTGCCTTGGCCGGCCGCGTTGGAGGCTACCTCCGCACATTACCCCGGCTTGACGATCGCCAGCAAAAAGGTAGGCGCGAGCGGGTCGAAGCGAATACGCTCGAGCTGGTAGGTGCCGCGGGCGACATTCAGCATCCATATGGACACGTGTCCGGTGCGTTGGTGCAGGGCTGCGTGCAACTCTGCCACGTTCTCCAGGCTGCTCGTGTTGGCGACCATCCGCCCGCCAGGCCGCAAGCGCTCGTAGGCTAGCGCAGCCAGTCGCGTGACCTCGCGCCCGGTGCCGCCGAGGAATACCGCATCGGGATCGGGAAGGTCGGCCCAGGCTTCTGGAGCGCGGCCCAGCACCGGCACGAGGTTGGCGACGCGGAACCGCGCCGCATTGGCCTTGATGAGCTGCACGTCTTCCACGTCCATCTCGATGGCATAGGTGGTGCCCGAGGCGGCGATCTGTGCGGCCTCGATGGCCAGCGAGCCGCTGCCGGCGCCAATGTCCCATACCACGCTGCGCGGTCCCAGGTCCATCTCCGCCAACGCGAGCGACCGCACCTCCGAGGGCGTAATCAATCCCTTCTTGGGACGAGACTGCATGAACGCCTCGTCCGGATTGCCGAATAGGCGGCGGCCGATCTGCTCGCTGGGGCGATCGGGAACCTCGGGCTTGCGGACAAGAATCAACACGTTGAGGGGAGAAAATTCCTGGCCAACCAGGTCGCGCAGTTCTCCCTGGGTGACGCGCTCATCTGGCGAACCGAGGTTTTCGCAGACATAGGCTGTAAAGTAATCGATGCCCCGATCGATGAGTGCGCGCGCCACGTGGGAGGGAGTAACCGTTTCTGTAGTGAACAGGCCCGCCTTTTCTGCCGTGCGCAGCCGCTCCGCCACGTGGTCCAGCGTGTGTGTTGCCAGGCTGGTGAGGTAGGCCTCTTCCCAGCTCTCTTTCACGCGGGCAAAGGCCAACTGCATGCTGCTGACGTGGGGCACAACCTCAAAGCGGTCCTTCCCCAGCTTGTCGCAAAGATAGCGGGCCATGCCGTAAAAGAGCGGGTCGCCGGATACCAACACTACGGTGCGCCGCGTCTCGTGCGCGAGCCGTTCGACAACCTGCTGCGGGTCTGCACCCACAGCCAGCCTCTCTGCGCGGCCAGCGGGCAGGTGGCACAGCGTGTGCTCTGCGCCCACGAGCAATTCGGCCTTCTCGACAAGCTCGCGGCTGGCCGCGGTGAGTCCCGCCAGCCCGTCGTCGCCAATGCCCACGATGTAGATCTTCTGCTCGTTCGCGGCCACTGCGAGGATCCTCCCGAGAGGCGCCCGCATAGCACTCGCGGCGGCCGGCGCTCCCGGCCAGCGGCGCAGTCGGGGCCTGTTCCCAGCAGCGAGGGTACGCCTTGCAAACGATCGACGCAAGCGGCGAGGCTGGCAGATAGGGCGCCAGCCGCATCGAGCCGCAAGTTAGGACCGATCGGGCTTGCGGCGCCGTTGGGCCTCGTTGTTCACGATCCGCTTGAGCAGCTCCTGGCGGAGCTGCGCCAGCTCGGCTGGTTTTTGGGGCTTTTCAACTACAACATCAGGCCGCCGTGGCGGCTTGATCGTCTGGTGCATGGCACTACAAAGACCTACGCAGCAATCGGCCGGCCGCCTCGAAGATCCTCAGCGCGGCGCGGGAAGTCACGTCCGCCGTTGTAGCGATCCTTCAGACGTTGCAGTTCGGCACGCAAGGCGTCGTCCACCAGCCTGGTGAGGGTCAGCCGGGCGGGGTACCCGGCCAAGTACGACGCCGCATCGCGCGCTTCTTCCAGCACGTCGGCAGACACATAAAGCGTGGCTCGAACTTTGGGGTGGGAAACCTTTCCCTTGCTAGCGTCCATGGGAGCGACCCTCACCTTGCGAAACTGCTGATGTTTCGTAACCGGTCCGTCGTTACCTGTGGTTTCGGTAAACCACAGACCGGGGCGTGAGCCCTCCACTGGCCGCCGGCACAGCTTGCCCAGGCAGGCGTTCTTTAAAACGACCAACGCCAAATGCCACCAAGCTTGTGACGGTATTGCCGCCTCCGAGCCAAAGTAGTGTACCCAATTTCCGATCTACTTCAATCCTCCCCCGAAACCCGCAAGACGGTCCCATGGCCGCCCCTCACCACCCCTAACTGCGCGCCGCCGCCCACCGCACGCTGCAAACCCTGCATCGGCTGGCCGAAGTAACGAAAAACTCGTATCCCACTGGCAAATAAATACTTATGTCAATTAGGCTTCCCCCAACATGCGGCAAACCGCAGAACTGGATTGCTGCCAGTGTTGCCCCCTCTATTATTCCTACCGCGCCCGTGGCAGACTGTGACATGTTGGTCCCTGACCACGGGGGCGTTCATCATGCGTGGCCGATCCTGTGCATTCATCTTTGGGCCATCTGGGACCCGCCGGGCAAGTTGGGTAGGCTGCGTGTGCCCCCCGACGCAGTAGAGGTGGCGGGAGATGCTGCTCTCAGCTTGGGCGGCCATGTGTACCCAATGAGCCGGCACCTCAGCAGCCGACCTTTTTTTGCTCGGGAAACGGCTAAAGGACGTGGCGTTCGCTTGCGCGTCGGGGTTGGATGCTTTCGGACCACCTTGGGCAGGTCCCTATCGGCGTGCGCGCGCCTGGGGCTTAGTTAGATCGCTCCCGCGCGGAACGTGGGTGGCCGACCGCTGGCCTCAGCCTGGACCGGCGGGCCGACTGGCGTGAGGTGCGCTCGTTCCCTGCGGCAGACTCGCATTGACGCTTCTGAAAGCCCTGCATAAGCTTGGCCCCCGCTGCATGGCGAGGCCCACGGAAAGGGCACGCCAATGCCCAGCCGTCGCGAGGCGGCCGGGCATCACCACGGAGGGTGATCGCAATGACCGGTTGCCGTGCCCCAAGCCTGTTCAACAGCGCGATTCAAGCCGCTCATGGCCGCTGGCGCGGTGGCTGGAGTTGCTGCACGTTTGCCGCGCTGCTTGCGGCAATGCATGCCGCGGGGCTTGCGGCAATGCATGCCGCGGGGCTTGCCTGCCTTTGCATCTGGGACCGCAAGGCCGAGGCGCAGGAGCCCGATATCCGCATTGCACGTTTGATTAAGCGGCTGGGCGACGATTCTGCCGCCAACCGAGACGCCGCCTTAGAAGAACTGGCTCGCTTGGGCGCGGCGGCCAGGCCCCAGCTTCAAGAGGCCGCAAGCGATCCGGATCCGGAGGTGCGGCTGCGTGCTAAAGAACTGCTTGTGCGTTTGCAGGTCGAAGAACTGTGGCAGCCAAGCCTGGTCGAACTGCCTGCCGGCAAGTTGTCGGCTTCTAAGTCGCTGGCACAGATTGCCGAGCAAACAGGAAACCGGCTGCTGATCGGCGACCAATACGGGGCGTTTCACGAAACGCCCGTGGTTCTCGATCAACCGGTCACCAGCTTCTGGGAAGCCGTGGATGCCTTGTGCCGCAAAAGCGGCAATCGGGTGCGGCAGGCCTTCGACAGCCGCCAGGGCGGCCTGGTTGTCGTCGCGGGGAGCCTGGGGCAGTATCCGCTGGCGTATGCCGGGCCCATACGCGCGCAGCTTGTGGCTGCCCGCCGCGTGTTCACCGAAGAGCTGAGCTACGAGAACCAACAGTCGGCACAAAACCACACGTTCCAGTTCGATCTGCAATTCATGTGGGAAGATCGGTTCCGCCTCGTCGCATATCGCTCGCAGCCCGAGTTGCTAGAAGCAGTCACGGCAGCGGGGCAGCGGCTGGCCGCAGCCCAGCCTGCCGGGGGAAGCTGGAACGTGCTGACAAGCGGCACACGCCAGGTAAGCATGAACCTGCGGCTTCACCCACCCCCCACGTCGGCCGGAAAGCTCGCACGGCTGGCCTTGCGCTGGGGGCTGATCGCCGTTGGCCAGCCCAGCAGCATCGAGATCACCGACCTGTCCAGCCGTCAGCCCTATTTTCAGGACGACGTGGAACTCACCGTTGAGAACTTCCAGCAAGGACCTGGGTCGCGCTGCGAAATCACGTTGCTGGTCGTTCGCGACCTGGTGCTGCCTGAACCGCAGGAGGTCGTGTTTCATGAGAACGATATCGAGCTATTCGACACGCAAGGCCGCCCTTACCGAAAGCAGGGCCAAACCAACGGACTCACGGAGGCGGGTGCGAGGATGAAACTCACCTTTCTGGCAGAATCGTCCGACAGTACGCCGAGCGTGCTGCGGTTCACTTACCCACGCATCAGGGCCCAGCGTGCTATCGAGTTGCAGTTTGCCAATGTTCCCTTGCCCACCGGCAGGCCAGAATAGGGCCGGCCGCCTGGCCGGCTCGCCTTCAACCTACCGCCCAGCGCCATGACTGCCACACCCCAGCCCGCCCACCCTTGCTGCCCCGCCTGTGGCGCCTCCCAACAGCGCCTGGCAGCTCTCGAAGCCGAAGTGCAACGCCTCCGCGCAGCGTTTGCCCGCCAGGTGGTGGGCACATCGCCGCCAACGCTGCACGCCTTCCACCCGGCCAGGCCGGATGGTGCCCACGCACTTGCTGGGCCGCATCGACCTCGCCGCCAACGGCCCAGCACGCTTGAGCCCGCGCCGCACAGCGACTTATCAACCGTGCCCCAAACGCGCGCCGAGCAAGCCGCCCCGGCAGCACATCCGACAGCCCCGCCGACATCGCAGGCTGAATCCCCGCCAACATCGCAGGCAGGGCCCCCTCAGTCAACCGCACCGCCGCCGGAGACCTGCAACGGTGTCATCGACGGCGTCGCCTTCACCCGCCTTTCCCGCATCCGCGACGCACGCGGCTGGCTGATGGAACTCTTCAGACAAGACGAGTTGGCCGCATCGCACCACCCGCAAATGGGCTATATCAGCGAGACGCGGCCGGGCGTGGTGCGCGGCCCCCACGAGCACGTGGAGCAGACCGACCTGTTCGTGTTTGCCGGCCCGGGCGAATTCCGGTTGTACCTTTGGGACGCGCGCCCCGGCTCTGCGACATATGGCCGCTACCTCGCTGTGGAACTGGGAGAGCGGCGTCCGTGCGCCGTTCTCGTTCCGCCCGGAGTGGTGCATGCGTACAAGAACATTGGTTCGAGGCCCGGTTGGGTATTCAACCTTCCCAATCGGCTGTATCGCGGCGAAGGACGCCGGCAAGCAGCGGATGAGATTCGCCACGAGAACCGGCCCGATAGTCCTTATCGCGTGGCGTGAGGCGGTGCGAGGCACGAAGGGCAGAATGTAGGACGTTCGCGGTATTGCCTGCACGGTAGGCGTACGCGACAGGTGGCGGCACCGATTGCGCACGCACAGGGGAAAATCACCGGGTAGTGGCGGAGGCCGAGAACCGCCTGGACGAGAGCGGTGACGCCGCAACCCGGCCTGAGGCGCTGCTTTTTATTCGCCCCTGTGGATGCCGTACTGCTCACATTTGCGGTAAAGCGTTGCGCGGCCGATGCCAAGCAAATGGGCTGCCTGTGGAATGTTGCCCGCCGTGCGTGCTAGGGCCTCTGTAATTAACCGGCGCTCCCAATCTTCGATCTGTAGTGAGCCGATGCTCTCTAACGCGGTGCCCGGCAGAGGCAGGTCTGCGGCTTCGATCTGATGTCCGGCAGACGCGCTGACAGCATATTCGATCGCACATCTCAACTGGCGCACGTTCCCAGGCCAATGATAGTTGAGCAGCCGGGCGCGTGCATCCGCAGCGATGCCGAGCGCCGGTCTGCCGTGCAGCGTGGCGTAGGCATCCAGGAAAAACTCTACCAGGGGATCGATGTCCTCGGGCCGCTCGCGCAATGGCGGTATGCTGAGGGTGAGTGCAGACAATCGCTGGTAGAGGTCGTCTCGGAACGTTCCCGCCTGCACGTAGGAACTGAGCGTTTGCCGCGAGGTGGCGAACACGCGAGGGTGGATCAGCAACTCCGTTCCATCGGCTGGGCGAACGAGCGGCAAGCCCTCGAGCACGCGCAGCAACCTGGCCTGAGCCGAGCGTGAAAGGAGCCCCGCCTCTTTGAGGATGATGGTGCCGTCGCCCGCACGCTCGGCGAGCCCCCGGTGGTCGCAGCCCTCCACCGCGCAGTCTTTCGCCGCATGTCCAAAAAGGCGGCTCTCAACTTCCTGAGGATCTGCGGCCGCGCAGCGCACGACGACCAATGGTCCGGCATTCTCAAATCTGTGGCGGTGCATCAGCCTAGCCAGATGTTCTTTGCCTACCCCCGGTTCGCCCTGTAGTAGGATGCAGGCATGCGGCGCAGCCTGTAGGGCTTGGTCCCAGAGTGCCTGGATCGCCGGGCTTCTGCCCACCCATCTGTCGCTCTCGGGCAACTGGGTCTTGAGCAAGACGCTTTCAGCCGCCAGCCTCTCCTGCCGCCGCATCTGCGCCAGCACGGCAGCCACCACGCGCGCCGCCAAGATGGCGAAGTCGAAATGAGACTGCCGAAACCGGCCATGATCCAATACCAGGTGCAGCGCACCCAGCACGGTCCGGTTCCAAATGAGGGGAATGCACAAGGCGTCGGCCGCATGCTCCAATGATGCCTCGCTGCTCTCTTGCGCGGCCATCCATACGGCATGTCCCTCGTTCACCACCAACCGTGTAAGCGAGTCGTCCAGTTCGATCGCGCGCTTGGGTTCCTGGGGCACCACGCATCTGGGCTGTAGGCGGCCTGAGGCATCTGTCAGCAAGAAGGCTGCCATGCTGGCGCGCGTGCGCTCCTGCAAAAAATCGAGCGTAGCGCGCATCAATTCGGGCGTATCGGGGCAGCTCAGCAGCCGCACACAGAACTCGTGTAACAGCAGCAGATCGTTGGCATGTTCACGATCTCGCACAGGTCCCTGCGCAGCAGGAGCCAGGTCCAATGCTCCCAGCGGCACGCTGGAAATGAGAGTCTGCGCGGTATGCAGCCCAGCGCTGCCGCCCACGGTGGGCGGCAGGTCGCTGGTGCGGAATACGAATTCTGTGCCGCCCAGGCGGATGGTATGCCCCTCGTCCAGAATTGCCTCATCGGTGCGAGATCCGTTGACGTAGGTGCCGTTGCGGCTGCCGGCGTCTCGAATGCACCAGCGGCCCTTGGCAAAAAAGATTGTCGCATGCACGCGAGAGCACAGCGCATCTGGCAGAACTACGGTGCATTCTTGGCCACGGCCAAGACGTATCTCTTTGGTCTGGTCCAGCACAATATTGCTGCCCGCGCGCTGGCCCGCCGTGATGGTCAGGTAGGCATACACTATGCTTCACCCGCCGTGGTCCGCCCGGTGGCCACATCGAACTCTGCGATCGCGGGCACAAGCATGGCCGCCGTTGTGAATCCGTACGTGGCCGACAGCACGAGGAACACGCCCAGCGTCCCTTGCAGCTCGAAGCTGACGATCGACCAGAACGTAGCCAGTGGACACAGCACCGCAGCATAGGAAATGGCGCTCGAGGGATTCCGGATCCCCAGGGCTAGCCACAGGCCGATAGCGCCGCCCACTGCCATGAAGGCAAACGGAAAAATCTGCACCTGGAACGAACCTGCAAACGCCTCCATGATCTGCATGCAGACGTACACCCCCACCGAGAGGAAAAATACCGTCCCCAGACTGACGGCGATGGCCGCGCGGCTGCTGGCGTAGGCCATGCCGACGTGCAGCCCCAAGACGGCCACAAATGTGGCGATCACCAGGCCGCCCCCCAGCAGATAGAGGGTGTTTTGCAGGCTGATGGCGCCTGCCAGCCACAAGTAAGCGCACAAGCCGGCCGGCAGCAATAGCATTTCCTTGGTGTTGTAGAAGATCCCGCCCAACTTGCCGAAGATGAATTCGCTCGGAGAGATGTCTGTAACCAGCAGCAGGTCGAGCGCTCGCGCGTCGCGCTCGCTGGTAAGTGCCGTCACTGCCTGGGCATTGATGAGCACGAGGCTCAGCACAGCCAAGGAAGCCATCGGCAGCACGGCGGCTGCACGAAACTCATGTGGGCCGGCATCGAGCGCGGCTGAGACAGCGGCGGCCGCCAGCCCGAACAGGGCCAGGTACGCCAGTTTGACCAGCAGCACCTTGCGGCCGTAGGCCCAGGTGCGGATTTCGCGCCACAGGATGGGGTTGTCCCATACCTCGCGCACGCGGCCGCGCCCGGCGGGCGCTGGAGATGCGTGCGCGACATCCGCTGCCGGGGCGCGGCCTGGGCCATCGGGCGCCGCGGCTGCATGCGCGGCCCGAGGGCCGGCCGTATCGGCCTCCCGGCGCGAACCGATCCGCCAGGCGTGCAGGTGAGGCAGTCCCTGGGCCCAGGAACCGGCCGACTCGGTTTCTCCGAGCGTGCGGGCTTCATGAGAAGGATTCCATACACGCACAAGGAGCACGGCCAGAAGGTTGATCGCCAGCGTAACGCCAGCGCCAAAGACGAGAAACAACGCAATGGGCGAAAGCGGCAGGCCGCGGAACACCGGAGCGGGACTCCAGGGATGCGTCGCCTCCAACACTGCCCGAAATGGACTGATCGCCACAGCCCAGGTCTGGCAGTTGGTTCCGGCCCAGGCACGCCCCAGCACACCGGCTGCCACCAGCTCTCCCAACGCCCACCAGAACACGAGCACGAGTGCCGTGATGGCCAAGGTTTGGAACGTCTTTTCGCGCCACAGCGCCACCGTCGATCCGATGCTGCCAGCGGCCAATGTAGCCACCAGGCACACGGCAAAGGCCTGTCCGACCTGCGCGGGCGATATCCCACCCCAGAGCATGGCCAGCATGAAGAGCGGCAGCGCCCCCAGCAGCATGGCGATCACCGAGATCAAGCTGGCAGCCAGCTTCCCCAGCACCAGCTCGACGTTGCTCAGCTTCGTGAGCAGCAACAGGTCCAGGGTGCGGCGGTCCTTCTCAATGGCCACCCCGCTTGCGGAGGCGAGTGCGCCGAAAAACATAGCCGCTAGAAGCTGTAGCGGTGCCAAAAAGCGAAAGGCCAGCACGCCGAATAGCGCCAGCTCGCCCACCCCCCGCACGGGGCGCTGCTCAGAGAGTACCAGCCAGGCGGTCATCGAGAGCACGAGAAGTGCGCCCACAAACGTGGCCCGGCCAAAGTAGAACCTCCCCCGCCTGGGAAGGGCGATCAATTCACGCGCAAAGATGGGACCCAGAACCAACCGTTAGGCTCCAAAGGGTGGTATCGAGCAGAAGGGAGCAGGCCGCATGCGATACGATGCAACCGGTGGGCCTTAGCCGAGCTTCCTCGGCACGCACGCCGCGCCGGCTGGCACGCCGGCTCGCTGCTCGCGCCCTCGCTCCATTCGATGCTTAGATTATAAACTGCGGCTGCTCCGCCGTGAGGGGGGCTGCATGTCAAGGCCGCCGCGCGCTTGCAAGCGGAGACGTGCCGCTCCCTTGCGGACTGCGGGCCTAATGCGGTACTCGTGCCCTCCTAGCGCCCACTTTGCAGGCCCGCAAGTTGCCAGTCATAATGTCCCTTGTCCGGGGGCCCTTTGGAAGGTCTGCCTGCCATGCCGAGACGCAATCTCCACCTTCTCCTTGCCGCACTGCTCCTTTCTGTCATTTGCTACCAGAAGGCCGACAGCGCCTACCGCCTGCGCTACGGGGCGATGGCCAACACCTTTATCCATGTGATGAAGGAGATCGAACGGCATTACGTCGAGCCTGTCGACCCGCGCGAGCTGTTTGAGGGGTCGCTGGAGGGAATGGTGGGCCGGCTCGATGAGTATTCTGCTTACATTCCGCCCTCCGAATCAACCCAATTTCGCGAGGGGATCGAGCAGCAATTCGGCGGAATCGGCATCGAGGTGGCCATCGACCAGCAAAGCGGCCTGATAACCGTGTTGAGCCCCATACCCGGCACTCCGGCCTGGCGGGCGGGGCTGCAAGCCGGAGATAAGATCGTGGGCATAGACGGAGAGGGGGCCGAAGGCCTGACGCTTGAGGACGCCGTCCGGAGGATGCGCGGGGCGGTGGGCACGCCGGTGCGCGTGACGCTGCTACGCGGTGCGGATCAGCGATTGGAGGTTGAGCTAGTTCGAGAGGTGATTCAGATCCAATCGGTGCTGGGAGATGCGCGAGACGCAGATGGCCGCTGGCAGTTCGTGCTGGAAGAAGAGCCGAGCGTGGGTTACATCAGAATCGTGTCGTTTGGCGAGCGCACGCTGGACGATCTCCGCACCGCGTTGGATGTGTTGAGCCAGCGAAGCGTGAAAGGCCTCATTCTCGATCTGCGCGGCAACGCGGGAGGACTGCTTGAGGGAGCGGTGGCCGTGTGCGACCTGTTCATCAAGGAAGGCCGCATCGTAAGCACGCGCGGCCGGGATGCTGTGGACCGCGAGGTCTACCAGGCCAGCGGTAAGACACCCTATGCCAACCTGCCGCTGGTCGTGCTGGTCAATCGGTACTCCGCAAGTGCCAGCGAGATTGTGGCGGCGTGTTTGCAAGATCACGGTCGCGCGGCAATCGTCGGCGAGCGCACCTGGGGGAAGGGAACCGTCCAGAACCTGATCCCTCTGGAAGGAGGGCGCAGTCTGCTCAAGCTGACGACGGCCAGTTACTGGCGGCCCTCGAATCAGAACATCCACCGCACACGCAACGCAACGGAGGCCGATGCATGGGGCGTCGTTCCCGATGAGGGGTGCCTGGTCGTGCTGAGCGACGACGAGATGCGCCAAATGCTTGAAGCCCGCCGGGCACGCGACTTGCCGCGCACTGCCCCAGCCGCAAATGGCGCGGCGCAACAGCCCCCTTACCGCGACCCGCAGCTTGCACGTGCCATCGCACGCCTGCTCGAAACCCTGAAGAAAGACGCCGGACTGGCCCAGAACCCCAACTGAGTTCGTCGTGCAGCAAGGTGAATAGGCCCGATTTGCAAAAAAGTGAGCATGCCTTGCCCTAAACGGCGCAGAGACGCCTTAGCTTCCTGCTACAGGCAGGTCGGTGCAGCAGTCGCAACTGCCTGCTGCTATGGCGCTTGCAAGCAACCGGCAAAACCGGCCGGCAGCGCGAACCATTCGGCACGCAAGTTGCTCTAACTGTTGGCTGCCGGCACGCAGGTCGGCGCGCTGCTACTTGAGATTTCAGCATGCAAAAGGAGGGGGGAAGATGACGAAGCGCATCGGCCGGGTAGTGGTGGTCGAGGTTAGCGATTCTACAGAGGCCGCACGGCCGGCGGCGCGGGATATACTGCCTTGGGCAGACCCGTACATCGCCCGACTGTTGACCAAGCACCGCCTTGAGGCGGCCCTGGCCGATTCTCTTGAGAACTTGCAGACCGAGCGGGCTCTGCGGCCGCATTGGCTGGACCGGCCGCTGCCAGAGTGCTTCTGAGGCCGCTCAAGAGGTATTGGGGCGATGTGGTACCCTTTGGTATAGTGCGGCCCCGCTTGAGATGGGGCCGTGAGGGGGCGGATCCGGCCACGACCATGGGGGTACATGTCACCCCGCATGGAACGGGCTGTGGTGCTTGGGGGCCAAAGAATCGAGATGTTCCCTTTCACCGGGCCGGACAGCCAACGGGCAGGTACAGCATGAAGCTACTGGCCTATTGAGTGGGCAGAGTTGAGTGAGGTTGGGCGATGTGCGGCATCGTGGGCTACGTGGGGTATCGGCCGGCGGCTGATTTTCTACTCAAGGGTCTGCGCCGGCTGGAGTATCGCGGTTACGATAGTGCGGGCTTGGCCACGCTGGACGAAGCGGGCCGGCTGGCGGTCGTGAAATGCGCGGGCCGCATCGACGCCCTTGCGGTTCGGCTCAGGCAGGTTGCCGCGCCGGGGCGCACCGGCATTGGCCATACGCGGTGGGCAACGCACGGCCCGGCCACCGATCAGAACGCACATCCTCACTTGGGGGGCAACCAACAGGTAGCCATTGTGCATAACGGCGTGATCGACAACTACCGGCCGTTGCGCGAGCGGCTGGAAGCACAGGGCTACCGCTTTGTGTCTGCCACCGACAGCGAGGTGGTTGCACATGCCATTGCCGCCCAGCTCGAGCACACGCTGGGCAGCGGGCCTGGATCGTGGCAGGCCGACATTCCGCTGGAGAACTTGCCGGTGGAGCTGCGGCCGCTGGCGGCGGCGGTGCGCGGGGCGTTGGTCCGCCTGCATGGTACGTATGGGCTGGCCATCCTGTTCCGCGAGTATCCGGACGTGCTGGTTGCCGCGCGGTTGGGCAGCCCCTTAGTCGTGGGCGTGGCGCAGGGAGAGCATTTTCTGGCCAGTGACGCCAATTCGCTTGCGGGATATGCGGACAAGATTGTGTATCTAGCCGACCGGGAGCTGGCCGTGCTCACGCCCGACTCGCTGCACGTGCTGCATCCGGAGCGCGGGCTGGTCGAGCGAGGTCTCCAGGACCTGAAACTCTCTGCAGACGACGTGGAGCTAGGCCCTTACGAGCACTACATGCTCAAGGAGATCTTCGAGCAGCCTGAGACGCTCCAGAACACGATGCGTGGGCGGCTCAGTCGGGAGGAGGCGTCGGCCCACTTTGGTGGGTTGAACCTCACGCCGCGGCAGTTGCGGCGTGTCGACCGCTTTGTACTCACCGGTTGCGGCACAAGCTGGCACTCGGCCCTGGTGGGCGAGTACGTGATCGAGGATCTGGCACGCATTCCCGTGGAAGTCGAGTACGCCAGCGAGCTGCGCTACCGCAACCCCCCCCTGCATAACAACACCTTGGTGTTTGCTATCACGCAGAGCGGCGAAACGGCCGACACCCTGGCCGCACTCCGCGAGATGAAACGACAGGGCCATCCCACGCTGGCCATTTGCAACGTGGTCGGCTCATCGATCGCCCAGGAGGCCGACGGCGGCATCTACCTGCACGCAGGGCCAGAGATCGGCGTGGCCTCCACCAAGGCCTTCACCAGCCAATGCCTGGCCCTGGTGATGCTGGGGCTGTACTTCGGCCGGCTGCGGCACCTGAGCCATGCACAGGGCATGCGGATCATCGAACATCTGCTGTCCCTACCTGAACAGGTGCGGCGCGCCCTGGAAACCGACGCGCAGGTGCGACAGATCGCAGCCAAGTATCAGCATTGCCAGAACTTCCTCTACCTGGGACGGCAACACAACTTTCCCACTGCCCTCGAGGGCGCGCTCAAGCTCAAGGAAATCAGTTACATCCATGCCCAGGGCTACCCGGCCGCGGAAATGAAGCACGGGCCGATCGCACTCGTAGACGAGCAGACGCCCAGCGTGTTCCTTGTCCCCCAAAGCCAGGTGTTCGACAAGGTGATCGCCAACATGGAGGAGATCAAAGCCCGCGGCGGACCTGTGATCGCCGTCACCTGCGAGCGGGGCAACCGCGCAGCCGACCTGGCCGACGATGTGATTGTCGTCCCCTCGGTCGAAGACTACTTGCAGCCGATCGTGAGCATCGTTCCCTTACAGCTTCTCGCCTACCACGTGGCCGTCCTCCGCGGATGCGACGTGGATAAGCCCCGCAACCTCGCCAAAAGCGTGACGGTAGAGTAGCAGCAGACAGCACCTACCTTCGTGGAACTGCCCTCACGCGTGCCAGGCCGTTGCGCGTGAGTGAGCCTCCCCCGCTGGTCCAGCCTTTGCCCGTGCGACGGCTCTGCTCGCGTGGCACGGCCTGCGCGTGGGACGGACTTCCCAACCCTCCCTGTCCCGCTCGCAAGCCCGCTTTGCATGGGGCAATTCTCTGTGTGCCACGGCTTGCCGCGCGCGCTTCAAGCAGTGCACCCGCCGCTCTCCAACACCTCGCTAATGGACAGCGATTGCTTCAGCCGCATCGGACGCTGTTTCCCTGCACCGATTGACCTTCAAACCGTATACGGTTCGGCCCATGAACTGGGTCGAGTCGCGAGGCCGGGCAAGAAGCATGTCGTGCATCGGGACAGACACAGTTCCCGCCGGCAGAATTACCCCCATATCGCGGATGCAAGTTAAAGCCAGGAAACGCAAGCATAATTGTAAACATGTTTCAGTTGCCGAAAGCACGGCTTGATGCCAAAGCGTTTGGGCAGCTCTCGTGTATCTCGACCGGGATTCCGCTGCCCCTATGCGAATATCAATCGTTCCAACCTGGCGCATGCCTTGTTGGTATTCGCGGCGCACGGTTGCGCTCTTGGGCAGCGACAAGGTGCATCCACCGCGCATCTGAACCGTCTACTGTGGTAGAATGAATAGCATAGAACCTGCCTTGCTTGCGCTCGGTACCGAATCGCCTAACGCACCATCCCGATGGCAAGGAATCGAGGAACATCTCGACCGTCCGGGATCCTGGTGGGGTGTTGCGGCTTCGCGGAAAGCCAAGAGAGGTATTTTCGCGAGTTCGAGGCGGTCGAGATCCAGCAAACGTTCTACGAGCCGCCACGAGCCGAAACCGCTGCCCGCTGGCGCGAACGTGCGGGACCAGGTTTCCATTTCGCGCTCAAAGCATGGCAGGCGATCACGCACGAACCATCGTCGCCCACGTATCGTCGCATGCGAACGGCCGTCTCGCCTTCGGCTTGGGGACGCATGGGATCATTCCGCCCCACGCGTGAAGTGGACGCTGCCTGGCAGCGAACCGTCGAGTCGGCATTGGCCATGCGCGCAGAGATCGTGCTGTTGCAGTGCCCAGCCTCTTTCGCGCCAAGCCCCAAAAACGTCGCGAATCTGCGGCACTTTTGCAATCGCGTGGATCGCCACGGACTGTTGCTGGCGTGGGAGCCGCGCGGCCGGTGGCCCGGGGAACTCGTGGCGGAACTCTGCCGGGAGCTGGACCTGGTTCATGCGTTGGATCCATTCCAGGGAGAGGTAAGCGTGGCTGCCGCAGGCATGCGCTACTTCCGCCTGCACGGCATCGGCGGTGCGAACTACCGCTACACGGCGGACGATCTGGAGCGTCTGGCAGGCTTGGTTGGGAAGGGGCCGGCCTATGTCTTTTTCAACAATCTCAACATGCTCCACGATGCGCGGCAGTTCCGCGCTGTGGCGGCCCGGCAGTCCGGAACATGATGCTCTCGCCACGCCTCGGTGCGCTGTGCGCGGGCGCACGCCCCGTGGAAGCGCGGCGCTCTCGACCGTAGAAGTGCGCGCGTCGTTGTAATCCTCTTACTCAGCCGGCCTGTATTTGTCTGGCAAGTGTGGGCGTGGATTCTTTATGGCGCAGAACTGTGCTCGACCGCAGGAGACATCGAGCGGCTCAACGCCTCGGCCGGGCCGATTGAGCATGAACGCTGGTTGGCTTGACTAGTAGCGATGGCAGGGGCCTTCGCCGGGAGCAGACTTGCGTTGCTGTCGTGCACCGAGCGTGCGAGAGACACCACCTCGCGCCGCACCGGAGAGCGGTCAAACGACTGCGGCCTTCACACAATAGATGGGCGGCAGAGAGTCGAACAGCCGGGTCCACTCCTCGCCGCCGTCTCGGCCGATCCAGAGCTGGCCGGTCGTGGTGCCGAAGTAGAGCGCCGGCGACTTGAGACTGTCGATGTCCATGCCGTCGCGCAGGACAGTAAAGTAGCTCTCTTTCTTCGGCAGGCCGCGAGCAGCGCGGCTCCACGTTCCGCCGCCGTCCTCGCTGCGCCACACCGCGGGAGCGCCGCCGGGACACGTGCGGGTCATCCCCTCAAGCGGCATCACGTAGACCGTGTCGGGGTCATGGGGATGTGCGACGATGGGAAATCCGAAGTCGGAAGGCAGTCCCTTGGCGATCGAGTACCACGTCTTGCCATGGTCGTCGCTGCGCAGCACGCCGATGTCCGGGCGGGGCCCTCCAGGCCCGTCCCACTCGGCCCAGCCGCCGTGGTTCTGCATGTAGAGCCGGCCCGGCGCGGCAGGATGGCCGACGATCTTGTGCACGCACTGGCCGAACTCGGGGTAAGGATCCGGCATGAATCCCGCCCCAACGCCCGCGTTGGCGGGCACGAACGTCTGGCCTCCGTCTTCGCTCAGGTAATGCCCCCCGGTGGAGATCCCCAGGTGGATGCGCTCACCCTGCTGCAAGATCGTGTGCAGGCATAGTCCGCCCGCCCCCGGATGCCACTTGCGCGCGTGCTCGTGATTGCTGATGCCAGGCACCATCTCCCACGTATCTCCGCCGTCACCGGAGCGAAACAGCGCAGCAGGTTCGACGCCGCACCAAAGTTCCTTCTTGCCGCTGCCCGTCTCGAACGACCAGATGTTGGCCAACGCGCGGCCGTCCTCCTTGGGAAACGCCGGAGCCGACTTGGTCTCCTTGAAACTCTTGCCCAGATCGGTCGACCGCAACACTTTCATGCCAAAGAAGGCATTGCAGCTAGACGCGTAGATCCGCGGTGCACCACGTGTATCGATAAGCGCTGCATACACCGCCACGCCCGGCCCGAACGGCCCGCGCAACGTAAACCTGCCACGGGTCTTTGCTGCCTCGGCAACAAAGACGCCCTTCTTGGTCCCAATCGTGAGGATCACGCGCTCTGGCATCGTACAACTCCGAGTTAGCCTCCAGAAACTGCGGGAATGATCAAGACCTCGTCGCCCGGTTCCAGCAACGTATCGAGTCCCTGGCGGTCTCGCACATGGCACGTGTTGACGAACAGATTGAGATGGCGGCGGACGGTCCCCGTTTCGTCGCAGATGCTAGAGTACAAGGTCGGGTAGCGCCGCTCGATCTCTTCCAGCATCTCCCGCACGCTCTGCGCCGCAAGCGCCAACGCCGACGAACCCTCGCAATACACGCGCAGCTCGCGGGGAACATGCAATGTGACGTGTGCGGCTCGGGCCATAACTTGCTGGCTACAGTCTTGCCCCGATCAGGCAGCAACCGCCACCCGCCTCTCCTCGCTCCCGTCCGTCTACTAACCATCGTTCGGCCATAGCGCGCGGACGGCACTTGCTGCCATGCCGGCACGCCCGGCCCGATTGGCCCATGCAAAACGCACTGCCACGTTCCCGTCTTCCGAGAGCAAGCGGCAGATGATATACCAACTGGACGGTATCAAAACACCCGCAACGTACTCATTTGTGGTTCTGGTGTCAAGCAGCCGGAAAGCGTACCCCATCGGGACGTCGCCAAAATGACCACAGAGATCATCACGGCTCGCTCGCCGGCATGCCGGCCGGTGAAATACCGTGCCGGGTGATCTCTCCCCGCAACTGCTTGCCGAGCCGGCTGTGCCGGCGGCCGTAAAGGAAGTAAATCAGCAGGCCGATGGCGAGCCAGACCGCCAAACGCAGCCAGTTCTCAGCGCCCAGCGAGAGCATCAGCGTCAAACATGTGGCAATGCCCAGAATGGGAACCACCGGGCCCAATGGTGCACGGAACGGCCGGTGCGCGTGGGGGTCGGTCTTACGCATGATCAGCACCGCCAGGCACACCATCACAAAGGCCAGCAGCGTGCCGATATTCACCATGTCGGCCAATATGTCCAGCGGCAGCAATGCAGCAGCCGCCCCCACGAAAAGCCCGGTCAAAACCGTGGACTTCCACGGCGTGCGAAAACGCCGGTGGACATCGCCAAAAAAGCCCTCGGGCAGCAGGCCGTCTCGTGCCATCGCCAACAGCACGCGCGGCTGGCTGAGCATCATCACCAAAAGCACGCTCGTGATGCCCGCAATGGCTCCCGCAGAAATCAGCGTCGCCGCAAACGTAATCCCACGCTGCATGAACGCGTTGGACACCGGTGCATTGATATCGATGCGGTTGTACGGAACCATGCCCGTGAGAACAGCGGTCACCGCCACGTACAGCACCGTGCAGATCAGCAGCGACCCGATGATCCCTATCGGTACGTCTCGCTGCGGATTGCGTGCCTCTTCCGAATGTGTCGAGATCGAATCGAAGCCGATGTAGGCGAAAAAGATGGTCGCGGCCCCGGCCAGCACCCCTACCGGCTGTCCCTTGGGAAGAAATGGGAGCGAGATGCCGCCATACCCGTAAGGAGCAAAGTCCCTCGACCAATTCGCCGGATCGACGAAAAACGCCCCTACACCGATCACGAAGAGCACAACAGAGATCTTGAGAATCACCATCAAGGCATTGAAGCCCGCGCTCTCGCGAATGCCCACGACCAGCACAATGGTGACCAGCGCGACGATGATCAGGGCCGGCACGTCGATCACAGCGCCGCTGGCGGAGAACTGTTGCAGCGCGGGGTCATACTTGATGGGCGCATTGCCCCAGGCCGCTGGCCAGACCCACCTGCCGCCGCTGATCAGCTTGAGAAAGTCTTGAAAGTAGTGCGACCAGCCGTGGGCCACGGTGCTGGCCCCGATCGCATACTCGAGGACCAGGTCCCAACCAATGATCCAGGCGAACAGCTCTCCTGCCGTAGCATAGCTGTAGGTATAGGCACTGCCGGCGACGGGTGCCATCGAAGCGAACTCTGCATAGCACAATGCTGCGAAGACACAGGTGACGCCCGATACCACAAAAGAGAGCATGAGTGCCGGCCCTGCCTGCTGGGCAGCAGCTTTGCCCACCAGCACGAAGATCCCCGTACCGATAATCGCCCCGATGCCCAGGGAGGTGAGGCTGATTGGTCCCAGCACGCGCCGCAGGCGGTGTTCGCCAGCCATCTCGGCCAGCAAGACTTCCAGAGACTTTCGCGCAAAGAACTGGTTACGTGCCATTCGTGGAGGAGTGCATCCGGATACGGCGTAAGCGGGGCACCGCCAGGGAAGAGGGCTTGGACACAGGCCGGGGCAGCCTATCGGCCAACGGCTGGGGTGTCAAGCAACTTGCGTGATCTCCAGGACGGGCCCCTCGCCGGCCTACGTCCTCCAGAGCCCCAAAGTGGCGTCCAACCGGCGGCCCGTCGCGCGATGCCGGCGGTGCGTCTAATTCGAGCGGCGGGGTTTACCCCCGCCGGGCCATGCTACTTGGGCGTGCCGCCGGGCCACACTGCTCGGCCCCGCCGGGCCGCGCCGCTGAGGCCCCGCCGGGCCGCGCCGCTGAGGCCCCGCCGGCGTAAAGCCGGCGGCTCGTCGCGCGATGCCGGCGGTGCGTCTAACACGAGCGGCGGGGTTTACCCCCGCCGGGCCATGCTACTTGGGCGTGCCGCGGCGCCGCGCCGCTGAGGCCCCGCCGGCCTAAAGCCGGCGGCTCGTGGCCTAAAGCCGGCGGCTCGTGGCCTAAAGCCGGCGGCTCGTCGCGTAAAGCCGGCGGCTCGTCGCGTAAAGCCGGCGGCTCGTACCCTCAAGCCGGCGGCTCGTAGCACAAAGCCGGCGGTTCGTAGCCCTCGAGGGGAGCCGCGGCGCACGGGCCGCCAATGGCTGTGGCCCCCTTTGACTCGCTGCGGTTCCTGGTTAGGTTGTGGGCTTGTAAACTACGTGTGTCTTTACCTGCCGGGAGATGTTCGACGTGCCCGAGCCGACTGCCCCTGCCAAGTCCAAGAGCCCCGAGCCCTGGTGGACGCCCCGTATCTGGCAGGGGATGACGCTAAGCGCCTGGCTGCGGCTGTTTTTCGGCAATCGCTGCGCGGTGGCCCCTTCGCGCTGGCACGTGGTGGCCAGTGCCACGGTCTGCTCGGCCGCCAACAGCCTGCTTGCGCTGGCAACAAACGCCGTCTATGGCCGGCGTGTTCGCAGCACGCGCGTCGAGCACGCGCCGCTCTTTGTGATCGGGCATTGGCGCTGCGGTACGACTTTGCTGCACGAACTGCTGGCCCTCGACGAGCGCCACGCCTGCCCCACCAACTATCAGTGCTTTATGCCGGCGCACTTTCTGCTTACGGAGCGGCTGGCCACGCGGTGTCTTTGGTTCTTGCTGCCGCGGCAGCGTGCCATGGACAACGTGCCGCTGGCCTGGGACCGGCCGCAGGAGGACGAGTTTGCCCTGGCCAACCTGGGCACGCCCTCTCCGTACCTGAGAATTGCCTTCCCGAATCGACCGGCGCCCTACGTCGAGTACTACGAGCTAGAAGAGATTTCGCCCGAGGCGCGCCGGCGCTGGCAGCAGGCCTTCTATGGGTTTGTGCAGGCCCTTTCGCTACGCAATCCCAGGCGGCTGGTGCTCAAGTCGCCCACGCACACGTTCCGCATCCCGGCGCTTGTGGAACTCTTTCCCGATGCGCGGTTTGTGCACATCGTGCGGGATCCGTACGTTACATTTGCCTCGACCATTCACTTATGGAAGGTGCTGTACCGAACCCAGGGCTTGCAGATTCCGCGGCACGAGCGGCTGCGTGAGCAGGTGTTAGAGACTTACTTGCGCATGTTCCACCGCCTGGAGGAGACTCGGCACCTGGTAGCCCCGCGGCGATTCTGCGAAGTACGGTACGAGGAGCTGGTGCGCCAGCCGGTAAGCGAACTTCGCCGCGTGTACGAGGAACTCGAGCTGGCCAACTTTGCACAGGCTCAGCCCGCGGTGGAAAGATACGTCGCAGCGTCCAAAGACTACCAGACGAACCGCTACGAACTCACCAGTGAAGACCGCGATGAGATTGCACGCCGCTGGGCCGAACCCATCCGCCGCTACGGCTACGACCGCGAGCCTGCTGCCAGCCTGGTCTCCGGATAGCGGCTAGAAATCGCCTTCGCCTTGTTTGCACACCAAGAGCCCTCCGAGCGCCGCGAACCGCCAGCCGCCCTGGCGGCGAACCAGCAGCTTGTTCGAGAGCCAGAACATATCTCAAAGCGAGCGGCTCGCCCTGAACCGGCAGATCCCCTGGAGGCGCACGATGCGCCCGTTTCGAGCAGTCTGCCGGCAGCAACCGCTGCGACCGCCGGCAATGGCCCGCTGCCGTTGCCGCTGACCGCCTTCGAACGCTACATGCTGGCAGACGATCGGCCCGACTATCCGATGGCCTTTCAAATCCGTCTCGTTTTTTCCGGTGCCCTGTCCTCAAGTGCGCTCCAAGACGCCCTGCACGCTGCCACCAACCGCCATGCTTTGCTAAGGGCGAGGGTGGGTGCCGATGCTCGGGGCCGCCCCATATGGATCGACGCTCCTCATGCGCAGCCGCTGCTCGATGTGGCCCCCTGGGGCACACCCTGGCGGCTGCCGGATGGGCAACAGATCGATCTGAAACGCGAGTGCGGGGTACGCGTCTGGGCACGCTATAGCGAGAACCATACCGAGCTGCGGCTGCTATTCCACCACGCCTGCTGCGACGGCATCGGGGCCTACCAGTTCATCGAAGATCTGCTGGCCGCCTACCACCTGGCCTGCACGGGAGAGTTGCCCGCACGCCAACGCCCCATAGAACCAAAACGCTTGGCCGGCCGCGGCAGATTCGGACTCAATGGCTGGCGATTGTTCGCCCGGCTGCCTGCTGAAGCATGGGCGCTTGTGGTGGGGAGTGCGACGTTCTTCTTGCTGCGGCCGTTGCCGGTAGCCCTTCCGCGTTCAGAAGCCCCTGGGCCGCACGTTAGCTGCGACGTGCAGAGAGGCCCTGCCACGCACGCGGCCGACTTGGCGTGTCTTACTGAGATGCCGGCGCATACCTTCGCGCCGGAGCCGTCGCGCCGCCTGCTGGCGGCCGCCAAGGCTGCGGGCAGCACCTTGAACGATCTGTTGCTGCGAGATTTATTCCTGGCTCTGCATGCCTGGAATGCCCGGCATGCACCGCACGGCGGAACATTGCTGCGGCTGATGGTGCCGATCAACCTGCGAGTCGCGGGCGACCGCACGCTGCCGGCCGCGAATGTGGTGGCGATGGCGCATCTCGACCGGCGGCCTCACTGGTTTTCGCCACGCTGGCTGTTACGCACAATTGCGTGGGAGGCGGCGTTCATCAAGCGTTTCCGACTTAGCTTGGCTTTCCACCGTGCGGCTGCCCTATTGGTGCGGGTGCCCTGGGGATTGCGGTTGATGACAAGCGCCACGCGGTGCTACGCAACGGCCGTGCTCAGCAACGTGGGCCGGCTGTTTGCTGAGGCACCTCTCTCGCGCGATGGGTCGCGACTTGTCTGCGGCAACCTGCGGCTGGAACGGGTCGAGTCCGCTCCACCCGTGCGGCCTCAGACCTCGGTGGCCATCAGCACGCTCTGGTACGACGATCGCCTGAGCGTGGTACTCAATTACGACCGGCTTGTGCTCCGCCACGCCGATGCCGAGGCGTTGCTTGCGTTGTACGTAGAGCGGCTCACACGGAGCATGGAAGAAGCGGCATAGCGTGATACACTCCGGTGGGCGGGGGGCGCTAGGGAGGCGCCGCAGGCTGCACCCCGGGCAGCCCGAACCGGAGGCCGGTGTGGGTGGGGCTAGCGAGCCAGCGGCGTGGGCGGCGGGGCCAGTGTGCGGCGGATCCGACCTCTCGCAGGGACAATTCTGCCGTGGGGCCCGATCTGCCGTGACCTGATCTGCGGCAGGTCCTCATCTAGCGCCGGCTCTGGTCTGCCGCAGGCAGCGGCCTGTGCCGCGCGCGGCGAATGAGCGGCAGTGGCCGGAGTAACGCCGGCGCAACGGGCTTGGGAAGAATGATTTGCTCAACGCCGGACCTTGCTGATAGACTACGGAGACACTGCAAGATTGGTTCCCGCAAGCGGGATGGCGCGTACCGCGAGGCGCATCCATGTATTGGTCTGCGGTAGAAGTTCTCGACCGCGTCGGGCCGCGGTGGCTGTTTCGCGCATTGGCGTGGGCGCTGCTGGCGATGGCGTGGAGCGATCGCGGGGCGGCGGCCGGCGACCTGGAGAAGCCAGCGGAATCGGCGCTTACTGGTGCGGCACTGGAGCCTCTGGCGCTCGCCCAACGAGTCGACGACTATTTGCGGCGTGCGTGGGACGAGGCGGGCATCGTACCCGCCCCGGCGGCCGACGATGCGGAGATCATGCGGCGCCTCTACCTGCACATTGTGGGCAAGATACCCACAGCCGCCGAGGCACGGGATTTTCTCGACGCGACGGCCCCAGACAAGCGCTTGCGGCTTGTCGAGGAGCTGCTCTCGCGTGCGGCATTTGCCACGCACATGGCCAGCGTGTGGCGCGAGTTGTTGCTGCCGGGGGCCAGCAATAATCCCGAGACAGTGGGCTTGATCCCGCCGCTGGAAACCTGGCTGCGGCTGAGATTGGCGGAAGATACTCCCTATGACCGGCTGGTCTTCGAGCTACTGACGGCGCGGCTGCAAGCGCCGCCTGCCATGCAGGCCTTGCGGGCACCGCCACGCCGCGCCAGCCCGGCGAGCTTCTACCAATACAACGAGTACAAGCCAGAGAACCTGGCGGCCAACGTTGCACGCGTCTTCTTGGGCGTACAGGTGCAGTGCGCCCAATGCCACGATCACCCCTTTGCGCGTTGGAAGCGTACGGAGTTCTGGTCGTTGGCGGCGTTCTTCACGTCTGAAGACGTAACGGCCGCCGGAGGCATGGCCTTAGGCGGCATGCCTGGCCGCAGCGTCAAGATTCCGGACCTCGAACCGGAGACGGTGGTGCATGCGGCCTTCTTGGACGGCTCGTTGCCCGATTGGAACGCAGAGCCGGAGAGCCGCGCTGCATTGGCCAAGTGGATCGTCAAGCTCGACAATCCTTACTTTGCCCGGGCCTGTGCCAACCGCATGTGGGAGCATTTCTTCGGCCGAGCACTGGTGGAACCGGTCGACGACCTTGACGCAGCAGACAGCGCAAACCTCGCCCCCCTGCTCGACCTGCTCGCACAGCAGTTTGCCTATCACCGCTACAATTTGAAGTACCTTGTGCGCACCATTGTGTCCACGCAGGCCTACCAGAGATCCAGCCGGTCAGCAGCACACGACCCAGATGCGCTGGAGCTGTTTGCGCGCATGCCCGTGCAGCACCTTACAGCCGACCAGCTCTTTGACAGCCTGCTTGCCGCCACGGGCTACCGCGAGCGGCGGCCGCGCAGTCAGCCGCTGAATCCCTTCGATCAAGATGCGCCGCGCGCCGTGTTCCGGGCACGCTTCGGCAACCAGACGGGACGGCGCACCGACCCTCAGACCTCCATCTTACAGGCCCTAGCCCTGATGAATGGCCGCTTCGTCAGCGAAGCGGCCGATCTGGACTCGGGAGAACTGCTGGGGGCGGTCGCACAGGCGCCATACTTAGATACGGCCGGCCGCATCGAAACGCTGTTTCTCGCCACGCTCAGCCGCCGGCCGCAACCGGCCGAGCTAGCTGAATTGTGCGGATACGTGGAACAAAGCGAAGACAAGCGTGCGGCGCTGGCAGATGTATACTGGGCGCTGTTGAACTGTGCCGAGTTTGCATTGAACCACTGAGAGCTATTTAGAGAAAAGGGTGGCCATCTGCGCGGGCGGGAAGAAGGCAAGCGGAGCAGAGTCGAGAGCGGCATGGGGTAAACAGCACAAACAAAGAACGACTGTTAAGATCGATTGCAAGGAGACACAGGAAACAGCAGAGAAGTCTTGTAAGCAGGCAGGCGACGGAATGGAGGTCAGGCCGGGGTGTACCAGATTTACGGGTGTGCTGCGGCGGTGTTTTAGAGGTAATCGCTTGTCCGCTGACTGGCAGACTGGCGAGCCTGTCGTCTGCTCCAAAGGGTACTTGCAGTGATCCAATTGGCGTGGCGATGGGGCGATCGGGAGCTGGTTATCAAGTCGAAAGCGAGGCGTGCGATGGGATCGATGCATGAGAAGCTGCCGGGTTGGTTCAGCGTGCCGGTTTCTCGCCGGGCGTGGCTGGGCGCGACGGCGGCAGGGTTCGCTGGTCTTTCTATGTCTGGTTGGCTGGAGGCGCTTGCGCAGGCGGCCGGCCAGGGCAGCAGCTCGCGGCGGAGGAGCTGCATCCTGCTGTGGATGACCGGCGGTCCCAGCCAGATGGATACGTTCGATCTCAAGCCAGGCACGCCCAACGGCGGGCCTTACAAGGCCATCGATACAAACGTACCGGGGATGCAAATCTCGGAACATTTGCCCAAGCTGGCCCAGCATGGCGACAAGCTCGTGCTGATTCGCTCCATGAGCACCAAAGAGGGAGATCACAGTCGCGCCACATCGCTGATGCGCACCGGCTATCTGCCTCAAGGGCCCATCCGCTACCCCACGCTCGGTGCGCTGGTGGCCAAGGAACTGGGGAACACTGAGAGCGAGCTGCCGAATTTTGTGAGCATCAACAGCTATAGGCTCTTCGCCCCCAATGCGTTCGGGCCGGGTTTTCTGGGGAGCGAGTACGATCCGCTGTTGGTAGCAGACGCCGGCAGCGCCGTGGCCGCAGAGCAGCAGGGGCAGCAATACGAGCTGAAGGTTGAGGATTTGCAGCCGCCTGCCAGCATTGGCCCGGAGAAGCTGTCTGCCAGGTTGGGCCTGCTGGGCTCTCTGAACCAGCGTTTCTTGGCAGACCACCAGGCAGCCGCCGCAATCGGCCACCGCATCGCCTACGAGCGTGCCGTGCGGCTGATGCGTTCCGAGGCCGGCAAGGTGTTTGACCTGACCACCGAGCCGGACGCGGTGCGAGACGCCTACGGCCGCAATCGCTTCGGTCAAGGCTGCCTGCTGGCGCGGCGGTTGGTAGAGCGCGGCGTGCCATTCATAGAGGTTTCACTCAATGGGGTGGACAACCAGGCCTTTGGCTGGGACACGCACGCGGACAACTTCGATCAAGTGCGGCGCTTGAGCGAGATCCTCGACCCAGCCTGGTCGACGCTGATGGCAGAACTGAACGCGCGCGGACTGTTGCAAGACACGCTGGTCGTCTGGATGGGCGAGTTCGGCCGCACGCCCGTGATCAACCCCAACGGCGGGCGCGACCATTTTCCCCAGGCATGGTCGACCGTGCTGGCCGGCGGCGGTGTGCGCGGGGGCCAGGTCGTGGGCAAAACCAGCGAAGACGGCCAAGAAGTGGTCGACCGCCCTGTGGGTGTAGCCGACCTGCTGGCCACTATCTGCCTTGCGTTGGGCATCGACCCGGAGAGGCAGAACCTGTCCAACGTTGGCCGGCCGATCCGCATTGTCGATGCCGCGGCCAAGCCCCTCACGGAGATCCTGGCGTGACGGGTTGTGACGCCGCATGCCTCTACTGGCAGAGGTACGCTCTGCTGCTGGCAGCGGCGGTCGTGGCTGCCGCCGCGCCCTGGTGCGCCGCAGCCGACGACGCAGATGGCTACAAGCTGCTGTTCTTGGGCCCCGTACGGCCGGTGGTGATGCGCATGCACATCACCATCAACGGTCGGGCGCTCGAGGCGGTTTGGCAGGAGTACTTTGACCGCGCCCTGCGCCGCCTGGACGTGGATGGAAACGAGCATTTTTCTGGAGGCGAGCTGCGCAGCGTGGCGCGCCTGGCGGCCGGTGGCAGAGGCGAGCCCGACCCGGCACTCGTTACGCAACTGGAACGCCTGGCCGCTGAACAGCAGGTAGGCCTATCTCGCTCGGCCGCGTTCGAGTGGCTGCGAACGGCGGCGCCCCCGTTGGCAGTGGTCCAGGTGGCCGCTCCGCGCGGGGCGGCTCCTGCCCTGTTTAACTTGCTTGACCAAGATGCCGACGGTGCCCTTGCGCCTGAAGAACTGACCCTCGCCGTACAAAGCGCCAGCCGGCGCGATTTCAACGACAATCAGCTCCTCACCGCCGCAGAGCTGCAAGCCGCCCCGCCAGGCGCAGGCGAGTCGTTAGACGAGGACCCGTCTGCCAGCTTGCGGATCGCGCCCTTTTCCGCCCCGCCAGATGTGGCCGCTGCAATCTCTGCAATGATAAGCCGTTACGACCGCAATCGGGACGGCCTGTTGCGTTTCAGCCCTCGAGCCGAGGCGGAGTTGATGCTCTCGGCCGCCCAGACCCGACTCGACCTGGATGCCGATGGCGCCCTCTCGCCCGGCGAACTCGCACACCTACCTTCGCTTGAGCCTGACATAGAACTGTGGATCCCCTTCGGCCGACTCACCGCGACCGATCGCAATCGGCCCCAGCCCGCTGGCGAGCCCGCCTGGGTCCTCCGCCGCCGCTCGAACTTCAATCACGAACTTCTGTTGGACGATGCCCAGATCGAGCTGGAACGCCGCAACCGCGACCCGGCAGCCGACGATACCGCCGATCCGCGCGTCTCTGACTTCGACCGAGACAATAACGGCTACCTCTCGCCCCACGAAGCGGCCGACAACCCGCTGCTCGCCGCGTCTTTCGCCGCCATCGATGCCAACGGAGACGGCATGGTGTATGCCGATGAGCTTGCCGCCTGGTTCCGCATGCAGGCCCAGGCGGCAAGCTGCCGCGTGCTGCTCGAGGTGCGGGACGAGGGGCAAGACCTGTTCGCTCTCCTCGACCACGACCGCGACGGCCGGCTGACCTACCGCGAGTTACGCTCCGCGCCGGCCACCGCCGCCGCCGCAGACAAAAACGGAGATGGCCTGCTCTCGGCCCTAGAAATCCCTTTGAGGGTGAACATGGTCATCTCTCGCGGCACGCCGGCGCTCGCGCAGACCGCGGCGCCGCTGCGGGCTGCGCAGTTTCGTGGCTCGCGTCGCGCCGCCGCCTCCGGCCCGGCATGGTTCAGCAAGATGGACCGTAACGAGGATGGCGAAATCTCGCCGCGCGAGTTTCTCGGCCCAGCAGAGGCATTCCAACGTCTCGACGCCAATCGAGACGGGTTGGTCGATGCCAGAGAAGCCGCCGCAGCAGAGGCAGCCACGGCTGGCTCAAGCGCGGCCGACGCAGGTGAGGGAGACTCGACCACGCCGGAACCGCCATAAGCACACACACCGCCGGCCAGCCGCGCACACCGCGGCAATGCGGCGCCAGAAAGCGGCCGCACCAACTCCCGCTTCCGCCAGGTTGCGAGATTTGGCCCAGATCGTACAGGTCAGACGAACGGGCAGCATCACCCACGCTCTCCGGGCGATGGCCGCGCCGTGAACCGCTCCAGCCAGGCATCGTCCCACAAGCTGGGAAAACTCTGCGGCTGGTAGGGATGGGCGGCGATCACGGCCTCGTCCAGCTCTAATCCGAGGCCCGGCGCGTCGGAGAGGTCGAAGCTCCCGCCTTGTAGCGGATTCCAGCCGCAGACCAGTTCGTCTCGCCAAGGCACGTCCCACTCGCCAAATGCCTCCTGGATCACGAAGTTCGGCGTGCTGGCGTCGAAATGCAATGCGGCCGCCAGGGCTACCGGACCAATCGATGTGTGCGGCGCCACCAGCATATCCCGCGCCTCGGCCATGGCGGCGATCTTCTTGCCCGCCAATAGCCCGCCACAATGGCACAGGTCCGGCTGGACCACGTCGCAGGCCCGCAGCGCCGCAAGCTGAAAAAAGTCGGCCAGCGTGTACAGCCGCTCTCCCGCAGCCAGTCGCAGGTGCGTCTGCCCGCGCAGGCGCGCCAGCAGCTCGAGCCGCTCGGGCGCCACCGGCTCTTCGCACCAGGTCGGTGCCAGTGGCTCCAGCAGCTTCAACATTTCTGCCGCTGCCGGGTACGACAGTCGACCGTGGAACTCGATGAGGATTTGCACATCAGGGCCCACTGCCTCACGCACCGCCTGGGTTACGGACAACGCCCGCTCTGCCTCGGCCGCCGTCAGTTCCTTCCACGCCGTGCCAAAGGGATCGAACTTCAGAGCGCGGTATCCGCGCGCTACCACGCTGCGTGCGCGCGTGGCGAAATCATCAGGCGTTTGGGCGCCGCCGTACCAGCCGTTGGCATAGGCCGGCAGCCGGTCGTGCACGCGGCCTCCCAGAAGCTGGTACACGGGCAGGCCCCGCTCCTTGCCCAAGAGGTCCCACAAGGCGATTTCCACGGCGCTGATGGCCGTCATCACGGTGGCGCCCCCCTGGTACTGGTCGCGCACCAACTGCGTAACCAGCCTCTCGATCTGCCGGGCATCGCGCCCGAGCACGCGGGGCTCGACCCACTCGTGCAACAGGGTTTGCACGGTGCGTTCTTGCCATTCGAGCGTGGCCTCTCCCACGCCCGTCAAGCCGCCCTCGCCATGCAAGCGAACAAACAGGTAATTGCGCAGCCCGCCGTTGCACAAGAACGTTTCCAAACCGACGATCTTCATAAGGCACGCTCCCAGTCAAACCTGAGCCTCGCACTTGAATTCGATTGCCCAGGCAATTCAACTCTGGCTTACTTCTCGCTACGCTGAACAGCGGCCTGTACCTCGACCACCAGCCCCACACGCCTCGCACCATGAACAACAACCAAAAAACGTTCCTGGGCCACCCGCTGGGTCTGTACGTGCTGTTCTTCACAGAGATGTGGGAACGCTTCAGCTACTACGGCATGCGCGGCCTGCTGATCCTCTACATGGTCAACTACTTCCGCTGGACCCAGGACCAGGCCTCGAACGTTTATAAGGTGTATACCAGCCTGGTCTACGTGACGCCCATCTTGGGAGGGTACCTGGCAGACCGATACCTGGGCAACCGGCGAGCCGTGATCATCGGCGCAGCGCTCATGGCCATCGGGCACTTCCTGATGGCGTTTGAGGCGTATGCGATCTTCTACTCAGCGTTGGTCTTTCTGATCGTGGGGAACGGGTTCTTCAAACCCAACATGTCTACACAGGTGGGCAGGTTGTATCCGCCCAATGATCCCCGGCGCGATGGTGCGTACACGATCTTTTATATGGGGATCAACCTGGGGGCCTTCTTGTCTCCCCTGGTGTGCGGGTGGCTCGCAGAGCGGACCTTGGGCGGTTACCACTCGGGCTTTACCATGGCCGGCATCGGCATGGTGCTGGGGCTGTTGATCTATGTGTTCGGCCAGCCGCTGGTCAAGGAACTCGACCAAGGAGATGAGAATGCACATCAGCAGTCGAGCGGCAGCGCTGGAGCCTTGCTGGAAGGCGAGGCGGCACGCGTACCTTCTGCCTGGGGCGCGGTGGGGAGGCTGGCCCCGCCGGCGCTGCAATTGGTCGGCGCGGCGGGGGTAGTGCTCGCCGTAGTTGCCTGGGCTGCGGGATGGCTGGCGGCGTTCGATGCAGTCATGGCCGGCATGGGGGGAGTGTGCCTGCTCTTGGTGGCTAGTGTGGCTGCGCAAGTAACCGGCGGGGTGCGAGATCGCGTCCTGGCCATTCTGTTGTTGGGGCTGTTTGTGATGTTCTTCTGGGCCACTTTCGAGCAGGCCGGCAACGCGCTCAACCTCTGGGCAGATAAGACCACGAACCGCTACCTGACTCGCGAGATGCCCGTGCCGGACATCATGCCAGTGCTGTCCGAGGATCCAGATGCCCCAGCGGCTGCCGCCCAACGCAACGAGCCCTGGTGGCGGCGGATGGCCACCATGTTTCGCGTCAGGCCGCGCGTACATGCCGACGGCACCGCACCCGCTGCCAAGGCAACACTCGCCGATAGCCTCAATCCCGTGCCCACTACGTGGTTTCAGTCGATCAACGCCCTGGCCATTTTTGTGCTGGCGCCGCTGTTTGCCTGGTTGTGGATAGCGCTCGACCGCAGGGGCATGCAGCCTTCGATCCCGGCCAAGATGGTATGGGGCCTGGTGCTGATGGCTGCCTCGATGGGCGTGATGGTCTGGGCCGCCTACGCCGAGAATGGCCCCAGCCAGGTGCCGCTCGCGCGGCTGCCGCAGGGCTTACAAACCAACGAGCAGGGCCAAGTAGGCACGAGCGATGCGCAAGGGCGGTTCGCACCCTTTCATGCAGGGCGGCTCCGCTACGACCCCGAGCGGCGCCTGCTGCTGATTGGCGGAGTGCTGCCGGACATCGAGCGCGACCGCATGGTCGAGGCAACTGCGCCCGCCGAATTCCAACGGGCCGTGAAACAACTTGCCGAACTCTCGCAGAAACTCGATGCCGGCCGCCGGCAGCAGGTACACGTGCAGCTTGCGTCGCTGCCCCCCGGCTTCGATCTCAACAAGGCGGGAAACCCTGGCGGCAGGTTCGAAGTACGAGGAAACACGCTAGTCGCCCGCCGGCCGCTCGCCGACCGAGACGTAAAGGCGCTGCTGGTCGCGGGCGGCGACGCCGAGTTCAGGGCCGCGGCCGAAGAGCTGTTTCAGAAGTCCGCCTCGTGGTGTGTTAGCCCCTGGTGGCTGTTCTGGAGCTACATTCTGGCCACGTTGGGCGAGTTGTGCCTCTCTCCGGTAGGCCTGTCGATGGTCTCGAAGCTGGCGCCGGCACGCTTTGCCACGATGCTGATGGGAGTATGGCTGTTGACCAGCTCGTTTGGCAGTTTCGCCGCGGGAGCGCTTGGCGAGGCCTGGGGCACCATCCGCCCCATCCCCTATTTTCTGATCTGCACAATGCTCAACCTAGCACCGGCCCTCGTGCTTGCGCTGCTGGTCAAGAAGACAGTGGCGGCAATGCACGGGGTCAAATAAGGCACGCCGAAAGGCAGGGGGCGGGTGCGCCAAACTTTGCCCTTGTTGGGGCGGCCCTCGGATCGTAGCCCCCTTTGGCCGCCAACGCGGGCTGTAGCCGGATAAGAGCTCCTTGGGCCCTCCGCCCGCGCTCTGGCCTGTGCGGCTATGGCACCATGCTGTGGGAATTCTTGCATCTGATTGTGCAAACATCCCAAACGCCCCATCTTGCCAGAATCGGCCCGCTCTTGGGCGTCTTGACAGCGAGAATAGGTCAAACTCTACTTGATGTGGCATATGTGCCGGGGTCAGGCGCGATAGCGTGGCGGCCGGCGGCACATCACGGGAAAATGAAGAGGCCGCGCAAACTGGTAGAAACTGGAGACACTTTGCATGACGAAACTTGTGGCGACGACATTGGGTTTGGCCGTGGTCGTGGCGATTGTGTGGGGGCCCAGCTTGCAGCAGGCTGGGGCCAAGCCGCCCTACAAGAAGGAGTGGGACACCATGTACATGCAGGAAGGCTCGCCCATGTTCAAGGCCCTTGAGGGCAAGTCGAACTGCAACGTGTGCCACCAGGGCAAGAACCGCAAGAACCGCAACGCCTATGGCCAGGCCATTGCCAAGTTCCTTGAGAAGGGCGACGAGAAGAAGCCCGACAAGATCGTCGCGGCCCTGGAAAAGGCAGCCAAGGAGAAGTCCGATCCCAACAATTCGGATTCTCCCACGTTCGGCGAGCTGATCGAGAAGGGCGAACTGCCCGTCACGACTGAGGAGCCTAACTAACCTCCGCCCCTCGCCAACTTGCTGTAGCCACCACGAACCCCAGGCCGGGCCTTGCCCGCCTGGGGTTTTTTGTTTACCAGGCCGCTCAGCGGGTAGAGAGCTGCGACGCCCGGCAACCAGGCGGTGCTGCGGCGAATCGGCGCCTTGCTCGACCTCGCGCAGGCTCCAGAGGGCTTGCTGCGCCGGCTGCAACGATCGCTGCGCCCATCGTCGTGTTTCATACCATGGATTCCGGACCGGCCGAAGAGGGGCCGTACGAGCAGGCGCTGGGGAGTGGTCTTCAACTATGAGTGAGGCCCCGGCCGCCGTAAACCTTCACGAAGCCGGTAATCGCTTTCTCGAGGCGCTACGCTGGACCGAGCGGATCACGCAATTCAATGCCCGCCTCCTGGAAAAGGACTACTATTGTTCACTCGTGCTGGCGGATTTTCATGCCTCGTTCGAGGTCGGGCTTATCTTCAAGGGCGGCACATGCCTAAGCAAGGTATAGACTAACTTACATCGACTAAGCGAGGATCTGGACTTCGCACTCCCGCTGCCAGAGGATTCTCAACCTAAAGCTCGACGGCAAGCCATCGCTCCCGTAAAGGAGTACCTTGCCGATCTGACCAAACGATTGCCCTGCCTAGTGGTGGCGGAGGAGTTGCGCGGCCACAACCAGTCTCGCCAGTATGCTGCCCGCCTGGGCTACCGCTCAGCGCTCACGGGCAAGTCGGAGCAACTGAGACTGGAGATTGCCCTCCGCGAGCCGGTGCTGCTGGGCGTGGCAAAGACGAACGCGAAAACCGCCCTGTGCCTTCCAATGACCGAGCGAGAAGCCGTCGCCGCTGTGCCGGTGTGCGTGCTGCACCCTTTGGAGGTCTACGCCGAAAAGGTGCGTGCCGCGCTCACTCGGCAGCCCGAGCCTGCCATACGAGACTTCTTCGACATCGTGGTGGGCATCGACGGAGGGCTCTACGACCACCGCGATGACGACTTTGCTCGTCTCGTCGAACGCAAGCTGCAAGTGCAAGGTCAGGTGCACGATCTCTCGGCCGAGCGGCTCGAACGGTTGCGTGCGCAGCGAGAGACTCAACTGAGGCCGGTTCTGCGAACACGAGACTTCGAAGCATTCTCGCTCGACCGCGCCATTGCGATCATTCGAGAGATATGCGAACTGCTTCGGCTCTGAATGACACAGGTGCGACCTTCGCGCCGCAGGCCCCAAGCAGTTGCCAAGCCGCCTGTTTTGGCATAAGATTCGCTTCCGGGGCGTCGGCGGCCGCCAATGGGCGGGGTTGGCGCGTTGGCGGCCTCGATCGCGTCCCGATAAGCCCTTTACTCTCGGGCCAGGGGGCGAGCGGTAGAAGGAGTTACCAGGGTGCCAGAGATGGCGTATTTCTTGCAAGAGTGCCCCACCTGCGGCCGGACGCTACGCGTGCGCGTCGAGTATCTTGGCAAGAAGGTCGTTTGCCAGCACTGCGGCGGCCGCTTCGTCGCTTGCGATGGGCCAGGAGGCCAGGCGTCGCTTTCCGACTCGGGCCTGCTGCTACGCCGAGCCAGCGAGCTAATCGACCAGGCAGAGCAGCGCAAGCACCGCTCGACCCAGTAGCCAGCAGCATGTGCCGCGGCGGCGCAGCGAGTACATCGGCTTGTGCCGGCGAGGCGCCCAGTTATCTCGTGCCTGCCTTCGAGGCTGTTCTCAGGCGCCTTGCGCCGTGCACGAACGGGGCTATAATCATTCTCATTCGGGTCCGGTACGGGCTTGGTTCACGTTAGCTGATGGTGCTGTTGGAATGGCCGCGGTAGCGACGTCGCAAACGCTTGTCGACGAGTTGCGCCGCCTCCTGCCGGCCGACGCCGTGCTAGCCGCCGCCAGCGAGAAGCTGGTCTACGAGTGCGACGGCTATACGTTGGAGAAGGGTTCGCCCGACGTAGTGGTGTTTCCCACCTCTACCGAGCAGGTGCAGGCCGTCGTGCGCCTCTGCAACGAACACGAGGTGCCCTTCATCCCGCGCGGCGCTGGCACCAGCTTGGCGGGAGGCTGCCTGCCCGTCGGCGGTGGCGTGATGATCGTGCTCACGCGCATGCGGCGGATCCTGGAGATCAACCTGCGGGATCGCTACGCGGTGGTAGAGCCGGGCGTGGTGAATATTTGGCTCACCCAGGCGCTGCGGGGTACGGGCTATCACTATGCGCCGGATCCTTCGAGCCAGGGTGCGTGTACGATCGGCGGCAACGTGGCCACGAATTCGGGTGGCCCTCACACACTCAAGTATGGGGTGACGGTGAATCACGTGCTGGGGGTTGAGGCGGTGTTGGCCGATGGCAGCTTGGTGCGGCTGGGGGGGCCGTGCGAAGACAACCCAGGCCTGGACCTGGCGGGCGTGATGGTGGGGAGCGAAGGCACGCTAGGCATTGTCACGCGCGTGTGGGTTCGGCTTACGCGCGACCCCCAGGGCGTGCGCACGCTGCTTGGCGTGTTCGAATCGGTCGACGATGCGACCGAGGCGATCAGCGCCATCATTGGCGCAGGCATCGTGCCGGCGGCGCTGGAGATGATGGACCAGGGAATCCTCGTGGCGCTCGAGGCGGCTTTCCACTTTGGTTTTCCGCTGGACGCAGGGGCCATCTTGCTCATCGAGGTGGACGGTTTGGAGGCAGGTCTGGATCGCCAGCGCGATCGTATCGACGAGATTTGCCGTGCCCACCATGCCAGAGAAGTGCGGCAGGCACGTACGCCGCAGGAGCGCCAATTACTGTGGAAGTGCCGCAAGCAGGCGTTCGGTGCCGTGGGCCGGCTGAGCCCCAGCTACTGCACGCAGGACGGCGTGGTGCCGCGCACCAAGCTGCCCCACATGTTGCGGCGGATCAGCGAGATCGGCCGCCGGCACGATGTGCGTATCGTAAACGTGTTCCATGCGGGAGATGGCAACATCCATCCGATTCTGTTGTTCGACGAGCGTGACGCGCAGCAGATTCGCCGCGTGCTTGCCGCCAGCACGGAGATACTGGAGGAGTGTCTGGCATGTGGCGGCAGCGTCACAGGCGAACACGGAATCGGCGTGGAGAAGCTTTCGTTCATGCACAAGATGTTCAAGCCGTCGGACCTGGCCGCAATGGAGAGGCTGCGCAGTGCGTTCAATCCCACTGGCCGGCTGAGTCCCGGAAAAATGTTGCCCACCGCCGGGGCTTGTGGCATCGAGCAAAAACACCCTGGCCGGCGAGCCGCCCTGTAGACTTGTCTCGCAGACCAAGGCCCGCGTGGAGACGAGTGTGACCGCCAACACAGCAGACCTACCATTGCCGCTCTCAGAGACGGCCTTGCCCACCGAGCAGGCCGAAGTGCAGGCATTGGTTGCAGCCGCATACGCGGCGCGCAAGCCGGTATATCCCATCGGGGGAGGGCTCGCGCTGCATTTCGGTCTGCCCGCACGCAGCGAGGGCCTGGGATTGATGATGACGGGCCTCTCGCGCGTGATTGACTATCCGGCCCGCGACCTGACGGTGACGGTCGAAGCGGGCATCACGCTCGAGGCGCTGCGCCGCACTTTGGCAGAAGAGGCACAATGGCTGCCGCTGGATGCCCACCAGCCGGAGACGGCCACGCTGGGAGGGTTGCTGGCCGTCAACTTCAGCGGCCCCAGGCGGTATGGGTACGGCACGGCACGCGATTATGTCATCGGCATCACTGCGGTGGACGGTCGCGGCGAGTCCTACAGCGGCGGCGGGCGAGTGGTGAAGAATGTGGCGGGCTACGACTTTTGCAAGCTGCTTGTCGGCTCCCTGGGCACGGTGGGCATCATCACGCAGGTAACGCTGAAACTGCGGCCCCAGCCGGAAGAATGCGCCATGCTGCTGTGCGAGCCGGCCGATTGGGACCAGGCCGAAAACCTGCTAGACGCTCTGGTGCATGCTCGGATCGCACCGGTTTCGATCGACCTGGCAACTGGGACCTGGGCTGAAGCTGCTGAGTTTGAGCCGCCAGGCCCGGAGTCTCTGTTGCTGGCCGTTGGCTTTGAGGGCAGCCAAGACGAGGTTGCCTGGCAGGTCGATGAACTGTCGAGCGTGTGGCAGTCTGCTGGTGTGCATTCGTTCCGCACGTTGGCTCCGGCGGCGGTGCAGCGGGCCTGGGAGCGGCTAACGGCTTTTGGCTGCAACACGCAGGCTGCATTGGTGCTCAAGCTGAACGTACTTCCCAGCCAGGTGACGAGCATGATGCGCATGCTGCACGAGCTGGACAGGGGCTGCTCCATGGCCGCTAGGGCCGGCAGCGGCATTGTACTGGTGCAATTCGAGCGCTTTCAGCCAGCAGACATCTCCAAGCTGCTCATTGGAAAGGTTCGGCCGGCGGCCATTGCCGCAGGGGGGGGCTGTGTGGTCTGGTCGGCAGCGCCTGGCATGGAACTGACGCACCAGGCCGTGTTTGGGCCGGATCCAGGCGATCGCGGCTTGATGCGGGCCGTAAAATCTCAGTTCGATCCGGCTGGCATTCTGAATCCAGGCCGCTTTGTTTACGGTGTAGCATGAACGAGCCGTCCCCCTCGCTCTCGACTGCCGCAGCGGCCAGCTCTTCCGAGGTGCGCTCCGTGCCCGCTGCCGCCCCCGAGCAGCTTGCGGCCCGCGCACCGGCGCCAGAGGGTCTGCCCGGCGGAAAGCCGGGCGCGGCCGAGACACGTCCAACGCCTCCTCTGCCGGATGCCGCACACCATCGGGAGCCGCTTGTCAATCCCGGCGGGGGGATCGATTACCGCCGGTTTCTCGATTGCATCCATTGCGGCCTGTGCACTGCCGCCTGCCCTACGTATCTGGAGTTGGGAAACGAGAACGACAGCCCTCGCGGGCGCATTTATTTGATGCGGGCCGTGACCGACGGCCGTCTGCATCTTACACCCGAGGTACGGCAACACCTCGATCTATGCCTCGACTGCCGCGCCTGCGAAACCGCATGCCCTTCCGGCGTGCAGTACGGCAGGCTGATCGAGCCGTTCCGAGTGGCGATGGAAGAGCATGGCATCAGCGGCCACACACAAGGCTGGTTCCACCGACTGGTACTTCTGGGCCTCTTTCCTTACCCGCAACGCTTGCAGCCGCTCTTGCGGCTGGCACGGTGGTCGCAGCGCCTGGGCGTCGTGTGGCTGGTCCAGGCGCTGCGCCTCTCTCGCCTGTTGCCCGGGGCCTGGCGGCAGGTGGTCGAGATGCTGCCACCCCTTGCCAGACCGGCTCCCAAGCTGCCTGCGTTCGTGCCGGCGGTGGGCGTTCGCCGCCGCCGCGTAGCCCTGTTCACCGGCTGCATTGCCGATGCCATGTTCCGCCACGTGCATTGGGCGACAGTGCGCGTCTTGGCACGCAACGGCTGCGACGTGGTGATACCGCCAGAACAGGTCTGTTGTGGGGCCATTCACCTGCACAGCGGTGCAGGCAGTGCCGCCAAGGACTTTGCAGATCGGAACCTGGCTGCGTTCGACGTCAAGAACCTCGATGCCATCATCGTCAACGTCGCTGGCTGCGGGGCCATGCTCAAAGATTACGGCCATCATTGGCACGATGACGCCCAGCCGTCCCGCGCCCAGCTCGCCGCCAGGGTACGAGATGTTCACGAGTTTCTGGCCGATCTGGGTCTAGTTCCGCCCGAAGGCAAGCTGCCCCTGGTCGCCACCTACCACGACGCCTGCCACCTTGGGCACGCGCAGCGCATCCGCGAAGCACCCCGCAAGTTGCTGGCCAGCATCCCCGAACTGCAACTACGTGAGCTGCCCGAAACAGAGGTCTGCTGTGGTGCCGCCGGCACTTACAACCTGACTCAGCCCGAAATGGCACAACGGCTCGCCGAGAGAAAGGTACGCAACATCCTCTCCACCGGTGCCCAGGCAGTGCTCGTAGGCAACTGCACCTGCCTGATGCACATCGAGCGTTTCTGCCGCGCCGCCGGACATCGACTCTGGTTCGCTCAGCCCATCGAGCTGCTCGACATGAGCTACCAGGGCCGTCAACCTCGGCTATAACCCCCCTACACCGCAGCCTCTTAGGCCAGCCCCGCCAGCGTCAGCCGCCGCGCGTCGGCGGTGGCAGCGGAACGGCCGGCCGCACGTACGGCGCCGCTGAGCCCGGGCTGGCCCCGTCGGCAGGCGGCGGCAGGTTCTCGCCCGGCAGCACGGCCGTCGCGCTGGCGGCTGTCTGGCTCGCGCGGCGCAGCTCGTCCGCACGACTCAGGAGTCGGTCCATGGGCACCACAGCCTGGGGCTGAAGCTGGAAGAATACCGTGCGTTCGTCCCGGATCTCGCCAGGAAATAGGTTCTCGCTCACAAAGTCGAGCGGTGGTATCTGATACCACGGCGGCGGCACGTACTGGTACGTGGTGAGTGTCTCGTAACCGTCTGCTTCCAGCCGAAACTGACGCGTGCCGTAGTAGATATAGTCGGTGGAGACAGGCGTACGGCCAATCTCCCGATTGTCGATGTAGACTCTCGCCCCCGGCGGATTGCTGCGCACGGTGAGCCGCCGCTGCACGCAGCCCGCGGCCAGGCAGATCAATGCTGCTAGCAGCCACGTGCCCGCGATTCTCATGCCAAGCCCATTACCCTTGGTTGCAGAGTAGCGCGCGGGAGTATAGCAAGCTGCCCGCTCGCCGGCCAAGGGCATTGTGCCACCCCCTCACGTGGGGCCCGCTGAAGCGTCGATCGACTGCGTTATGGCCCCTTGCGTCCCACCCCTCGCATGCAAGCCTGCACGCCACCCGCGCAATCGCCGCCGCTCGCGACAATGCGCGTTCCCGTACCGTTTCTCGCCGATCACAGCCCCGCCCGAGCCGCATTCGGCAGCCCCGCGCCCGGTGTGCCACTGCTTGACGCACCGCGTCAAGCAGTGCGAGCCACGAACCACGCAATCATCTCCTCCGTGTGCCACTGCTTGACGCACCGCGTCAAGCAGTGCGAGCCGCGAACCACGCAACCATCTCCTCCGTGTGCCACTGCTTGACGCGCAGCGTCAAGCAGTGCGAGCCACGAACCACGCAACCATCTCCTCCGTGTGCCACTGCTTGACGCACAGCGTCAAGCAGTGCGAACTACCAAGAACCTTCCCCCCTGCAGGAGCACTGCTTGAATGCGGCCGTGGTGAATCGAGTCTGATCCCGCAAAGTCACCTGCGGCCGCATCCAAGAGAGTGGCACACCCTTGACGCACAGCGTCAAGCAGTGCGATCGCGCCAAGCGCGTCTTTCTCTGCGCCCGTCACGAAGCAACCGCCTCGCCGCCACCACCGATCCCGCGCTCTCGGGTCGCTCGGTCACGACGGAGTTCAGGAGATCCTCTAGACAAGCCGCATCATGCCAGTTGGCCGGGGCCGTCATCACCGCCAGCGGCCCGAGTTGGCCATCGACCAAGAGGTTCTTTTTCGTGCCGTTTTTCGCCCGATCCGTGGGGTTGGGGCCCACGTCATCCCCCCAAAACGCGCCTTGCCCAAGGCGCTATCGGCCGCCTGCCACTTCCATTCCACGCCAGCCAGTTCCTCACAGTGCTTGACCACCACGGCCCAGATTTTCTCCATCACGCCGTTCTGGGACCAGCGCTGAAAGCGAGCGATGCACCGTGGAGTCGTCGCCGAACTGCTTGGGCAGGCGATTTCATTGGCAAGCAGTCCGCAGCCGGTAAATGATGCCGTTGATCGCCTTGCTCCAAATCAGCCGGCGGTCGCCCGATTCTCTTGGGTGGCCAGTAGCGCATCAGCACCGGCCCGATCAACCCCACAGAGCGTCGTCGATCTCCCAGATGGTGGCTAGCGGCTCCTTCTTCTTCCTCACCTCTCACCTCCATGCTTCGAGAGGGAAGAGGTTTACGAAACTGCCCTAGCTGCCCCAAGGCCGGTTCTGAGATAGTTTCCTCGTCGCATGTCCGTGTAGCCTCGGACTACAGAGTCAAATGCCATCAAAGTTGCCTGTCCGGTTCGGGAGGGTTTCCCTCGAAAGAGGGCCTGCTGCCTACTTCTTTTATACCCCTCTAGGGTTCCAGATAGAGTCACGGGTTCTCGCTGGGCTTACCATCCAGTCCCAAGGCTGCCCGGTAGTCAGCTAGGGCGCGATAATATTCGGCCAGGGCATCGACTTCGGCGAACGACGCTTCCGCCGCGACCAGTTCACGCAAGTTGAGAATGACAATCGTCCCTTGCCCTCTCATGAATCGCTCCCGTTCCCCGCTTTCGACCTTGCGGGCTACAGCCACGTTCTCCCGCGCCTTCATCAGCAGTTCGTAGGCGCCCTCCAGGGCCGAGGCAGCATCTTGGATTTCAGCCACGATTCGGTCTCGCTGGAACTGCTCCTGGAAGCTCAACTGAGCGATGGCGAACTGGGCCGTCTGAGCGCGACCCCGCGCTTCGCGCCGCTGCAATGGCAAATCGAACTGAAGGGAGGCGACATAGGCTGCCCGATCTAACTGGGTTCCCGTGACGAGCGGCGTCTTCGAGAAGCTGGAGCCAAACCCCACGTCCTGGAAGGCCTCCAGCCCGAGGTTGAGGCCGGGCAACATCTGGTTCCTTGCCAGCTCGAGATCCACGGCGGTTCGCTCGCGCTGAAGTCTCAGACGATCAAGCTCAGGCCGGTACCTGAAGGCCAACTCGATGTCCTTGGGAATGCTGGCCCGGTCGAAAGGATGGGGCTCCGGGACCTCGTAGGGAAGCCGCGTCACCGATGGAATGTGAGGCTCGCCGCCTGGGCCGCGGAGGTAAAGCGAGAGGGCGATTGAGGCTTGTTGCCAGGTCCGCTCGGCGACAATGAGCCGGGCTTGCCGTTCGACGATGACGCGCTGGTTGTCTGTCCGCTCGAACTCGGCGACAGCGCCGCGGTTCACCAGCTCGGCAAGCTGCTTGTCTCGCTCCTCCGCAATCCGCAGAACGTCCTGAGCGATTTGATAGCGCCGGCCGGCCGCTACCCAGGTCCAGTAAGCGCGGGAAGCCGCCCGGATGAAGTCGATGCGCTGGGCGGCAATGGTGGGGTCTGCCAACGCCCTGACGATCTCCGCTTGCCGCAACGTTGCCCGCCTTCGGTCTATGGCACGGTTGGCAAGCAGCGGGATCAGCACCCCGGCGCGGAACTCGCCACCGTCACCGGTCTTCCGGTCTCCGTAGTAGATCGGGAAGTCCCCGACTGAGTGGCGGTAGCCGGCGAAGTAAGACAGGCCGTTCCAAGCGATATTCTGGTCCACGCCGACGTTGATCCGGTGACTGTCGAACGTGCCCACCTGCCAGAATTCGCGCGCCCGCAGGTTGAAGTCAAACGCCCCCTGTGCGGCCAACAATTGGCCGGAGGTGATTCCCTGCTCCTGCAAAGCGGCCAGAAGCAGGGGAAAGTTGGTCTCGACCGAGGCCACCACTTCCTCAAGGGACAGCGGTTGCTCCGACGCATGAGAGCGGTCTTGACCGGACACGGTGTCCGGGGGCAGAGGACGGGGTGGCGGCAGAACCTCTTCTGTTGTCTGGGGTTCGCCCGTGTCAACCCCCTCATGCTTCTGCTTATTCTTGATGAGACTGAGGCACGTTTGCCGGGGCTGCATAAGTGCTGTCATGCGTCCAGACGGCGTCTCCATATGAGACGCCTGGATGAGGACGTTCGCTTGCTTTGCTGGCTGTTCCGCCCTCGAGTGCTTGGTCGCATAGTCATTTCTCGCGTCGTGCTTCGCGCAGGCGTGGGGCGGCCCGCCCGCACACCCACTCGCGGCCGCCAGCAGTAAGCAGGCCCATACCATGGGCTTCCTTACCAGCCACCGCTTCATTTCAACTCCTAGCGCTTGACCGGCCCGAGCGGCTGACTGGCCTTCAGTTCCTGCGGCTCGCGAACTGGAGGGAAGCCATTCAGTCGCCGCCACAGTTCCCACCCCACGGACACTCGTTGCAGCAAGACCCAACCCTGAGCGCGCACCCCTTGCCGCAAGAATTGCTGGTCGGGCCAAGGCTGGTCATCGGGGTCCGGCTCCACGAGGATGCGGAACCGCCCACGGTCGTCGGCCGTGGGGTCCACCAAGTACACCAGGCCCCCGAAGGTACCTACCGCGACGGATGGCCAGCCCACGAACTGAACCGCAGGCCAGCCCTCGAACTGCAACCGTACTTCGTCGCCGGGGCGCACCAAGGGGAGGTCGTTCCCGTCGATTTGGAGTTCGGCTACGATACCTGGATGGCTCTCTCGGGTCAATGGCAAGACTCCTTCCGCCGGAGTCGCGCCTGACGCCTCGTCCTTCTTGATGTCCGGGACCAAGACGGCCAGCCGTTCACCGGGCCGGACTAAAATGCCTCCTTGCTCTGCGTTGGCCAGCAGGCGGAACACCACCCCGTCGACTGGGGCATCCACATACTGGGCTCGCTGCCGGGCAATGCGCACTTCGATCTGGGCCTTCTCCCGCTTAATGGCAGCGACTTCGGCCTCGGCGGAACGCCGGGAAGCCGTTTCAAGGTCAATCATGGCGGCCGTATCGGCATCAACCTTTTTCAGATTATCCCAGGCTGCTTTCTCCGCTGCCTTTGCCACGTTCACCCGGGCCTTTGCTTGCCGTAATTTCGCCTCAGCGACTTCCAGAACTTGCTTAGCGAGTTCCACATCCCGCTTAGAAACCAAGCTGCCCTGCTTGCTCTCGAACAAGGCTTTCTGCCGCTCATAGTTCGGTCTGGCTGCGTCCAGCGCCGCCTGGGCTTCGATTTCCTCTTGCTCGGCCGACTGTACCCGGGCCTGTTCCTGCCGAAGGATGCTGTTTTGCACGTCGATTGCCAACTGGCGCGAATTTTGCAAGTTATGGATGCGAGACTCGATGTCGCGCACTCGGCCTTCGGCGGCGCGGAGGCGGTCTAGGATGGCCCGCTCCTCGTCCAGCAGACGTAGTTCCAGGTTCGGGTCGTTATCGACCATCTCCACGATGCGTTCGCCGGCCTTCACGCGCTGCCCCTCGACCACGTACCACTTCTTGATGCGGCCTTCGATAGGCGAAACCACGAACTGTGGCCGCTGCACAGGGTTGAAGGCGATGGCCCGGCCCGTGCCGTGGACCGTCTGCGTCCATGGCACGAACAGCAGCACGAAGGGCAGGATTACGAGGGTGGCCAGTACCACCCGGGATAGACGGCGGGCCAGGCGTGGCGGCCGCGCTAGCTGGAGGGCGGGCAGCGCGAGGCGGTCGTAAGCTATAGGTGGGTGGTTCGTGGCGAGTCCCATCCGTTGCTCTGCTCAAGCGCTGGTCTGGGGGTGGTTGTAGTGGGCTGCTTGACTCAGCTCAGTTCGACGGTTGCGTGCGAGCCGCACCTGCCGGCCGCAGAGCCGGGCCACGTCCTGGCTGTGGGTGACGACCACCAGCGTCCAGTGGGCCGCGGGGCCCAGGATGGCCGGCAGAACTTGGTTGCGCACTTCCTGATCCATGTCGTCGAGCACTTCGTCCAGCACGAGGAGCCGCGGGCTGCCTACGATGGCCCGCGCCAGCATGAGTCGCTCTGCCTGACCAAGCGAGAGCGGCGCACCACCCGTTCCAAGCGGCGTGCTCAGCCCATCCGGGAGATCGAGGATATCGTCCAAGAGTCCCACCGCCTCCAGCGCCTGACGCACGTCGGCGACCGACAGGTTCTCTCGCCCCATGCGCACGTTGTCGAGGATGCTGCCTTCGAAAATCTCGATGCCCTTCACCACGGCGATGTGCTCGCGCAGCGATTCCAGGCGCAGGTCGCGGAGATCCATGCCGTCGATCTCTATGTGGCCGTGCGTCGGCTGCCGCATGCCGAAGAGCAGATCGATCAGGGTGCTTTTCCCAGCCCCGTTGGGTCCGAGTAGGGCGACCCTCTCCCCTGGTTCGATGCTCAGGGTGAAGCCATCCAGCACAGTGTGGTGGCCCTGGCTGTAGCTGAAACTGACGTTTCGAATGCTGACTCCGGCCCCCTTGCTTCGGGAATGATGGACCACGCCGCCTTCGCGTTCAAGTGGCAAATCGGTCAGGTGCCCCAACTTGTCCATCGCCGCCAGCAGATCGTAGTAGCTCTCTAGCTGTTTACCGAGCTTGGTGAACGAGGCCACGACCAGGGCCACCACGATCTCGGCCGCCACTAGCTGCCCGAGCGTGAGCTGGCCCTGAATGACGAGGTAACCACCCAGGCCGAGAAGGGCCGTGCTAGCCAGGACCTGCAAGGCGTGGGCGAAGCCGACTTGGCGCAGTACGACGCCGAAGTGGTTCTGGCGGGCGAGGAGGTACTGCCGCGCCAGGAGGTCGGCGCGCTCGCGGGCGAAGTGCGGGCCGCCGTTGAGCTTGAAGGCTACCGGATGCCGCGCCATTTCTTCCATCCAGCCCGCCACAACGTACTTGGCCCGTGACTCGCGGATCGCGCTATTCACCGCACCGCGGCCGAGCACGAAGACGATGAACAGCAGCCCGGCGAGGAGGACCAGGTCAAACCCGAGCAGCAACTGGTGATAGAAGGCCAGGAGGATCAGCCCAATAGCCATTTGCAGAACCACGGTCACGCCATCGAGCAGCAGCGTGGCACTCGCCTTCTGCACAGTGAGCACGTCGAAAAAGCGGTTCACTAATTCCGGGCCATGTTGGCGGTCAAAGGCTTTCAGGTCGATGCGCGGCAAGCGATAGGAGAGGTCGGCCACCACCCGGACAAAGATGCGCTGTTGCAGGTATTCGACAACCACGGCTTGCAGCACGCGCATCAGGGCGGCCAAGCCGAGGGCCACCAGCAGGGCTAGGCACAGAACTAGCAACTGCTGCACGAGTGTTGCTAGAGCGGTGGTGTTGATCACGGCCATCGCCGTGATCGGGACTGCCAGATTGAGGACGCCTACGCCGATGGCGTAGACGACGACAGTCCAGATGTCGCGCGCCTCGGGCCGGAGCAAGCCCAGGAGCCGGGCAAGCGGCGGCGGGCCGTGATGCTCCTCGCCGTGGGCGGGCGACAGATCACCCTGAGCCGCCGCCTCGGCTAACGGGGTCGTCGGCTGTGCGAACAGCCACTCGACCACGACATCCGCGTCCGTGGCACCGATCCGCTGAGCAATCTCGTCGGCTTCTAGCCATGCCTCTGTGTCGTCGGGAGCCAGACGCACCAGCCTCCCTTTGCCCCCCCGGGCCTCGGCGAGCAAGTGCCAGCGGGCGATGCCGGTGGGCGTGACGGCGAAGATGGCCAGAGGGGCTTCTGGCTCTACGGTGTCGAGGGCTTCGCGCACCGACAGGGAGCGGCTGAGGACTTGCAGCCCGATCACTTCGGCAGCCTGGCGCAGCCGCTGGCGGGCCGCCCGGGAGACTGTCGGAGGAATGTCCGCTTCTGCCTGCCGGAGGGCGCGGGCCGCCCGAGTCGGATCGAACGGCAGACCGGCCGCCTGGGCGAGGTGTTTGAGCACCGCCAGGCTCTCCTGCGGGGTTTCCGGACAAGCTACCTGCAAGGGCTGGTCGATGGGGAGAACGGCACCGTCCGTCTGGGTATTCACAGCTCTCATGGAGGCTGCCTGCCGTCTGTAAGACTCGACCTTCGTCCGTAGCTCAGCAAATTGGTGGGTCAGACTGAATCGCGGAACCGCTTGCCCTGAACTCGAGCTTCTGTTGTCCATATTATGCCATCCTCGTAAGTGCGCAACAAGTAGATCTTTTCGCCACTACTCATCGGAAATCACGATGATTTAGGCAATGCCGCCAGGCACACTGCTAACCGGCCCGAGCCAGGCGCCCGAGGATGGCAAGATCGGTCTGCTACGACCCGTCTTGAATCGCGGCTAGCGCGGTTTCGGGGGCGTGCATCGTGCCGTCGTACCCGTTTGCGGCTGTGGCCAGCGCGGTGGGCTGGTGGTTCCTCTCATTGGTACTAGGTAACCGTCCACCCGTACCATTCTTGACCACTGTGTTAGGCTCGCGTGCGTGGGCTGCTGAAAGGTTCCACGCATGGGAGTACATACATGGCACGGCCAATCGATCTGGCAAAGTGACACGAGTGGGCAGAGCGGCTTCGGCAGGTCGAACGCAGCGGCATGAGCGTGTGCGCTTGGTGCCGCCAGGACCGCCTCTCTGAGGTCCAGTTCTACCTGTGGCGGCGCAAACTCGCGGCGCACGATTGGCTCAAGGGCAGGCAGCGGGGAAGCGGCCGCCGGCACATCGGCCAGACGCTCGTGCTGGGCCGCAGCAATCGCCGCAGCAACGGCACAAGTGCCCTCGGGCACCACGTGCAAGCAGATCGCACTTGCCTGGGCAGGGGGCAGCATGCAGCGGCGCGTCGCACCGGCGCGAAGGCACGTACGAAGCATGGCCCGCATCGCTCGTGCTCAGACGAGCGGCGCTCCCAAGGCAGCAGGCTGTTCGTACCTGTGGAGGTCGTCGGCCGTCGGGCCGGCGCTGTCTCAATGGGTGGTACGCGTGTCAGGACATGTGTTCCTGCAATGCGCACAGGGCGCCATGCGACATGGCGTGAGCCGAGGCCCACCCCCTACACGCGGCAAGACACCTTCGAGCAGCACGTCTGGCAAGTCGGCGTTCGTGGGTTGAGGTCTGGGACACTCGCGCCTGGAACCTGTACCCCGGCCTTGCACTTGCGTGTGTGCCGCGTCGGCCAGAAGCCATGCCCAACAGGCTGGAGTTGCGGGTGCCAGCCACCGACTGGCGTGTCCCGCAGGTGCCTCGGCACTTGCGTGTGCCGCAGTCGTCGCGATCCACGACCTCCCCCACACGCCCCCACACCTCGCCCCACCCCCCTGGTGCTGGCGGACGGTTACGACGCTGCGCGCGGGGCGTATGCCACTGCTTGAATTGCGGCCGCGGGTGAGCCTGCGGGAACAGAATCGATCCACCACGGCCGCATTCAAGCAGTGCCGTCCGAGGCTGAGACGTGCTTGGTAGGTTGCACTGCTTGACGCTGCGCGTCAAGAGAGTGGCACACGGGAGAAGTGCTCGCAGAAGGTTCGGGGACACCCTGTTTGACGCTACCCGTCAAGCGTGTGCCACTGCTTGAATTGCGGCCGCGCGTGAGCCTGCGGGAACAGAATCGATCCACCACGGCCGCATTCAAGCAGTGCCGTCCGAGGCTGAGACGTGCTTGGTAGATCGCACTGCTTGACGCTGCGCGTCAAGAGAGTGGCACACGGGAGACGCGAGTGGGGCACGTTCGGGGACACCCTGCTTGACGCTACGCGTCAAGAGAGTGGCACACGAGGGGGTGCAGGGAACCCGCGGCACTTGGACCCCGCCAAGAGCCGACAACGCATACGTTCACTGCCCCAGACCCTCACGAGCAGCCCTGACCCAGGCCGTCGCGGCCCCTCCGACCCCCTGGTGCCGGTGGACGGTTACCATGCAGCGGCCTGCCGTGGCAAACGGTGCGCGCCTCAAACCCACTGTAGCCGCTGTGACCATGGTACTGTGCATCGGTCGCCTCACTTTGCATAGCTGCCTGGCGCCGCTTTGATAGTCCGCGGGACAAGCTTGCTTCCGGCCGCAAGGGCGCCCAGTCGACAACGGGCATCAAGCTCCCAAAAATGCAGCAGGCAGCCAGCGAATGCAACTGAACCGGCCTTGACGGGTTCAACGGCACCTCCTATCCTTCGCGGGCTCGGATACCTGGGCAGTTTTTCAACCTGCGTCCCTGGCGGCAGATGCGGTCAACCATGCGGTTTCGCCTTGCGCTTGGCTATACAACGGGCCAGGTGCTGCTTGTCCCATGTCAGCAGAAGCAAACTGTGCGGGTTGCTCTTGTTCTCGGCAGTGCAGTGGCGCTGTGGCTCGCGCGTTACCCAGCGCAAGCAGGTCGGGCGGGTGAGCGCAGCTTGGCAGAAAGTTCTGCCGGCCTGTCCGAGGCAGTCCTGCCGAGCGGCCCGACGCGCTTGCCAGCATCGCACGAATCCGACCAGCCGCAGCGCGTGCTTGTACTGCGCAGTGGCGAGGTGTTCGAAGGTGAGATTCTCCGCGAAGAAGATGCCTTTGTTATTACGCTGCCCAGAGGCCAGATTCGCGTACCGGCAAGGGATGTGGACTTTTGCTGCCAGTCTCTGCAAGACGCCTACGAGTGCAAGCGTGCGGTTGCCGACCCACAAAGTGCTGAGGCGCGCCTCGCACTGGCCGAGTGGTGCCTGCGGCACGGGCTGCTGGAGCCGGCCCAGGAGGAGTTGAACGCTGCCCGTGAACTCGACCCCAGGGCCCCCCGGCTGGAGCTTGTCGAGCGGAGGCTGGAACTGGCCCGCTTGCGCGTGCCGAGGCGTCGGGCTGGAGAATCGCGTACTCGGCCCGCAGAGGACCTCGATCGCTTGCTGAGCGGATTACCGCCCCATGCGCTGGAGGCTTTTACGCAGCGAATCCAGCCGTTGCTGCTCAATCGCTGCGGTACGGCTGGCTGCCACGGGCCTCAGTCCTCTGCCAGACTCAGGCTGCTGCGGCGCGGTCCGGAAAAGCCGGCCAGCCGCCGCGTCACCCAGCGCAACCTGCTTGCGGCCACGGAATTCATCGACTGGACAGACTGGCGACACAGTCCACTGCTTGAGCACGCCGCCAGCCTGCACGGCGGGTGCAAAGCCGCGCCCCTGGGTGGCGTGCAAAGCAAGCAGTACAGGGAGTTGGCAGAGTGGGTGCGGCACCTGGCGGCAGGCACAGCACCGGCAGCTAGCGGCGACGCAGGAACGTCGGCCCAAGAAGCCGGTACACACGCTGGCGAACGGCCCCGGGAGCCGCTCAACGAGATGCCTGACACGGACGAACCAGACAGCGGATTGCGCAACAGCCAAGACTGACCTCGCAGCTTGGCACCAGCCGAACGCGAGCGACTCCGCGCGCCAATTCTGCCGTACGCTTCACCCCGCGCCCAAAAATGGTGCCGCCAAGATGCGTTCCGCTCCCGGCGGTTTGGTCGTCTGACCCGCTCGCGCACTTCAGCCGAGTGAAAACCCGCCGCTCGCATTCGAGCCAACCAGCTTCGACAATCGTCTTCCCAATTCACGCGCGCCCGTCTGACACCAACGTCTCCACCGCCACGCCTAGCCGAGAAGCGTGTGCCTCGATCTCGGCCCACGTGGTCGCATCGATCGGGATGCCTCGCTTCTGCCGCTCCATGCGTGCCCGCTGCTCCGGCTCTCCTGGAACCAGCACGCCTTCGAATCCCGGTGCCGGCGGCGACGACTTTACGTACGCAACCAGCATGTCAACGAGCTGGCGAAAACGCTCCAGCGGCCCGAATGGCGCCGGATCCACCGCCAACACCCACAGCCCGTTGCCTTTAAGCGCGGGATCGCTACACGCATTGCCCGCCAGCGTGTTACCCAAAATCTCGACCAACAGACCCAGGGCAAAGCCCTTATGGCCGCTGGCACCACCCAGCGGCAGTAGGCCGCCCCGCGGCGGCCCGTAAAACGCACGAGGATCCGTGGTAGGGCGTCCGGCAGCGTCGACGGCCCAACCCTCAGGCAACGGCAGCCCGCGCTGAAGATACATTCGCACCTTGCCCTCTGGCGCCACGGACGTAGAGATGTCTGCCACCAGCGGCTCCCCGCTGCACGGCACCCCATAAGCCAAGGGATTCGTGGCCAAACGCCCCTCCCTCCCGCCAAACGGCACCACAAAATGCCCATGTACTGGCGAATTGCATGCCGCCAGCCCCACCATCGCACATCGCGCTACCCATTCCACCACTCCCCCCAGCCTGCCCACGTGGCCGCAACGCAGCGTGACGGCACATCCAATGCCCGCCCGCCTGGCCAGCCGCACGGCCGTTTCTGCCGCCCGCCGCGCCCCCACCTGGCCGAAGTTATAGCCGCAGTCCACCACTGCCGTCGCGGCCGAGCGTTCCTCAACAGTAATCTTCGCGCCCGGCACCAGGCTGCCCTGTGCCACCAACCCCAGGTACTCGGGCAAGCGCAGCATGCCATGCGAGTCTACACCCAACAGGCTGCTGGCCGCCAGGTCAGCGGCCACCAGCTCCGCTTCGTCAACAGGTGCACCCGCTGCATGTAAAAGGGCCGTGCCCAGCCTCACACAGGCAGCTTCGCTCAGCCGTTCAGGTACCACCTCGGCCCTCAGTTGCGAATGTCGGTTCCATGCCGTCAGGAGGGCGTCAAGGCCTGCGCTTTCGCGACGGCGTGTTGAGCTGCCTGCATCAATCGTGCCACGCTTTGTCGCTCACCTCTTGCCGCTCGAAACCGCTGGTTGGCACATGAGGACTGCCTTCTGACAACGCGAAGCCCTCAACGCGGCCCCGATCGAGCGGACGCGCAGGGCCTCGGAAGCCCAATGCGTGCCTTTGGCCGAGCATGCTTCGTTTGCAATCGCGCGTCGTACCAAAGCCTATCAGCCATGATAGCATCTATTCCAATGGATTCACGCTATTGCGCCGCGCGCACATCTCTCTAGAGAAGGCACCACATCCGGGCCAGCGTCTGCACGCCGGTGGTTCGGCAGAAACCGCAAAGCACTGGCACGAGCGATCGCAGCCGGCGGTCGGGGACTGGCCCAGCCAAGGTAGCCGGCGATGCGGCCCTTTGCCTCTCAGTGTTGTGAGAGGCGGAATCGTAAGGGCGTGTGCTGGCAAGCTTGCTCAGATGCGTGTAACAGCATCAGAAGGAATGCCTGTCTCCATGGGCTTCCATCGCCGCACGCCCTCCGACCCACCGAGCCTCCGCTCGCAGCGCCAGCCGCAGGAGCGACTTGCCCTAGGTACCGCGTCGGAAGGCGGGTAGAATCAACCTAAGGGGGCCGTATGCTTGCATTGTTGTTACCTGGTCGCTAGGGGCGCAGATGCTCCGCTATTGGACCGCCGGCGAATCTCACGGTAAGGCATTGGTGGCCCTGGTCGATGGCTTTCCGGCCGGGGTGGCGGTCGATCCTGCGCTTATCAATGCCGAGCTGAAGCGGCGCCAGGGGGGTTACGGCCGCGGCGGCAGGCAACGTATCGAAAGCGACGAGGTCGATATCAAGAGCGGCATCTGGCGGGGCCGCACGCTGGGCAGCCCCATCGCCCTGGAGATCGTCAACCGTGACTACAAGCTGGAGCGGCTGACAGACCTGGACCGGCCGCGGCCAGGGCACGGAGACCTGAGCGGCTCGGTCAAGTACTTGAGCGGCATTCGCGGCGTGCTGGAGCGCGCCAGCGCGCGCGAGACCGCGGCGCGCGTGGCCGCCGGGGCTCTGGCCAAGCAGTTGCTGGCCGAGTTCGGCATCATAGCGTTCGGCTACGTTGTCGAGCTGGGCGGGTTGCGGCTCGAGCCGTTGCCCGGCACCCTCGAAGAGCAACGCACCCGAAGAGATGCCAGCAGCGTCTATTCTCTCAATCCGGCCCTCGACCCGCAGGTGCAAGAGCTGATCGACCAATGCGGCCGCGAGGGCGATACGCTGGGCGGCATCGTCGAGGTGCGCGTCGAGGGCGTGCCCTTCGGGCTTGGCAGCCACACCCAATGGGACCGCAAGCTGGATGGCAGGCTGGCACAGGCCGTGATGAGCGTCCAGGCAATCAAAGGCGTGGAAATTGGCCTGGGATTCGAGGCCGCACGCCGCCGCGGGTCCCAGGTGCATGACCCCATCCAGTACGATGCGTCCCAGCGAGACTCTCCCAACCTTGGCTATGTGCGCCCCACGAACCATGCGGGCGGACTCGAGGCCGGCATGACCAACGGACAGCCGCTTGTCTTGCGCGCGGCCAAGAAGCCCATTAGCACGCTGCGCAAACCGCTGGAGTCGATCAACCTGCAAACTAAAGAACCTGAAGCGGCCGCCTACGAGCGCAGCGATGTGTGCGCCGTCCCCGCAGCCAGCGTCATTGTGGAGAATGTCGTGGCCTTCGAGGTGGCCGCGTCGCTTGTCGAGAAATTCGGCGGAGATAGTCTAGAGGAGATGAGGTCTCGCTTCGACGCGTTCCTCGCACTTGCGCGGTCACGCTAACGCGGCGCCACTGCGACTTTTATCATGCCACGGATGGCACGCCTCGTGTTTATTGTGTTCTGTTTGTTCCCGACGCTGGGCGTGGCGGGCTGGGCCTGGTACCGAAGATCGTCTGCACACGCGCAGCACTGGCAGGCCGACCTGGCATACTGGCTGCGCATGGATGTCAAGCTGCAAGGCGTAGAACACCCGCGTCCAGGCGTGGTGAGATTACGCGGCATCCGCCTCAGCGATGCTGAAACCGGCGCAGAGATAGTGCGTGCCGGCATCATTGAAGTCCGTCGCAGCAACGATCTGTTGGAGCTGGAGCTTGCGCAGCCAGAGGTCTCCCTCCCACAGACAGTACGGCTGGCGGCATGGTTTGCCGAATTGCTGATGCAACAGCCGGCCCGCATGCCGAAAACTCTTACCCTGCGGGCAGCGGGCCTTACCCTGAAAGGACCAGAGCTCACATACGTTGCCAGACAGGTCGCCGGCGGCATGCGGCACACACCCAGTGCGAGCGTGTTCGAGTTGGCGTTTGTCAACCCTGAGCCGGGAGCAACCCCGGCCCGTTTGAAGGTAGTGCGAGACCGTCGCGGTGAACCAGGTTACTCGATCTTCTTTTCTACGGGCGACGCAGGTTTGCCGTGTGCCCTGGTGTCGCCTCAAGCGTCCGACTGGCTGGGAAGCGATGCCCGCATGCGATGCTCGGGCAATTTGTGGCAAAGCGAGCAGGGTTGGAGCGGACAAGTGGCAGGCGAGCTGCAAAACGTCGATCTGCACCGCCTGGTGAGCGATCGTCTTCCGCACCAACTTACTGGCAAGGCGCAACTGGAGTTTGAGGAGCTGGTGATCGAAGAGGGACGTATTGCGCGAGCCGCCGGCGCGCTTTATATAGGCAGGGGGATGATCAGCCGCAGCTTGCTTGCTGCGGGCGGCCAAGCCCTCGGGCTTGTGCCCAGTGCCGACGCATTGCCGCCTCCAAACCATCCACTGGTGGCTTTCGCGCGTATGGCGTGCAGCTTTACGATTGGCCCCGAGGGACTTGTCTTCTCCGGTAAGGCCAGCGACGCGCTGCCCGGGGCGATTCTTGTGGATACCTACGGCGCCCTCTGGGCCGAGCCTGCGCTCCAACCTCAGCCCGTGGCCGCGCTGGTGCGCATGCTTGCACCAGGCGGCGAGGCCCAAGTACCCGCCACGCGACAGGCCGAGCTGCTCCTGCGCTGGCTGCCACTCCAGGAGATACCTGCAAGCCAATCAGCGTCGCAATAGCAAGAAAGCTAGCGCTGCCCAACGTCGCTGACGCCTGCCTCCCGGGGCTGCTTTGTCCAGGCCGAAGACCATGGCAAGAACCCAGGCTTGGCAATGTCTCACGCATGGCGCGCCTTGCGATCTGGAGGCCGTGCACAGATTCGCCGATGGCGCGCAGACCCCATCCATCGGCCAACAATCAACACGCCCGGGCGGGAAGAGCGTACTCAAAGTACAACTATGCTCTCCGTACAGGCCTACCCAGCTACAACTCGTGTCAGGAACAGAGGGGATCTTTGACAAACTGGGAAACAGCGCCAATCGGCACCACGCAGTTGCAGTCGCACCGTGCCGTTGAGGGACAGTCTGCTCTTGTGGTGACGCATTCTCGCCATTGATAAAAGCCTCTGTTGCACGCATGGAAGGTCGTGACCGCGCTGCCCGTGCCACACCAAATCGTCAGGCCGGCGAGTCGGAGTACAAGCCCGGCCGAAGGCGGTTCTACGGCATGTCAGCGTTCCCAGGCTCACGAAAACATCTCGGCACGGCTGCGGTATATTTCTTGCGCCAGACCAAAAAGCCACACGTGCCGCACGGTGCTGTGGGATTGGCAGGCATGTGCGC
>FWPU01001579.1_pt1 | contig 60400 bp, 55 predicted proteins | sample 2228361 | NCBI WGS metagenome assembly FWPU01 (sample SAMEA103939777, study PRJEB20133) | metagenome
TTTATTAAATAAAAAAAAGTTACAAAATAAAATGTTATTAAGATTATATTACATGTTTAAAGAAGCAAAGGGTTTTTTTATTCCGAAAGGAAAGATTGGGATAAAGGTTATGAAAATTTTAAGTAATGATCAGAAGGTAAGGCTGGAAGGGTACTTAATTATGTGCTATATGGTATTAAAGTATTACAAGTATAAATTTGTATATAATTTTACTTTTTTATAGAAGCGAAGTATGTTTGATTTCATTTTTTATTATTCTAAAAAAGGGCTGTTTGAAAACAGCCCTTTTTTTAACTTATAAATTTAATTTTACTTTGTTGGAATAAGCTCTGCCTCTGGGATTTCAGCATCCACTGTTAGTTCAAGAGTAACTTCTTCGCTTTCATTTCCAAGAAGGTCGTAAGCTTTAGCCTTAATAGTATGTTTCCCAGCACTTAATCTGATAGGATACTGATAATCCTTTTCTTCCTGATCATCGATTGTGTAAACAATTCTTAAAATTCCAGTTTCTTCATCCGTTGCCTTTATTATAACTGGGGTTTTATCTGAAATGAATTTTTCACCATCTTTATCAAAAGGTTCAGGGTTTATTATGAATTCGACATTGGGGGCGTTGATATCAAGATAGTAAAGGTATGTTTTTTCTATTGAGACATTACCCACATTATCCTGTGCACTATAGACAATCTTATGGAGTCCACCTTCTTCAACAGGAGCAAAAGGACCGTTGTATTGAACTGTCTCTCCATCGTCTACTTTGTATTCTATAGATTTTACACCGGAAAGTGCGTCATTTGCAAAAATACCAAAATTATAATTTGCACCGACGTACAAAACATCGCCAATTTTAACTGGTTTTCTATCGCTGATAAGGATTGTTTCTGGTGCAGTCTTATCAAGTATAAATTCGTAAAATTTCGCACCAGACATATTTCCCACATTGTCTTCAACCTTATAAGCGATGAGGTGTTTTCCTTCCTCAATAAAGCCGATTGGGTTTTCATAAACACCAAAATCTGAATCATCGACCATTACGTATACTTTTTTAACTCCGGAGCCCTCATCTTTTGCTTCTATAACAAACTTTACATCTCCGGAAGCGTAATCCATATTTCCGTCGTTGTATACGACACCTTCAACTGCGGTTACTTCTTTTTCCTCTGTAATTGTCTCTGAAGCTGCTTCTGAAGCTGTTGAACTGGAAGAAGCTTCGGTTTGTACTTCTTCTGAAGCTGGTTCTTCCTGATCGGGTGCAGTGGTTTGTTGTGAAAATACGAGGCTCATACCTGCCAGTAAAACGACAATAACTAACAATAATCTTTTTTGCATACTTTATCCCTCCTTCTTTATGTTTATTTTAAATTCTAATAAGTATAATAACAAATGTCAAATTATCAAACACCTGTCGTTTTTTCAACTATTTCAACATCTATAAACTTTTTTTCTTCTCTATCAAGAAGATTGTTTATATTTAAAATTAAAAAAATATTCTCTTCGAGTTTAATAACGCCGTCTATAAGATTTTTAGAGATTTTTAAATCTCCAGACATATCAACTTTTTGAATCTGATTTTTATCTACGCCAAAAACATACAAAAATTCATCAACTACCAGTGCTACCAGTAAGCCACTGATGTTTAATATGATGAGCTTGTATTCATCAAGTTTTTCTTCTTCTTTTTCCAGCCCAAGTTTTTTTTTGAGTGAAATAACCGGGATAATAATACCTCTGAGGTTTATTATTCCCTTAACAAAACCCGGTGCATGGGGCATCCAGGTAATCTGAGAAACTTTAATAACTTCTTTTACGCAATCTATTTCAAAACAATAAAGTTCACCAGAGACTTTAAAACCAACAAACTGTTTCTCCATTAGCTATTACTCAAAAAAGATATTGATGTTCTATTTTAAAGTTTTAAGGAAAATAATGCAAGATTTTTTTGCTTTTTTTATAAGACGAGTGGGGGATTTTTTATATACATTGCATCAAAAAAATTTTTTACAAAAATTTTTCAGTTTTTAGCTAAAAAATTGTAGATTTAGTTTACTTATTCCAGAATAATTCAAATTGAATGTCCCAGCCATATCCAGTTTCAGTTTCAGGAACGCAAGAAAGTGTTGCGTCTCTTATATTGACAAAAAAGTCTTTGTTAAGCTGGATGTCTCCTTTAATATTTCCGAGGAAAGATTGCATATCGATGTATAGAAAAGCCCCGGGAAATAACTTTGTGTTTGCCTCTGAGAAAATCGGTGGATATTTCTCAAGTGAACCACTTTCTTTTCTAAAAAGCTTTTGCAGTATGTTTGTAAGCTGAGATTTATCTGTGGCAAACACCAGATCGTTTTCAACTATTCCGTAAAAGATGGAATAATTGGAGGCAGGATATCTATAAAATGGGTAGGTAAATATTTCAAAGGAATAAATTTTTTCTCCCTTTTTTATAAAGGACTGGTTAAGTTTATCTATAAAAGCTCTGGTATTGAGTGGGTTTTTTAAGCCAAAGATTCCGTAAAGAAGGTATTGATTATTTGGATAATCAAACTTATCTATTGCGAGTCTGATTCTTCCGTCTCCATTAAATATGAGGTCTTTTTCAATATTTACATTATACTTTTCTTCAAGTTGCTTTGCGAAGGTTTTTATTCCAAGGATATCCACTTTATCAATATATTGATAATATCTATAAAGAACAGGAATATTAAGATTCATTATCATGATTAGAGCTGGGAAAGGTAATATGTAGTCCATAAAATTAAGTTTTTCTGAGGCATCGAATTCTTTCAAAGAGGAGAGAAATCTTTTTTGTTCGTCCGAAAGCAATCCTGAATATCCTCTAATAAAGAAACTGATGTCGGAGACTTCAAATGTAAAACAAGAAAAACCATAAGGGATGTTTAAATTTAAGGTTACTCCGCTTGAAGAGGTAATTTCGCCTAAAAATTTACTTTCTATCCAGAGGAGGTACTTATTCCATTTGAAATCAAGTCTTTTCTGAGCTATTTTGAATGCCAAATTTTCTATCAATTTTTTTTCCCCTGATAGATTATTTAATATCGACTGATCTTTTGAAATGGCTACAAAATCACCAAAAAATTTGTAAGTTAATTGAGGAAGATTTTTGTTAATATATTTTGAAAAAAGCTTCTGGGATCTGACAGGTATCAATAGGTAGCCTGTGTCGTTTGACAGATGGGAATACACCACTGGTTTTGTGATGTCAACCCCTACCTTTTCTAGTTCTTTATTATTAAAGATGTCTATTCCAAAGGAAGATTTTGATTGCAGTATCAATTCTTCTTTTGTCTGAGTGAAATTTTTGTCGTAGAATTTTTTCATCAAAAAAAACAGATCTTTATTAAACAATTGCCAGGAAGGGATAATTATAACAAATGGTGACTGCTGAATATAGCTTTCAACAACCTGCTGTGAGAAGATAAAGTTTTTTATTCCTAAAAAAAGAAACAAAAAAAAGGCAAATTTTCTCACATAATCACCTCATTTTGTTGATTAATACCCCGTTCACCAAATCTCATAAAGAAAATGTTTCCTTCTATCTTTGATTTCTTATTTTGGAAATCTCCCAGATTGTAGTAATTTACACCGATTATATTTATTTTTACCTTGATGGGTATATTATTTTCATATGCAATTTTTAAGGCTTCTATTGAAGATAAAAATATCTTTTTTTTAAAAAAACTTAATTTGAAAATGCAAAGAGCGGATTCGGGTGATTCTATTTTCTTCAGAATTTTAACTACTTTAAACTTTAGTCCAAGCTGCGAAAGTAGTTTTTTTGCAAGAGAATTTTTCAAAAAAAGTGTTTGAATGACACTTTCATCGAGAAGAAATCCGGAATGCAAAAAAGTTCCTTCATTTTTTCCAATTTTTCCTTTCAAAATAACATGATATCTGCCTGATGTTGGGTCAATAAGCATTTTGTCGACTTTCATATTTACCCAGCCTGGAGAAAAAAAAGATTTAATAAAACTGATGAGCCCAACTTTCATAGATACCTTCCCTTAAAAAATCTCTCTACAATATAATTTAACCATAAAATTAAAAAAAATCAACTCAATTTCTGGACTTTAAATCCTGCGCCGTTAAAGATTCCTTCTAAGTTATAAAAGCTTCTCACCTCTTCAAGGAATATATGTATTATTATATTTCCGAAATCCAGCAAACACCAGCCGTCATGCCACTCCTCAAGTGGATTTTTTAAGTATAAACCGTTTTCATCCATCAGTTCAATTAACTTATTACGAATACCCTCCATTTGTATCAAGCTATCTGCAGTTGAAATAAAAAAATAATCTGCAATTATAGAAAGTCCATTGGCATTATATAAAACCATATCTCTTAACTTAAATTTTTTCATTTCGGAAAAAATTGCTTTAAGAAGGCTATCCATTCTCTTTCTCAAAATTAAAACTTGTGTAACGTTTGAACTACTGCACCTTTATCCATTTCCTTTATAACGACCTCATAATATACATTCACGAAATCAGAAAAACGAAGTTTTAAGCCTGTAAGTTTTTGAATTCTCTGAAATTCAATTTCTGTTACATTATCAAATTTTAAGGATGAAAACTTTGTAATTTCTCCTTTTTCAAAGGCGTTTAGTAGATTAAGCAAGTTAATAAATTTGCAAAAGTCGTAAAAATACTTTTGTGTTGCTTCCTTAAAAATTACTTTTCTATAAAATTCAAAAATCTCTCTATTTGAAAATTTATAAAGTCGATATTCTTTTTTTAAATTATCCATAAAATTTTTTGTTGCATTATTTTTATTGTAAAAATCCTCACAAAGCTTATCGATATTTTCATATTTTGCAAACTGGATTACAGAGGGTTCATCCATAAGACTCATAAGTTTGTAATACTGGGGTCTATTTAGTTCTTTATATATTATTTCATAAAAGAACTTTAAAGTTTGGGCTGGATCAAAAGTAGCAATAGCTTCATTGTATTGCATTTGTTTCCATTTTTTAAAAAACTCTCTATTATTAGAAAGTCTTTCTTTTATTAAATCTCCCGCCTTTTCAAACTCTCTCTTTTTAAATAAAGTCCATTCTTCCTCTTCAAGCAAATTATAGAAAGCATCTATTCTTTGTTGATATCTAAATTTCTCGCTTACTGTTGTACAGTTTGATAATATTAATGATATAAAAAACACAAAAATAATATATCTTTTCACTCTATCCTCCATTGTTAGTTTTTAGTTTCTTCAGGTACAAGAATATTTTCGTAAATTTGAGTATTTTCATCTGGCATAAACTCAAAAGTTGTATCGGCAATATTTTCATTAAACTTTTCATATTTCAGAGAAAGTTCTATTTTTGTGCCAAGTTGATTTTGTGCCTCCATTTTTAAAATATCACCTTCTTCATTAAATATCATATTTATATACTTAAATCCAGCCATACTGCTTTTGGGGATGAGGGAGAGTTTATAAACCTGCTTATTTTGATAAGTTATTTTGTACCCTTCCTTTGGTATGGTTGGGACATATTCTTTTAAAAGTCTTTCTATATTCCAGCCTATCATTGGGGTTCTTTTTTCTCTGGATAAAGATTCTCTTATTGCCACGTTTTGCTCTTTCATATATATCCAGAGATTTTTCCCATCAGAAACTATTTTATTTCCAGTTTCATAAAGCTCACCTTTTGCATTTTTTCCATAATAGTTGAACAGAAATTTATTTGGAGCTTTATATTTTATGATTCCAAAAAAGGTTTTGTTTTGTATCGCATAAACAAAACTTCCAGTGAAAGTTCTTGTTTTGATAATTTTACTTTTTACGATTTCCACCAGTGTATTTGCACTCATTACCTCGATCTTCTTTGAATAAAGGAAAAGAGGTATTATTAAAAGTAGAGTAAAAAATTTTTTCATTTAATTTTACCTCGAAATTACATATTTAACTTGCCGGGGACGGGACTTGAACCCACACGGGCTAAATGCCCACTAGACCCTGAATCTAGCGCGTCTGCCAATTCCGCCACCCCGGCAGAAAGATACAAAAAATATTATAAATTATTTTTTTTAGAAAGGCAAAATTAACCTGACTTTATTCCACAATAAAGGATTTCACCAACGTACTGTCTGTGGAACCCATACACTTCATAGTGTTTAAAAACATCGGGAGCAAGTATATTTTTTCTATCTATATCGTGGAAGTAAAGTTTCTTACACTCAAGTACCAGAAAAGCCTCCCTGAAAATTACGGATTTTGTTATTCCCTCGATAGGAGTGAGTTTTGAGGCTTTTATTTTGTCAAAATTTTTACCTGAGTGAGTTCCACAGATATTTAAGGCTTCTTTATACTTTTCTTTAAAAAAGCATAATGAGAAGAAGGCATTTTTTTCCATAAATATATAAGTGTATCTTTCGGGCCTTATGAAGCAAAATATAACTGGCTTATTCCACAAAAATCCCATTCCTCCCCAGCTGGCGGTCATAGTATTAAAGGAGTCTAAAGTCCCTGCAGTTATTAGCATCCATTTATTTCCTATTAGATCGATTACATTTTCCCTAATTGAAGTAGGGGTTATTTCTTTGAATGTTTCAGGCATATTTTTTTTCCTCCAATTTTTAATATTTTTTTTAAAATTTTTTTTGCCTCTTTTATTTCGATGACATCTTTGTGTAATACTTTTAGATCTTTTAGGATAGAAAGATTGGGAGGAATAGGAACTCCAGTAATTTTAGATAATTCTGTCAGTGTAAAAAATTCATCCAGTTTCTCATTTTTATCGGTTAAAGCCATGTAAACTGTATTGTTAAATTTGTATGGGGATGCTGTACTGCACAATATTGTAGGGGTATTATCTTCAGTTTCATTCAGGTATTTTTTATACACACTTATACCAACTGCCGTGTGAGTATCAACAAGGTAGTTGTAATTTAAGAACGTATCTTTTATTTCGTTAAGAGTTTCGTTTTCTGTGGCATAGTTGCCATAAAGTTCACTTTTAATCCTGATTTTTGTTGTTTCATCAACCTTGAAAATCCCGGTTTGGGAAAGTTCTTCATACCATTTTATAATTTTTGCGGGATTGCGATTGGAGATCTCAAACAGGAATCTTTCTAAGTTGGAAGAAATCAAAATGTCCATAGATGGACTATAGGTATGGTAAAATTGTCTTTTGCTATTGTAGATTCCAGTGTTTATAAAATCTGAAAGCACATTATTTGAATTGGAGGCACAGATAAGCTTTTTAACCGGGAGTCCCATTCTTTTTGCATAATATGCTGCCAGAATGTTACCAAAATTACCTGTAGGGACACAAACATTCACTTCATCGTCAAAGTATATGGTTTTTGTCTCGATAAGTTTTAGGTATGCCCAGAAGTAGTAAACGATTTGTGGAAGCAATCTTCCCCAATTAATTGAGTTGGCTGATGAAAATTCAAGTCCATATTTTGATATTTCAGATTTAAATTTGTTATCGGCAAAGATTTTTTTTACCATTGTCTGGCAATCATCAAAATTTCCTTTTACCCCTACTACATAGGTATTGTTTCCATCAGTGGTTGTCATCTGTAATTCCTGAATTTTGCTTACACCACCTACTGGGTAAAACACTATAATCTTTGTTTTTGGTACATTTTTAAAGCCTTCAAGAGCGGCTTTGCCAGTATCTCCTGATGTAGCAACGAGTATTACTATCTCACTCTGGTGATTTTGTTTTTTCATTGAAGTTACTAAAAAATGGGGCATAATTTGCAATGCGATATCTTTGAATGCTGAGGTAGGACCATGCCAGAGTTCGAGTATATACATTCCATCTTTTATTTTTTTTAGCGGGCATATTTCTGTAGTGTCGAATCTCTGGAGATTATACACCATATTTATTGCTTCAATTATTTCGGCTTCTTCAAATTCAGTTTCACTTCCTGTAAGAAAGTTTTTCATTACCTCGAAAGCCACTTCCTGATAGGTTTTGTTTTTCAGGGTAGTTAGATCGATTTGTGGTATGTTTTCTGGAACAAAAAGTCCTCCTCTCGGTACCATACCGAGAATTATGGCTTTTGTACTTTCTACAGGATTAAAATTACCTCTTGTACTTACATATTTCATTTTAGCTCCTGCCTTAAAAATTAAGTGTTGCATTTAAGTTATATCCAAATGTATCTTTTTCTACAAGGTAAAACAATTCGAAATATGGATTTAGTGGTATGTTATAAAATAATATTGTACCAAGATAGATCCTTCCATAGATAGCCTGTTGATATTCTATCTCTGTGAGTAGGTTTCTATATCCAATTGCTGCAGCTATATAGTTAAAAAATATGGGTTTAATCCAGGGGCCTCTATCGATATTGAACCTTAAAAGTATTGACTCATCAAAAGTTAGATATTTATCCTTAAGTTTATTTTCATCATAAAAGGTTGTAAGTATTCCCCAGAACTCTATATTTTTTCCTATCCCATAAATATTTTTGTTTGCTATCCCTCCACCAATTTGACTTATAAACCAACCATTATTATAGATTAATTTTCCATTAAAACCAAACATGTTTTCTTCTATGAGGTATTCAAAATTTACGCCAGAAATAAAAGTGAAAGAATAAACCGGCATTTTGATAAGCTGGTTGTAATAATAATATATATCAAGATATAATTTATTTTCCCATTTTTCAATTTTTACCCTGCTTTCTATACCTACACTGATAGGTAAATAACTTTTTCCAGATTTTAACATAAAATTTTTTCCCAGGGAAGCGCCAAGAAGAACAACATTTGTATCAAGGTAGCTTTCCATACCCGTTTTAAAAGAAATTCTCAAGGGCAGGCTTTCATTAACAAAATTGAACAAAAAGTTTTTAAGAGAATCATTTCTGAAAGGGTCACCCAGAGAGTGAAAGAGAAACTCGTAACTGTTTTCCATTACGGGATCAGTTGAGCCGGTATAAAATCCCATTCCAGTTATCCAGTTGTTTGTGCTCAAAGGAAATGGATATGCAAATGGCATCCAGAAAGGTGGGAGCAAGTAGGGTAGTGGGTTATAGTTTTTTATATCTTTTAGAGTCTCGGCTGTTATTTCTTCCATACTTGAGAAAGATTCATTAAATAAATCGGTGGTATAAGTTTTCTTTGTGAAATTGGTGGAGATTAGCTTTAATTGAGTTTTGTAATTTTCAACCATTACCAATTCATCATAATCTGTGAGTCTTTTTAAGAAATATAGATTTTCTCCAATTATGACTGGATTATGGATTCCGCCATAATAGTCTTCATCCTGTAAGTAAACCTCTTCTTTAGAAGTATAGAAAAAACCTATTCTTGAAAGTGAGATTTTATCTTTAAAGTAATAGTTAAAAACCAGACCATCCTCAAAGCTATTTATTTCATCAATCCAGACATTTTCAGTTTCGTAAATATCTAAAATTTTGCCCTTTAAAATTCCAATACTTCTTTTGTTTGTGGAAATAAGTATGAAAGCTATGCTATCATCATCAAGAAAAATAGGCTGATCAAAAAAGACATATTCATTTCCTTTAAAGATGGTCTCTTTTACACCATTGGAAATAATTACAAGGTCTGTCCTGTGCAGCACAGGTTCTATGCAAACAATTTTTTCTCCACTTTTATCGGATGAAAGTTTGGATAATTTTGAATATTTTTTCTTCAAAAACCTTTTATTCTTGATATCAAAAATTTTTATATCTTTTTTATAAGTTTTATAAAGAACTGAAATACTTTCGAGGTAAAGAAGTTCTTTTGCTTTGTTAATTGAAAAGTTTCCGCTTTGATCGATAAGTTTTTTCTTTTTGTTGTTTTTCAGATCTATCAGTCTGATTTCTTTTCTTTTACTTTCTGAATAATATAGATTTTTCTCATCTGCATCAAAACTATCTATTATGCCTTTATCGATAATTTTAACGACTGGATTTTTTATCTTTTCGTGGGGAATATAAAATTCCTTAGAAAAATTTTCCCATGTTGTATACAGATCAATTTCATAAACTGCCTCAAAAGATCTGTCAAATGTATAAGGTAAAAGAAGTATATTATTTCTATACCATAAATTTGCATATTTCTCCCATCCATATTTTTTCTGTAAGTATGTATTAAACAATCCACCATAGATATAATGAAGCTCACCTTTTTTTGGATAGGGTCTTATAGATGAAATCTGGCTGAGAGTCTGAAATTTATTTTCAAGCAGGTGTTGGGCAAGCAATGCCTTACTTCTTGGGTCGTTGCTTCTTCCATCTCCATCAGCACTTTCAATACTTACTGTTACTCCTTCTATCATCCAGTATGGAACCTGCCAGTTATGTGGAGAAATATAATTACCAAAAAGTGTTCTTAAGAGATACCAGAAATCATTTCTTAAATTTAAACTTACAGCATGGGTTAGTTCGTGAAGGAAAAGATTGTAAAGGTAGTCATTAAAAGGAAGTAAAGTTGCATCATCCAGATAATCATAAAGTACAATTATGTTATAGGGGTGGGAAGAAAACATTCCATTTATTAACTCAATATCTGGTGTTAGAACTATCTTTATTTTTTCATAATGTTTCACTTTAAAAAGCTTCCCAAGTCTTTCGTATTCGGAATCGGCGAACGAGAGCAATCTTTTTACTGTGTTTGATGATGATGCAGGGAAGATAATTGTAAAATATTTTGTAGAGATTGTTTTTAAATCCAGACTGTTATCAAAAAGAGTCTGTGAAAAAAGATTACCACATATTAGCAGGGATAAAAGTGTTATTTTAACTTTCACAAATTTCCCCTGTATTTTTTTATTCTTCTATATTGGAAATATTTTCGTCGATATGATTTCCATTAGTAAGTGAATAACTTTTATTAAAAAGCAGTCTTTTTTTGTAATAAATCTCTATTATTAAAGTATGATTTTCTTCTGGGAAGAAAGATGGTAAAGCTAAATTCAGAACACCATGGGCTGGAAATTTATGAATATTAAAGTTAATGTTTGTTTCGACAGGGAGGCTTTTTATATTAAAATAGAGATTTTTACCCTCAATTTCTGTAATGTTTGAAATAAAAATTTCTATGGAAGGGGGCTCGTTATTTATAAAAATATTTGTGAAAGGTGATTCACTTTTTCCATAATCGGAATAAAATTCAGGAAATTGAAGGGGTATTATTTTGAAGTTAAAAACATTTGTAATTTCAACCACCGAGCCAAAAATAATTTTTGTTTTGACTGTTTCAGGTTCAATAATGTTTTCATTCTCAATAGTATTGATAGAAACCGTTATGTTTGTATATTCTGATGGTGTTAAATTTATATTTGAAAATTCATTAAGATTATTAACGATATTTGAACTTAAGAAGCTAACTTTAAAAACTCCTTTTTCTATGACGCCTTTTCCTATATTTTTGAGTTTGAAAGTCAGATTAGTTGAATTTCCTGTTAGAATTTCAAATGGGTATTGAAAGGTTGCTGAAATGTAAGGAGATGGCAAGGGAATAAACACTTTTTCGATTGTGAAAGGGATAATATTTGTGGACTTTTCCCCGTAGATTGACATTTCAAAAAATCCTTTACCACTTTTTTCGATAGTGGCTAATCCTTTGCAAAGGAAGTTTACTTCTTTTGTTTCGCCGGGTTGTAGATTTATTGATTTTGAGGTTTCAAATTCTAAATCCTCAGTATTTGATATTGATTTTAATTCAATTCTTAAATTTGAGATTTCAAGTCCTCCCAGGTTTGTTATACAAAGTTGTATGAAACCACTTTCGAGTGGGGAGATAGAATTATCTTCTCCAAAGTTAAAATTAATATTAAAAGTCAGTATTGCTTTTTGTGCAAGAGAGGTATATTTAATAGGATTTTCAAGTATATTTACAATATCTGGATAGTTTTTTTTAATAGCTATGTCAAGGGGTGTTGAATTTTCTGGAATTTCCATAAATTTTTTTCTGGTTTTATTTGTAAGTGAGACTCCCTGGGTTAATAGATATTTCACGCCAATTTCAAATTCATAGAAAACAAAATAGTGTAGTGGGGTCCATCCATTTTTATCTTTATGTTCCACATCTGCTCCATTCTGCACAAGTAATTTTACGGTATCAAGATCTTTTCCCAGAGCCGAAAGTTGTAAAGGAGTACTGCCATTAATGTCAGTGGAGTCGATTTTTGCACCTTTGTAAATGAGGTAAGCTACGATCTTGGGGTTTCCGCTGGTTGCTGCCCAGTGCAGAGCAGATTTTCCTTTGTGATAAGCATAATTTACATTTGCACCACTTTCAACAAGCTTTTTTACTCGAAGAAAATCTCCCTTTGAGATAGCAATTATGAGGCTTCTGTTTAAATTAACATTTGAGAGAGAAAGAAACGTATAGAAGAGAATTAATAATTTTTTATATTTCATATAAAACTCTTTTCTGCTAATTAGTTTTTCTGTTCATTTGGTCCTGGAAGAAGTCTTTTTTGTTATCAGATATTCTTCAATAATTAAATTATAACTTCCTGACACAAAAAACTAAAGTAAAAGCAATCTTATTTCCTGAGTCGGGTAATGATTATATTTACAGGATATAAATACCGCCAGCAACACTAATATTTCTAACTTTTAATAAAAAACTGCATAATATATTGTATTATCATAGGAGTAATATAAACCTCTATCAAGGCAGAAATAAAAAAAATTGGAAAAACGATTAAGAGATATTTTTTTAGTTTTGACAGAGTTTCAATATTTTGTTTTATTTTTTTCAAAAAAGAAAATTTAAAAATTTTCATTCCAAAGAAAAAAGAAAGAAAGATACCGCACACTTCAAGAATTCCGTGGGGCAGAATAGAGAAAATATATAATGTTCCCAATTCATCTAAAAAATATTTGCTTGTCGCACCAAGTGAGAAAAAGTTTAAACCTGCAAAAAAAACTGTAGGTATTGCAAATAATAAACCACCTGCTATCATAAATGCAGATATAGAGATATTATTTATGAACACAGAAATAAAGTCAAAAGATATATTACTAATGTAATTTTTTACAAATGTCATCCATTTTAAAAGTAAATCTGGAGATGAGTAGAATCCCACCAGCAGGGATAGTATGGAAAAAAAAATGCATGATAGTAAAACAATCAAATCTTCATTGAGTATTATATTTTGAGATAACCTCGTCAATTTCTCTTTCATATTTTTTTATAACCAGTATATTTTGAAGCCTTATTTTATCAAGTTCTATATCTCTGGATCGTATCTCAAATTCTTCCTTTTTAATTTTTTTACTCTCGAAATCGTTTTTTAGTTTACTTTCATTACTCAAAATTATTGAACTTAATTTTGAAAAATCCTTCTCAAAATCCTTTAATTCAACTTTTATACTCATATAGCCCAGAACAACATTTTTATAAACTGCGATTAACTCATCGATTGATTTAAAACCGTGCTCATGTACGATAGATTGAATTTTTTTACTTTTCTTCAATGTTTCAAAAAATCTTTTATTTGCGTCCTCTCTTTCTTTTTCCTGTTTAGAGAGACTCTGATGATATTTTTCCGAAAATTCAAGCAAATATGGTAAAACAGAGATAAAATTTGTTACCTGCGAATCTGTAATTAATATTAGATCTTTTCTTGTAATACCCCCTTCTTCATCTTCATGACCACAGGAACATCCAGCAAGAAGAAGTATTAAAGAAAAGATTAGTGTAATCATTAGCTTTCTCCAGAATTATTTAACAATGCCGACAAAACCAAACATAGCAAGTGACATTAAAGCAGCAGAAATAAACGCAACGGGCAGGTCTTTGAATGCTTTTGGCACTTTCGCCCTTAAAAGCCTTTCTCTTACACCAGCCATCATTATAAGTGCAAGGGTAAAGCCAAGTCCAGCAGAAAAAGCAAAAATGCTGGATTCTAAGAAATTATACTTTTCCAGTACGACAATAAAAGCAGTTCCAAGTATTGCACAGTTTGTGGTAATCAATGGAAGATAAATCCCGAGCATATGATATAGCGAGGGAATGAGCTTTTTCAATGCAAGTTCTACAAGTTGCACAAAGGATGCTATAACAAATATAAATACAATTATCTGTAGAAACTTATCAAGGTGGAAAGGCACAAGCAGAAAATAATTTACCGGGTATATTACCATTGTGGACATTACAAGTACGAAGGTGGCTGCAAATCCCATTCCAATAGCAGAATCGATTCTTTTTGAAACCCCGAAGAAGGGGCAGAGGCCTAAAAATCTTGAAAAAATAAAATTGTTGATAAAAATTGCACTCACAATCAGGGTAAAAACTTTATTTATATCCATTATATCCTCCTATTTTTGTGGTTGTGAGCTTTTTTTTGTTTGTTTTTTATTTTTTAAGTACTGGAAAAAAGCCAGCAGGATTCCAAGAACTATGAAACCGCCGGGTGGAAGAATAAAAACAACAGCTGGGTCAGAAATAAAATTTTTTAGATCGATTACAGGTCCAGAACCTGCAAGCTGAAGTGTTATAGTTCCACTCCCGAGAACTTCCCTTATAAAAGCTATGATAGTAAGCGAAAGAGTGAATCCCAATCCCATTCCAATTCCGTCCAGTATAGAGTGAATAACATCATTTTTCGATGCGAAAGCCTCAGCTCTTCCAAGAATGATACAATTCACCACAATTAAGGGAATAAAAATTCCGAGAGCTCTGTTCAGATCGGGTGTAAAAGCCTGCATAAGCAGTGAGACTATAGTAACAAAAGTTGCAATAATGGAAATATAGGCAGGTATTCTAACTTCATTTGGTATCCACTTTCTGAGTAAAGAAATCAGAAGGTTTGAAAATGTAAGTACAAAAATAACAGCTATTCCCATACCAATCCCATTTATTGTCTGGGTGGATACAGCGAGGGTAGGACATAAACCCAGCACTACCACAAAGATAGGATTTTCTTTAAAAATACCCTTCGTTAGTTCATTCCATTTAATTTTCATTTTTTTCCTCCTTTGTTGCCGTTGTTGCAGCATCTATGTCCTGTTCATCCACTATGAAGCCAAGTTTTTTATAGGTTTTAAAGGCATCAAGTATATCCCTGCATATGGCAAGTGAAGAAAATGTAGCTCCTGATACGGCATCTATCCCTTTTTCTTTAAATTCTGCCTTACTTAATGGGATCTGGTTTATCTTTTTATTTAAAAACTGCTTTAGCCATATTTTATCTGCCACCTTTGAGCCAAGCCCGGGAGTTTCCTTTGCCATTGATGTTACAACAATATTTGCCACGAAACCATTGGTTATTGCCACAAGGGCTTCAACTGGACCGCCGTAACCAATATTTGCACTTTTAAAAACATAACCTATAGTGTTTCCATCTTTATCAACAGCCTCATAATAATTTTCATTTTCAATTTGTTGTTTTTTAAAATCATTTGCTTCTGGAAAGACGAGCTTTAAAGCAAGTACTTCTTCTCTATTTTGAGCTTCTAAAAGCCTTTTTTCCAGACTCTGGTAGGTAAAAGAAAGAAGAAAGCCAACACCCACTCCAATAATTACAAGAGGGTAAACTATTTTGAAAAATCTAAGCATTTGCCCCCCCTTTTCTGTAACCATAAATTCTGTCTTTTACGTATCTATCAATCAATGGGACAAATATGTTCATTATAACAATAGCATAGCTTACTCCCTCTGGGTATCCTCCAAAAAGCCTGATAATCACTGTTAAAATACCGAGCATAAATGCAAAAATAAACCTTCCTTTAAAAGAAATTGGAGAGGTTACATAATCTGTAGCCATAAAGAATGCGCCGAGAAAAAGACCTCCGGAGAGAATGTGAAACAATGGATCCCCTGCAAATACTCCTTTTCCGAAAGGCAATCCTCCAAGTATCCAGCTTAATAAAGCCACAGTGCCTATATAAATGACGGGTATTTCCCACTGAATTAATCTGAGAGCTAAAAGAAGTAATCCACCTATTAAGATTGCGAGTTTACTTGTTTCACCAATACAACCGGGGATATTTCCAATAAAAAGCGACCAATAATCAAAATTAGCGTTCTTTAAAGCCTCAAAGCCACCAGTTTTTAAAACTGTAAGAGGGGTGGCACTTGTTATTGCGTCGGCGGATATAATTTGTCTTGAGGCAGATGTGAAGTCCATGCCATTCCCAATAAATTTCCAGATTGAATAAGACCAGTGTCCAACCATTATGTTTGACCATGCTATTATTACAAAAATTCGACCGCCGAGAGCAGGATTCATAAAATTATAGCCCAGTCCACCAAAAGCCCATTTTACAAGTGCAATAGCGAAGAACGAACCTACTACAACAAGATACCATGGTGCAGCAGGTGGAAGATTGTAAGCAAATAGCAATCCAGTAATTAAGGCACTTCCATCAAGTATGGTAACTTTGGTTTTTGTTAGTAGATTCATAAGCAACTCGGTCATTAAAGCGGTGATTGTGCTTATTACTATAATTTTTAAGGCAGGTAAGCCGAAATAATAAACTCCAGCGATTCCTGCAGGCAACAAAGCTACTACAACACTCCACATTACTATGTGTATTGAAAATTTGCAGTGGAGGTGTGGAGAAAATAGTACTGTACTTGCTTTTCCAGAAACTCTTGGCATAAAAACCTCCAGGTTGAGAGTTATTATACAACCAAATCAGCTTTCTTTCCAGTTTTTTTGTAATTAATGTTTGTTAGAGTTAATTCCAACTGGTGCAATTTTTTTATTTATTTGTAAAATATAAAGATGGTTGTAATACTACAACATTGAAGGTAGCAGGGTCTTAAGTTATTTCTATTAATCTGTTAAAAAATTGTCGATGTTAGGTATAAATTAATTTCAAAATTATAGAAAAAAAATTCTTTTTAATGTATACTAAACAAGTTGAATTAAGCCTCTGTTTTTGATTTTCTTTGGGAGGTTAAAATGTTAAAAAATATGATGTTGAGAACAAAAATTGCCCTTGTTTTTATATTATTAAACATTATTATCTTTTCAGTAATTGTGGGAATTCTTTCTTATGTTATTAACACAACTTCTGCCAGAAATTATGAAGCCATTCTTTTTGAGAGGGCAAGAAATTTTTCAGAAACCTTAAATGTGGTGCTTTCATTACAGGCGAAGGATTATCTTGAGAAGGCTTTAGAAAAAGAGCTTGGTAGGATAAATATACTTTATGAATCTTATGAGAAAGACAGGTTAAAAAGAGATGAGTTTATCGAGAGGGTAAAAGGAATACTTAAAAATAATGTAATTGGGAAAAGTGGATTTTATTATGTGCTTGATATAAGCCAGTATCCAGAAAAGGTTATTGCTTTAATTCATCCGAGCTTTGAGAGCGAAGACCTTTTTAGTGATGGAACGATGAGAAGGATTGCGGAGAAAAGGGATGGTTTTGTAGAGTATGCCTGGAAAAACAAATGGGAAAAAGAAGAGAGGAGGATGGTTGCGTATTTAAAATACTTTGAGAAGATGGATTGGATTATTGCAGCTTCAGCTTATAAAGATGAATTTCAGTATTTTCTGAAGATAAAAGAGGCAAAAGATATTTTTGATTATCAGCTTAAAAGTTCGGAAGGGGATAGTTTTGTGCTTGATTATGATGGGAATTTAATTTTACACCCGAATCTTACCGGAAAAAATGTAGGAGATCTGCCGTACATTCAAAAAATAATAAAAGAAGGGAATGGAAAGATAAGATATAAAGAAAAAATGGAGGGAGACAGTTACGGGAAGGAAAAGATTTGTTCTTTTGCAGAAATTTCTGGTTATAGGTGGATTGTGGTGAGCACAATTTATACGGATGTTATCAAAAATGATTTAAAGAAAGTTAACAATATTATTATGATTATAGCCATTGCAAATTTGGTATTGATCTGGGTTGTAGGAAGGTTTGCGATTGGTTATCTTATAAAGTATCTGAGTAATATAAGAAATAAGATTTATGGTATAGTTTCAGGAACTGAGAAGGCTGATTTAACAAAAAGGCTTGAGGTAACCGCAAGGGATGAAATTGGAGAAATAGCCAATCTTGTAAATCTCCTCTTTGAAAAGCTAAATAGAGATATTCTCAAGGTAAAAATCTCTTCGGATTTGCTTTCAACTTCCACTGATGAGACCTCATTAATCATGGAAGGAAATGTAAAGAATAATATAAAGAATATAGAAAGCAGTATGAAGGAAGTAAAAGGTTTGATAGATAATGCAGCTGGTGGTATTGAAGAACTGACAGCAACGGTGGAGGAAATGTCAAGGAATATTGATAGTATAGCCAGCAGTATGTTAAGACAGGCATCGGCAGTAGAAGAAAGTGCGAGTTCAATAGAAGAGATGGTAAGAAACATTGAGAATACTGCCACACTTTCAAATAAAACAAAGGATATTTCGGTAAGTCTGAACAACGTTTCGCTTGAAGGAAGTAAGTCTGTAAAGGAATCAATTATTTCAATCAAAGAGGTTTCAGAATATTCCCAGCAGATACTGAAACTTCTTGGTCTCATTTCAAACATTGCAAAACAAACCAATCTTCTTGCTATGAATGCTGCTATTGAGGCAGCTCACGCCGGGGAAGCTGGCAAAGGTTTTGCGATTGTTGCGGATGAAATACGAAGATTGTCTGAAGATACGAATAAGAATGCAAGAGATATAGGTGATGTAGTTTCTTCCATTGTATCAAAGATTGATGAATCTGTCAGACTGGCTGAAAAGGCTGGGGTGGGACTTGATATGATAACAGCTTACTCAAAGCAGAATGTGGATATTATTTCCCAGCTTAATATTGCGATGCAGGAACAGTCAAATGGTGCAAAGGAGATACTTAGAGCTACTCAGGAACTTGTAAAAATTACAGAAGAAGTAAAGGTTGCGATGAGTGAGCAAAAGAATGCCACTGATGATTTTAGTAAGGCTTTGATAGATCTAAGGGATATTTCGATTAATATGGTGGAAAGCGTGAATAATCATTCAGAAAGCCTTTCATCACTTGCGATGGCAATTGAAAAGATAAGAAGTTCTGTGGAAGTAAATAAGAAACAGGCGGAAGAATTGAAAAATGTGGTTGCAAATTTTATTCTTGAAGAAAATAAGAGCGAGCCCACTGCCTTAAGGCTTGTAGAGTAAGGAAAAGAAATGAATCACAGAGTATGTGTGGCGTTAATACAATCTTCGTACAGTGAAGATATTAAAGAGAATATTGATAAAAACATTTCTAATGTAAAAGAGGCTAAAAGGTTGGGGGCAAACTTTGTTGCGCTTTCAGAACTCCATAATTCTATTTATTTCTGTCAGAGGGAAGATGTAAAATTTTTTGAAATTGCTGAAACCATTCCGGGAGAATCCACAAAAATTTATGGGGAACTTTCAAAAAAGCTTGGTATTACACTTTTAATTTCAATTTTTGAAAAGAGGGCAAGGGGAATTTATCACAATACTGCTATAATCCTTGAGAAGGGAGAAATTGCTGGAATTTATAGAAAAATGCATATTCCGGATGATCCCGGTTATTACGAAAAGTTTTATTTTACACCCGGCGATCTGGGTTTTGAACCGATAGAAACAAGTCTTGGAAAAATTGGTGTTCTGATTTGTTGGGATCAATGGTATCCAGAAGCTGCGAGGATTATGGCGCTCAAAGGGGCGGAGTTTATTGTTTATCCTACGGCCATTGGCTGGGATCCAGTTGATTCTGATGTTGAAAAGCAGAGACAACTTGAAGCGTGGTTTACAATTCAACGTGCACATGCTATAGCCAATGGATTATATGTTCTCTCTGTCAATAGAGTGGGAAATGAGAAAATTGAATCGGGAAGCAATGGAATAGACTTCTGGGGGAATTCTTTTGTCTGCGGTCCACAGGGAGAAATTATAAAAAGGCTCAATTCAAATGAAGAAGGAATAATTGTTACAGAGCTTGATTTTAGAAGAGTGGATGATGTTCGCAAAATCTGGCCATTTTTTAGAGATAGAAGAATAGATATGTATAATGAAATACAAAAAAGATATGTGGATGATAATTGAAAAATAGAAAACCAAACTTCTAATATGCAACTGTCGAGTGTAATTTTTAATTTAGGTATAAAATGCTGACCGTGGTGCCTCTGGTATTGCAGTTAGCATTTATAAAAAGATAACTTTCAAGGGAGGAGATTTTGAATTATGGAAATGCTGGAAAAAGATCTTATTTTAAGAAATTATGGGTACTTAAAAGATTCAGAGATTGAGGTAGAGATGGCAATATTGAATGAAAAAACGCTCTGTGTAAATATCAGTGCTCCTATCAGGAAGGTGAAAGAGCTTATTGCTAAATATGGCTGGAACTGTATAATCGATTCTTCTGGAGACGAAAACTTAAAAATTTTTACCTGCATTGTAAGAGAGATCGATTAGGAGGTATTTTATGTCAGAAATTGTTTTTCCCGAAGGTTTTTTATGGGGTACGGCAACTTCTTCATATCAGATAGAAGGTGCTTATAATGAGGATGGCAAAGGACTTTCCAACTGGGATGTTTTTTCTCACAAACCCGGAAAAATTAAGGATGGAACGACTGGAGATGTTGCTTGTGATCATTATCACAGATACGAGGAAGATATAAAGCTGATGAAAGAACTTGGATATAAGGCTTACAGATTTTCAATTTCATGGCCCAGAATATATCCAGAAGGAAAAGGCAAGATTAATGAAAAGGGGCTTGATTTTTATAAGAGGCTTACTGATAAGCTTTTGGAGAACAATATTATACCTTTTCCTACGATTTATCACTGGGATATGCCTTATGTTATTGAAAAGAAAGGTGGGTGGTATAAGAGAGAGACTGCATTTTATCTTGCTGATTATGCTGAAACTGTGATAAATGCCTTGAAGGATAAAATAAAATTCTGGATTACCCTGAACGAGCCAATTGTTGTGTACCTGCTTGCCCATGTACTTGGGGAACATCCGCCTGCTCATAAAAAATTTATAAAATCCCTTATTATTCCGCATCATCTTTTGCTTTCTCATGGACTTATTGTTGAAAGAATTAGAGCCATTTCATCCGGATTAATGACTGGCATTACAAATGCCTTTATTGCTGCCTATCCATCTACAAACGATGAGGGTGATATTCTGGCTACTGAAAAGGCAAAAGATTATATGTATAGACTATTTATGGATCCAATATACAAAGGTAAATATCCGGAAAGTTTTGAGAAAAACATTTTCTTTAAATTAAAAGTAGGCAAGTACCTTGAGGGTGATCTGAAATTAATCTCGCAAAAAACAGATTTTCTGGGGGTAAACTATTATACAAGGTTACTAATAAAGAGAAGTTCTGCTCCTTTTATTAAGTTTATACCAATAAGGGCGAAATATCCCGGGATTAAAAATACAGATATGGGCTGGGAGGTTTACCCCGAGGGACTCTACGACCTATTGATTTCTATAAAAAAAGATTACAATAATCCAGTAATTTATATCACTGAAAACGGGGCAGCTTACAAAGATGAGGTTGTAAATGGAGAAGTGATTGATAATGAAAGATTGGAATACATCAAACAACATCTTATTGCCGTAAAAAAAGCAATTGACGATGGTGTAAATTTAAAGGGTTATTTTGTATGGTCTTTTATGGATAATTTTGAATGGGTAGAAGGTTTATCTAAGAGGTTTGGGCTTGTTTATGTAGACTATACAACCCAAAAAAGAATTGTAAAGAAGAGTGGCTACTGGTATGGAGAAGTGGCAAAAAAGAATAAAATAATTTTATAGAGAGGGTATGATACTATGAAAATTTCTTTAGCCTCAGACCACGCTGGATTTCAAATGAAAGAGGAGGTAAAAAAATATCTCTCTTCAAAAGGTTATGAAGTTATTGATTATGGTACTTTCTCAGAAGAAAGTATGGATTATCCGGATACAGTAAAACTTGCTGCAAGAGCTGTAAGCAGAAAGGAAGTTGATAGAGGAGTGGTTTTGTGTTCTTCAGGCATTGGTGCTTCAATTGTGGCCAACAAGGTTAAGGGAATAAGAGCAGCATTATGTCTTGACGAATATTCCGCTGAATATTCAAGAAGGCATAATGATGCGAATGTAATAGCCCTTGGTGCGAAAAGGAATACGAAAGAAGAGATAATTAGAATTTTAGATAAATGGTTTTCAACAGAGTTTGATGGAGGGAGACATAAGAAAAGAGTTGAAAAAATTGCCGATGTTGAAAAGGAAGAAGGAATAAAATGAAAATTGATAGCACCACTTCTCTATATTGCATTCTTGGTAAGCCGGTTAAGCATAGTTTTTCGCCATATATACATAATCGAGCCTTTCAGAAGTTAAGAATCAATGCAGTCTATCTTGCTTTCCAGCCAGAAAATCTTAAAGATGCCATTAATGGCATAAGAGCCTTAGGAATAAAGGGTTGTAGCGTAACAATTCCGTTTAAATCAGAGATTATTTCATACCTTGATGAAATTTCAGAAATCTCTGGTTTGATTGGGGCAGTAAATACAGTTTTAAACAGAGAGGGAAAACTCATTGGAACAAACACTGATGCATTTGGATTCTATAAGGCTTTAAGTAATGTAGCTTCTTTAACCGATAAGAATGTAGCAATATTTGGTGCTGGTGGTTCTGCAAGAGCCGGAATTTTTTCACTGTTTTACTATGATAAACCTTCAAAGGTTTTTGTTCTTGCAAGAAATAGGGAAAAGAGGGAACTGGTGAGAAAGGAGATTTTAGCTTCATTTGATAAAGTCGGCAAAAAAGTTGATGATAATAAATTGGTTACTCTTGATATTGCAGAGTGGAAAGGGATTATGGATCAGATTGATGTAATTGTTAATACAACTCCCTTAGGAATGATACCGGATGTATCATCATCTGTCGTTGAAACTTTTCCCGAGAAAAAGGTGGTTATGGACATAGTCTATAATCCGGTTGAAACGAAGTTTTTAAAACTTGCTCGAAAGAAAAAATGCCATGTAATAAGTGGAATAGAAATGCTTTTATTTCAGGCAGTCAAACAATTTGAATTTTGGACTGGTATGGCAGCTCCAATAAAAGAGATGAGAAAAGCTATATATAGAAAGCTAAATTGACAGATTCTTAAAGGGAGTAATAAAGATATATACAAAAACAACGACTCTGGCTTTGCTGTCAGGTATATATCTTTGTTTATATAAAAATTTATCTATTTAAAATTAGAAAAAATTTCAAAATTGGCTTATAATTTAAGCTTATTAAATTTTTCTCAGAAGGTTAATATTTAATCTGTTTAAAAATTTTTAGGAAATCTGGAGAAGATGATGAGAAAGTTTGTATTTTTATTTCTTTTTTTTCCTTTTTTTTATCTTTATTCAAATGTTAATGATGTTAAGGTTTATTGCGAAACGAATGGTAGAATTTACAGTTTTTTTGCTGATAATCTGAATATAATTCCTTACCAGATAGTTATTTATTTCAAAAAAACCAGGGAAAAGTTTAATTTTGTGGTTCCTTCAAATTCCTTTTCTAATTATCTTTTTTCATATACAAATCACTCAGTAAGTCAAGCAAATTTTTCAGTAAAGAAGATAATAGGAGATCCTTCAAAAGTAAAAGTTAGTGAAGATTACCCATATATTTTGCCATTTGAAAATGGGAGAGCGTTTAAGATAAATCAGGGTTATGGTACAAGATTCACCCATAAAGGATGGCTTAAGTACTCTATTGATTTTGGAATGAAAGTAGGTACTCCCATTTATGCTTCAAGAGGAGGGGTTGTTGTTGCAGTTAAAGATACTTCAAGGATAGGTGGTAGAAGAAGAAGGTTTAAAGGGCATGCAAATTATATAACAATAGCTCATGATGATGGAACTTTTGCCCAATATGTTCATTTAAGTTTTGCGGGAAGCAGGGTGAAAGTGGGAGACATAGTTAAAGCGGGAGAGCTTATTGGATACAGTGGGAAAACAGGTAGAGTTACAGGTCCTCATCTTCATTTTATGGTTTACAAACCCATAGAAGGCGGGCTGGAAACAATTCCAGTAAAATTTCTGACCAGAGAAGGAGAACTAATTTTACTTGAAAGCAAAAAATTTTATACTGCATATAATCCAGATATTGAGGATAAAAAAACTTCTAATATATTGAATGTGAATGCAGGTGGCGAGTTTGAAGAAGATAGCCTTGGGGAACCTTAATTTTTAGGAGTAAAAATTAAAAAAAATAACAATGTTCCGAGTGTTTCTCCAGCACAGCACCCGAGGGAAGAATTTAAAAGGTTTATGTTTTTCATTTCGCTCTGAAAAGCCTCTTTGTATGCGATTATATAGTGTTCATCCTTTCCTATAAATTCCTCAGCTGGTGGTGCTGGTGGTGCATTATATGCCCATAGTATCATGAGCGAGCCGGGTATAAAACCAAGTAAATTAACAAATGTACCACTCAGGGCAGTAACAGAAAATGTGCTAACAAACCACAACCAGCCACCTTTTTGTTGGGCTTTCAGTTTTCCTGCTGATTGACCTAAAAGTTGCTGTGCCATTTTGCTGGTTCCTGTTTTTTCCCCGGTAGTTTCTTTTTCAGTTAAAATTCCAGCTTTTTCCTTTGAAAAATCTAAAAGATAATCTTTTGCTTTGTCTAAGGTAATTTCTTTTTCAACCAGTATCTTCTTTTCTTTTGATATGCCCACTTTAATCGTCTTATTTATCTGCAAATTACTTATTATTGCTGTTCCTTCACTGTTGATTTTTCCCATTATAACATTGTCAATTATAACATCACTTCCTTCAAATCCCCTAAAGTTTATAATTAAATTCGCTGTTGGAATGTAAAAGATATTTAACGTTTCTCCTTTTTTTATTACCAGCATATTTGAATATACGGTCTCTTTTTCTGGTAATTTTTTTAATACAACAATTGTATTTTCATCTGCCAGAATGGTTTCATTAAATGTTTCTTTCTGGTTTAAGACCTTCTGGAATTTACTGTTAATATATAATTCGTATTGTTCGTCGGTCCCGACTCCGACGGAGAGTTTTCCAAGATTTATAGGTCTGCTTAAAAGGTGGGTGCCAATGGTAACAATCATTTTATCCACAGTATCAAAGATGTCTGGACCAAGATTTTCTGTATATGTCCTTTTTAACTCCATTTCTGATGTAACAGTATTGTAAATGTACATAATGATATTTATTTTTTTTGTTTTTCTATTTACCTGGTATTCACCGATTACTATCTTTCCAGCAGATAAAGAAATCCCTACATTAAGGGCGGTTTCAATATCTAACAATTTTGATTCAAACAGTTTTTTTTCTTCAATGATTTTTTTAGTTAAATCCTGATGAACCATTTCAATCTCATCAATTCTTGAAAGAAAACTGCTCAGAGAGTATGTAATAATTTTGTTGTAATCATCGTCAATTTTTTCACCCTTATTAAGAAAGCCTACGATTGCAACTGAGTTTGTGTTAATAACTGAAAAGAGAGATTTAAAACAGAATAACAGAAAAAAAAGAAAAAAATACTTCTTCATATTTTTCCTCCCGAGTTACAAAAATAGTTTGTTCAATTTTATTTTATTTTTCTACAAATTTCAAGTTTAAAAATCCTTTTTCTATTTTAACACTTAAAATCTCAACTTTTACTTTATCTCCAATAGTAAACCTTTTTTTTGTTCTTTTACCGATTGCACAATAGTTTGCCTCATCAAATAGATAGTAATCATCTTCCATATCAGCAAACCTTACCATTCCTTCTATACCGTATTTTTCTATCTGCACAAATAGCCCCATTTCAATTATTCCTGATATAATGCCGACAAATTTTTTACCCTCCATTCCTTTTAAAAATCTTAAAGATTTAATTTTGTAAAATTCCCTTTCCATTTCCATAGCTATTCTTTCAGTATTTGAAATGTGATTTGCAATTTTAGAAAGTTCATCCTTTGTGTATGGGAGAGGTTTATCTTTATCAAACAAGAAATGTTTTACGAGCCTGTGGATAACCAGATCAGCATATCTACGGATTGGAGAAGTGAAGTGAGTATAAAACTCAAAACCGAGCCCGTAATGTCCAAAATTCTCAGTGTGGTAGCGTGCCTGTTGCATTGATCTGAGTAAGATATGGTTTATTAGTTCTTTATGTGGTTTGTTTTTTACTTCTCTCAAAATTTTCTGGATGTCAAAGGGTGTGGGTATAGGGGCGCCTTCTACTTTATGTCCGAGTTTGAGAGCAAATCGCAAAAAATTTCTAAGCTTGTTCTCTTCAGGTTCCTCATGTACCCTGTACAGGGAGACGCCTTTTTCGGAAAGAAAGGTTGCAATGCATTTGTTAGCAACAAGCATAAATTCTTCTATGATTCTTTCAGAATCAATTCTTTCTTTTAACCATACTCTTACAGGCTCATCTTTTTCATCCAGTTCAATTTTTTGCTCTTTAAAGTCAAAATCTATACTCCCCTCTTTTACTCTTTTTTCGTAAAGAATTTTATATAGAGTTTTCATCTCATTTAAGGATTGTTTAAGTTTTTCATCATCTATTTCTACTTTATTATCGAAGTATGATTGTACAAAGTCATATGTCAGCCTATATTTTGATCTTATTATGGAAGGGAAAATATCATATTTTTTAACATTGCCATTTTTATCAATCTGAATTAAAATGGAGAGAGTAAGTTTATATTCATTTGGATTTAAACTACAGAGTTGATTTGAGAGGGTGAAAGGGAACATGGGAATAACTTTGTTAATAAAATAGTAGCTATTACCCCTCTTTTTTGCTTCTTTATCAAGTTTTGTATTTTTCTCTACATAATGTGAAACATCAGCTATATGTACACCGACCTGCCAGCCTTTTTCATTTTTTTCTATTGAAACTGCGTCATCCAGATCCTTTGCATCTTTTCCATCCATGGTAAATATCATCTTATCTCTTAAATCAAGTCTATTTTCTAACTCCAGTTCAAATTTTAACCTTTCACTTTCTTTCAATACGCTTTCTGGAAATTCTCTTCTTGTTTTGTATTTATCAGTTATAATATAGAAGTCGTCAACAGGTGAGAAGACTCTTTTTTTAAGAGTTTTTTTCTTCTGTTTTTTATTTTTCTTCTTTTCGTCTGTAAAAAATAACCCGCTTTCTTTGTCAAAAAAAATTTCGCACGTCTTCAATAAACTTGAAAGAATCTTGGTTGCCTTCTTTTTTTCGGGCTCGTTTTTAAGATTTAAAAGCTTAAAAACTTCGTCAATATTTATAGGTGAGTTTTGTTTTATAAGTTTTAAAATCTCTTTTCTTTTCACAAATTTTCTCGATTAAATTTTCATGGTTTTTTTACTACCACAATTGTCATATCATCCCATTGAGGAGCATTCTTTGACCATTCCTCAATTTCTCTGAAGATCGAATTAACTATAGTATGGGCATTTGTAGCGGCATAGTTCTTAAGTATTTTTTTTACTCTTTCCAGTCCAAATACTTCTCCCATGGTATTTATTGCATCTACGATTCCATCGGTGAGACATATCACAATATCCTGAGATTCAAGCTTGATTTCTACCAGATCATAGTTTTCTTTTTTGTTAATTCCGAGGGGAATTCCTTTTGACTTCAGCGGAATTAATTCGTTCTGGCTTGTTCTATAGATATATTGAAGGTTATGACCAGCATTTGAATAATAGAGGATTGATTTTTCTAAGTCAACAATTCCATAAAAAAGAGTGACAAACATTCCAACTCTTGAATCATCTACGAGTATTTCATTTGCTTTCTTTAACATCTCATCTGGTCTATCAATGTTGTAGGCATAGGCTTTTATTACACTTCTTGAAACAGCCATATATAATGATGCCGGGAGTCCTTTACCTGAAACATCTCCTATTGCTATTCCTACTCTTGTTGGAGAAAGTTTGTATACGTCATAAAAATCTCCGCTTACGATTTCAGCTGACTTCATCTTTGCATATATAGAGATATTCTGATAATCTTTAAAGTTACTTATGAGAAGGGCATTCTGAATCATTTTCATTATTTCTATTTCTTTTTTTAGCTTCTCATTTTCTATTCTTTCCTGATAACTTAAGATAGCCTGATATGCCTGGCCAACCTGATTGGCAATTGTTTGAAGCAATTTTGTCATCTCTTCCGTATATCTAACACCCTTTTTGGGTTCGGATACATTTATTACGCCTATGGGTATATTTTGAACCTTTATGGGTGCAGAAATGAATCCTCTGCTTTTGTATCTTAAACGTTTGTTCTTTCCTATACCCTGTTTTTCAATATCATTAGAAAATATAGCCTTTCCCTCATTTAAAACAAGATTTGAAATCTTCTCAACATAGTAAATTACATTTTCCGTTTTTGATATTATATCATCTGGAATGCCTATAGCAGCTTCTATATATAATTTTCCAGTTTCTTCATTTATAAGCATTATGGAAATTCTTTCAGACTGAAAGATTTTTGAAAGTAGTCCAAGTACTTTATTAAAAAGTTCTTTTTTGTTGTAAATTGAATTGGTAAGATTTGAAATTTGATATAAACACTCCATTTCTTTAGCTCTGTCGCGGGATTTTTTGTAAAGAAGGGCATTTGAAATTGCGAGGGCTGCCTGTTCTGCAAACTGTTTAAGTATTACTATATCATCTTCATCGAATTTTCCTTTTGCTGGATTCATTACCTCTATTACTCCAATTGTTGTGTCTTTATTGATTAGAGGCATGGCAACAAGGCATCGAGTTTTTAACTTTGTAATAGCATCTACTTCTGGATAAAACCTTTCGTCTTGTTCTACATTATCTACTATCACTGGCTTTTTGTTTTCAGCAGCATAACCTGCTATGCCTTTGCCTTTAGGTATTACAATATCCTGAAGTGCATCACTGCTTTCTCCAAAAGCAACTTCAAAGTGCAAATCACCTGTTTGAGGATTTCTCAAGAGGATAGATGCACCTTCTGCATTAAGTAGCACACCTGCATAGTGAGAAATATCCTTTAAAATACTCTTTACATCCTTGATGGAATTAATTTTCTGGTTTATGTCAAGGATGGCTTGAAAATTGCTGATTTCCAACATATTTAACTCCGTTTCTGTTTACATGGCTGCCGAAAATATCTCAGATATTTCATTTCTTCCTGCTGGTCTTGGGATATAGTTTAAAAACTCGTACTGAGAAGCAACTTTTGCAGCAGGATCAATCTTATCCTGGGCAATATTGTACTCTGAGAGCCTTGAAGGAATGTGAAGTTCAAGCATAAGTTTTCTTATTGCTTCGATAGCCATAATTGCAGCCTCGATAACTGTTACTTCTGCTACCTTTTCACCCAGTGCCAGAGCTATCTGAATAAATCTATTGGCAGCGGCTGTGAGATTAAATTCCATTATGTGGGGAAGCATTATTGTTGTTGCCATGGTAGAAGAAATTCCTGTTGTTGTTTCAAGACCCATCCCACATGCAGCATTTAGCCCCAGCGATGAAAAGGAGGTTGAAAGCGAGGCAAGTAATGCTCCGATTGAAAGATTTCCTTTTAGTTTTGTGTTTGCTGGTTCTAAAGCCAGTCTTTTTAGATTTACACTTATATATTCAATGGCTCTTAAACTAAAAGAATCAGATATTGGATTTGCCTTTTTTGAAATATATGAATCAAAGGCATAAGCGAGTGCTTCTAAGCTTGAATATACTACATCGTTTAAAGGAACGTCCTCCGTAATGGAAGGATCAATGATTATAGCATTTGCTATGGATTCTTTATCGAAATAAGGTTTCCTGATTTTGTCTGTTTCATCAATAACATATGTTAATGGCATCAAGCCCCAATTTATTGTTTGAACAATAGGTATTTCTATATATTTTACTTTTTTTATAGCAAGTTTCTTGTATCCTTTTAATCCTTCTTCATTTGTTTCCTGTGTGCTGAATTGGGCAACACATTTGGCAATTGATAAAACACTTCCTCCTCCGACCCCTATAACAACATCTGCTCTTGCCCCTTTTGTTATATTTACCCCTTCAAAAAGCTCCTTTGTTGTTGAATTTGAAGGTATTTCATAGCTTATTACATCATAGGCATATCCCTCTAAGAGCCTTCTTATCTTTGGTGTAATACCGTATTCTGTAGCCTTCTTTTCAGCTACAATAACAACCTTTTCTTGATTCGGAGTAGCATATTCAGGGAGCCTTTGCAGGCTTTCATTTCCGTAGAGAATAAGGGATGGAACTTGAAATTCTAAAACTGGCATTTATCATAACCTCGAAAGACTTTTACATAATTTATCGGAAGCCACCTGTTAAATTATAATTAGAAAGTAAAATCAAAGCAAATAAAATAAAAATCAAGAGGGTACATGTTGATAAAATAAGTTTCCCAAAATGCCTACTATTATTCCAGTTATAATTCCAATCATTGAAAAAAGAGAAATTAGAAAAATATTTGAGTTTGTTAATCCAAAGATTATTACTATCCATAAACCCTGTCCTAATATATGGAAAAATGCGCCCACGGTTGAAATTCCGACTAAAGAAGCTTTTCTTAAGATAATTTTTGCAACATACATTGCCAAAAATGAAATTATTCCTCCTGAGAAACTTAATAATGTAGAGAGAGTAAAAAGGCTGCTTATCATGAGTGAAGAGATAATAATTCTACCAGACAAAACAAAAAAGGCGAGCGTGGACCTTTTTTCATTAATGAGGATTAAAACTACGAGGTTAGCAACCCCCAGTTTAATTATAAATGGACGGGTTAATATAGAATCTATTACGGAAAGCAAGCTGGACAGAGCTATCAGAAATGAAATAATATTAATCTTTTCTACCTTATTTAAGGAATTGTATTTTCTGATGTCATTCAGTAATACCATCTAATTTTTCCTTTTCATCTCCCTCTATTTTTATTTCTATCATATTTGGAATACATACAATACTGTCATTTACTCTGTGTATTTTGAGTCTTTTGCAAATTTTTTTAGGACAGTTTGTCTCTAAAACCCACACTTTTCCATTTTCTATGCGGATGATAAACTCCCCCATTTTCCCCTTAACATTTAAAGTTTTATCTATATTTAAAAGGTAAGCATAATTTCCATAAGGTGTAAAAATGAGCACTCTTTTACCATGCTCTGGTTTTGATGCATAGAATACACCCATTATACTAATTGAGAGAAGAAAGGTTATTATGAGCAAATCAGTAAAGTTTATAATTTTTTGATTTTTTTTAAAAGGCATTAAATTATTCCTCAAGGAGGGATACATCAATATATTTTATGTCCGCCTTTTCAAACAGTCTTTCAATTATCTTTTCTCTAATTTCCTTTTGTGTTTCCTTAATGAGATATTCTGCAATTTCTTTTTTTATTTCATCAAACGCCGGTTTTTTACCGATCTTTCTGTCAATTATTTTGTATATAAAATAACCAACTTCGGATTTCAGGAGAAAAATATTGTCTGTTATCAAATTTTCTGCAAGTGCTTCAATAAACTCTGGTGGTAATTTGTAATCAGGGATTTCTTTATGTAAAAAATAATCAATGTTATCATTGTTTAATTTTTCATCTATTTCTTTCATATTGAGATTTTTTAGATCATTTGAAATATCTATTGCTTTATCTTCATTTTCCACATATAATTCGTAAACAGTTAGGATGTCTGGTTCTTTTATGAAATTTTTGTTATTTTCGTAAAAATTCTTAAGCTCATCTTCTGAGAATCTTATCTCTTTTAAGCCATGATTTAAGAAGTATTTATTTATAATTTCTTCTTTTTTTATCTCTTCAAATAGAGATGTTTCGTTCAGTCCCAGTTTTCCAAGTATTTCTTTTAGTTCTTCTTCTGAATTTGCGGAACTTTTTATCTCATTTAATTTTGAAATAACATTTTCATCACTGATTGAAATATTTTCTTTCTTTGCTTCCTGTAAGACTATAGTTCTTTCAATTAAATTGTTTAGAGCCTCAGCTTTAATAAATTTAGTGTTTTCTTTTGTAACTTCAAAGTCCTCATCTTCCTGAAGTTCGTATAAAACTCTTTTAAAAAAAGCTTCAAACATATCGCTTGAAATTGCTTCACCATTAACTATAACTATATCAGACATTTTATCTCCCCATAAAAGCGATAAAAAATTTTTGCCAAATTTGAGTGAAATATCAAGTTAAAGGAAAAAAACTATTTTTTATTAACCTTTTCAATGAAATAGTTTAAGGCTTCTACAAGATCCTGCAGCTCATCTTTCTTTCTTAATTTAAACCTCAAATCTTTTAAATCCATTTTGCCGTTGGCAGCTTCTATAAGGGTTTTTCTGATTCTATAAACAGGTCCGGCCAGCTTGTGTGAAATAAATAACCCAAAAATTGCTATCAGCAAAATATAAAGTATACTGATGTAAATTAAAGGTTTTGAGTAAATTTCAAAAATATTAAGTGGTTTCATATCAAGGTAAGTTGCCGGATTATTATAATCTACTTTTTTCCATTCTTCTTCTGTTAAAAGTTTTGCTTTGAAGTAAAGAGGTTCTTTAAAACGCATTGATTTGTATACAGCCATTACAGCAAATGAAAGGGCAAAACCGAGCAATATCAGTATGGAGAATCTTAAAATAAAACGTGTCTGAAATGGCTTGTCAATAAAATATCTCCATCTAAATTTTTTCTTATTCACATAGGCCTCCTTTTTTAGAAAAATTTTGATTTTTATCGGAATATTATACTTTAAAATAAAATTTAATTTTGTCAAGTGATTGTAAAATAGTTTTTCTTTTTTCTTATAAAATAATGGATTAATGCGAGTGTTGATATGTTAAAAAAAATTTTTTCAAGCCTCTGTTTTTTATTTATATTTCAAAATTGTAGTAAGTTAAGTAAGGATGAGGTTATTTTTCTGGACAATACACAGACACACGAGCAGTATTCTATAGGTCCTTTTTTTCTTCCAGAGAATTATTTTTTTAGCTCAATCTCAATAAATTATTTTACCCTTACTCCTTTTCCCACAAAAGTTTTATTCAGTATGGTTGGAGAAATAGATTGGTTGAGAGTGGAAAATAATCCCAAGGTTTTACACAAAATGATATTTTCTGAACTTGAAGAAAGTGCTGTGTATAAGTTTGCATACCTGTTTCAGGATGAAAAAAAAGAAGGGACCATAAAAACATTACCTTACGGCAGTGAGTATGAGTTTTCCTTCTGCATTGCTTCTCTTGAAAGTAAAATTGAAGAAAATTTTTCTCCTAATTTCATTATTGTAGTTTCCGAAAGGGAAAATTTAGAGTTTTTTGATTTTGCTAGTTTCTATGAGAAAAATGAAAGGCAGCTTTCTTCTACAATCTTTATTCCGCTTTTTCAGGTATTTTATGAGGGGAATAAAATTTTTGGTAATGGAAAGGAAGAAATCAATCACTTTTCATACAAAGATGTAAATATTATCGCAATTTATAGAAAGTCAAAAAAATATGACAACATTACACATTTAGTTTCTTTGTCTGAAAAAAGAAAGACTTACATTGTTGCTGGAAATATTGGAAAGGAGGAGATTCGTTACATTTCGCAAAAATTTGGCATTCTTGTTGAAAAAATCTATGTTCACAAAGATTCTTATGTGAATGCTGACAGGGTTACTCCAATAAATAAACCTATTTTTATTAAAGTAAGTAAAAATAATAGATATGCCTTTAACTTAAGGGAGGAAATTATCCAGTGAATAAGAAGATATTGATAGTTAATGGTCCTAATTTAAATATGCTCGGGATTAGAGAGCCTGAAAAATATGGTAAAATTTCGCTAAGCGAAATAATTGAAAAGCTTTCTTTACTTTCTCAAAAGCTGGGATATAAAATAAAACATTTCCAGTCCAACCATGAGGGAGAGATAGTAGATTTCATACAAAAAGAAGGGCTTTCTGCCGGTGGTTTAATAATTAATGCAGGAGCATACACTCATACATCCATATCTATAAGAGATGCAATTCTTTCTGTTTGCATTCCCTGTGTGGAAGTTCACCTCTCAAATATATTTAAGAGGGAAGATTTTCGTAAAATATCTTATCTTTCAGATATTTCAGTGGGTGTAATTACAGGTTTTGGGGCCTATGTTTATGAACTTGGTCTTCTTGCACTTGTAAATCATATTGAATCGGCCAAATCACATATTTAATCAGTGAATTGACTTTTTTTTCAGGAGATGTTATTTTATCTCAAATATTAATGAGCAATTATTTTAAGAAAGGCAAAATTATATTCAGAGCAGGTGATTTTTTGAGGGTGGTAAGAACTGTCTAGAAGAGAAACATTGACCATTTTGGGATTGTTTTACCTTTTTCAGAGGCTTGCAATGATGGGCCTTTTCTTTATTAAGAGAAGCGAAAGTGACGATGTAACCCTCTTAAAGCCGATTTTTTGGACAGACTCTATGTCTTATAAATAAATGAAAATCGCTCAATTTAGGTTGTATGTTAGTTCTGGTGTTAAGGGAGTTCCCATGGAAAAATTTTTAACTTTTATTTTTTTACTATTTCTGTTGTTGAGCTGTGGAAATGGATTAAAGAATCTTGATAGAGGAAAGAGCAAGATATTGCTTTCAAATGTTACTATTTACGATGGTTATAACAGTGAAGCAGTGGCTATAATGAATGCCATGCGTTATCTTGGCTATGATATTGATGAACCTTTAATCTGTGGGGGTGGAGGAATTATTGATTTTGCCTTCCACGAGTCTGCCTTCCCTTTTATTGGCACTAAAAATGAAAGGATGGCTGAAGTATTTTTTGAGGGGGTGGGAATCGAGTGGTCTGGAAAGATAAATACAGGTAGTAAAAAATCATGGAAATTAATAAAAGAGAAACTTGAAGAGGGATTACCTGTAATTTTGAGGGTGGATGTACGTTATTTGCCATATAGATTTGGTGGAAAACACGGAAGCAGGTTTTCAAGCTATGGAATGCATTATGTTACCATATTTGGTCTTGATTTTGAGAAGAGAAAGGCTTTTATTTCAGATGTGGGTTATACGAACCTTCTTGAAATTAGTTTTGATGATATTGATAAAGCCAGATATTCCTTTACTCAGGCTTTTCCACCCTACGGGGAGTTTTACTGGATAGAGAGGGAAAAAAAAGATTTTAATTTGAATTTGAAAAGACTTCTTACCAATTCTTTTAAAGCAATTATTAAAAATTATGAGAAACCAAAAAAACAGGATTTAACTGACCTCAGAAAATTTTATGGAATAGAGGGATTGGAAAATTTAAGTAAAGAGATTGTAAATATAGAAAAATTAGTTACAGGTGTTTTTTTGCCTTCGGTGTTTTATGGTTTCTGGTATTATTTAGAGAAGCTTGAAACAAAAGGAAGTGCAAACCGGCAAATATTTAAAGAATTCCTTGTTGATATTAATAAAAAAGTTAAGGACAGAAGAATTGAAAATATGATAGTTCAGCTTTCTTTGTGTATTGATAACTGGAAAACTCTTTCTGCTGAATTTTATTCGATTTCTAAAAGTATAGGTAATAAAAAAGAAAAATATGAAAGAAAAGCTTTTTATGATAGGGCAGGAGCAATCGCCGATCAGCTTGCCAGAGAAGAAAGACTTTTTTATCAGTTAATAAAAGAATATATTGAAGCTAAAAAGAATTAAATGGAGAAAATTATGTTGGAAAGCGGTGTTCCAGTCTTTGTGCTTTTCAAAGAAAAACTCCTTGGGGAAAAGTATAATTTTTTTGGGCTTGATGTTGAACTTGTACTTACTCCAGAATGCTGGTCTTTAATTAATAAAGTAAAGAAGGAATTTTATTTTTACTCAAGATATAAAGGGAAAAAATTTTTAAGATTCAGAAGAATTCTTTTTGAAAAGGATTACAATAAATCTCCAGAGAATTATCCTGATTTATTCAGAAGAGATAGTTTTCATCCATCAAATTTTTCACAGGCTATTGGTGGAATGAGTCTTGATAAGAATCTTTTTATAGGGTATTTTGTAAAAATAACCCGGAGCAAAGATGAGAATTATTTTTTGAATTTTTTTGAAAAACCGATTGTTCCTTTTGAACTTGGTCTTGAGGTACTAAAAAATTTCTTAACTTATTTTGTTACCAGTTCTTTTTTACCTGATGGTAAACTACCAGAAAACGTGAAATTGCTTGAAAAACATAGAGAAGATATTGAAAAAATTATTGATGTATGTAAATATGTAAAAGAATTATTTGAGTATTCAAAAAAAGAAGGAGTGGCTTTTCTGCGCACGGGTCATATAATTGAACTTATAAGTGGTTTAAATCTGTACGTTGAGAAACTTTCAAAGGATTTGATTGAAAATGGTTTTGCAACTCTTTCCATTGATAATGGTCCTTCAATCTTAAGTGTTGTTGATGAATTAAAGACACTTGTTTTGTTTGCACTAAAGAGTATGGTGATTGATATATTTCTTCCGGTAATTAATTCTATAAATTACAGGGTTGAGTTTTCGAGGGGAAAGCTGGTACTGATAGATCAGAATACTTACAAAAAAGGATTACTGGAAAGAATATTTGATTTATTTTTGCCGGGGGAAGAAGAAAATGTTTTTGAAGTTGGTATTATTGAAAGGGAGATAGAAAGGATAAAAAAGAATGAACAGAAGGATGAATTAGATTTAATGCGTAAACAGAAGATTATATTAAAATCTGAAAGTTTCATTGAATTGATTGGATTGTTAAAAAATTTTATTATAGATTTGCGGGAGGATCTTGAACCAGAATTTGATTCGAATGGAAAGTTGGTGAGTTTGAAACAGGGTTTTGATCAATTTGATATTTCCCAAAATAGGAGAAATATAGACCCTTTGAGGCACACTCTGACAGGAAAGTTTTCATCAAGGGATTTTACTGACTTTAACAACAATGATGAAATGTTAATAAAAAGTGTGTACTGGCTTTATGATAGGGTTCAAAGTATAGTAGAAACGAACAGAATCAATTCTGATGAAATAGAACTTGAAAGAGCAAAAGCACTTATTGAAGATGTAAGAAGTTTATATTTTGTATCAAAAAATGAATATAACGAAATAAGAATTTATGGAAATTTTACGAAGTTTAAGATATTTCTCAATAGGCTTTTTGGCTCTAAAATTTTGCAGTCAAAGTATCATAATATGATGAAAGAGATTTTGAAATGTATGGACCGATGTCGTCTTCAAATAATGCAATGTGAGAGAAAATAAAAAATTGTTATTACAATGAATATAGTGAACAAAGTAGATGTAAAAAAATTTTTTTAAAAATTCAAAAACTATTGACAAGAAAAAAAGATTGTATTAAAATTAAAAGCTGGAGGGTGGTTGTAAAAAGTTCATATCCTGAAAAGTCCGTTAAATAAATAAAAAGGAGAGGAGTTATGAAGAGAGTAGTGTTAGTTTTGTTGGCTGTGGCTCTTGCTGTGGGTTTCGCTTTTTCGGCTGTGAAACCCTATGCAGGCGAAAAGGTTAACTTAGTACTTGCTGTTTTCCCAAGCCTTGATGCTGCTTACAATGCCTGCTTGCCTGATTTCAACAAGCAGTATCCAAACATCTCTGTTGAAGTAAGGGCTCTGGGTTATGGTGATCACCACAATATGCTTGTTACTGCACTTGCTGCTGGTAAGGGTTTACCAGATGTTACCGTGGTGGAGATTGGCTTTGTTGCTCAGCTCGGTGCTGGTGGTGGTTTTGAAAACCTTCTTGAAGAACCCTATAATGCTGGTGTCTACAAGAAAGATTTTACTCCTTACAAATGGGCACAGGGTTCATTAGGTCCAAGAAACCTCTTTGCTATGCCAGTTGATATTGCTCCTGGTTGTGTATGGTACAGAAAGGATGTATTTGATGCAAGAAAGGTTAACATCAACAAGATCGTCGATATGGAAGATCTTTTCAAGGCTGCAAAGACATTAACCTATGATGCTGATGGAGATGGAAAGATTGACCACTGGTTATTTGGTACAGCCAGTTATGCATTCAATATGATTTTCTTCTCTGCTCCACAGAGGTTCTTTGATAAGAATGGAAAGCCAGCATTGACTGCTCCAAGAATTAAGGCAGCTGTTAGCTGGGCAAAGAAGTTTAGAGATGCTGGCTATGATGCAAAGATTGGTGATTGGTCAAATGAATGGTATGCTGCATTGAAGGAAGGAACAATTTCTTACACACCATCAGGTGCATGGCTTGGTGGACATTTAAAGAACTGGATAGCACCAGATGCAAAGGGTAAGTACAGAGTGGCTGAACTTCCAAAGTTGAATAAGAGAGATAAGAAGCCTATGAAGATGAGCCAGGGTGGATCATTCTTATCAATTCCGAAGAAGATCCCGGATTCACAGAAGGGAGCTGGCTGGGAACTTATCAAGTGGCTCTGTACAAGAGTTGATGCTCAGCTTATTTCTTATGATAAGGCAGATGCCTTCCCTGCATATATGCCTGCATGGAAAGACAAAGTCTTTGAAGAAGGAGTTGAATATATTGGTGGGCAGAAGGCGAGGGTTCTCTGGAGACGGATTGCTATGGAAATTCCAGAAGTTTATGTAAACGAGAAGGATTCTATAGCAAACTCTATACTTTCACAGGCACTTTCAGAGGTTCTTGAGGGCAAGAAAGATGTAGATACTGCACTTGCGGATGCCCAGAAAGAACTTGAGAGCAAGATGGAATAAAATAGTTTAGATTTTTCCGAATTAAAAGAAATTAAATTAATTTTAAGAGAGGGTGTATTTGAATACACCCTCTTTATTTTTAAAAAATTAATTAGAAATTACTTGAGTTTTTTATCTTTTTAAACTAAAATATTTAACGTTAACTTCTCTTATTTGGTTTGTTTTTTTACTATTTTTGTTTGGAGGGTCTATTATGGCAATAGCAGCTATAAAAAAGGTCAAAAGGCCTGGTGGTGGCTGGAGCGGTTTCAAAAGAAAAGCTGCCCCTTATATTTTTACAGCACCATTTTTCATCCTTTTTGTGATTTTCTCAACCTTTCCAATTTTTTATTCACTTTTTATAAGTTTTCATGAGTGGAATGGAATCAGAGAAATGAGATGGATTGGTTTTCAAAACTATTACACACTTCTTTTTAAAGACTGGAAGTTCTGGCGATCTATCGGGAATACCATAATAATGATGTGCTTAGGTGGTATTCCCCAGCATGTTGTTGGGCTCTTTTTTGCATATATTTTAAATCTTGGACTTGTCAGAATGAAGGACTTTTTTAAGGGAATTCTGTTTGTTCCTTATATAACCTCACCTGTAGCTATAACTATACTCTTTGGTGTTTTGTATGGGACAAGATATGGTATTTTGAATTTTGGACTTAGCTATTTGGAAAAAATAGGTATTATTCCCTATGTTATTCCTATTCAGTTACCTGTAGAGTGGGTTAAATTTCAAATGACATGGGTTTCGTTAAGTCTTATTGCTTTCTGGAAATGGGCTGGATGGAATGCAATAATATATCTTGCGGGTTTACAGGCTATTCCGGATAATTTATATGAGGCTGCGAGAATAGATGGAGCTAACTGGGGACAAATATTCTTTAAAATTACCTTGCCTCTGCTTGGACCTGTGTTGTATTTTGCTACATCTATGACACTTATATTTGGAATGCAATCGTTTGATGAGGCAAATGTTATGATAGGAGTGGATGGTATGCCTGGAAACCTGTATTTTGGTTTAACCACTGCAATTTATATGTATGCGTTTGCGTTTAAATGGGGGCAGTTTGGTATGGCATCGGCTACATCTTATATTCTGTGTATAATTATTTTGATTCTTTCTTTTTTACATAGAGCGTTCTTTAGAGAAAGACAAGAAAGGGTAGAGTAGGAGGTTTTAAATGGCAGTGCAGGCAAAAGTTGCTAAAGAAAAGACATTTGAAGAAAGACTTCATAAGCGAGAAAGCCCTTTACAGATTTATTTTAAAAAGGCGATGCTTTATTTACCACTTATAATATGGAGTTTTCTGGTTTTGTTTCCTTTCTGGTATATGTTGGTATTGTCTACAAAAGGCAAGGCAGAGATTTTCAATTATCCGCCCCCTTTAACATTGAGTAGAGATTTCTGGAAAGGCTTTCTTGAAAATTACAATAACCTCCTGGCTCAGCTTCCTTTCTGGAGGAATGTCTGGAATAGTATATATATTGCAATAATGAATACCCTTACTTCCATGTTTTTCTGTTCTCTTGGAGGGTACGGTTTTGCAATATATAACTTTAAAGGGAAACGCTTTATGTTTAATTTCATGCTTTTTACCATGATGATTCCCGGAGTTGTAAGTATTGTGCCTTATTTTGTAATGATGAACTTCTTTGGCTGGCTTAACAAGGCAAGAGCCCTTTACATTCCCGGAATGGCAAATGCTTTCGGTATTTTTTTGATGAGGCAATATATTAATTCTTCGGTGCCTCTTGATCTTGTCGATGCAGCAAGAGTGGATGGATGTTCGGAGTTTGGAATATACTGGAGAGTTGTTCTGCCTTTGATTTCTCCCATACTTGGTTCTTATGCCATTATTACGTTTCTTGGGAGCTGGAATAATTATTTAGGACCACTTGTGGTTATGAGAACAGTGGAAAGCTATACTATTCCAGTAGCCCTCGGTGCTTTGAAAGGATTGCAATCAGTTGACTATGGTGCTATAATGGTTGGAAATGTTATTTCGGTATTTCCTTTGTTGATAGTATTTATGTTTTTCTCCAAAATGATTATAGACAAAGTTACTGAAGGTGCATTGAAGGCTTAGTAGAGATAAAAAAAAGGGGTGGCAAGAAGCCACCCTTTTTTTATTTTTTAGAAACCTGTCAGTTTAAATGCTTATATTTTACATTTTTTTTGTTTTTTGTTATAATAAATATTAATTTCTTTTCCATCTTTATGGAGAAAAAGATGATAGAGTTTAAACTAAATAGGGTATCGATTGAAGTAGAAGCTGAAGTAAGCTTTCTTGACTTACTTCAAAAACTAAAAAGTGATCTGGTATTATCAGATAAAGTTTCTATAAGCATGGATGATTTGGAGAAAGTTGTTGCTGTTGAGATTGACGGGGAACTTTTTGATCTTACTGAAAAAATTATGGGTGGAGAAGCAGCAAAACTTGTTTATTCTGATACTGAAAATGGGTTGGAAATATTAAGGCATTCAGCTTCCCACATTATGGCACAGGCAGTAATAAGGCTTTATCCAGACGCAAAGTTTGGGGTGGGACCGGCTATTAAGGATGGTTTTTACTATGACATCTGGACCTCGAAGCCAATTGTTGAAAATGATCTTGAAAGAATTGAAGAAGAAATGAAAAAGATTATAAAAGAAAATCATCCAATTTCGAGAGAAAAGATTTCGAAAGAAAAGGCGATAGATTTATTTAATAAAGCAGGGCAAAAATATAAAGTGGAACTGATAAATGATATTTCGGAAAGTGAAGTAACGATTTATAGACAGGGAGAATTTTTTGATCTTTGTAGAGGTCCGCATTTACCTTATACCGGATGGCTAAAAGCCTTTAAATTATTAAGTGTTTCAGGAGCTTACTGGCGGGGTGATGAGAGAAATGATGCCCTTACAAGGATTTATGGTACAGCTTTTGGAGATGAGGAAAGTTTAAAACAGTATCTTTTTAACTTTGAAGAGGCAAAAAAGAGGGATCATAGAAAATTGGGAAAAGAACTAGATTTATTCAGTTTTCATGACGAAGGACCAGGACTTCCATTCTGGAAACCGAAGGGATTAATTTTCAAGAATCTTTTGATTGAATTTATGAGAGAAAAGCACAGGGAAAGAAATTATGTTGAAATAGAAACCCCTACAATTCTTAGGGATGAATTATGGAAGAGATCCGGACATTATGATAACTACAGGGAAAATATGTTTTTTTCTGAAAAGGATAATGAGGTTTATGTTATAAAACCAATGAACTGTCCGGGTGGTATACTATACTATAAAGAAAGTTTGCATTCTTATCGTGAGCTTCCGCTAAAGATAGCAGAATTTGGCAAAGTACACCGATATGAAAGAAGTGGAGTACTCCAGGGTCTTTTTAGAGTCAGGGGGTTTACGCAGGATGATGCACATATTTTTACTTCTCCAGAGGCATTACAATCCAGTGTGATAGAATTGATTCAATTGATTGATGAGGTTTACAGAACGTTTGGTTTTGAGTATTCTGTTGAATTGTCAACAAGGCCTGAAAAATCTATGGGGACAGATGAACAATGGGAAGTTGCCACAAATGGTTTAAAAAATGCCCTTGATGAGATTGGACTATCATACAGGATAAATGAGGGAGATGGAGCTTTTTATGGGCCTAAAATTGATTTTCATTTAAAAGATGCAATCGGGAGAACTCATCAGTGTGGAACTATACAGCTTGATATGAATCTTCCAGAGAGATTTGATCTGACGTATATTGGAGATGATGGGAAGGAACATAGGGTTATTATGCTTCATAGAGCTGTTCTGGGAAGTATCGAGAGATTTATGGGCATATTAATAGAACATTATGCGGGGAAGTTCCCTTTATGGCTTTCTCCTGTACAGGTTGTTGTTATTCCTGTTTCGGACAAATTTACAGGATACGCTGTTGATTTACAGAAGCGTTTTGAAAAATCTGGTATAAGAACGGAAATTGATTTAAGTAATGAGAAACTGGGGTATAAGATTAGAAGGGCACAGATAGAAAAGCTTCCTTATATGTTTATTGTTGGTGAAAAAGAAGTTTCTACGCATAGTGTTTCTTTAAGAAGCAGGGAAAGAGGTGAAGAGGGATTGCATAAATGGGAAGAAATATTAAAAAGGATAGTTGAAGAAAATTCTAATAGAATGTAAAATATTAAGTGTATAAATTGAAAAAATTGTTTTTTAAATTCATAAAGTAAAAAAACTCAGGAGGTATTTTATAGCGACAGAAAATTACAGAATTAATGAAAATATTAAGGTGAAAGAAGTAAGGCTAATTGGTAAAGACGGGGAACAATTAGGAGTGTTGCCTATAAAAGAGGCATTGAAGAAAGCCAAGGAACTGGATGTAGATCTCGTGGAGGTTTCTCCTAATGCTGATCCTCCTGTATGCAAGTTGATTGATTATGGTAAGTTTCTTTATCAGAAAGAGAAAAAGGCAAAGGAGGCAAGGAAAAAGCAAAAGGTTGTGGAAGTTAAGGAATTCAAGCTCAGACCGTGGATTGATAATCATGATTTTTCCTATAGGTTAACACAGATGAAAGATTTTTTACAGAGAGGGGATAAGGTGAAGATTACTATAAGGTTTCGGGGAAGAGAGCTTTCACATGCGAATCTGGGCTTTGAACTTGTAAATAAAGTTTTAGAACAGCTTAAAGAAAATTGCGTGGTTGAGAAACCTGCAAAAATGGAAGGAAGGAATATTGTTCTTGTTTTAGCACCAGCCAAACAAAAAAAGTAAAAGAAAATTATTTGGTAAATGGAGGAATAGATGCCAAAGATTAAGACGCATAAATCTGCTTCAAAGAGATTTCACATTTCTGGAGGCGGAAAAATCATGAGACATAAAGCTTATAGAAGACATTTGTTGACCCATAAGCGTAGGAAAAACAAGAGAAGACTTAAAGAAAAAGTGGTTGTTTTTAAGGGAGATACTTTTAGAATTAGCAGATTACTTCCGTACTCTTAAAAATTTTTGGTTAAATTATTAGATAAAGGGAGGATAATTAGATGAGAGCAAGATATACGGTAGCAAGTAGACATAGAAGAAAGAAGGTTTTAAAACTTGCTAAAAGCTATCATGGTGCAAGAAAGGAAAGAATTAAGGCTGCAAAAGAAGCCGTTATGCATGCCTTAAGGTATGCCACAATTGATAGAAGAAAAAGAAAGAGAGATTATAGAAGTCTGTGGATTTTAAGAATAAATGCTTTTGTAAGAGAACACGGAATTAGTTATAATCGTTTCATAGAAGGATTGAGAAAAGCAAATGTTTCAATAAACAGGAAGGTTTTATCAAACCTGTGTATACAGGATAAAAATGCAATGTTGAAATATATTGAAATCGCAAAACAGAACCTTTCAGAAATTTGAACAAAGAAGGAGAGTATGTTGTTTTTTTTGCTCTCCTTTTTTTCACTTTTTTTTATTACTGGGGTTTTGTCGGGTGAGACACCGTACTATTTGAGATCTGGTGGAGTTCAAGTAGGTTTAAATTATAAGTTATTTGTATTAAGCGATACTTATCTTAGTTCTCCTTCTCTTTCTTTTTCTTATGGAGTTAATGAAAGGGTTTTACTGAAGGTAGATGTCCCATATCTGTTTTTTGAGGATGATTATCAGGATGGGATTTTGGGGGATATTTACCTATTGGCAAAATTATTAATTGAAAAAGATTTTGAAGAAAGATGGTCTGTTTCATTTGCCCCTATCTTTCGGTTTCCAACAGGTGTTGTAAAAGAGGAATCATATAGATATGTAAATGGGCACAGAGTTAGTTTTTATCCTTTCTCCTATGGGATTTTTGCCTTTTATCCCGGGTTCAATTTTAGTATTTTCATACCACCTTTAATGCTGTGGGCAAATCTGTATTATTGTAATGAAAACTCTCGTAATGAGGATTTGCTGAGTTTTAATTCTTCTTTTGATAGGCTTGAAATTGACCTGAATGTTGATTTTATTTATGAATTGAATTTGTTTTCAAATTTAAGAGTTTATTACCAGCCTCAACTTGCTTTTTTGTATAGATATAACCTGTCGGGAGATGTAATTTTTTCTGATGGTTTTGAGGTATATTTCTCTAATATTTTGAAATTTGGAAATTTTTTTAGATTTAGGTTAAGATTTTTGTATCCGATAAATCAAGAAAATAGCTTTTATAAATATTCTTTTGATTCAAGTGTGATTTTTATTTTTTAAATGAGGATTTTATGGCGTTGGGTGAGATGAGTGATGAAGAAATCATAAAAAAAATTAAAGAATTGAAAAAGGATGAGGTTTCGTATTCAAATGTTATAAAAAGATATTTTGAAGAGCTTTATAACAGATACTATTTTCAGAGTTATAATATTTCAAGGTATTATGGATTAAGTCGTCAGGATGCAGAAGATACAGTTCAGGAGACTTTTTTAAAAATTATTATCAGGACACAAACATTTGATAAGACTAAAGCTTTTCGCCCCTGGTTTTTTAAAATTCTTATCAATACTATAAAGGATAGGTTTAAGTATCTTAAGAAAAATAAGTTTGTTAATCTGGATTACTTTGAACAGACCCGCGATTTGCTGGAAGAAAAGAAAGTAGAGGAATTTCTTATCAAGGACACACTTATAAGTGTTGTAAATAAATTACCCGAAAGGCTAAAAACAGTAGTATTATTGAAAAACTATACGGGTTTAAATCTTGAATCAATTGCAAAGATTGTTAATATTTCTGTGAGACAGTTGCATAATAGATTATCAAAGGCTTACAGAGTGATATTAAAGGAATTAAAGAAATGACTTATCTTTATTAGTATCTTTTAAAAAGAATTTAATTTTAGTTTAGGTAATAAAAATTTTTTTAAATAATTTTCATTTTTTTATTTTTTTTGAAGTAAAAATAATAGAAACTTAAAGTAACTTAACCTAAAGTAGGTGTTTTATATTTTAGGAAACTTCTTTTTGGCAATGTAATGCAGGGTGTACTTGGGATTTAAGATGGATAATGCAATATTATTGACTTTTCTAAGTTGTAGAAATGAAAAATTTAAGATTGAAACGGGGAGGATGCAATGAACGAAAAAGAATTAGAAATTTTGTTCAAATCAAATGCTTTCATGGATTCCACGCCTGATTTTAATAAAGTGTGGGAAAAGTATATTACAAAAAAAGAGGAGGGTAGTTATATGACGGAAAGAAAAGGAGGTGTAAAGATTTTTGTCTGGGTTACCTCTTTTTGTCTGGTTCTGATTTTGGGCTGGGTTTTTATCTCAAAGTATTCTTTAATTACAAAAAAAGAGAAGATTGAGAAGGGTGAGGCAATTATAGTTTCTGTTGTGGTGGGGGATGTTTTTGCAAAAAAAGTAGGGTCTGCAAACTGGAAGAAGATAAATGTAGAGGAAATTTTACAGATGGGGGATTATCTAAAGACTGATAAGGATTCTTTTTGTGAGTTACAGATGGTAAAAAGAGGGGTTTTCAGGATTGAGCCGTCTTCAGAACTTCATCTTGCGACTTTAGTAAACGTTAACAACAATATTCACTCGAAATTTAAGCTTGAAAAAGGTGCTCTTGGTTTGAAACCCAAAAAACTTAAGACGGGCGAAGTGTTTGAGGTTCATACAGAGTCTGCAGTAGCTGCTGTAAGGGGAACAAAATTTCTTGTTTCTGTTGATGAAACCGGTAATACAAAGGTTTCGGTAGTTGAGGGTAAGGTAAGTGTAAAACCATCTATTAGTTCTATTGAAAAGGCCAAAGAAGCAGGTGTAATTGATGAAAAGGCAGCTGAAGTCATAAAAGAGAAGATTGTTAAACCCGTGGAGGTGTTGGCAGGAGAAGAGGTGGATTTGAAAAAGGAAAAGATTGAAAAGGTTGATAAAGTTATTGGAGAGACCATAAAAAATCTTGCTGAGGAAAAAGGTAAAATAACCATTGAATCTCAGACACCAGAATCTGATGTAAAGGTGGAGAACATAACTGCAAAGATAGAAGAAAAGATTTCTAAAAGTTTGACTGAAAAGTCTGCACCAAAGGAAACTGAAAATGTGATGAACCTTATTGTGGAAAAAAAGGAGGTCACACCTGAGATTCAGAAGAAACTTGACCTGATATCTGAAGAGAAAGTAATTGAAAAGTCTGAAACCATAAAGGTGATTTTTAAAACCACGCCGGAAGGAGCAAATATATATATAGATGGGAAGTTAGCTGGTGTTACACCTCTTGAAATGGTTTTTGAAAAGGATAAAAAATTTGATGTAAAAATTGAAAAAGAAGGCTTTGAGGCTTTTTCAAAGGAATATGTAGCATCTGGGAACATCAATGTAGAGGCGATTTTGAATCAGAAAGTACAGGAAATGGTGGCTGCTTCTTCCGAAGTTTCATCTGAAGTTTCTTCTATCGGAAAAGTATCAGGTTCACTGGAGTGGGAAAAGCAACTTACGGGAAGAGTGAAGTCCTTTGAACATAATCAGGTTGTCTATAAGGATAGGATTTTTGCAGTTTCTTCAGATAGATTAATTATCTATTCTCTTGATGGAAAATTGTATAAGAATATTAAGGTTGGGGAAAATGTACAGCTTACAAAAATTGCGCTTGCAAAAGATATGATTGTAGTTGGTGCGGATAGCAAGGGCATTTATACATATAGTTTTGATGGAAAATTATTATGGAAAAATGAAAATGTTGGAGGGCAGAAATTTGGTGGACATCCCGTTGTTTATAAGGATAAAATTTATGTAACATCATTTGAGCAGGGCATAAGTATTTTGAATCTAAAAGGAGAAGTAATAGATACTATTGTGGTTCCATCACAGATATATTCCTCACCTTTAATTTTGAAAGGGGGTAAACAATTAATTTATGCTTTGGAGAATGGAAATATTGTTTGTTATGATATAGAAGGGAAAAAGGTTCTCTGGTCAAGATCCTATGAAGATAGAATACTATATCCGCTTGTTGGTAATGAAGAAGTTGTTATTGTATTAATTAGAAATAATGGAGTTGTAAAAGCTTATTCAACACTTGATGGAAGTAAAAAATGGGAATTGTCAATTCCTGAATTGCAGAAAACAGATATTGATCCAGTTTATCACAATGGATATGTAATACTTGGAAAGTCTGGAGAGAATTCCATTATTTCAATTGTAAATGCAACAAGTGGCAAGTTGGTAAATAGTTTTAAATTTACTGAGAGAGTTTCACATCCTTATTTGTGGGGTGACAATCTTTTCTTTGGAACAGCCTCTGGAAAGGTTTATGCTTATGATATTAAGAACAATAAGACCATATGGGTTTCAGAAACCGGGAAAAAGGGTTTGATTTCTGTCGTAGTTAATGATGACGGAGTGTTTGGAATTTCAAAAACTTCCATGCTGAAGATTGTGAAATAAATAGAATATTTGAGAGCAAAGCTTTTAGCTTTGCTCTCAAATTTAAATATCATTTTCAGATAATCCAATTCCTATCCAGAGAAATATTCCTATGGGAACAACATATATGTGAGCATTAAATAGAGAATCAAGTAAGAACCATAGAATCATAAATAGTGCAAAGCTATTTTGAAAATCTTTGTTTTTTTCAATAAAATTAGATTTGATTTTTTCAATAAGTACCAAAAATAAATAAATGTAAAACAGCAAAAAGCCCAATATACCTGTCTCAGTGAGAAGGGCAGTATATGTATTGTGTAAATATTCCACATCTTCAAAAAAATAATGAGGTAACTCTGGAAAATCTTTTCTTGAGTTTTTGTACTTTTCCTTAAACTGCATGAGTCCTATTCCAAAGAGAGGGTTTTTCTTAAAGAACTCTATTCCCAGTTTATTTTGTAGCAGTCGTGGTTCTATATTTGGAGAGTAGAATGGTTTTGAAATGGTTTCTTTTATTTTATCATTTGGAATTAATAAAAATAAAAGTCCGAAAATCAAAAATATAAAAAATAGCTTATATTTTTTTGAGAGGATTATTGATACAATTATTGAAATAAAAACTGCCAGAAATCCACTTCTTGATGAAGTAAGTATAATTGTAGCATAAGGTATCAGTATAGAAAGGAGAAAAAAAATCCTGTTTTTTACATTTTCTTTATCCCAGTGGGTTATTAACCAGATAAGGAGGAATGAGGATAAAATCGCTATTAGTACTCCTCCGCCGGTTGGATGAAAGAGTATTGATTGAAGTGGAGAACCTGTTGTGTTTTCCAGTGAGGCTTTTATTTCACATATTTTTTTCCCGAAAAGCGAAATGATAATACTTTCTTTTATTAAAAAATAATGTATTAAAGCAAAAGTAGAGAATAAGGTTAATGAGAGGGAAGTTAGCTTTACGAGAGTTTTGATTTTTTTTTCGTCGAAAGGAAAGTTTCTGAAAAAAAGTAAGATAAATATGTAAAAAAGAATTGCAAAAGATGCCAGAAAGGAATTAATATTTTTTAAAAAAAGGCTTTGTATGATTATATAAACAAAAAAAGATATTATAAAAAAGTCTTTCTTATAAATTTTTATATCTTTCAGTTTTACATATATTAAAATTAGCGTAAGAAAAAAAACAATTGCAAGGATATTAAAGGAGACAAAAACACCAGGAAATATTGAAAAAAAGAATGCAATACATAAAAAAATAAAGTTGATTTTTAACATTCTGATATAAGAAAACTTCACTGATAATTCCTTATAAAACAACCAAATATTATAGTTTTAAATGAAATTATTGTCAAAATAGAGAGAAATATTTTTCAACTTAATTTCAAATAGGATAATTCTTTTTATAAAAAATCATATTTAACCTTAAGTCAAGATAAAAAGAGAAAAGAAATATACAATTTGTAACGCCACAAATAGTATGCCTTCCCATCTTTCAAGTATATGTTTTTTACCGGTAAAAAGAAAAAAGAAGGTCAAAAGAGATACAAAAATATTTACTATGAAATCATATTGATTTATAGGATTGCATTGCACAGGATAAATAATTCCAGATATTCCAATTATGAAGAATGAGTTAAATATGTTGGAACCTACGATATTCCCTATTGATATATCAGTGTGCCTTTTTATGGCTGCAACAATAGATGTAATTAACTCTGGAAGTGAAGTGCCTATGGCAACAATTGTTAAACTGATCACTCTTTCTGAAATACCAAGGAACCTTGCAATTCTTATGGAAGAATCAACCACTATTCTTCCCCCAAAGAATAGAAAGACAAACCCTGACACAATCATTAAAATTGATATGGTAAGTTTTCTATCTTTTATTTCCTCCCCGAGCTCAAAATCTCTTGTTATTCCCATATATATATTGTATCCTATGAAAAACAAAAAAAATGAAAGAAGAACTATTCCATCTATTCTTGTGATTTCTGAAAATCCTTTTTTATCAATCATTGCATCATTTGATAAAATAAAAAGGATAAAGCTTGATAGAATCATTATGGGAATTTCAACTAATGTTGTAGTTTTTGATACTTTCAAAGGATATAATATTGCCGAAATTCCAAGTATCCCAAGTATATTAAAGATATTGCTGCCAAGTATATTTCCCAGCACTATATCAGAATTTCTTTTTACAGAGGCAATTATATTAACAATGAGCTCAGGTGAAGAAGTCCCAAAAGCTATAATTGTTAACCCAATTACAATTGTTGGAACATTTAGCTTTTTTGCAAGTGAGGCTCCTCCGTCAACAAGAAAATTGGCACCATTTATAAGAAGAAAAAATCCAATTAAAATTAGAAAAAAATCCATTTTTACCTCATATAAAATATTATAACATAAATTGACCATTTGGTCAAGTTTAATAAAATTATTTTTAGTTTGGGTTTTACTAAAAAATTTTATTTAAAGGATTAATAGGGATACCAGACGACAATGCCTTTGGTTTTGTTGCCAAGAATATATCTCTATATTTTTCAAAAAATAAAATAACTATATCATAATTTTGGGTTGCTTTAGTTAATATTTTTATTTTTTTTAATGGATTTTTCCGAAAAATAATAAAGTGATTTTGTAAGAAATTTTAAAATGAAAACTAATTTTTCGATTGAGACTATAAAATTTTTGTTTGAACTTCGTTTTAATAATAATCGCGAATGGTTTCAGAAGAATAAAGAAAGATATTTAAAATATGTTTTATTGCCTTTTAAAGAATTAGTAAAAGACTTAGGGCAAAAAATGCTAAAGATAGATAGTCAATTTGAGATTGCACCTGAAGTGGATAAGACTATTTCCCGTATTTACAGGGATACAAGATTTTCGAAGGATAAATCTCCTTATAGAGCAAATGTTTGGATTTCATTTAAAAGAAAGTGTCCTAACTGGAAAGAAACTCCAACTTATTTTTTTGAGATTTACCCGGAATATTATCATTTTGGGATGGGCTTCTTTTATTTTCCTGTTTATATAAGGGAAAAGTTAAGAAATAAAATTTTAGAAAATCCAGATAGATTTAAAAAATTAATCTCTTTTTATCAAAAGGGAAATCCATATACTATAGAGGGAGAAATCTTAAGAAGAACGAAGGACAAAAATATATCTAAAGAATTAAAGGTCTGGTATGAAAGAAAGGAATTATATCTTTATTGTAAAAGAGATATTGATGATGTTGTTTTTTCTGATAAGATTGTTGATTTTTTGTATGAGAAATTTTTACTTTTAGCTCCTCTATATAAATTTTTGTGGGGGGCTATTTCTTGAATTAAGCAATGGTTTATTTTTATTATAACCCCAAGTTTTTTAAAAGGTCATTATAAAAATCTATTGTTAAGGGATGAATATAATTTTTTTCTGAAATGACGTAGTTTATTTTCTCTTTTATGGTTTCTATAATTCCATATGAAAGGTTTCTTTTTGCAATTTTAAAAATTTCTTTCTGTCTATTTAATTTTCTTGATGGGTCCAGATAATCGCTTAAAAATAAAATTTTCCCAATAGTTTTAAAATCAGGGTGTCCTGTGGAGTGATAAAAAATAGCCTCAAAAATTTCATCATCTAAATCAAATTTATTCCTTGCAATTAAAGCCCCTGAAAAGCCATGAATTATTCCTGGACATTTTAATTCCTGATCTGTAAGTTGAATATTGTTCTTTTTTAGAATTTCTATTTGTTTTTCCAGAGGTAGGTCTTTTGCAATGTCGTGAAGAATAGCAGCTTTTTCAAATGGAAGGGAATCTAAATTATATATTCTGCAAAATTCTTTTACTATTTTTAATACGCCAAGTGTGTGAATAAGTCTCTGTTTTGAAAGATATGTTTTTGCAAATTCCCAGACTTGTTCAATCATTTATTACCCTCAATTCAGCCTCCGGAATAAACCCATAATTCTCATTTATTTTTTCTTTGATAATCTCCATAAGATTTAAAACATCTTTTTGTGTGGCACCAGCGTAATTGATTATAAAATTTCCGTGAAACTCCGATATCTTTGCTCCTCCAGAGGTTAGACCTTTTAAGCCGGTCATTTCAATTAATTTCCCCATCGGGATTGAAATTTCGTAATTATTTTTAAAAACCGAACCACATGAGGGAAAGTCAAAGTGATGTTTTTTCAATCTGTCTTCTTCAATTTCTTTTACTTTTTCCGGTATCTTATTTATATTAAAAAAGTTACTTATGGATTTTATTGAAAAAAGATTGTAAAATTCGTCAAGGGATGAAAAATTTTTCTTAGTTCCGACAAATTCCATTATTTTTCTTTCATCTTTTTTTGTCAAACCCCGATTGAGGTTAAATTCTCCTCCCAGTATTATCCAGTTGTTTGATTGAAATATAGAGTTTTTGTATGAAAAGTTGCATTTGTTTTTATTAATAGTTTTAACCACAAATTTATCATCAAGATAATAAATTTTATCAAGTATGTTGCAGAAATCATTTTCATAACAGCGAGCATTCATAAATATTCCTCCTCCAACACTACCAGGAAGAAGGTGAGTGAAAAGGAGGTCTTTTGTATCTGATAAGATTCCTATTATGGACAAAACTGACGAGGGAATGCCTGCTGAAAGAAAAGTCTTTTTTCCGAAAGATTTTATTTGAATGAGATTTCTGAGGGAGATAAAAATAAGTCTATCTGATGGCTCATCGGGAAAAATTATGTTTGTGCCAAGACCAAAGACTATGGGTGTTAAATTGTTTTTTTTCGCAAACTTTAGCGCCTTTTTTAAATGAGATATTTTTGAAGGGATTGCAAAAAATTTTGCTACTCCACCTATGTTGAAAGAGGAAAACCCAGCAATTTTAACATCAGAAAAAAGATAGTCTGGTTTTATTTTACAAGCCTTTCTTTCCATTCAATTCCTTTACCAAAACCAATTTTAAGCATTGAAAATATAGCCATAATAATTAAATTCAAGAAGAAAAATGGATATAGTAGAAAAGAAGTTAAGGGTTGTTTCCTGTCGTATAGAGAGATAATCCATGAGGTAGTAAATAAAAAAATACTATAGGATGATAACTTAGTGTAAATAGAAGAATTATTAAAATTCAAAATGTAATAAATGATCGGGAACTCAATAAGAATAAATAAGCTTATAACAAGTCCAAGAAATATAAAAAGATTTTTTGAAATGGCTGGATAAATAACTCTTGCAATGCCAAGAAAACCTTCTTTATAATTTTTATACATTCTACAGCTTATGTAACTCTTGGCATCGATAAAAAGAATTCTGAATTTATTCTCTTTAACTTTTCTTGCCAGTGCCATATCTTCTACGATTTCATCTTTAATCTCCTCAAATCCACCGATATGTTCCATAACCTTCTTTTTTGTGAAGATTATCTGTCCGATTGCAAAAGAAAATATTGGGAATTCCGAATAATAAACGAGAGCAAGTGGAAGAAAAAGAATTGTTAATACATAAAGAGCAGGTATAATTATCTTTTCGCCAAAAGTTATGGATTTATGAAAAGCATACCCAGAAATGAAGTCAACACCGTATTCTTCCATCTTTCCCACAAGAAATGAAAGGGTTTCTGGAGAGTGAACTGTATCAGCATCAGTAAAAAAACAAATCTCACCTTTAGCATATTGTAAAAGTTGCTGACTTGCAAAGGCTTTACCTTTCCACCCCTCCTCTAAATTCATCCCGTTATAATATCTAAATAGAGGATGTTTTTCATAAAGTTTAAGTATTTCTTCTGTTTTGTCTGTAGAATTATCATTAAGGAATATAACCTCATAATTTGAATAATTCTGATTTAATAAAGATTCAATACATGGAATAAGGTTTTTTTCTTCGTTCCTTGCAGGAACCAATACAGAAATGAATGGATAGCTTGATGGTTTTTTGTATATACCGGTCTTTCTCAAAAATAGAACATTTGAAAGCGTAAGAATTAAAAAAAAAATGTTTACTACAAAAATAGAAAAAAGAAATAAAAATAGATAATCCATAAAGATTTCCCAGATAATTTTAAATAATAAAAAAAACAATGTCAAAAAATTTTACTAAATTGAGTGATAATCTTTTATTTATTGGATATATAGATTGAAATGGAATGAGAAGGCAAAAACAAAGAACAGTGTCGTCCTGTTTTAATTAAAAAATTTTCTCAATTCGAGAATTTTAATTGACTATTTTTAAAATTTAATTTAAAAAATTAATTATGCAGAAAAATTTTCCGCTTTACTTGAAAGCTTATGAATTTGAAGAACTTGATAGAAAAATTGAGATTTTTGAAGAGATTTTTTCATCATGCAGACTCTGTCCGAGAAATTGCAGGGTAAATAGATTGAAGGGCGAAAAAGGATATTGCAGAGCTGGCTATTATCCAAGAGTCTCAAGTTATTTTCCTCACTTTGGTGAGGAAAATGTGCTTGTTGGTAGAAACGGATCAGGGACTATATTTTTTTCCTTTTGTAATCTTGGTTGTGTTTACTGTCAGAACTTTGAGATCAGCCATTTTGGGAATGGTAGAGAAGTTGATGAAAATGAACTTGCCGAAATAATGATTTATTTGCAACAACTTGGTTGCCACAATATAAATTTTGTTACACCCACTCATTATACACCGCAAATACTTAAAGCATTAAAGCTGGCAATAGAAAAGGGACTTGTTATACCGCTGGTTTACAACTGTGGAGGTTATGAAAGCTTACATACGATAAGTCTGCTGGAAGGAATAATCGATATCTATATGCCAGATTTTAAATATGCTGATAATAAAATTGCAGCTCTTTACTCTAATGCACCCGATTACTTTGAAGTTTGTGTTTCAGCATTAAAAGAGATGCAGAAACAGGTTGGAGACTTAAAATGGGATGAACGTGGTATTGCCTACAGGGGTTTATTGATAAGACACCTTGTTTTACCAAACCATATAGACTCTTCAAAGGAAGTATTAAAAGCTATATCAGAAGAAGTCTCGAAAACTGCAAGGGTAAATGTAATGTCTCAATACAGACCATTATATAAGGCAAAGGAATATTCCAGCATTAGTAGAATTATTACACTCTCTGAGTATGAAGAAGTTTGCAATTTTGCAGAAAAACTGGGGTTAAGGCTAATTTAGTTAAAAATTTTAAGACATACAAACTGAAATGATTGCTTAAATTATGAATTGAACAATTTTTCAAGGGGCAATGATATAGAAACCCGAGAGTAAAGCTTTTGGTGTTTCTGTATAGTATCTATAATCCTGTAGATGAAATAAATATCGAAATTTCGTTTATGTGCTATATAGCAACTGTAGAAAATCTTGATTTATTTTTGTAATTGATTTAGACTAAAATTGTGGAAATTTAAAAAGTTTTTTATGGCTAATGCATAAAAAAGCCGGACTTTTTGGCAAAATGTTAAGGTTTTGGACAGAAAAATAGAAGGAGGATGTTTATGTTGAAAGAAATGTTGGTAATTTTAACAATACTATTAAGCTTTGTAAACCTTTTTGGGAAGGTTATAACTATTGGTAAAGCAAGTTATGTTGACAAAAAACCGATTGGTCAATCGGGTCCGCATCAAGATAAACCTTATATTACTGAAAATATTAAAGGGGGACTCCCTTCAAATAAATGGTTCTCAAGCATCCTCTGGACAGAATATTCAGAGGCTATGTATCCTCTGCCACTAACCTTCAGCTGCTCTGAAAGTGGATACTGGATAGGCTTCCCAGAAATTAACGTCTTTAAAGAAGGCGATGGAGATACACAAATAGTTATGCCTCATTTTCCACAATTCTCTATCACCGGAAATGATTTTAATCCAAAAGATGCAAGACTCGATAAATATACCGATTTTGCTATAGATATACTTATGACTGACGGCAATAAAAGAATAAAAGCAACAGTAGTTAGAGGCTCTCCATTCGTATTCTTTAACTTTGAAAATCTGGAAATTATACTAAACTTTATCGAAAAAGCTACCATATGGTATGGTAACGAACATAGCGATACATTAGGACTTACAATAAATAATGTTAACTTCGCAATATTCGCTCCACGCGGCTCAAAATGGAAAAATTTAAAAACTTCAAACCCATTGTTACAAAACCCAAAAAATAAAAATTTCATTTCCATTGCCCTTTTACCAGATAACACTAAAAAAACTCTCGAGCTCTTTAAAAAATATGCTTTCGCTTTCCCTACAAACACAATCGTGGAATGGAAATACGATAAAGAAAAAAGTAAAGTCATAACAAAATATTCTATACTTACAGAATCAAGACAGGATAACTCTTCTAAAACCCTTATGGCTCTCTTCCCCCACCACTGGCGAAACCAGAAAATTAAAACATTAGATTATACCTATAACTCAATACGCGGAACTATGAAACTTATAGAAGGAAACGAATTTATTACAGAACATCAATATTTTGGAGTTTTACCATGGTTACCTGACGTCACAAATTACGATAGAAAAAAACTAAAAAAATACATTGACGATGTCTATAAGAAAAAAGATTATATTAGATATGGCCCAAGCTACGCTGGCATACTCGATCCATATTCTCTATCTAAAAACCTTTCAAGACTCGCCGATTTAACCGCTATAGCAGAACAACTGGGTTACACCGACGCAAAAAACGAATTTGTAAATACTATTAAACAAACTATCGAAGACTATTTTACAGCAACTGAAACAAAAAGTAAAAAATTATTCTGGTACGAAACTAATTGGGGAACAATGATAATGTTTGATGCAGGCTTCGGTAATAATACAGAACTTAACGATCACCACTTTCACTTTGGCTATTTCATCTATGGAGCAACAGCCGTCGCTTTACAAAACCCCGAGTGGGCAAAAGATGAAAATTATGGCGCAATGATGAAATTACTTATAAAAGATATAGCAAATTACGATAGAAATGATAAAATGTTCCCATATATGCGATACTTCGACCTCTACGAAGGACACTCCTGGGCAAGCGGCGGAGCTCCAACAGGCTTCTCCGTTTTCGGACCAAATCAGGAGTCTGTTACAGAAGCTATAAACGCATGGACAGCCCTTATCCTATGGGGAGAAATCATAGGCGATGAAAAAATTCGCGACCTTGGAGTATTCCTCTATTCCACAGAGGTAAACGCTGCCCTCGAATACTGGTACGACATACATAAAGAAAACTTTCCCCCAGACTACCAAAATGTCGAAGTTTGCCAGATTTGGGGCGGAAAAATTGCTCATACTACATGGTGGACAGAAGAATATACACAAACAAAAGCTATAAACATCCTTCCACTTAACGGTGGATCCCTCTTCTTTAGTAGATATCCAGATTTCGTAAACGAAAACTTAAAAGAACTATATGCAAAAGTTGGAGAAAAAATTACAATCTGGCCAGACATTATTGCAATGTATCAGGCATTTACAGACCCAGATAAAGCTACACTAATATGGGACCAAAGCTACCCCCCAGAATTTGGCAATAGCTTTGCTAAAACTTATCACTGGATAGAAAATTTGAAAACCTTGGGGAGGATAGAACCAGATATATATGCTAACACTCCACTCTATGCAGTCTTCACTAAAAACGGTAAAAAAACATATGTAGTATACAACGCTTCTAAAACAAATATTACCGTAACATTTTCTGATGGCAAAATTCTTAATGTGCCATCTTTAACTATGTTTTTTGAGAATTAATTCTATTTAGCCAAGAAATTTTTTTAATTTCTGGGCTGTTCTCCTTTTATTTTCTATCAATTTCTAGGTTTTTCTCATGATTTTTATTTTTCAAGTTTTATTAATTTTAATGTTATGAAGTCTAATATTGAAAATTACTAAAAAATCCTGCCTATTGCAGATTCCCATGAAAAGTTTTCGATTATATTTCTTTTGGCTTCATTGACCATTTTTTCATATTCAGCTGGCTGAATATTTAATAAAGATTTAATTTTTTTAATCCAGTCCTCTAAATCATATGCCTTTGCAACGAGTCCACCACCTGTTTTTAAAACTATCTCCTTTGGACCTCCAATATCACTTACAATACATGGGACTCCACATACAATTGCCTCAAGAACCGCCATTCCAAAAGTATCGGTTGTGCTTGGAAAAAGAAATAAATCAGCATCCATAAGTAAATCTGGTACTTTTGAATGTTCTATCTGTCCAGTAAAATTTATATTTTTGTATCTTCTTGTTCTTTCTTTCATTTCTTTAAGATATGGACCATCCCCAACTATCGTAAAAGTAAAATTTTTAAATTCACTATATAACTTTTTATGAATATTTTCAAGAAACTCAAGTCCTTTATCCTTAGAAATCCTTCCTACATAAATAAAATTATATTTTTCTTTCTTTATCTTTGAAACTTTTTTATTTGAAGCAAAGTCTGAAAATACAATTCCTCTTTCAAAAACTTCCATGGGTTTTGTATATCCTCTGTCACTTAAAATGGTTAAATATTCCTTTGTGGGTACTTTAATCGTTGTCATGTTGTTATAAAACCATTTCACATAACTTTCTACAAGATTTTCAATTCCTTCTTCTTTAACAATATGTTTTGCCTCCATATAAAAATCTGTGTGGTATATACCTGTAGAATTTACACTTAATAAAATTGAAGATAACAATCCTAAAAGTCCCACCGGCCCGGGAGTTGATATATATATTTCATCTGGTTGATAATCATATATTATCTTTAAAGCTTTAAGAAAAGAAGGGATTTTTATTTTCAATTTTTCATAGAACGGAAGTTTAAAACCAAAAATCGGTTCTATGTTGATAAAATTAGGTGGTAAGGTTTCATCAATTTCTTCTTTCATTAAAGACGAAATTATTTTTAAATCCTTGTTCATTTTGTGGGAAACATGACCTATAGTCTTAAGAGTGGTGGAAACACCATTCAGATCATTAATTGTATCAGTAAACCAAAGAATTTTTTTATTTTTTATTAAACTATCCTTTCCAAGATTTTGATTAAGTTGAAAAATTAAATCTAGATTGCTAAAAAGATGTTTGAAAGCCGAAAGAAAAGGAGTAATAAGAAATGTTGCTGGCAATGCGAGTGAAACTCCCTTTAAAACTTTGTATAAGTCGGCTTTTTTCATTCCGTTCCTTACAGAATAAAAAACAGTTTTGATAAGTTCATCAGAAATTCTTATTATATCCTCATAGATAAAATCAAGTTTTTTATCAAGATCATTTTCGGAGATGTTCAACTGATTCAACTTTTGAATAAAGCTAACAAAAATTTTCTTTATTTTATCTTTTTTTCTATAATTATATATTTTCAGCTTTATTTTTTCAGAAAGACTCATCCTTCTTTTCTCAAAAACAATAGAATTTAAAGTATTAAAAATGGATTTTATTTTGATCTTATTCTTTGAGTTGGAAAATTCATAAGCTATTTTGTAAATTGCAAAAGAAAGCCCCAAAAAATCATTATGCCTTCCGCCAGCGAGAGTTTTTTTATCCTTAAGCCTGGCAATAAATTCTTCCTTGGTATTTGCTTCAACTTCCGTATAAGTTCTTCCTAAAAAAATTCCAGCATGATCATCAGAACCACCGGTAAAACCTTTTATCCATGGATTATTACTTATCGGGTCTATTTTGTGTTTATTGTATAATTTTTCTATGTCCTCGGGAGTTAAACACTTTAATATCTTCGTCCAATATTCATTATGTTTTTTACTTCTTGCTCCATTAATACTCTCAAACACATCAAAGAGTAATATTAATTTCTCAAGATGTTCCACCTTTAATTTTCCATCGACCGAAAATGTAGCATGTGCAACTGAGTAGGCAAGATTATTCTTTTTTATATAATCTCTTAATTCATAAATATTGTTTCTTAGAATATTTATTTCCTTAAATTGTTCTTCCGTTATATCATAAATAAGGATATGAACTTTACAACCATCCTCAGGAAAGTATGCTGTGGCTTCTACTCCAGTTATTACTTTCTCGGGATAAAGATTTTTAAGATATAAAGCCCCTTTTATTTGATTATGATCCGTAATAGTTATGAAATCCATTTCCCTTTCTATTAGCATTTTATAAATTGTATCTGGTTCTGTGTATGATTCAGCAGTTCCAAGCCTTTGTAAAAACCATTCCGATGGGTGTTTTGAAAATTTTGAGTGAACATGCAGATCGATTTTTACCATAATCCCTCCTTTTGCCTTAATTATTTTAAATACAAATAATTAGGAAAAAGTAAAGCAGAAATTAATTTTTTGTTAAAAAATTAAGAAGGAAAGTTTTTTATTTTCCAGAAGAAAGAATATTATTATACTTATATTTATCTATTTTACATTGCCTTATGTAATTTGTTTTTTTTCCGATTTAATTTAAAGATGGTTTTTATGTATGAAAAAAGAAAGATTTGGAATATTTTTTTTCTTTTTCCTTCTTTTATTTTTATTTATTGAAATAAGAGTTTTGATTCTTTCTCTGTTTCCTGATGAAAAACTTTTAAAGAAAAACAATATTAAAGAACCAAGAGGTAAAATACTTGACAGGAATGGAAGAGAGCTTG